>ENA-OZFZ01000525-OZFZ01000525.1-human-gut-metagenome-genome-assembly--contig:-NODE-525-length-18800-cov-4.618938_pt1 | contig 18800 bp, 9 predicted proteins | sample MGYA00244621_ERZ653640 | MGnify/ENA primary metagenome ERZ653640 (study PRJEB26926, sample SAMN06165019) | human gut metagenome | biome: ENVO:00009003; feature: ENVO:2100002; material: ENVO:00002003... | reverse complement strand
ACCCGGTACGGTTGACGGTGGCGGCGTTGACGGTGTCGCCGGCGGGCTTTTCTACGGGGATGGACTCGCCGGGGCGCACACGCAGCACCTGGCCGGGCAGAATAGCATCGACGTCGACGGTGGCCTCGGTACCGTCCTCGGCCACGACGGTCGCGGTCTTTGGCGCCAGGTCAATGAGCGCCTCGATGGCGCCGCCGGTTTTGGACTTGCTGCGCGTCTCGAGGTATTTGCCCACGGTGACGAGCGACAAGATCGTGCCGGCGCTTTCAAAATACAGATTGTCCATGCTCGTCATCATGGCCTCGTGGACCTGACCCGCGGCTAGTTGGTCGGCCATGATGAACATGGCGTAGAGCGACCGGGCGATGGAGGCGGTGGCGCCCACGGCAATGAGGGCGTCCATGGTGGGTGCGCCGTGCGCGAGCGATTTAAACCCGTTGATAAAGTACGCGTCGTTGATGTAGACGATGGGGATGAGCAGGGCGAGCTCGGTGAGAGCGAGCGTCATGCTGTGGGTGTGGTCGGTGAAGATGCCGGGCAGCGGCCAGCCGAGCATGTGCCCCATGCCTATGTAGAACAGTGGGATGAGGAAGACGATCGAGACGATGAGGCGGGTGCGCATGGCAGAGGCGGCGGCCTCCAACTTTTTGGTGGGCGACTCCATATGGGCGGCGCCGGACCTGGCTTGCGCACTTCCGCTTTGGACAGCGTCGGTGCCCGTGCTGACGGGCGAGGCCGAGTAGCCAGCGCGATCGACGGCGGTGCAGATGTCGTCGGGGGTGACCTGCGCGGGGTCATAGTTCACCAGCATGGAACCGGCGAGCAGATTGACCGCGACGCTCTCGACGCCGTCGAGCTTGCTCACGGCACGGTCCACGTGCGCCTGACAGGCGGCGCACGTCATGCCACCCACATCGAATTTATCTTGAGCCATGGCTTCTCCTTTCTGTAGTTCGGTGTTGGAATTGTTAACCCGCCGATACTATACACCCATACCCCCTGGGGGTGTCCAGTGCAGAAAGAAATGTATGACATTCCGATACAGATGAGGGTGGCTGCCGGGTTGGTGCACCATCCCCGTCCTTCGTCTCGATCTGTAACATCTAGCCCCAGTTTTTCCGGGTTACTGTTACAGATTGAGACAAACAATTCGGCGGTTGCTTAACATCTCAACCTGTAACATCTAGCAGGGAAAATGACCTCTAACTGTTACAAATCGAGATTTTGTTTTGCGAGGTTTGGGTTCATCTCAATCTGTAACACTAAGACCGGTTTTTGGGTTCCAGATGTTACAGATTGAGACAAACCGTCCGACGATGACTCAATATCTCGATCTGTAACATGTAGACTCGATTTTCCTGAGTAACTGTTACAGATCGAGACAAACACCGGGGCCGGAAGCCCCGCCGTAGCCCGCAGCCCCTAGATACAGAATCCGGGAATCACGCAAGTCCGCTTGTTGGGCTTGCTCGCAGGCGTGGCGTACGTAAAGACGTCGCCGTCGTGCCCCACGCGGTTCATATAGAGCGTGCCTTCGCTCTCCGATGTGTCAGGACTCACCGTTCGTTCCCACCAACAGGCGTCCTTGCCCTTCCACTGGCGAACCAACGTCTCGTTCGTGGTATACGGACTTACCTTGAGCTCGCGGAAGAGCTGATACTCCTTGCCCTCGCCGTTATAGATGTCGGCCAGGTAGTGAAAGTCCTCGGTAAATGACTCGGGTGGCTGATTGCCGCAGAGCTCGACCATGGCGGGAAGCCAAAGGGTCGCGGGCAGCTCGCTCAGACACGATGCGCTTCTGGCGGCGCCAACGTTATTCGAGATCTTTTTGACGTCTTTAATATATGCGCGCAACTCGTTGGGCAGCAGTTTAAGGCCGTCGTCGAGCCATTCCCGCAGCTCGCAATCTGCCCAGCCGGCGCTCAACGGTTGGGCCGCGGCGTCGCGTTCGGCAATGCCGGCATCGAACATAAACGTCAGTCCGGCTTTGCCCGTCCCGTCCAGAAGCTCATCGTGGCGGATGCCCACAAGCTGCGCGCCAACCTGCAGCCCGTTGGTGAGCGTGACACGCTTGGTACACGGATAGGGGATATGCCCATCGGCATCGAGCAGATGATAGCGCCTGGCAATCTCGCGTGCCTCGCTACGGGTCTCGGTGGCCTTAATCTTGAGCGAAATCTCCTGCAGCTGATCCCAAGTGTAGTCGTCAAGCGAACCGCGGATGCCGTCCAGGTAGTCGGGGATGCCAAAGCCATGGGTTGCCGCGCCAACGACGCCGAGCCCCGCAACGACTGCAACGACGCCGCCGATAATAAAGCGACGGCGGGTCATGGCGTCGTGCCGGGCCTGCTCCAAGATCTCTCGCGCGCGCTCGCCGGCGACGTCGACCTTAAGGTGCGTACCGGAGTCGATGTCGATTACGGCGTCATTGCCCGCGCCCTCGCGGCCCTCGGATTCGGCATCGGTGAGGTATGCCGAGAGCACCTCGAGCATCTGCTGCTCGGTGGGACGATCGCACTGCTCGACTGAGAGACCCTTCATGATGATTTGGACGAGCGCTTCATCGCCCTCGCAGCGCGGCTCGAGCGGTGCCGGCTTGGTCTTGGTCTTTACGAGATAGAACGAGCCGGTTGCAGCGGCGTCCGTCGACTCAAAGTCAAACGGTTTGCGACCGCTGTAGAGCTGGTACAGAATGCTCGAAAGCGCATAGACGTCGATTGCCGGCGAACGGCGAAGGGCCGCGATGCCTTCGATATCCTGTGTGAGCATCTCGGGCGCGGCGTATGCGGGTGTGGCAAAGCGCCAGATGTCGGCGCGCCGGGTGATCGTGTCGTCGCCGAGAGCCATGGTCGCGGAGCCCATGTCGATGAGGCAGGGGTCAAAGGAACAATCGGCAATCTGCTGCTCGAGTGTTCGGCTGGTGGTGCGGAACATGATATTGGCAGGCGACAGGTCGCGATGGACGACCGGATTCACGAGGCCTTGGGTCATCAAGAGCGCACGAAGCACGGCGTTTCCGACGGCGGCGACCATCTGGGTGGTCAGCCCGCCCGAGGCGTCGTGCGGAAGCAGAGGTAGCGCCTGCTTGAGTGAGGTGCCCTCGACCCACTCCATGAGGATGAGCGGGTCATCCTCGCACGATCCGTAGCCATAGACGCGTGGAAATCCGCGCAGGTGCGAGACGGTACACAGATGACGGTACTCCTCGAACAGCGCGGCGGTGTTGGCCAGGTGCGCTGCCGATTGCTCGGCGGAGCGGTCGGGGGCTTGGCCGGAAAGGATGGCGTTGTCCTTGAGTAGCTTGACGGCAAAGACCTCGCCGCTCGTGTTGGTCGCGCGCAGCACGTGCCCGATGTTGCCGTTGTTGCGGTGGGCCGTCTGGAGAATAAGCGTCATAAACCGACGCTTGGCCTCGTCCTCGGCGTTGGGGTCGACCGCCACGGCGGTGTCGAACGTGTCAAGACGGATGAGTTTGTCGCCATAGGCGCTATCGGTAGTATCCATGGCGTTCCTTTGTCTGGCATGGGTTGCCGCACGTATACGTGAGCAGTGCGGATATCGGTAAAGAACCATGATAGCCGCACTGCCCACGTATGCCGCTGAGTATTGTCGTTTACGACGCAGAAGGTAGAAGACGAAAGACGGACGGCGACCGTCTTCCGATCGCCGTCCGTGCTAGTCCACAATGACAAGGAATGTCGTGTAGAGACCCAGATGGAGCCTGTCGCTGTTTTCGATTTCCACTGGGGGATAGACTTTGCCGGGCTCTCGTTGGTCGCGGGGCGGCTCGATTACGGTATCGCCGTCACCCGCGCCCGATTCGAGCACTGTGCCGTTGGTCGATCCAAGGCCCTGGGCGTACCAGTGCTCACCCTCGAGCCAAATACGAAGATGCTCGCGCGAGGCGTCGGCGCCTACATCGGTGATGCTGGGCGAGGTTTTGGGCAAAGAACCAATCACGGTGCCGCGCGGATCGCGTGTGAGGGGATGGATTTGCATGTCGGCGCAGTTGTCGGCATGGGTTCTGAGCAGACCGAGGTTGGGAGCGACGGTGTGCGGCTGCTCCAGGCTGCTCATAAAGCCACGTCCGACGGTAGTTTCGGTGGTGCCAAAGTGCCCGCCCGTCTTGCTATCGCAAAAGCGCTCGATGGTGGCCACGCCCTGAACGGGATCGGCGAGCGCCCCCGTTGCCACAAAGAGCATCAAGAAGAGCGTGCTTTTTTCGCGCACGGCATTGCCGTCAAAGTTGTCGATGCGATTGAGGGCATTTGCATATAGGCTGCTGTCCAGCTTGTAACTGGCGAGAGCCGACATCATTTCGTTGGCGGCCGGACCGCGATAGTGCTCGGCGATTGCCTGATAGGCGGACTCGCCGCCGCCGAGCTTGCTGCAGATTGCCGCGGAAAGGTTGAGCGTGGTGACGGTAAAGTCGCTGTAGATGGCGGGCGCGCACTGGTCAGGCTTGCGATGGACGATGTAACGGGTAAGATACGAGCGGTTGGAAGAGCATTTCTCGAGCAAGGTGCTGCCGAGATAAGAGTTTCCATTGATGAGCATTCGGGCGATCTCGAGATGTTTAAGACCGCCGAACGAGCGAATATCGTTATAGAGGACCGAGCAAGGCGTCTCTGCTGCCACGGATACCTCCTTTGATTGTTTCCTAGCCAATAAGGCGATAGGAATTAATGGCCCCCGGTGGGCGACGTATTAAATGGCTGCGCAATATGTAGCGTAACCAAAGCAACATTATAGGCCACATGTTCGAAATTGCAGGAAGAGCGAGAGATTTGGTTTGGACTGGACGGTAATCCCTCTCTGTCTTGTTCTGTAACATTTGGGGCCGGTTTTGCTCCGCAGCCGTTACAGATTGAGACAATCAGCCGCGTCCGCCCCGTCATCTGTGGTTTACGTGGGGGCATGCGAAGCACGGGTATACTAACCGGCGGCGAATCTGCTCCATCGCTTAGAGCTGCTGCGTCTGGACGGCGCGTGATAGGGCTGCCAAAGCGATCGCCAGCGTGCTGAGCAACGTCCTCTCTGTGCGCACCTGTTTTGTATGTATTAGCGCACTACCAAGCACGCCCGCGCGGCCGCATGCCGCGCCCATAGTGCGTGCAGATAAGGAACAACAACATATGCGTAATTCTGTATCCGACGTCACGGACGCCGAGATTCTGGACGAGACCCGCGAGGCCATGACTCAGGCTGCCTTCGATGCTGCCGACGAGGCCAGTGCCGCCGAGACCGTCGAGTCCGCGACCGAGAACCTGCCCGCCTTTGACGAGCTGGGACTTTCGGACGAGATGCTTCGTGCCATCGAGAACCTGGGCTACACGGCGCCCACGCCTGTCCAGGCCGGCTCCATCCCCGTGGTGCTCGAGGGTCGCGACCTGCTTGCCGCCGCTCAGACCGGCACCGGCAAGACGGCCGCCTTCCTGCTGCCGACCATGAACAACCTGGAGCACATCGCTCCGCCTAAGCCCGTGCGCGAGCGTGGCGGTCGCAATCGCCGTCGCGGCGCCAAGAAGCCCGAGGGCAACGGCCGCGGCCCCGTGATGCTCGTCATCACCCCCACGCGCGAGCTCGCCCAGCAGATCGACGAGGTCGCCAGCAAGATTGCCGACGTCACCGGCCATGTTGCCGTGACCGTAGTGGGCGGCGTGAGCTACAAGCCCCAGACCGCGGCGCTCAAGTATGGCTGCGACATCCTAGTTGCCACGCCGGGCCGTCTGGTCGACCTGATCGAGCAGGGCGCCTGCCACCTGAATGAGGTCAAGGTGCTGGTGCTGGACGAGGCCGACCGCATGCTCGACATGGGCTTTTTGCCCGCCGTCCGCCGCATCGTGCGCGAGACGCCGGCCGAGCGCCAGACGCTGCTGTTCTCGGCCACGCTCGATGAGGAGGCCGTGGGCGAGATCACCGACCTGGTGAGCGACCCGGCCCGTGTGGAGATCGCGCCCGCCACGTCGACCGCCGACACCGTCGACCAGTTTGTGTTCCCGGTGTCCATCGAGGCCAAGAACAACCTGCTGCCCGAGTTCCTCAAGAAGGAGGGCCCGGAGCGCACTATCGTCTTTATGCGCACCAAGCATCGCGCCGACAGCTGCTGCCGTCGTCTGGAGCGTAAGGGCATCAAGGCCGCCGCGATTCACGGCAACCGCAGCCAGGCCCAGCGCGAGCGTGCCCTTTCGGCTTTCCGCGACGGTACCGTCGACGTGTTGGTGGCGACCGACGTGCTCGCCCGCGGTATCGACATCAGCGACGTGCGCTACGTCGTGAACTTTGACGTGCCGGCCGAGCCGACCGACTACATCCACCGTATTGGCCGTACGGGCCGTGCCGGCGAGCTGGGCTGGGCCATCACGTTTGTGACCGAGCAGGACGTGGATGAGTTCTACGAGATCGAGAAGCTCATGGACAAGACGGCCGACATCTACGAGGCCGGCGACCTGCATGTGGGACCCAACCCGCCCGCGGTTGACCCCGAGCGCGACCCTGCGGCCTTTAAGGTGAAGAAGAAGACCAAGCGTGGCAAGTCCAAGAGCAAGAAGAAGCTTGAGCAGGCACGTCGCGACGGCAAACGCAACGGCGATGACTACGGCGATGTGGCCGGTCGTTCCAACCGCGGTCGCGACGAGCGTCGCGGCGACGGCGAGCGTCCGAGCCGTCCCAAGCGCGGCGGCAAGACCCGCGTGCGCGAGGGTGTTCAGGCTCGCGTGGACGAGGCCGTTGAGAGCGTGGCCCGCGAGGTGACTGCCGAGGAGCGCGGCGGTGCTGCTGCCGCTGAGCAGGCCCCGCGCGGCAACCGTGCCGAGCGTCGCGCCAAGCAGTTCCAGGGCGAGGCACACCGCCGTCGCCGCGAGGACGAGGACCGTGGTGGTCGTCGTCGTGTTGAGCGCGAGGACGAGGGCCGCGGTTCGCGCGGCGGCAAGCGCGGCTCGGGCGACCGTCGTCGTTCCGGTCGTAATGACGAGCGCGGCGGTCGTGATGAGCGCCGTGGCGGCGAAGGTCGCGGTGAGCGTGGCGCCCGCAGCGGTGAGTCCCGTGGCGGCAAGCGCGGCGGCAGCTCCCGTCGCCCCGGTGACGGCGGCGGCAAGCGCAAGTAACATACACATCGCACGCTAGCGTGAGACAAGCTAAGGGCCCGAGCAAACAACGCTCGGGCCCTTTTGTTTGCCGTGTCCATCGCTAATTCAAACGTGATTTTCTCGGGAATGCATCTGGGGGATGCTGAGGACCTATTTTCTGCCATGCAGCAATGGGCCCCATGGGGTGCGCCGTGCATTTTTTGGAGTATTCTGCAGTTCGAGTTGTCTGCATATGATCCGACGTCGCCAACGGTGGCCTTCGGATATCCCTGGCGAGCGTTCTGAGTCAGATTTCGTCGTTTTCCGGAGCAGGGGCGCGTCATTCTCGCCATGTCGGAACCCAAAATGACGCAGCGCCCTAAAGGTTTGCCCGCTCGGGGTATTGCTGGCGCGGTCACGTTGCAGAATACTCCGTTTTTTGCACGGGCCAGGATGGGGTACCTCGGGAGAACACGGCGGTATCCCGTAAATATATACAATCTGTACCGTAATTTATACAAAACGAAGAGGCAGACAGCGTAGGGTTGGTGCATTGGGGTGCTTGATGCACCAAAATGGGGATCCCACGTGCCGTATACTCTGGCTGGATGTGAAAACGGCTTGACGCGTTGCCAGACGTAGGGGGAGGGTGTCTCGATGAGCGTATTCGAAATTGTGTTTAGTCCGACGGGTGGAACGCAGAAGGTGTCTGGCCTTGTGGCCGGGGCACTGGACAAGAATACCGTTACCGTCGATCTGACCGATAGCGGGCTAGATTTCAGCGCTGTCTCGATGACTGAGGACGACGTGGCCGTAATCTCTGTGCCGGCGTATGCCGGTAGAATCCCGGCTGTGGTGGCTGACCGGTTGGGCATGGTTCACGGCAACGGAGCGCGGGCCGTTCTGGTGTGCGTCTACGGAAACCGCGCGTTTGAGGACACGCTCGTAGAGCTGGAGGACGTTGCGAAGCGCGCCGGATTTAGGGTGGTTGCAGCGGTTTCTGCTATTGCCGAGCATTCCGTTGCTCGTCAGTTTGCTGCTGGGCGACCGGATGCGCAGGATGCGGCGCAGCTCGCAGAGTTTGCGCAGCAAATTCAGCAAAAGCTGTTGGCAGAGGATGCGTCCGAGCCCTCTATTCCCGGCAATCGTCCTTATAAACAAGCTGGAAGTCACCGTATGGCACCCGAGGCAACAGAGGATTGCGTCTTCTGCGGTGCATGCGCCGCGGCGTGCCCCGTTTGTGCTATCGAAAAGGGCGACCCCAAGCGAACAGCTGGCGAGGCGTGCATCTCCTGCATGCGCTGCATCGCCGTATGTCCGCGAGGCGCTCGCAAGCTTGATCCCAACAAGCTATCCGCTGTTTCCCAGATGCTGAGCAAGGTTTGCGTCGTGCGGAAGGAATGCGAGCTCTTCATCTAACGCATGCGAAATTGCTGCAAGGAGTGTCCCTGGGTACTGGCAGTAAAGGAACGTCTCTAAGTGTCGCTTAAATACCGTTTATCGAAGAATAAATACCGCTCACCGGTCGTAATGACTATTCTGGCTTTGCCGTTGCCTACAATAACTCCCGTAAAAAGAAATGCGGAAGGTTGCCGAGTCCCTCGGACGTGGGCCTAACCAAAGTCTTTGAACGGATGTGTCTCTATGGACGCATTCGCTTGATTTTGGTTGGGCTATATTTATGAAGGGACATGCCACCATGGGTTTCTTTTCTCGCCTGATGGGCGGTTCGGATGAGCAGAAGACTGCAACTTCCGAGTTCGAAATCCTCGCTCCTGTTTCCGGCGAGCTTGTTCACCTAGAAAAAACCAATGATCCCGCTTTTAGCAGCCGTGCCGTGGGCGATGGCGTTGCCGTGGTTCCCCAAGAGGGAACGGTGTGCGCTCCTGTCTCCGGTACTGTCGCGGCGCTGTTTCCGACTGAGCACGCGCTGGGCATCATGTCCGACGACAGCTCTGCTCAGGTGATGCTGCATATCGGAATCGACACTGTTAAACTTGAGGGCAAGGGCTTCCATGCGCTTGTTGCCCAGGGTGACCATGTCGACGCGGGCCAGCCCCTCGTCGAGGTCGATTTCGACGCGGTCCGCGCCGCCGGCTTCGATCCCACGGTCTTCGTTATCGTGTGCGAGCGCTCGGAGAACTCGACTCTTCGTGAGCATGCTTCCGGCCCTGTTGCTGTTAAAGAGCCTGTCGTCTGGCTTTCCGAGTAAATTCTTGTGGTGGGTACCGTGGTTATCAAGCGAGTTTTCAACAATAACGTCGCAATGGTCACTTCGGACGATGGCTCCGAGCTCATCGTCATCGGTCGAGGCCTCTGCTTTGGCCGTCATGCCGGCGATGCCATCGACGAGGCGTCGATCGAAAAGACCTACGCGTTGCAGGAGGGAACTTCTCAGGATTCGCGTACGATTGACCGCTTGGCACATCTTTTGGAGTCCATCCCCACCGTCAACCTCGTGATTGCCGAGGACATTGTTCAGATGCTCCGTCGAGAGCTCAATGTTGATATCAACGACAAGATTCTCATTGCTCTCGCAGACCATATCAGCCTTGCTTTGGAGCGCGAGCGCAAGGGCGTCTCCTGTGAGAATCCGTTGCTGCTCGAGATCCAGCAGTTCTATCGCAAGGAGTATGCACTTGCGGGCCGTGCGCTGCAGATTATCAAGGAGTATATGGGCATCCAGATGAGCGAAGAAGAGCAGGGTTTCATTACGCTGCATATCGTCAACGCCACCATGCCGCAACGCTCCGATCGTTTGATTGTTTCGGTCCAGCTTGTTCGCGACGTGCTTGCGATTGTTTCTGAGCGCTATTCTACGACCCTCGATAACACCTCGCTGCCTTACGAACGCTTCGTTCGTCACCTGCAGTTTTTCGCACAGCGGGCGCTTGACCCCACGGGCGGGCAAATCAATGGCGACGCGCTGTTCCGAATCGATGAAACGGCGTATCCGTGCGCATTCTCGTGCGCGGACGCCATAGCCGCCCACTTGTCGTCTACCTATAACGTTGTCGTTACCGATGCCGAGAAGAGTTATCTCGCATATCACATTGTTAACCTGCTTGGAGAACCTGGTCTCTAGGCATAACGTGCCCACACATCGATTGATATAAGGCAAGGCTCACGGTCTTGTCCAGGGCACATCTGTCTTAATTTGCGGAAAAGGAAGGGGAGTACCGCTATGACCGCAAAAAAGAAGTTCAATTTCAAAGCGCCGTTGGAGGTGTTCGCGAAGTCGATCGTCCAGCCGATGATGTATCTCTCGGTTGCCGGCATCCTGCTCATTGTGGGCATCATTCTGACCAACAAGACCATTTGCGCTTTGGTCCCCGTACTGGGCTCCGGTCCGTTCCAGCTTGTGGGCGCCGTTGTCTATCAGTCGCTGATGTTTATCATCAACAACCTCTCGATTCTGTTCTGCGTTGGCATCGCCGGCGCCATGGCAAAGAAGAACAAGGGCCATGCTTCGCTGATCGCCCTGATGTCGTTCTTCCTGTTCCTGCAGGCTAACAACATCGTGCTCAACGCCACCGGCTCTCTTGCCGATGCGAGCGGCATGCTCGGTCTTACCGGAACCGGCCAGAGCACCGTTATGGGCATCCAGGTGCTCGATACCGGCGTGTTTGGTGGCATCATCCTTGGTTGCATCACCGGTGCCGTGTTCAACAAGTACTCGAACAAGCAGCTCCCCATTGCCCTTTCGATGTTCTCGGGCGTTCGCTTCCCGTTCCTGATCATGATCATCATTTCCTGGATCATGGGCGCTGGCTTCTGCATCATTTGGCCTCCGGTTCAGGGTGCCATCTCCTCCGTTGCCGGCATCATTAAGGAGTCGGGCAACATCGGCCTGTTTATCTACGGCATGCTCAACAAACTGCTCGTTCCCACCGGTCTGCACCACCTCATCTACACCCCGTTCCAGTTCTCCGATGTGGGTGGCACCCTGACGCTGGGCGATCAGGTTATCGCCGGTGCCTACCCCATCCGTGTTGCCGAGATGGCAATGACGGGCCAGCCCTTCTCCGATAGCACCTACTTCAACAGCTATACCTTCAATAACCTGTGGCCCTACATCGGTATCGGTCTCGCCTTTATCGTCACCGCTTACAAGGGGAACAAGGATAAGACCAAAGCCGTTATCATCCCGCTGATCATCACCGCCGTGCTCTCCTGCGTGACCGAGCCCATGGACTTCCTCTTTGTCTTTGCCGCTCCCGTGCTCTTTGTTGTTCACTCGGTTCTTTCCGGCATCTTCCTGGTCCTGCTCAAGGTCCTCTCCGTGCCCGCTTCGACTGCAGGCGGCATCATCAACATCGTGGTCTCCAACCTGGTCCTGGGTGTCGATAAGACCAACTGGCCGGTTATGCTGGTGCTTGGAGTCGTCAACGCCGCGCTGTACTTCTTCCTCTTCACCTTCCTTATTAAGAAGCTCAACCTCCACACGCCTGGTCGCGAGGAGGAGTCCGAGCTCGCCGAGTCCGTTGCCGAGGGCGAGGCCGCCGCATCTGTTGCGGTGAAGCAGGGCGCTGTTGCCGCGGCTCCCGCAGAGGGCGTCGATGCTGGCATTGCCGACCTGGTCGCAGGTCTTGGCGGCAAGGACAACATCGAGGAGCTCGAGAACTGCTTTACGCGTCTCCGCGTGAACGTTAAGAACCCGGACCTCATCAATGAGGACCTCATCAACCACGTGCCCAACAGCGGCATCAACCGCAACGGCAACAATATCCAGATCATCTTTGGCATGAAGGTCGCCGAGATGCGCGACAAGGTCGAAAACGCAATTGAGAAGGAGCAGTAAACAATGATCATTACTCTGTGTGGTGGCGGATCCACCTTTACCCCCGGCATCGTCAAGTCCATCGCCCTGCGCAAGGACGAGCTCGACGTTGACGAGATTCGTCTGTACGACATCAACGAGGAGCGCCAGCGCAAGGTCGGCGTGCTCGTGGACTGGATTTTGCACGAGGACCTCGGCCTGGACATCAAGCTCACGGTGACCACCGACAAAAAGACGGCTTTTACCGACGCGAGCTTCGTGTTTGCCCAGATGCGCGTGGGCGGCTACGCCATGCGTGAGCAGGACGAGAAGATTCCGCTGCGTCACGGCTGCGTGGGTCAGGAGACTTGCGGTTGCGGCGGCCTTGCCTACGGCATGCGCACCATCTTCCCCATGGTCGAGCTGATCGATGACGTTGAGAAGTACGCCAAGAAGGACTACTGGATTCTCAACTACTCCAACCCTGCCGCCATCGTCTCCGAGGGCTGCCGCGTGCTGCGTCCCAACGCTCGCATCATCAACATCTGCGACATGCCGATCGCAATCATCGACGTGGTTTGCGCCGCGCTCGATATCGACAAGAAGGATGTCGAGTACGATTACTTTGGCCTCAACCACTTTGGTTGGTTCACCTCGATTCGCCACAAGGGCGAGGAGGTGCTCCCGCAGCTGCGCGAGTACATCAAGGAGCATGAGATCCTGCTGCCCGATTCCTACCTCAAGGGCATGGGCTCGCTCATGGCAAAGAAGCCCGAGGAGGCCACCGACGAGCACCCCGAGCAGAACCGCCACACTAAGGGCAGCTGGTACTACGTCTGGAAGGGCGAGTACGAGATCCTGGAGTGCTTCCCGGAGTACCTGCCCAACACGTATCTGAACTACTACCTGCAGCAGAAGGAGTTCGTCGAGCATTCCAACCCCGAGCGCACCCGTGCTAACGAGGTTGAGGAGACGCGCGAGAAGAACCTCTTCGACGGCATCGACCACTACGAGAAGACCGGCGAGATCGACGAGAGCACGTTCTATGCGGGCAGCCACGGCGACTGGATTGCCGACCTGGCTATCGCTCTGAAGAACGATACCAAGCAGCGCTTCCTGGTCATTTGCGAGAACAAGGGCGCTATCCCCAACATGCCCTACGACGCTATGGTCGAGCTGCCTGCCTACATTGGCAAGAACGGCCCCGAGGTCATCAGCCGCGACAACATTCCTCTGTTCCAGCAGGGCCTCATGATGCAGCAGCTGAACTCCGAGAAGCTCGTGGTCGAGGCTACGATCGAGGGTTCGTATGAGAAGGCGCTCAAGGCCTTCACGCTCAACAAGACCGTGCCGTCGATGAAGGTCGCCAAGGAAGTTCTCGACGACATGATCGAGGCCAACAAGGGTTACTGGCCTGAGCTTAAATAAAAGCAGCAGGGTCGCTGGCCGCATACCATGATCAATGCCCCGTCCACGTGATTGCGTGGGCGGGGCATTGTCGTTTGGTAACGCGTTTTATCAAATATGGCATTTATCTGCGATAATGTTCATTTTCACCGCTGATGGTGACATTTCATACCGCCTGCCGAACTGCGTGGAGACCTAACAACTTTTTAGGTCAGTGTTGTGCGTGTAGCAATTTCGCCCGGCCTCGCCTCCGGGCTGCCGCATGAGAGGGGATCTTATGGCACGACTGCACGTAATGGAACGCAGCCACGCTCAGGCCGTCATGGACGACCTGCACGATGCACTCGGACGTCGTCTGGCGGTGAGTTCGCTCGCCCCGTGCCCCGTCGAGTTTACGGCGGCGCTCGTCAACCTGTGCTCCACCCAGAGCTGCGGCAAGTGCACGCCCTGCCGCGTGGGCCTGAGCGCGCTGAGCGACCTGCTCGCCGATGTGCTCGAGGGCCGCGCCGACGAGTCCACACTCAACTTGATTGAGCGCACGGTCCGCACCATCTATCTTTCGAGCGACTGCGCCATCGGTTACGAGGCCGGCGCCATGGCACTCACCGCCATCCGCGGTTTCCGCGATGATTTTGAGCACCATATCCGCGAGCACTCCTGTGGCTTTGACCGCGAGGCCCGCGTCCCGTGCGTCTCGGGCTGCCCGGCGCACGTCGACATTCCCGGTTACATTTCGTTGGTCGAGGCCGGCCGCTATGCCGATGCCGTCAAGGTCATCCGCAAGAACAACCCGCTGCCGCTCGTCTGCGGTTTGGTGTGCGAGCATCCCTGCGAGATGCACTGCCGTCGCGGCATGGTCGACGATCCCATGAACATCCTCGCCCTTAAGCGTTTTGCCGTTGAGCACAGTGACCTCAACGATTACAAGCCCAGCGTGGCTGACAACACCGGCAAGCGCATCGCCGTGATTGGCGGCGGCCCGGCTGGCCTTTCCTGCGCCTACTACCTGGCCGTGATGGGCCATAAGGTGACCATCTTTGAGCAGCGCCACCACCTGGGCGGCATGCTGCGCTATGGCATTCCCAGCTACCGTCTGCCGCGCGAGCGCCTGCAGGCCGAGATCGACTGGATTTTGAGCGCCGGCATCGACGTGGAACTCGACCACTCCGTCAATGGCGAGGAACTTGCCCGCCTGCGCGACGAGTCCGATGCCGTCTACCTGGCCATTGGTGCCCACAGTGATAAGAAGCTCGGCCTTCCGGGCGAAGAGGCGCCCGGCGTGGAGTCGGCCGTCAAGATGCTGCGCGCCATCGGCGACGACGAGCTGCCCGACCTGAGCGGCCAGCGCGTGTGCGTCATCGGCGGCGGCAACGTGGCCATGGACGTGGCGCGCTCTGCCGTGCGCTGCGGTGCCGAAAAGGTGAGCATCGTCTACCGCCGTCGCATCTGCGACATGACGGCCCAGGATGCCGAGATTGCCGGCGCCCAGGCCGAGGGCTGCGAGGTTCTGGAGCTCACCGCACCGCTCGCTATTGAGACGGGCGAGGAAGGTCGCGTGAGTGGCCTGCGCGTGCAGCCGCAGATTATCGGCGAGCCCCGTCGTGGGCGTCCGGCCCCGCGTGCCGCCGCCACACCCGAGCGCGTCATTCCCTGCGAGCGCGTGTTTGTGGCCATCGGCCAGGACATCGACTCCAAGCCGTTTGAGGACATGGGCATCGCCTGCAGGTGGGGCTGCGTGGTCACCGATTCGGATGGCGCCGTGCCCAATTTCGATGGCCTCTTTAGCGGCGGCGACTGCCAGACCGGTCCCGCCACCGTCATCCGGGCCATCAACGCCGGCCGCGTTGCTTCGGCAAATATCGACCGCTATCTGGGTTTTGACAACAAGATCAAGCTCGACGTTGAGCTGCCGACCGTGCAGTTTAAGGGCAAGCACGAGTGCGGCCGCTGCGAGCTGGGCGAGCGCGAGGCCGGCGAGCGCATCCACGATTGGAATCTGGTCGAGCAGGGCCTTACCGAGGAGGAGGCACGCCAGGAGGCAAGCCGCTGCCTGCGTTGCGACCACTTTGGCTTTGGCGCGTTCCGCGGAGGGAGGAACCTGGAATGGTAGAGCCCAACAACCCCACTGTCAGCGACAACACCGAAAGCGGAGCACTCAACATGGTCAAGCTCACTATCGATAATTGCGAGGTCGTGGTGCCCGAGCACACCACGATCCTGGACGCGGCCAAGTCCGTCGGCATCCAGATTCCCACCCTGTGCTACCTACGCGATCTAAACGAGATTGGCGGTTGCCGCGTGTGCGTGGTCGAGGTTGAGGGCTGCGACCAGCTGGTTGCCGCCTGCAACAACTACGTGCTCGACGGCATGGTGGTCCACACCAACAGCCCCAAAGCCCGCGAGGCGCGTCGCACCAACGTGCAACTGCTGCTGTCCCAGCACGACTCGCGCTGCACGAGCTGCGTGCGCAGTGGTAACTGCAACCTGCAGACCATCGCCAACGACCTGGGCATCTTCTATCTGCCGTACGAGCAGCATCTGGCGCGCGAGAGCTGGGACTTCGATTTCCCCATCATTCGCGATAACGACAAGTGCATTAAATGCATGCGCTGCATCAAGGTGTGCGAGAGCGTGCAGGGCTTAGGGATTTGGGACCTGACCAACCGCGCCACGCATACCGCCGTGGGCACCCGCGGGCGTGCGCCGATCGGCAAGACCGATTGCGTCGCGTGCGGCCAGTGCATCACGCATTGCCCGACGGGCGCCCTGCGCGAGCGTGACGATACCGAGACCGTGTTCGACGCCATCGCCGATCCCGACAAGATCGTGCTGGTGCAGATTGCGCCGGCCGTGCGTAGCGCCTGGGGAGAGGAACTCGGCATATCTCGCGAGGAGGCCACCGTTGAGCGCTTGGCCTGTGCGCTGCGCCGCGTTGGCTTTGAGTACGTGTTCGACACCGATTTCTCGGCCGACCTCACCATTATGGAGGAGGGCTCCGAGCTGCTCGAGCGCCTGGGTAAGGCCGCCAAGGGCGAGGGCGACAGCCGCAGCTGGCCCATGTTCACGAGCTGCTGCCCGGGCTGGGTACGCTTTGTGAAGGCGCGTTACCCCGAGTTTGTCGACAGCCTGTCCACGTCCAAGTCGCCGCAGCAGATGTTCGGCGCCATCGCCAAGACCTACTACGCCAAGGTGCTGGGCGTGGAGCCCGAGCGCCTGTTTGTGGTGTCCGTGATGCCGTGCACGGCCAAGAAGGCCGAGTGCGCGCTGCCGAGCATGGTGGGCGAGGACGGCACGCCCGATGTGGACGTTGCACTGACGGTGCGCGAGATGGTGCGCATGGTCCGCGCGAGCCACGTGAGCGTGGATACGCTGGTTGAGGAGCCGCTCGACACGCCGCTGGGCTTTGGCACGGGCGCAGGTGTGATCTTTGGCGCCACGGGCGGCGTGATGGAGGCCGCCGTGCGCTCGGCCTATTACCTGGTGACGGGCAAGAACCCCGACGCCGACTTCTTTACCGATGTGCGCGGCCTGGACGGCTGGAAGGAGGCCGTGGCCGATATCGATGGCACCAAGGTACGCGTCGCCGTGGCGCACGGGCTGGGCAACGCCGCCCGTCTGCTCGACGCGATTCGCGACGGCCGCGTGAGCTATGACTTCGTTGAGGTCATGGCGTGCCCGGGCGGCTGTGTCGGTGGCGGCGGTCAGCCCATCCATGACGGCTGTGAGCTGGCAGCCGAGCGCGGCCAGGTGCTGTGGGGCTTGGATGCTGCTGCGGATATTCGCTTCTCGCACGAGAATCCCGATGTCCAGGCGTGCTATCGCGAGTTCTTGGGCGAGCCGCTCTCGCCGCTGGCCGAGGAGCTGCTGCATACCGACCATCACGCATGGACGATGCCTAACGAGGGGACGTGCTAGCGATGCGCGCGTTTAATGTTGAGATCTCGCGCCGGGGGTTTGCCTCGGCGCTCGCTGCGGGCGCCCTGTCGCTTGCGCTCGCGGGCTGTGGCGGTGGGGCTGCCGGTGCCGGGTCCGCCGCGGGCTCGGCTGCCACAGACGGCGCCGGTGCTGCTGCAGAGCCGGTCGAGGTGCACGTCGCCTCGCTCAAGGGGCCGACCTCGATTGGTCTGGTGCAGTTTATGGACCGGGCGGCCGATGGCGAGACGGACAATGAGTTCGACTTTGCGATCAACACCGCCGCCGACGAGATTGTGCCCAAGGTCATTCAGGGCGATATCGACATTGCCCTGGTGCCGGCCAACGTGGCGAGCGTGCTCTACAACAAGACCGAGGGCGCGGTGCAGGTCATCGACATCAACACGCTGGGCGTGCTGAACGTGGTGACGGGCGACGCGAGTGTGACCTCGTTTGGCGATCTGGCGGGTCGCACCGTCTACATGACGGGCAAGGGCACCACGCCAGAGTACGTCATGAACTACCTGCTGGAGCGCGCGGGCCTGACCGGCCAGGTGGCGCTCGAGTTTAAGAGCGAGCCCACCGAGGTGCTGTCGGCCCTGCTTGCCGACCCGTCCGCCGTGGGCGTGCTGCCGGAGCCGTTCAAGACCGCTGCCATCGCCAAGAGCGAGGGCAAGCTGTCGGCACCGGTGAGCCTGACTGATGTGTGGGACGAACTGGCGGGTGACACGGGCTCCCGTTTGCTGACGGGCGTGACCGTGGTGCGCCGTGCCTTTGCCGAGGAGCATCCCGAGGCCGTGACGGAATTCTTGAGCTGCCATGCGGCGAGCGTGAAGGCCGTGAACGCGGCGCCGGCGGACTGGGCGCAGGCCGTGGTCGATGCAGGCATCGTGGATAACGCCACGATTGCCGAAAAGGCGATTCCCGGGTGCATGCTCGTGTGCCAGACGGGGAAGGATATGAAGGCCGCGCTCGGTGGGTACCTGCAGGTGCTGGCCGATGCGGACGCGAGCGCCGTGGGTGGCAAGCTCCCGGCTGACGATTTCTACTACATGGAGTAGCCCGTGCGTGCGTTTGCTCGACAAATGACGGAGCGTATGAAGGCGGTGGCGGCAGCAGGTGCCGTCGCCGCCTTTTGGCTTGCCGCGTGGATGCTGGTGGCGGCGCTGGTGGCGCAGCCGTTGATCTTGCCTGGGCCGGGTGTTGTTGCCCTGGCGCTGCTGCGCCTGGTGCGCGATGGCGGTACCTGGGCGATTTTGGCGGGCTCGGGCGCGCGAATACTGGGCGGGCTGGCGCTTGCCGCGGCGTGTGGTGGCGTGCTTGCCGGGATTTCGTCACGTTCGCGGGCGTTTGCGCACCTGGTGGCTCCGGCACTGTCGTTTGTAAAGGCGACGCCGGTCGCCTGCGTGGTGGTCCTGCTGCTCATTTGGCTGGGGTCGGCGCGCGTGAGCATCGCGGCGGTCTTTTTGATGGCGTTGCCGGGCGTGTATTTTTCGCTGGCCGAGGGCTTGGCACGGGTGAATAAACCGCTGGAGCAGATGTTCCGTCTGCATGGCGTGCGCGGCTGGCGCCTGTTTTGCGCCCATGCCTGGCGCGAGGTCCTGCCGTTTGTGCTTTCGTGCGCCCGCGCCGTGATCGGCATGAGCTGGAAGGCC
>ENA-OZFZ01000516-OZFZ01000516.1-human-gut-metagenome-genome-assembly--contig:-NODE-516-length-18924-cov-6.320897_pt1 | contig 18924 bp, 10 predicted proteins | sample MGYA00244621_ERZ653640 | MGnify/ENA primary metagenome ERZ653640 (study PRJEB26926, sample SAMN06165019) | human gut metagenome | biome: ENVO:00009003; feature: ENVO:2100002; material: ENVO:00002003... | reverse complement strand
GCTCCCCAGTGCCTGCCTACTATGCTATCAACCTATGGCTATTGTACATTATGTCAATTTAGTCCTACTTAGTAAAATGATGTGAGAGTCAAAAGGTATCCAATTCAGGATCCCTTAAATCATATTATATCTATAAAATTTTCTATTGTCCATATATACAGACGATTATGATTGCGGCCACGCAGCTATGAAGGCACTGAACAATTACGAAATTTATTTGCAAATTCGTACGCTTCATTATACTATATACTCATAGTATCAGAAAATAAGTACAATCTACAGGAGGATTATCATGATAATAAAAAACGGCATTGTAGCAGACCCTGCTTCAGGTCTCTACGAACAGATGGATATACTTGTAAAAGATGGAAAAATAGTAAAAATAGCACCTGACATCTCATGTGCGTCAGATGCTGCTGCAACTGAAAAAGAAGAAATAATAGATGCATCCGGAATGATTGTCGGACCGGGACTTATCGACACACATGTGCATTTCCGTGATCCGGGCTTCACATACAAGGAGGATATCCACACCGGTTCCCTGGCTGCCGCAAAGGGTGGCTTCACAACTGTCGTGTGCATGGCAAACACAAAGCCTACAGTGGACAATGTGGATACTCTAAAGGACAACCTCACACGTGGAAAGCAGGAAAAAATCCGTATGTATCAGGCCGCTGCAATATCGCACTCCCTCAAAGGACAGGATGAGGTTGACATGGCAGCTTTAAAGGAAGCCGGAGCATGTGGCTTTACCGATGACGGCATCCCGCTTACAAATGCCGCTTTCTGCTACAGAGCCATGCAAAATGCTGCAAAGCTGGATATGCCGATAAGTCTCCATGAGGAGGACCCTGCATTTATCAAAAATAACGGCATCAACCATGGAAAAATATCTGACGCTCTCGGTATCTACGGCTCACCATCCATCGCTGAGGAAGCCCTTGTCGCAAGAGACTGTCTGCTTGCGCTGCGCAGTGGTGCTGATGTTGTAATACAGCACATCAGCTCCGGTGTATCTGTTGATATAGTCCGCACCTACAAAAAGCTTGGTGCAAGGCTCCATGCCGAGGCCACTCCTCATCACTTCACGCTGACTGAGGATGCTGTCTTAGAGCACGGCACCCTTGCCAAGATGAATCCGCCTCTGCGCACTGAAGCAGACCGTCAAAAGATTATAGAGGGACTTATCGATGGCACAATAGACCTTATCGCAACAGATCATGCGCCTCACAGCACCGAGGAAAAATCAAAGCCTGTAACCGAAGCTCCAAGCGGTATCATCGGTCTTGAGACATCTCTTGCTCTTGGTATCACAAGCCTTGTCAAACCGAGTCATCTGAGCATGCTTGAGCTTTTGGAAAAGATGACTATCAATCCTGCCAGGCTGTACCACATGCCTTACGGTACTATCTCAGAGGGTGCTGCTGCAGATTTTGTCATCTTTGATCCTGACGAAAAATGGGTACCATGCGAATATGCATCAAAGTCATCAAACACACCTTTTACCGGCATGGAACTGACCGGTAAGGTTAAGTACACCGTATGCGGTGGAAATGTGATTTATTCGGATAAATAAATTGTGTATGCACTATTAAAAAAGCAGATTGTGAACTCATGTGTTCACAATCTGCTTTTTTCTACTTCTCCACCAGCTCCAGGCAGTCTCCATAGTGTCTCTGCAATGCATTTAAGTCCATGATCATCACATAAAATACTCTGCCATTGTGCACTGAATCCACTATCCTGCCATGGTCGAGCACTGAAATATATGTGCCGTCTGCTTTTCGCATATGAAAGAAAATATAATCATTTGAGTGGCCTCCGTTAATCTGCGACCATATGCTTTTTTGACAGCTTTCCTGTTCATCCGGGCGTATCAGATTGCGGAAGCTCTTACCTGTATATGCAAGCAGCTCATCCATGTTTTTACAGCCTGTAAGCCTAAGCAGCTCATTGTTTGCAAGCAGGATCTCATCATTTTCTTTATCTGCCCTGTAAACAATGAACGCTCCCGGCATATTGTCAATAATATCCTTCACTGCAAAACCAAGCTTTGCGCGGCTCTTTACATGCTTACCCTCACGATATGCCATGCAGCCGTTCTTCCCACGCATTTTCACCTCATAAAGTGCCATGTCCGCACACCGCATGAGCTGTGAACGGTTATCAGCAAAAACAGGGGACTCCGCAAACCCCAGTGAAATGGTAAAGGTATGTTCTTCACCTTTACCATAAAATTTCCTGGTTTCTTCTGTAAACTTCTTAAGAAAAGGCTTAACCTCCTCTACCGTGCAATCCGGCATAAAAATGCTAAACTCATCGCCTCCGTTTCTGCCTAGTATAACATCCTTTGAAAAATATTGCTTCATGCTCTCTGCAAGCTTCTTAAGTGCACCATCACCTGCCGCATGTCCATACACATCGTTGACCAGCTTGAAATCGTCAATATCAAGCATTGCCACAACACAATGCTTTTGCGGATTCTGTCTCATATATTGCTCAACCTGCTCATCAAAGCCGTGCCTGTTGTAGATACCGGTCAGTGCATCAGTCACAGCAAGTCTCTTGAAATTCTTCCTGTTCTCATTGATTGAAATCAACGCTGCTGTAAGCCCTGCCAAAAGCAGGACAATAACTCCACCTCCGATGAACAGATATAGCAGATATCTGTTATTGTAAAACCCACTCTTGGGTAAAATCTCAAGCCTCCACTTGTCTCCATACACGTTAAAGTCATATATCACCGGATCGTTCAACTCTTCCTTTGAACCGTAAACCCACTCATACGTATCATCCCACGGCGAAGCAAACTTCTGCAGACTGTACTTATATCCAAAACTGGAAAGAGCCTCTACAGATTCAGAAAAAATTTCCGGAACCTTCAGTATAACAATTGTGAAGCCCCAAAAGCTCTTCTGACCATTTTCATTCTCCAAATAAACCGGATTGCGCACTGCTATACCATATCCGCCCTGCTTCAGCTCCAATGGTCCCTGCATTATTACAGTGTCATTATCCCTCGCATAGCGCGAAATCTCTCCCCTGTCACTATCATTTATCAGATCAATCTTACTGGATTCATTACTCTCCTCTGGATATATTTCAGTCACAACTCCATTCGGTGCTATCTGTATACTCTGAATCGAATCGTCCATCATATTTGCTGCAATATCATAAAACCTATTTATATTTCCATCACCACTTATGACAACCTGCTTTAAGCTATCGGTAACTCCTATTCCCTCCATAAGCTCGCCATATATACGCTCCGTATATGTCATCGCATTGAGCTTTGCATTTGTCCTGTTCTGCTGTTCCTGACTCTTGCCGACTACATATATAGCGCCGATTAACGCACACATGCCCAATATAAATACCACTGCCGGAACAATGAATCTCCTTTTTAGCTTTTTCATTTGTATCACTTTCTAAAATCAATGCCTATCTGTTCTATATGATTTTAATATTATAGCTTTACGATAAGAAAATGTCTATAAATTTACTTAGTTCATATCAATATTTTTCAGTTGCTCACCCGCTCGAGGAGGCAAATACTTTCTACGTGCGTCGTATGAGAAAACTGATCAAATGCCTGCCACTTCATGAGTTCATACTTCTCTTCACAGAGTATCTTCAAATCCCTTGCCAATGTTGCCGAATCGCAGCTCACATATACAATCCTCTCCGGTGACATCGCAAGCATTGTGTCCAGACACTTCTCATCGCAGCCCTTTCTTGGCGGGTCAACGACTATCACATCCGGGCGAAGCATATCTGTACGTCCGGTGGATGCTGTATCATCAGTGATATTCTCTTTTTTCTTTGCATTTTCATAAAACTGTGGCAACACCTCCTCAGCCTTTCCTACGAAAAACTGTGCATTTGTGATGCCATTGAGCTTCGCATTGTTTTTGGCATCCTCGATTGCCTGAGGCACTATTTCCACTCCGTACACCTGCTTTGCCTTCTGTGACAAAAAGAGCGATATGGTACCGATACCGCAGTAGAGATCCCAGACATTTTCATTTCCTGTGAGCCCTGCAAATGCAAGTGCCGTGCTGTAGAGCTTTTCTGTCTGCTTCGGGTTTACCTGATAGAACGACTGTGGCGAAATCTGATATGTGATGCCTGTCCCCTGTGGTGTGAAATCAGGGTAAGAAAGCAGATGGATGGTGTCCTCAATATATGGTCTGCCCCATATGCAGACCGTCTTTTTGCCGAGGATGACATTTGTGTTTTCCTTGTTGATATTGTAGGAAATCGAAGTCATTCCATCGATTTTTGAGAGTCTTTCGCACAGTATATCCGCTGCTCGGCGTTTTGCTTCAAGACTGTCCCCATTTATCACAAGACACACCATAATCTGCTTTGATGTAAATCCATATCTGATAAGCACATGGCGCACGAGTCCTTTGTGTGTGTTCTCGTCATACGGCGTGATGCCGCACTCATTCATCCATCCCTTTATGATGTCGAGTATCTCTTTGTTTTGCGGCACCCCAAGCCTGCAGTCCTCGACCGGGATGATATTGTGGCTTCGCGATGCATAAAAGCCTGTCACTATATTGCCATCCCTGTCATATCCCACCGGAAACTGTGCCTTGTTGCGGTAGCGGTATGGATTGTCTGCGCCAACAGGCGGCTGCATTTTACTGTCCAGCTTTGCCTCGGAAAATCCACCTATACGCATGAGATTGTTGCGCACCTTATTATTTTTAAATTCAAGCTGCTTTTCATAGGAGAGCGCCTGTATCTGGCAGCCGCCACACCTCTTATGCAGCTCACATTGCGGCTCAACGCGAAAAGTGGAAGGGGTCTTAATCTCTTCCACTCTTGCGTAGCCATAGTTTTTCTTTAATTTTGTTGCGCGGGCTGTTATGACGTCACCAATCAGTGCATCCTTTACGAAAAAGGTCATGCCATCATAATGTCCGATACCCTCGCCGTCTGTTCCCATATCTGTTATTTCAAGTTCAAATATGTCATTTTTTTTCATGCTTTTCTCTTCTTTATTTTATATATAATGATATGAGGGTCAAAAGGTATTTTGCCCTTCATTTATGATTAATCAGATTACTACACACTTGTTCTGCGGAAATTTGTCTCCATAAATCTGTTGTAGCCCTGCCACTTTGTATCGTTTTCAGGCACATTTACAAGCAGCTCCCTGAAGGTCTCCATCTTGGCATCTATGTTGTCTGCAAAGCTAAGTGCAAGTGCCTCGACAAGTGCCGGCTTTTTAGGAGAGCCAAACTCAAGCTCGCCGTGGTGGGCAAGTATGCAGTGCTTCAGCTCGTTTGCGAGCACTACCGGGAAGCCGTTGATGCTCTTAATCGCATCGCCTACCCACTCTGCACCAATCATGATATGTCCGAGGAGCTGGCCTGCGTCTGTATAGTCATTCTCCGGGAAAGTAGAAAGCTCCTTTAATTTTCCGATATCATGGAAAATGGCTGCTGTAAGAAGCAGGTCACGGTTTAAGACCGGATACATTTTTGCAAAATAATCACAGTTCTTCGTCACACCGAGTGTATGCTCCAAAAGACCTCCTACAAAGCCGTGGTGCACGCTCTTTGCGGCTGAATGGAACTTGAAGCGACGCTCAAACTCCTTATTGTCAAAAAAGCTATGTAAGAGCTGTGACAGGTACTGATTCTTTACAGAGCCGATAAAGCCCATGAGTTCCTTATACATGACCTCGACATCCTTATCACTGACCGGAAGATAATCCGCAGGGTCATATTCTCCCTCGTTTACCTTTCTCGCACGCTTTATGGAACACTGCAAATTGCCCTGAAAGCTTGTAATATCACCGGTTATAGCTATGTAATCCATTGCATCAAATTCCTCAATGCCTACTGAGCCAACATCCCATATCTTGGCATCCAGCGTGCCTGTCTTATCCTGCAGGATAACATTGTCATAAGGCTTTCCGCTTTTGGTCATGGCTGTCTGCTTGCTCTTGCATAAAAAAATCTCATTGATTCTCTCTCCCTCGCGGAGAGTTGAAATATACTTCATATATCCTCCTATTTCGGCTAATTCATCACTCCGATTTTCACCTGACAGGTAATCTCCGTGTAGCCGTTGCTTCCTTTTCTCTTTACTTTCAGATTGCAGGTATCCTCAGGCTTTTGCTTCATAAGCTGTGTGTTGTACGCGGACACATTCGACACCTCTGTATTGTTTACCGCAACTATCACATCTCCGCTTTGAAGCCCCGAGACAAATGCCGGTGAATCCATGGTAACCTGCTTTATATAAACACCCTTTGGGATGTTATATCTGTTTGCTATTTTTTCTGTAACTGTAGTACAGGTGATGCCTATGTACGGCACATCTGCGCCGCTCTCGAGCTTTTCAATGACAGGTGACAGGTCGCTTATGCTGACAGCCGTGAGCGTATTGTTTTCCTCCGCCGGATTGAAATCCTGCAGCGAAAGCCCTATGACCTGACCATCTGTATTAATCAGTATACCGCTCTGTAACTTGTTGCTTGCGATATCTGTGGTGAGCACCGAGTAATTGTTGTCCTGCGCCGACAGCTCATTGGTTGTTGACGTTACAAGACCTGTGAGAATAGCATAGTTTGCCTCAAGTGCAATGACAGATGCTCCTCTTGAAACAATATTTGAATTACCAAGCTCCGCAACCGCTATAGCCCTTATTGTGGTGTCGTCCAGAAGTGACTTATCCACGGAAATGATTGCTATACCCGTATTGCTGTCATACTTGACCAGCGCAGCATCAGCCATCATGTCGTTTACAAAGGTTACACTAAGCTTATCCGCCTTATCCACTACATTTTTCTCTGTCAGAATGATCAGCTGCTTTCCATTGTCCCTCAGTATCACTCCCACTCCCTGACCCTCGGTCTCATAGGAATTGTTGAAAATATCGGTGGCATCTGTCACACCCGTGACTCCTACTACAAATTTCGAGGCCGAAGCGCCCACGCTGTAGAGCTGGTTCTGCACTGCCTGATAATCTGCGAGTGTAGGCTGATAGGTCTGCAAAGACGGCTCCGAAGAAGTGCCGGACTCTGTGCTTTGTGTACCATTTTCACTATATGCATCACTGCTGTCATCTATGCCTGACTGCTGTGTGGCTGTCTGCACATCATTATTATTTTTTCCATCTGAAGCTTTTTTTGATTGTCTGTTGATAACCGGCAGAGATATAGCAAAAACAATGCTTGCAGCCACTGCAAATGCCACTCCGCAGAGGGCTGCTGTGCCTGTTTTTTTTGCAAGTCTTTTTTTATTCAGCGGTTTATCCTTTATCTTTTCTCTGATAAATTGCTCCATATTGTCACCCTGATTAGATGTCTTTAGTTACTATCTTACATTATATTCTGAATTATATTGCGTTGCAACCATATTTTTTGAGTACGGCCTTTGAGTACGGGCTTGCGGCATGTACCCGCCGGACTGCTGCACTGCTCCCAACAGTGCGAATAGCGCAGTGGCTTAGATACTGTAGGATTATGCTCATAACACAGAAATGCCACGGCATGGATGCCGGGGCAAGGAGCTATCGAGCCATGGAAGGCGAGTAGCGACGGTTTCGTCATGTATAGAAAAAGTAAATGCATAATCCATACAGAATCTTAGTCACGCAGCGTAGCACCGTTGGGAGCAGTGCAGCAGTCCGGCGGGTACATGTCGCAAGCCCTTACTTTTTGGCTCGTTTAACAAACTGGTTTGTTATGTATTAAACTTTATGTTATCATCTTGTAATTATCATTTAATACATATTTATTATGGTTTTTTTGAAGATTTTCAGCTATAATATGATAAGCTATACAGTAAATATGAATTTAATATTCAATTACCGAAATATAAGGATATAGAAATGAATAAAAAAGTTTACAAAACATTGGAATATAACAAAATCCTCACCATGCTAAGCAGCTACGCAGCATGTGATGAGACAAAGAAGCGGTGTCTTTCGCTTGAGCCTATCACCGATTTATACGAAATCAGACATCTGCAGACCACCACTGCCGATGCACTAAGCCGCCTGTACAAGGACAGCGGAATATCCTTCGTTGGCATACACAATGTGCATGCTTCTCTAAAGAGGCTTGATATCGGCGGAGCTCTGAATACGACCGAGCTTCTTCGCATCTGCAGTCTTTTGGAGGTTGCAAAGCGCGTGAAGGCCTATGGCAGAAGCGCCATGGATAATGAAAAGCAGGATTCTCTCTCCGGTCTGTTTGCAGGGATTGAACCGGTTTCTGCGCTCTGCGATGAGATTAAGAGGTGCATTTTATCTGAGGAAGAGATTGCCGATGATGCGAGTCCTGAGCTTTTTAAGATAAGAAAGAGCATACGCGGCATGAACGACAGAATCCATGCGCAGCTCACCAAGCTCATGAACAACAGCACAACGAGGACATATCTGCAGGATGCGGTTGTGACCATGCGCGACGGCAGATATTGTCTGCCTGTAAAGGCTGAGGCTAAAGGCAATGTACCCGGAATGATGCACGACCAGTCATCTACCGGCTCTACCCTTTTTATCGAGCCGATGGCTGTCGTCAATTTGAATAACGAGCTCAAGGAGCTTTTCATAAAGGAGCAGGAGGAGATTGAAAAAATCCTTGCAGCGCTCAGCGACAAGGTTGCAATGAATGCGGCTGCTTTGGAGCAGGACTATGAGATTCTTTCAGAGCTTGACTTCATTTTTGCAAAGGCAAATCTGGCTAAATCATATAACGGTGTGGCACCGGATTTCAACACCGATGGGCATATCAATATCAGAAAGGGCCGTCATCCGCTTTTGGATGCTAAAAAGGTGGTTCCTATAGATGTACGGCTCGGCGAGGAATATAAGCAGCTTATCATCACCGGACCAAATACCGGCGGTAAGACGGTTTCACTAAAGACTGTCGGACTTTTAACTCTCATGGGTCAGGCAGGTCTTCACATTCCTGCGGCTGACAGGTCAAAGCTCGCCATCTTTGAGGATGTCTTTGCGGATATAGGCGATGAGCAGAGTATTGAGCAAAGTCTCAGTACCTTCTCGTCTCACATGACCAATATCGTAAAAATCCTTGAAAAAGCCGACGACAGAAGCCTTTGCCTGTTCGATGAGCTCTGCTCTGGAACCGACCCGACAGAGGGTGCGGCGCTTGCCATCTCAATTTTAAACAGACTGCACCAGTATGGCGCCATCACCATGGCCACCACACACTACAGCGAGCTGAAGGTGTATGCGCTTTCCACAGACGGTGTGGAAAATGCCTGCTGTGAATTCAATGTGGAGACTTTAAGCCCTACCTACCGCCTGTTAATCGGTATTCCTGGAAAGAGTAACGCATTTGCAATCTCATCAAAGCTTGGTCTGGACGAAAACATCATCGAAGATGCAAAAAGCAGAATTAATGATAACGACCTTGATTTTGAGGATCTGATTGCAAGCCTCGAGTCACAGCGACAGACTATCGAAAAGGAACAGCTTGAAATCAACAGCTACAAGGCCGAGATTGAAAAGCTCAAGAAACAGCTCGAAGAGAAAAACGAGCGCATAGACAAGAGCAAAGACAAGATTTTACGCGAGGCAAATGAGGAAGCCTACAAGATACTGCAGGATGCAAAGGAACTTGCCGACAAAACCATCCGCAATTTCAACAAATACGGACAGGGACAGGCTCCTATGAGCCAGATGGAAAAGGAGCGCTCTGCCCTTCGTGACAAGATGAATGACAAGGAAAAGAAGCTGTCAGACATCAAGAAAAACACTGCCAAGGCAAATCACAAGGCGCCTAAGAAGCTGCGCATCGGTGATTCTGTGCTTGTGCTCTCCCTCAATCTGAAGGGAACTGTCCACACTCTGCCAAACGCCAAGGGCGATTTGTATGTGCAGATGGGTATACTGCGCTCGCTGGTTAATATTAATGACCTCGTGCTCTTAAACGACGATGTCTCTCCTGCCAAGAAGTACGGCGGCAGCGGAGGCAAGATAAAGATGAACAAGTCAATGTCAGTTTCATCAGAAATCAACCTGATTGGAAAGACTACGGATGAGGCACTTGCTCTCTTGGATAAATACCTAGACGACGCATATATCGCTCATCTTTCATCAGTGCGCATTGTCCACGGAAAAGGCACCGGTGCACTGCGAAAGGCTGTGCATGGACTCCTTAAGAGGACAAAAACTATTGCGGAATACCATCTCGGTGAGTTTGGTGAGGGCGATGCCGGAGTAACCATCGCAACCTTTAAATAACGACAATTTACTTTTACGGAATATAAATAATTTTTAAGAAGGAGATTAGAAATGGCTGTTAAACAGAAAATACTGATAGTAGACGACGACAACAATATAGCAGAGCTTATATCTCTATATCTGACCAAGGAATGCTATGACACCAAAATCGTAAATGATGGTGAGCAGGCTCTTATCGCGTTTGAGCACTACAAGCCAAACATGCTTCTTTTGGACCTCATGCTTCCGGGCATAGACGGCTATCAGGTATGCCGTGAGATACGTGCAAAGTCCGATGTGCCGATTATCATGCTCTCCGCAAAGGGCGAGGTATTTGACAAGGTTTTAGGCTTGGAGCTTGGTGCCGACGACTATATACTCAAGCCCTTTGACTCAAAGGAGCTTGTGGCAAGAGTCAAGGCCGTGCTCAGACGCTTCCAGCCTGCAAAGCCGGAGGCCTATGCTTCCGTAGATATCAAGTGTGTGGAGTACCCGGGGCTTATTGTAAATCTGTCCAACTACTCTGTCACTTATGACGGACAGCAGATTGATATGCCGCCAAAGGAGCTTGAGCTATTATATTTTCTTGCCTCATCTCCAAATCAGGTGTTTACAAGGGAGCAGCTTCTGGACAACATATGGGGCTATGAATATGTCGGCGACACCCGCACTGTCGATGTGCATGTAAAGCGTCTCCGCGAGAAAATCAAGGACAAGCCAACCTGGCGCATCGCAACTGTCTGGGGCATCGGATACAAGTTTGAGGTAAAATAAATAATGAAGCATACCATCTACACTAAGCTGTTAATCAGCTACCTGATTTACGGTGTCATCGCTTTTTTCATTATATGCACCTTTACACAGCATCTCACCACAGACTATATTGAAAAGCAGGAGGCATCCAATCTCTACAGGGAAGCATCCATCATTGCAGGTGATTATGCCGCCGAATACTTTGGCTCATCCATGTCGCTTAGCGATTTCCAGAATCACATGAAAATCGTAGCCGACTATATGGATGCCAAGGTATGGGTGGTCAGCCCTGACGGTGAGCTGCTCATGGACTCAGATGATCCGTCAATAGGCATTGATACCCAAAATGACAGTTCTAAGCCTGTAGTGATAAATGGCTTTGATGTCACCGATTTTGGCAGCAACAACTATATGATTGGAGATTTTTACGGTTCATTCAAACATAAGATGCTGTCCGTATTTTCCCCGGTAAATGTCTCGTACCAGAATATCGGCTACATAGTCATTCACAAGACAATGAGCCATATCACGGCAGGTGTAAACGGTTTTATGAATATCTCCTTTTACACTGTAGCGCTCATTTTTGCAGTGGCATTTATTATGCTTGTCATGATGAGCCGCTCCATTTACCAGCCAATCACACGAATCACAAAGACCGCAAAGAAGTATGCAAAGGGCGATTTCACTGCCCAGATTGATGTACATTCCAACGACGAAATCGGCTATCTGGCAAACACACTCAACTACATGGCAACGGAGCTAGATACTCTTGAGGAGGATCAGCGCAAGTTTGTTTCCAACGTGTCACACGACTTCCGCTCCCCTCTTACCTCGATAAAGGGCTACGTGGAGGCTATGCTGGACGGAACAATCCCTGTTGAGATGCAGGATAAGTATTTAAATATCATACTTTTTGAAACCGAGAGGCTTAATAAGCTCACCAAGAGTCTTATTGATCTGAACCAGTTCGGTCATCACGGCATACACCTGGATATTGCTGATTTTGACATCAATACAATGATCCGCACGACAATCCTTACCTTCGAGGGTAAATGCAGTGAAAAGGGCTTAAGCTTTGACCTGCTGCTTACCGGAAAAGAGCTTTTCGTGCGCGGTGATATGGTCAAAATCCAGCAGATTCTTTACAACCTGATAGACAACGCTGTGAAGTTTTCAAATAATGATTCGAGTATCAAGATTGAGACGAGTATCAGAAATGAAAAGGTGTTTATATCAGTAAAGGATCACGGTATCGGTATACCAAAGGACAGCCTTTCAAAGATCTGGGAGCGCTTCTACAAGAGTGATTTATCCCGCGGAAAGGATAAGCGCGGTACGGGACTTGGCCTGTCTATAGTTAAAGAAATTGTACAGGCGCATGGTGAGAATATAAATGTGATAAGCACTGAGGGTGTGGGAACTGAGTTTATATTTACGCTGCCGCTCAGCAAAAAAGAAGGGTGAGGCGCAGCTCATCATATGATAGGTGTGGTGGGCGCCTCGCTTTTTAGGTTGTGAGTCTACCGGCATAGCACACAGTATATTCCTCAGAAAAATGTGAAGTCAGCCGCGGTTGTTTGTCCGGGCAGATTACGGTTTTATTTACATTTTCTTTCTTTTTTACTTTATGGAACTCCGCGGCAGTTCACATTTTTCTTCGGAACACACCGTGTACTCTCCGGCTAATTCAGGTTTATGAGCGAGGCGCTTTGCTACCTTGCATTCTGGCAGTGCCGGACTTATTTCACTGGCGTGAAATTTTGTCCGGCACTTTTTCTTCTTAAAATTTGAAGCTCATTTCACTTATGCGAAATGAGCTTATTTAATAGTTATATATTGTTTATAAATATTCTGAGCCGCCTTGAAAACACAAGAAAAACTGATTTTAAATAATTACACTTATATCACATTTTTATGGCTCGTATTTGCTGCCAGCCGGGTCGGTTACTGTGTAGTCGCCGCCGGATATGTCGGCTGTGGTTTCAAAGTCTGTGATGTCCTGATTTACGGTACCCTCGAACAGGTCATATGTGAAGGTGTAGCCCTGTGCCGATACTGCTTTGACATATATTTTGATATTGCTTGCGGCTGTGACAGGGATTAAGTCTTCGATTTTGACTGTGCCTTCGAGGCTATGGAGCTTACCGTCGTCCTCTTTTGAGGCATCAGAGGTATCATTTTCCGTGTCATTCTTTGAGCCATCTTTTTTGGCATCATCCTTCCGGCTTAAGGCGGATGTGATGGAGTCTGTGTCTGCAGAGTCTGCACTGTCTGTGCCGTTTTCTGCCAACAGCTGTCTGATATCGTATGTCTTTAGCTCTGTATCTGAGCTTGCAACTACGAGCTGCACACTGTTAAAATCAAAGTAATCATTTCCCATGACCGCTACATCTACATCTGTGCCAAGCTTTATGCTGCCATTGTCAAAGGTTGGTTTATCGACAAGTATGCCGGATGCTACATTTTTGAACACTGATGTCACACCTTCAAACTCATCGAGCACCTCTGTGCTTCTCTTATTTCCGTCAACAAACAGAAATGTCACATTGCCTGCATAGTCCTCAGACAGTGGAAGTGTGGCCTCGCCCGTATACTTTATGCCGTCTAGCTCGAGCGGTATCTCGTTTGTACCGAAAAATACACTGGTTTTTGTATCCTCTGTGTACTCCTTTGGCACCACCGAGACAGAGACTGTGTATGTCATATCGGTAAAATCTGCACTTTTTAAGGAAATATCCCAGTCTGTTATGAGGCTGGCCTCCTCCTCAAGAGTGGACTTGATATCATCCTGCATGGTCTGCACATCAGAAAGTATCACCGATGTGTTGTCTGAGGTGTATGACATCTGTGTCTCGAGCTTTTTTATCCTGTTATTAAGCAATACTGCCCCCGCAATAAGTGCGGCGAGCAGTATTATGGTAATCGCATTGAAAATATTTTTTTTCAAATTCATATTATAGTGTTATTCCTCATCTTCCTCTGCAGCTACAGCTATTCCAAGCTCCTCAAGCTGCTTTGGATCTACAGTTCCGGGTGCCTCTGACATGAGGTCCGAAGCGTCCTTTACCTTAGGGAATGCAATAACCTCCTTGATATTGTCTGTATGCAGCATATGCATGCAGATACGGTCAACACCGAAGGCAAGTCCTGCGTGTGGCGGTACACCATATGAGAATGCATCAAGCAGGAATCCAAACTGCTCATGTGCACGCTCCTTTGTGAAACCAAGCACCTCAAACATCTTCTCCTGGATGTCATCCTGATGGATACGCACTGAGCCTCCACCGAGCTCTGTACCATTGAGTACGATATCATATGCCTTTGCACGAACTGCGCCCGGATCTGAGTCTATCTTGTCCCAATCCTCCTCCATAGGCATAGTGAATGGATGATGCATTGCCATAAATCTGTTTTCCTCATCAGACCACTCAAGGAGTGGGAACTCAGTTACCCAGAGGAAATTGTACTTGTTCTCATCAATCAGGCCAAGCTCAGCTCCGAGCATGAGACGAAGCGCTCCAAGTACATTCCATACGATTTTATTCTTGTCTGCTGCGAAAAGGAGTAAATCTCCCGGCTTTCCGTTCATCTTTGCAACAAGTGCATCAAGCTCAGCTTCTGTCATAAACTTGGCAAATGATGACTTGTATGTGCCATCCTCATTGATGCACAGATAAGCAAGTCCCTTTGCTCCACAGCCCTTTGCGTGCTCTACAAGCTTATCAATCTTCTTACGAGGCATCTTTGCCTGTCCCTCTACATTGATACCGCGGACAGAGCCACCGTTTTCAAGAGCTCCTGTGAATACTCCAAAGCCACAGTCCTTTACCACTTCCGAAACATCGCAAAGCTCCATACCAAAGCGTGTATCAGGCTTGTCAGAACCAAATCTGTCCATAGCCTCCTGCCAAGGCATACGCTTAAACGGAATCTCAACATCCACATTTATGACCTCTTTAAAAAGGTGCTTTAACAGTCTCTCATTTACCTCGATTACATCATCGATATCTACGAATGAAAGCTCCATATCTGCCTGTGTAAACTCAGGCTGTCTGTCTGCACGCAGATCCTCGTCACGGAAGCATCGTGCAATCTGGAAATATCTGTCATATCCTGAAGCCATCAGAAGCTGCTTAAAGAGCTGTGGTGACTGAGGAAGCGCATAAAAATGTCCGTGGTGTATACGGCTTGGCACGAGATAATCTCTGGCCCCCTCCGGTGTAGACTTGCAAAGGATTGGTGTCTCTATCTCCAAAAATCCCTCGTTTGCCATAAAGTCACGCATCACTCGAAGCACATTGCTTCTGAGCATGAGATTTCTCTGGATATCAGGGCGTCGAAGATCCAGATAACGGTATTTAAGTCTGATGTCTTCGCTGGTCTTTGAATTCTCCTCAATCTGGAATGGAGGTGTCTGTGCCTCTGAAAGCACTCTGATTGATGTAGCGATAACCTCGATATCACCTGTCTTTAAGTTCTCATTGACAGCAGCTGTTCTCTTCTGGACAGTTCCCTCAACTGCGATGACGAACTCACTTCTTAAGGTGCCTGCCTTTTCAAAGCCCTCTGCACCTACATTTTCCTCGCCGAATACTATCTGAAGTATTCCGCTTCTGTCTCTTAAATCTACGAAAATGAGACTTCCTAAATTTCTTCTCTTCTGTACCCAGCCCATGACGGTGACCTTCTCACCGATATTGGCATTTGATACCTCTGTACATCTATGGCTTCTATGTAAGCCCTGCATTGATTCTGCCATTTTATACTCCTTATATTTCTACTATATATTTATTCTAATAACTGTTTGATACCGCTGCTACACAACTAATCTGCTGCTTATCAGATTCCTATCTGTTAAAGAACTCAACAAACTCCTCGTAGCCCTCTTTCATAAGCTGCTCCTTCTGGAATTTCTTGTTCTTGTTCATGCGCACAACAAGCACCTGCTGTCCGTTTGCTCTTGCGTCTTTTGCCTGGTTCATGACATCAACAAGCTTGTCTGCCGGATATTTCTTCTCAACCAGATAAGCCACCTTCTTTGGACTCTCTGGAATCTTGAAGCCGCTCTCCATGAGAAGCAGGATAATTCTCTCAAAACCGATTGAAAAACCACAGGCCGGTACATCATTTCCGGTGAACTTTCCAATCATCTTGTCATATCGTCCGCCACCGCCACAGGCTGCGCCAAGCTCAGGCATTGATATCTCAAAAATAGTTCCTGTGTAGTAGCTCATTCCACGAACAAGTGTAGGATCAAATACGAGCTCAAACTTTGCTCCCTTTGTGGCATTAACAGCAGTAGCTATCTCTGTCATATTTGTAACCACTTCTTCGTCTAAATATTCACCGAGCTTTTCTGAAAGTATATTTACACCCTCAGTGACATCCCTTGTCTGCTCCAAAAGCTTGAACAAATCAAGATATTTGTCAATATTTTCCTGTGGGTAGCCATCCTGTGCAAGCTCACTTGCAACGCCTTCCACTCCTATCTTGTCCATCTTATCGAGTGTGATAAATACGCTGTCGTAATCCTCCTCAGCGAAACCACTGTAAGCAGCCATTGCCTTTAGGATTCTTCTCTCGTTGATTCTTATCTCAAAGTTCTCGAAACCGAGTCTGCCTATTGTGGTAGTGGTTGCTGTAATCAGCTCTATCTCTGCCAGATTGCTTGGCTCTCCGAGTATATCTATATCACACTGTGTAAACTGTCTGTAGCGGCCTCTCTGAGGTCTGTCTGCTCTCCACACACTGCCCATCTGAAGTGCCTTAAACGGCGATGGCAGGTTGTTGGCATTGTTTGAATAATATCTTGAAAGTGGCACTGTAAGGTCGTAGCGCATTCCAAAGTCTACTACATCCGACTCTTCCTTTGCTGTCTCCAGATTCAGCTTCTCGCCTCTCTTCATTACCTTGAAGATCAGCTTCTCATTTTCTCCGCCCTGCTTGCTTGTGAGATTTGCTATATTCTCCATGCATGGTGTCTCTATCGGTGTAAATCCGAAGCTTCTGTATGTATCCTTGATCACGCTTGTCACATAATCACGGATTTCCATCTCTGCAGGTAATATATCCTTCATGCCGTTGACCGGCTTTTTGCTCAGTGCCATTTGGTTTCCTCCATCTATATTAAAATATTGAATTCATTAGCTATTCTATTATACTTTTCGGTTTTGCAATCGTCAAGGGTTTATGGCAATTATACGGGCTGCAAGCCACGGCACCGTTAGGGCATACGCATATGCTTTGCTTTCGCTACGCTTTGCCGCTAAGATACTGTACGGATTATGCTTTTTATTCTTCTATGCTTGACGAAACCGTCGAAACGCGCCTTCCGTGGCGCGGTTCTCCTTGACTTGCCCTCCATGGCAAGTCATTTCTGTGCTTCATGTGCATAATCCTACAGTATCTAAGCGGCTTCGCTATTCGCTCAATCAAATGCATATGCGTATGCCCTAACGGTGCCGTGACTTGCAGCCCTTACTCTGTGACAGTATTTTCATATACCGGGTTACTTTCAAGTTACTTCAATAAACCTTGTGCACTGCTGAAATAACGTACATCTGCTGTGAAAGGTTACAAATGCTAATGTTCGTCTACTGTGGAAAATTTCAGATGTTAATGTGCTTCTACTGAGGTGGATTGCAAATGCTAATGCACATCTACTGCGGTGAATTACAAATGCTAATGCACATCTACTGTGGCGGATTGCAAATGCTAATGCACATCTACTGTGGCGGATTGCAGATGCCGCACGGTGACAAGCCCATGGATTTTGCTTCATCAAGCGTTACCTCTGTGTCACTCTTTTTCAAGGTCCGACAGCCCGCACGGTGATATTTCTTGCCGGTTGCTGTGATATGAACCATAGTCTCGCTGTTTGAGGAATCTGCAGCGCTATTTTCTGCTGCTGAGCTGTCTGAACCTGATGATGCACTTCCTGTTGTACTGCCTGAAGAGCCGGATTCTCCTGCCCCGCTTCCAGCGCTGCTCTGCGAACCTTCATTCTGCGGTGTATCCGTCTGAGCGCTCTGCTTCTGCGGAGTGGTGCCATCCAGCCAGCTGTCACCATTCTCATAGTTTATTCCGACTCCGGGCTGCACATTATAGCAATATACATTAAAAAGTATGCCGCCACCGTTATCCTCAACCGACTTTGCCTCTATGAGAACGCCGTTTGCAACTAGATTGCTGCCCGAGAACATCGGAGTCACTCTGTAAAGCACATGATTTCCTGTATTGTTTACATAATCCGCTACCAGATTCTCAAACGGCAGCATGCCCTCCACATTCAGGTATCTCGTACCGGTAATAAGATTCTTCGGATTGGCATTCTCGCCGGCAAGCTGATAGCCAATAAGATGACAGCGATTATATAAATACCTGTCCTTTATCACATCATACTTCACCGTATGCCAGCCTGATGGCTTTATCATGCCTATCTTGCCACGCTCCTCAGTCGGCATGATATCTCTGCAGATATTGGCATAAGCCACACCGCATCTGCCAAGTGAATCCAAATCACTGTAATTTTCAAAAGCAGTGGTAGTCATATCGCTGTCCGTAAAAAAAGGCTCATTATTGTTGACAGCCACATATGCCTTGCCATCATATGCCGGAATAGCATCGATGGAAACGTAGGAATTGTTGTTTACAAGATCCTCCTGTGGCCCATCCACTTTATCCTTGCTGTCTAAAGCACCGGAAGAATCCTCACCTGCCACTACAGCTCCTGCGGCATGCCCGGCACCTTCAGTGCCGGATAAATCAGCGGAGGCACAGCCTGTAAAAATTGTAGCAATTGCAAGTAATTCACATAGTGTAATTGCAGCTGTTTTCCTTAACTTTAGCCATATGTTCATATAAAATCACTCTTTCTATCAATCGATTGATATTGGATTTTCCCTAATTACAATAAATTAAATAAATACTTAAATTACTAAACCTAATATACTTTTATTT
>ENA-OZFZ01000503-OZFZ01000503.1-human-gut-metagenome-genome-assembly--contig:-NODE-503-length-19219-cov-4.429295_pt1 | contig 19219 bp, 17 predicted proteins | sample MGYA00244621_ERZ653640 | MGnify/ENA primary metagenome ERZ653640 (study PRJEB26926, sample SAMN06165019) | human gut metagenome | biome: ENVO:00009003; feature: ENVO:2100002; material: ENVO:00002003... | reverse complement strand
TCATGAGCGTCTCGTGGGCTCGGAGATGTGTATAAGAGACAGCCATACCTTCCTCTATGATGTCGCTGAAGGTTTGCACTCCTACTGGATAGATTCTTCCCCTTACCATAATCTTCGATGTTTATATTTCCACCGCAAATTTTACAATTATTATTTGATATATGCAAATAATCGGACGCAATTATTATCTTCAAAATCAGTTTTAAAGGTTGCAGGGGCAAGATTAAAAGGAGTTGACCTATTGTAAGGCTTCTATTATCCTTTCATGAATCAAGAGAAGATTCAAAATATTTACTACTTTTGCACCAAACAATTCAATCAAATGGCACTTCCTGTTGATTTTATTACCCGTACACGCACTTTATTGGGCGATGAATACGAAAAATTGGAACAAGCGTTGCAAGACGATGTCCCGGTGAGTATCCGGCTCAATCCTGCCAAAGGATTGCAATTGGCGCAAGGAACTCCTATTCCTTGGAGCCAATATGGTTATTATCTTCCTGAGCGGTTGTCTTTCACGTTTGACCCACTGTTTCATGCGGGAACTTACTACGTACAAGAAGCCTCTTCCATGTTCTTAGAGCAAGCCATACGGACTTACATCCAGGAGCCCGTTGTCTGCCTGGATCTTTGTGCAGCTCCGGGCGGGAAATCAACCGATTTACACAGTATGCTTCCGGAAGGAAGTGTGGTGGTCAGCAATGAAGTTATCCGTCCACGCAGCTATGTATTGGCGGAGAATATGCAGAAATGGGGTTATCCCAACCAAATCGTCACGAACAATGACCCGGAAGAAATCGGCAAATTGACGCATCTGTTCGACCTCATCGTGACAGACGTCCCCTGTTCGGGTGAAGGCATGTTCCGTAAAGATGTTGACAGCACTGGCGAATGGAGTGTGGCAAATGTCCAACTATGCGCAGCCCGCCAAAAGAGAATCATCCACGATATCTGGAACGCTTTGAAACCGGGTGGAATCCTCATCTACAGCACTTGCACATATAACACGGAAGAGAATGAAGAGAACATTCAATATTTCATCGAAGAATTGGGAGCAACGCCTTTAGCCATTCCCACTCTTCCGGAATGGAATATACACCCTGCTCTGAAATATGACAATCCGGTCTACCATTTTTTCCCTCACCTCACAAAAGGGGAAGGTTTCTTTTTAGCAGCCTTGCAAAAAACGGAGGGGGAAATCGAGACCATCCGTCCAAAAGGGAAAGATAAGAAACAAAAAAACAAACAGACGCCGACGGCTCCTTCCGAAACGGCAGAATATTTGTCGGGCGGTGACTGGGAAGTCGTTTGGAGAGAAACAACCCTCTTCCAATTATCCCCGGAGTGCTTCTCCGTTTACTCCCTTTTATCTGAGAAATTGCACCTGTTGTCATCCGGGGTTGAAATCGGAATGTGCAAAGGGAAAGACTTCATCCCGTCACAATCATTAGCATTGAGCACGAAGCTGAACCCCGATGCTTTTCCAAAAGTGGAAATAGGATGGGAACAAGCGGTCGCTTATCTGCGGAAAGAGGCGATGTTCCTTCCGGAACAGACTCCAAAAGGTTATGTCCTATTGACCTATAAAAAGTATCCTTTGGGCTTTGTAAAGAACTTGGGGAACAGAGCCAACAACCTTTATCCGCAGGAATGGCGCATCCGAAGTGGCTACAATCCGGAAGAATTGAAGATATTATAAGTTTAGCACAAGGTCTATTTGCATAACATCAAAAATATTTGAATCATGATAGAGACAATGAAGAAGAGACGGAGCATCCGCCAATATACAACTGAAGATATTCCAAACGAACTCCTCAATGAATTATTAACGACGGCTTCAAGAGCCTCCAATACGGGGAATATGCAACTTTATAGCGTGGTGGTTACACGCCATGCGGAAAACAAACAGAAGTTGGCTCCTGCCCATTTCAACCAACCTATGATTACTTCCGCCCCTGTTGTCTTGACATTCTGTGCGGATATCAATCGTTTCAACATCTGGGCTGAGAATAGGAAAGCGCAAGCAGGATTTGACAACATCCAAACCTTCATGGCTGCCACCATTGATTCCATGTTGTTCGCCGAGGCTTTTGCAGAAGCTGCGGAAGAGAAGGGATTGGGCTTATGTTATTTGGGCACGACCACTTACAATGCCGGACAAATCATAGAAGCTTTGCAACTGCCCAAAGGTGTTGTTCCCATTGTCACAATAACAGTTGGATATCCGCAGGAACCGCAACCGGAGCAAAGCGAACGCCTGCCATTGGCTGCCATCATTCATGAAGAGCAATATCAAAACTATACTTCCGAATCGATTGACCGCCTTTATAAAGAGAAAGAAGAACTGGAAGTCAATAAGGAGTTTGTCCGCATCAACCAAAAAGAGACATTGGCACAAGTATTTACAGACATCCGTTATACAAAGGCCAACAATGAATATTTCTCTACTACTTTTCTTGAGGTGTTGAAGGAGCAGGGGTTCCTGCACTAATATTAAAGAGCCGGCGGCGGTTTGTCATAATTGCAAACTGCTGCGTTACTTTCGGAATTCGACCTCAGTCATTTACATCAGTAAACCCCTGTCGGTCTCATCCTCAGTTCCTTGCATTTTGCTAATTCTGACACACCTTAGGGGGGCTACATCAAAACTTTCGTTTTGACACAGCTCCTTCTTTCTTTTTATTCAGCATTTGCTTTATCTTTGCACCCGAAAACGATAAAACAAAAATCAATGGAATTACCAAAAGATCCGATGATGCTTTTCAGCTTCATCAATACGAAATTAAGAGATGAATATTCTTCCTTGGATGAACTATGTGACGATTTGAATACCAGCAAGGAGGATTTGGAGAGAAAATTGAAAGCGGCAGGCTTTGAATATAATCCTAAACAAAACAAATTTTGGTAAAAGCCATACATAAAGACATCCCTATTGCTGAATTATGTTTTTAAACATATACTTTTTTATCAAAATGTAAGACGAAAAGTTTGGCTGTGCAGAAATGAATCCATACCTTTGTGTCATAATGTTAGACTTAAACAATTGTATAGCATGAAAACAGAAGTTATATTAGCGGCATTAGAAGCTAAACATCCTGGTGAAAAAGAATACTTACAAGCAGTTAAGGAAGTTCTTTTGTCAATAGAAGACGTGTATAACCAGCATCCTGAATTTGAAAAGGCAAAAATCATAGAACGTTTGGTTGAGCCTGACCGTATCTTTACATTTAGAGTTTCTTGGGTGGACGATAAAGGTGATGTACAGGTTAATTTAGGATATCGTGTACAATTTAATAATGCGATAGGCCCGTATAAAGGTGGTGTTCGTTTCCATCCATCTGTAAACTTGTCTATTTTGAAATTCTTAGGCTTTGAACAAACATTCAAGAATGCATTGACTACATTGCCAATGGGCGGTGGTAAGGGTGGTTCTGACTTCGCACCAAGAGGTAAATCTGATGCTGAAATCATGCGCTTCTGCCAGGCTTTCATCATGGAACTTTGGAGAAATATAGGTCCTGATACTGACGTTCCTGCTGGTGATATAGGCGTTGGTGGCCGTGAAATCGGTTATATGTATGGAATGTACAAAAAATTAGCTCGCGAAAATACTGGTACATTTACAGGTAAAGGTATGGAATTTGGTGGTTCTATCCTTCGTCCTGAAGCTACAGGTTTCGGTGCTCTGTACTTCGTTCATCAAATGTTAGATGAGCACGGTATTGATATCAAGGGCAAGACTGTTGCTATTTCTGGTTTCGGTAACGTTGCTTGGGGTGCAGCTACAAAAGCTACTGAATTAGGTGCTAAGGTTGTTACCATCTCTGGTCCTGATGGATATATTTATGACCCGGACGGAATTTCAGGAGAAAAGATTAATTATATGCTTGAGCTTCGCTCTTCTGGTAATGATGTTGTTGCTCCTTATGCAGAAAAATTCCCTGGAGCTACATTCTTCGCTGGAAAGAAACCTTGGGAACAGAAGGTAGATATCGCTTTGCCTTGCGCTACTCAGAACGAATTGAATGCAAATGATGCTCAGATGTTGATTGATAACAAGACTGTTTGTGTGGCTGAAGTATCTAACATGGGTTGTACAGCTGAAGCAGTTGACTTGTTCGTTCATAACCGTCAGTTGTTTGCTCCGGGTAAGGCTGTTAACGCAGGTGGTGTTGCTACATCTGGTTTGGAAATGACTCAGAATGCAATGCATATTTCTTGGACAGCAGAAGAAGTTGACCAGCGTTTGCATCAGATTATGAGCGATATCCACGGACAGTGCGTAGCTCATGGTAAGGAAGAAGGTTATATTAACTACGTTAAGGGTGCTAATATCGCCGGATTCATGAAAGTAGCTCGTGCAATGATTGCACAAGGTATTGTATAAAACGTAGCAAAGATAGACGTTAATACATAAGGGAAAAACCGGATTGTTTTTTTCAATAGATTCAAGCTGTTGGAAAATATAATCCGTTTTTTTTTATTAATATAGGTGGTTTTCTTGTTTCGTTTTTAAGTGGTTAAACAAGTGGTTAAGTTGGTAGTAACTGTTTGGGAAAATAGTTACTGCCTTTATGAGAAGACCGGTTTCTATTCTTCCTTTGGATGCTGCCATTTGTTGACTTAGGGGGAATAAAGGTGATAAATGATGGAATAGTATTGCTTAACTATAATATTTTATTTACTTTTACACTCCATATATTGAATAAAAATGAGTGAGAAAGAACGCTTATTAGGAAAGACATTAGAAGAGCTGAAAGAGGTAGCTGCAGAAGTGGGGCTGCCAGGTTATGCAGCAAAGCAGATGGCTGATTGGTTGTACAAGAAAAAGGTGACGGATATCCAGGATATGACCAACATCGCAGCTGCTAAGAGAGGTTTATTGGCAGAAAAATATGAAATCGGCCAATATGCTCCTATGGATTTCCAAAAATCGGTGGATGGAACCATCAAATATCTTTATGCGGCAGGTCCGGGCAATTTTGTAGAATCGGTATATATTCCGACGGAAGACCGGGCAACATTGTGTGTGTCATCACAAGTGGGCTGCAAAATGAACTGTCTTTTCTGTATGACGGGCAAGCAAGGGTTTTCCAAAAACCTTTCTGCAAATGAGATATTGAATCAGATTCAAGCTTTGCCGGAAAACGAAGAGCTGACGAATTTGGTCTTTATGGGAATGGGTGAACCTTTGGACAATGTAGATGAATTGTTCAAGGTGTTAGAAATCTTGACTGCACCTTATGGATATGCTTGGAGCCCGAAACGAATAACCGTATCAACAATCGGAGCCAAAGGATTGAAACGCTTTTTGGATGAAAGCGACTGCCATTTGGCTGTCAGCCTGCATTCGCCTTATCCGGCAGAACGCTTGAGCTTGATGCCTGTGGAGAAAGCATTCCCTATAAAAGAGGTGCTTGATTTGATTCGCCAATATGACTTTACCCACCAGCGGAGAGTGTCGTTTGAATATATCGTGTTCAAGGATTTGAATGATAGTTTGCAACATGCCAAGGCATTGGCTGGATTGTTGAAAGATATCCCTTGCCGGGTGAATTTGATACGTTTCCATGCAATTCCTAACGTTCCTCTCCAAACTTCGGATTTGAGCCGCATGGAAGCCTTCAGGGATATATTGAATAATCGTGGGGTTACATGTACAATCCGGGCTTCACGAGGGGAAGATATCTTTGCCGCTTGCGGAATGTTATCAACCAGCAAGAAGGATAAGTCAATAGAAAAGAATAAATGTGCATTATAACAGTTTAAAAACAGAAGGTATGAAAAAGGTAATGTTTGGTTTGTTCCTTGTGATTGCATTTTGCTTAGCAGGATGTAATTCAAACCCAGTTATAACGAAAGCTACAGGCATGACATACGATGTGATGCTCGTCATGGAGAGAAATTATTGGGAAGGCTCAGTAGGAGAAGCTATTCAGGCAGATTTGAGGGCTCCGATACAATATCTTCCGCAAGAAGAAGCAAGTCTGGATATTTCTTATACTGCCCCGGACGGTTTCAATTCCTTTATGAAATATGTCCGTAATATCGTGATGGTGGAAATCAATCCTTCCGCATATACCAAAGTCACTTTAAAATATGAGAAGGACAGATGGGCATCTGGTCAGATAGTTGCTATTTTGAAAGCGCCCGATACGACGGCAGTTGTCAACTATTTAGCAGAAAAACCTCGTTTGCTCAGCGATTTCTTTACTAATGTGGAAATAAACAGAGCTATTACTTTAGTTGAGAAAAACTATAGTTCCACAGTTTACAATGTGCTGAAAGAGAAACATGATATAGCGTTGAAAGTGCCGGAGAAATTTGATTTCTATAAGGATACGACTGATTTCTTCTGGGCAACGAACAATGCAACAACCGGAAGAATGGATGTCGTGGTATATACTTTCCCGTATGAAGATGAAAATACGTTTACTGCGGAGTATTTGTTGGCAAAAAGAGATTCCGTTATGAAAGAGAATCTGCCAGGTGCATTCCCAGGGTCTTATATGGCAACAGAAACCCGTTTTGGCGTTGGCTATTCAGCCATCACATTGCATGATAAATATTGTGGCGTGATGAGAGGCTTATGGAAAATGCAAGGAGACATGATGGGTGGCCCGTTTGTTAGCCACATCCGCTTGGATGAAGCAAATAACCGTGTTGTCGTGGCGGAAGCTTTTGTTTATGCTCCAGAAACAAGCAAACGGAATTATATCCGAAGAATGGAAGCATCTCTTTTCACTTTGCGTCTGCCGGGCGAGTTTGACGAACCGACCGAAGCTTCATTAATGCCTGTTTTAGAATAAAAAGATATATGGAAGAAAGAATGATAAAAGTGGGTATAACCCATGGTGATATAAATGGTATCGGTTATGAGGTAATCTTGAAGACCTTTCAAGATTTGCGGATGACGGAATTGTGTGTGCCGATTATTTATGGCTCATCCAAAGTGGCGGCTTACCACCGGAAAACGATGGATTTGCCCCCTGTCAATATCAATGTGATTTCGCAAGCAGCTGATGCTGGTTTGAATCGCGTGAACTTGATTAATTGTGTAGAGGATGATATCAAAGTGGAATTGACCCAATCTACGGCTGTTGCTGGCCAAGCAGCTTATAAGGCTTTGGAAGCGGCAATGGCTGATTTGCAGAGAGGCGAGATTGATGTCTTGGTTACGGCACCGATTAATAAGCACAATATACAGAATGAGATGTTCCATTTCCCCGGACATACGGAATATTTGGAGCAGTGTTGCGGGAAAGGAAAGAAGGCGTTGATGATCTTGATGAAAGATGAATTGCGTATCGCTTTGGTGACTGGACATATTCCTGTATCTGAAATAGCTTCCCATATAACGGAGGATGCCATTGTTTCCAAATTGCAAATATTCAACCAGTCGTTGAAACAGGACTTTGCGATTGAAAGACCGCGCATTGCTGTCCTCTCTTTGAATCCTCATGCGGGAGATGCAGGATTGATAGGCAAAGAGGAAGAGGATTGCATCAAGCCGGCTATGGTGGAAGCGGAAAAAAGAGGAGTGATGTGCTTTGGTCCGTTCCCTGCGGATGGCTTCTTCGGGGCGAGCATGTATGAACACTTCGATGGCGTGTTGGCTATGTATCACGACCAAGGCTTGGCACCGTTTAAAGCATTGGCAATGGATGAAGGAGTGAACTACACGGCTGGTTTGCCTATTATACGCACGTCTCCTGCACACGGGACTGCTTATGATATAGCTGGTCAGAATTTGGCTTCTGAAAGTTCGTTCCGCCAGGCGATTTACTCTGCTTTGGATATTTATCGAAACCGGATTCGTTATATGGAGGCAACTGCACATCCTTTGCGCAAACAATATTTCGATAAAAGTGGAGATAATGAGAAGTTGGATTTGACAAAGGAGGAAGAGGAAACGATATAAGTAGTAAACGAATCTTTTATGAATGTAAAAGAGCGTTTATAAGATATGCTCAAAAATATGATTTTGTTAATTCCTATTAATGAAAAGCACATTTCCAAATAAAATGTTGTGTTATGTAACATAAAACGTATATATTTGCACTGTGTTTTTCATGGTATTAGATTTAAGGTTAACAATGGAGATTGGTTGTCGTGACGACAACCTTTTTCGTTTTATAGACCCTCTCAAATTTTTAAAAGAAAAAGTTACTTCTGTTTTCACAAAACATCATGATGGGAAGATTCATAAAAAAGAATGTTAAATCCGCACAATATTCGAATTTTTTCAATAAAAATTCATGTATTAAAATAAAATATTCATATCTTTGGCTCGGACGCTAAATCTTCAAAGCCATAACTCTGGACAAAATACAAAAAACACAATAAAAGTATGCTAAATCTAACGAGTTAAAACCTAAAAGGCTCAACAGGTGAACGCCACTTTTAATAAAACGTGTTATTCCTTTAAATCATCAAAGTCCTGTTAATACCGGGACGATTCAATATAAATCGAACAAGACCCTAATAAAGGGGAAAAGATAGCTCTTTGACTTCGTTGAAATCAGTCCTATCAAACAGTTGTGCCTTCGTTTCCATTCGACATGCTCGAACCATATCGCAAGCATTTGATTCCGACAAGGGAAGTACTTCGTATTGCGATAACTTCATACCGGCAAACAGAGTTACCATTCTATTGGCAGGACTCTATTTCAACCTTCAAAGAACAATCCATCCTCCTTGAGACGGGCATTAACTTTTAAATACATTCTCTATGTTGAAAAAAACTAAATTCATCAGTTTGATTTTGCTTTCGGGAGTCTTGGCTTCTCCCCCAGCAGATGCTTTTGCTGAAACGTCACCGTTTAAGCAAGAGACGAACACTTCCCAACAAAACGGGAAAGTATCCGGTACTGTAATTGACGAATCAGGCCCTGTTATCGGTGCTTCAGTGTTGGTAAAAGGGACCAACAACGGTACGATTACCGACATAGACGGTAAATTCACCTTGGATGGTGTGAAGAAAGGAGCGATTATCCAGATTTCTTTCATCGGATATGTCACTCAGGAGATTAAGTATGCAGGTGAATCCTCATTGACGGTAACACTTGTCGAAGACACACAAAGATTGGACGAAGTGGTTGTTACCGCTTTGGGCATCAAACGTGAGAAAAAGGCGTTGGGTTACGCCATGCAGGAGGTGAAAGGAGACGCTTTGGTGTCTGCCCGAGAAACCAATATTGCCAATGCCTTGTCCGGAAAGGTTTCCGGTGTACAGATTATCCGTTCCAGCAACGGTCCCGGCGGTTCTTCAAAGATCCAGCTCCGTGGTAGCAACTCTGTAACCGGTCTGAACCAGCCATTGATTGTTGTCGATGGAGTCCCAATGGACAACTTCACCGGAGCAAGCAACAACGACTTTTGGAATCCATCGGCGGATATGGGTAACGGACTTTCGGATATCAACGCGGAAGATATTGAATCCATGTCCGTATTGAAAGGTGCATCAGCCGCAGCACTTTACGGTTCACGGGCTGGTAATGGTGTTATCTTGATTACAACGAAGAAAGGACGCGAAAATCCGGGATTGGGTATCACTATTTCCGCATCCGTTTCAGCCGAATCCATATTCATGAAGCCTGACCGCCAAAATATATTCGGGCAAGGAAGCAACGGTATCTACGATGCCAAGTCGTCAGCCAGCTGGGGACCGAAAATCGAAGGGCAAACCGTAACGAATTGGAACAACGAGCAGGAGGTATTGACATATTATGACAACGTTTCCAATTTCTTTAATACGGGTACCAATGTGAACGAGAACATCTCGTTTGCACAACAATATGGAAAGACCGGAGTCTATACATCCCTCACCCGTATGGACGACTTCAGTAAGATTCCGGGAGCGGAACTCTCTCGTACCAACTTGATGCTCCGTGCCAACTCCACATTCGGCAAGGACGACCGTTGGAGCATCGATGCCAAGGTGCAATACATCAATTCCAACGCCACCAACCGTCCGTTGTCAGGCGTGAACGACAACAACTACTTCTACACCATGTTCAGTATGCCTGCCACGGGGACATCACCCGGTTCAAAGATGCGGTAAATCCGACGACAGGAAAGATGTTCTGGTGGCAAGAAGGTGCCGGCTTAAACCCCTACTGGGCAAAAGACTACAATACAAACAAAGACTCCCGTAACCTTTTCTTGCTGAACGGGTCGTTGAAGTATAACTTCACGGATTGGCTGAATGCAGAAATCAAGGGCGGTAGCGATATGTATTATACAGAAACAGAGAACCGCCTGTACTCCGGAAGCCCATTGTCCACCAATGGCCGTTACAGCTTCGGGGAACAGAAATTCTATGAAAACAACTTCAGCTTCTTGGTGTCAGCCCAGAAAGACCGTTTCTTAGGAGATTGGGGCGGAACAGCTACATTCGGTGGGAACATGATGCAACGCAAATCAACCGGCGTTTCAAACAGCTTGGGCACGCTGATTGTCCCTGACTGGTTCTGGCTCACCAACGGTGACAAAGGCGATTTGTCCGTTTCACAAACATACAACCATAAGAAGATAAACTCATTGTATGGTTCATTGGGTGTAAACTACGACGGTTGGATATTCTTGGATGCCACCTTCCGTAACGACTGGTCCTCTTCGTTAAGCAAAAAGAACCGCTCGTTCTTCTACCCGTCCATCAGCGCGTCATGGGTAATCAGCGACATGGTCAACAATCGCTTTAACGGAATGCCGGAATGGTTTACTTATGCCAAGACACGTGTTTCATTTGCAGAAGTAGGTAACGATATGGATCCTTACCAACTCTACAATGCCTATTCCATCGGTTCGGATGGAAACACGGGCGGTGTGACCGCAAGCCCCTCCTCTTCTACCTTATATAATGAAGATGTAAGGAGCGAGTTAATCAAGTCCTGGGAAGTCGGAGCCGAAATCCGCTTCTTCAACAACCGTTTGGGATTGGATTTCACATGGTACAAATCAAACGCTACCCGCCAATTGTTGAACATCCCGATGAATGCCCTCTCTGGTTACACGGCTAAGAAGGTGAATGCGGGTGACATCGAAAACAAAGGTATCGAAATCATGTTGAATGCCACTCCTGTGCAGACGAAGAAATTCGTTTGGGACACGCAGTTGAACTTCTCTAAAAACGATAATAAAATCAACGAACTGCTTCCTGGAGAAGAGAACAAGGGGATGACTTACACGTTGGGAGGTTATGACAACTTGTATATTTATGCGGTTGCCGGAGGGAACTACGGTGAAATCTGGGGAACGAAATTCCAGCGCGTAAAAGAGGGCGAGCACAAAGGCAAACTGCTGTTGAACTCTGCCGGTCTGCCACAAGGCACCTCTACTCCGGAGAAGATCGGAGACCAGCAGGCTACTTGCCTCTTAGGTTGGACCAATACATTCTCATACAATGGATTTAGCTTGAGCTTCCTGATTGACGGACGATTCGGCGGTGACATCTTCTCCGGCACGAACCGCATGTTGCAAGCCAACGGTGTGGCAGGCTGCACGGTAGTGGACGGGGCACGTAACGAGTTTGTTGTCGATGGCGTGATTGCCAATGAAGATGGAAGTTATACACAGAGTACCATATCCGTGACCCCACAACAATATTGGTCGGCTGTCGCCTCTTCCAGCGGCAACTTAGGTATCGGCGAGGCCAACTTGTATAGCGCGACAAACATCCGCCTTAGGAATTTGTCCTTGAACTATACACTTCCGAAAAAGGTCCTAACGGGTACACCGCTCCAGAGAGTCAAATTGGGTGTGTCATGCAATAACGTATGGATGATCTATAGCGACATGAACGGCGTGGATCCGGAATCAGTCTTTGCAACAAGCACCAACGCTACCGGTTTCGAGAATGCATCGTCTCCGACTTCTCGCACATTCTTGTTTAATGTCACACTTGGGTTCTAACTATTAATACATTTACAGTAATGAAAAAATATAAATTATTTTTCAGTCTGGCACTGGGGGCAATCCTGACTGGTAGCTTTGTCTCTTGCGACGACTTTGATGAAATCAACGAAAACCCGTCTATTGCCGGCATAAACGTTGTCCAACCCTATTATGCGTTGAACAATTCAATCATAGGCGCCCAACAGTCGCCACACGAAGCAGAACGTATCTTCGTCTATAACTGGGCAGGTGCAGCCCGTATTTCCGGTGAAAACAGCACCTTCTTAGCGACAGGACGTTATAGCGACAGCTTCAACCAGGATTATTTCAATTCCTATTTGACGCAATGGATTAAGAACGCGAGCTTGGCCATCACGTTGGCAGACGAGCGTGCCCCGGAGCTGACATCGGAAGAAGAAATCAACCTCAACAGCAACATCAAGGCTTTCGCCCGCATCTGGAGAGTCACCATGATTGCCGAGTTTACCGACAACTTCGGTCCTTATCCGTTGGATGCCTTCAACGGCACGAACCCGACATTCAGCAGCGAACAAGAGGTGTATCATTTCATGCTGAACGAATTGAAAGAGGCGGCTGCCAACATCAATCTGTCGGTGAAAGTAAGCGATGCCGTGGCAAAGTGCGACCCTGCTTATGGTTACAATGCCGAAAAGTGGCTGAAATATGCCAACAGCATGCGTATGCGCATGGCAATGCGCCTCTCCGAAGTTGACGCAAGCACAGCCAAATCCCATTTCGAAGATGCTTGCAAAGGTGCGACCATCACTTCATTGGAGGATATGTTCGCCGTGCAAGAGTATAATCAATGGAATGCTTGGGCGGGAGTGTACAGCCGTGGCTGGAATTACATCACATTGACCTCTACGATGTCGAACATCTTGACGGGATTGGGTGGTATTCCTATCGCTGAACAACGTCCGGACTTGGCTCAATATGCGAAGCCGATGAACTATTTGGGATTGAAGTTCGACCAGCATTATGCAGAATGCACGGACAACCCGACCAAACAATATTGGTTGGATGGCGTTCCTGAAAACTTGGACCCGCGTGCATTGAGGATTTATTGCCTTCCGAACGACGTGAACGCAAACAATTTCCAAGATTATGGTTCAACCGCAAACCATGCCAACTTCACATTGAAGGATGACAGCGGTAATGACCTGGTTAAAATAGACGGGCAATTCACATGGAACTACTATCCTGCAGGAGCTCGTTCGGCATGGTCGCCCAAGTTTGCAAAGAACTCGCCGGTTGCCGGTGCTTATCCGTATGTCTTGCCGGTATTGTCAAAACCGTATGTGGACTGCTCGGGCAAGAGGATTTGGTTTGCTCCTTGGGAAACTTACTTCCTGTTAGCAGAAGCTGCGCTTTATGGTTGGAACGTAGGCACAACGGCAGAAACCGCCTACGAAAACGGTGTGGGCATCAGCTTTGAAAGCTTTGGCGTAAGCCAGTTCTTGGAGGCTTACCTGAACTCTACCGAATACAACCGCATCGGCTGCTCTGTCAAGTTCACACATACGACAGAACCGGCAAGCTTCACGGCAGACTATGTAAACGGTTACACCAACGCTCCTGCTACCGTGGCTTACCAATATCCGGACGCGAACAAGGCTCTTTACAAAGGAAAGAAACTGAACGACCAGCTGACGAAGGTCATCACTCAAAAATACATTGCCCAGACTCCTTACGGGGCATTGGAAATGTGGAACGACCATCGCCGCTTAGGTTTGCCTTTCTTCGATATCCCGAACAACGAAACCGTACTTACCGGTTCGGATATGGAAAATACATGGACATCCACGACTTACATGACGGGGCAGACAAGCCAAGTGTTCCCGCAACGCTTGCGTTATCCGTCAAGCTTGAAGAATGCCGACCCTGAAGGTTATTCAAAAGCTCTTGGTTTGTTGGGCGGAAATGACAACACAGTGACTCCGTTGTGGTGGGCTATCCACTAATGGCGAGAACCTAATGGCTTAGCGGTTCATACAGTTGGTACTTACGACCCACTCTGTTATCTCTTATGTCGTGAGTATTGACTGTGTGGACCGCTTTTAGTTGATAAATTGTTTTTCGCTTTCGTCGGCGTTGCCATATTATTTGCTGAAAGAGGTAGTGGGAGTCACGTGCCCACCATTATAGTTTAGCTATGGATACTCCGGTTCATGCGTTCTAAATCCAGGCTGGAAGGCTTTTGGTAAACCCGTAGTCCAAAGGTGCCGATGACAGCAAACAGGTGTTCAAAGACCTTGGCCTGCAGGCGTTCATAGGGAATCCAGTCCTTATCTGTCGAGAAGAAGTAGAGTTCGACCGGTAGTCCTTCGGGCAGGGGCTGCAACTGGCGGACCATCAGTGTCATTCCGGTATTCACTTCCTGCAGGCTCTGCAAGTAGTGCTCGATGTAATGGCAGAATACATGGAGATTGACGATTTGGCCATCGGCCTTTTCCGCTTCGCTGATCCAGCCTTGTGCGGCGAAATAGTCCACTTCATCGACTGTACAAAAGCGGATAGAGTTCATATCAATGTGAAGCGACCGTTTGATGCGCCTGCCACCGCTTTCGCGCATGCCACGCCAGCCACCAGTCCCATGATCGTGTCTTTAAACACCAACATCAAGATAGCCGCCGAAGCACCTAAGCCGGTGAGCAGTCGGCTTGGATCTTTATCCAGCAACAAACTAAAGATAATGATAGCTCCGATTCCAATCACAACCATTTTCATCATCTGATAAACCCCTTTCAGCGGACGGTCTTTCAGTTTGTCGCTCCGGTTCGACAATTCGTAAAGCGAAGAAATGACAGCATTGATCAATCGAACCGTGACCACCACAATATAAATCTGCAAGAACATCAGCAGATAAGATAATAATGGCGACAGCGGCGGAAAGGCAAGGGGAAGCAACAGATATATGACAATCGGCAGAATCAGATGACAAGCATTGTTAAGCACCTTATCGTTCAGCAAATAATCATCCCATTCAATCTTGGTCTTGCGGACAATTTTCCGGATTATCGGAATAATTCCCCGGCGGCAAACATAATCGAGTATAAATGCGATTATCAAGATTGCTACCACTGTTACTATCTGCTGCATGACAGCATGAATTCCCCAATCTAACCATTTGTTTGATATTTCCATCATCGTTTTCCTTTTTCCGACAAATTTATCATAAATACTGATTCAATCGTCAACGTCGGGACTTAAAATAAAAAAAAGGGAAGGGTTTCGTGTTAAAAAACAAAATCAGCAAGCTAGGAATTATAACTTGCTGATCTTCATAGAGGGCGGCAAACGGGACTCTAACCCGCGACCCTTAGCTTGGGAAGCTAATGCTCTACCAACTGAGCTACTGCCGCATTGCGAGTGCAAATATAACAATATCTTTCTTTTTTTCTTAACTTTGGCGCAAAATATTTCATAATTAATTCATCATGGAAAAATTAACCCTTATCAAAGTCGGCGGTAAAATCGTCGAAGAGGCTGATACTCTGAAACATCTATTACGTGATTTTGCGGCCATAGAAGGCTACAAAGTATTGGTTCACGGAGGCGGACGATCAGCTACCAAAATCGCATCACAATTGGGAATTGAAAGCAAAATGGTCAATGGAAGACGGATCACAGATGCTGATATGCTTCATGTCGTAACAATGGTCTATGGCGGTTTGGTCAATAAAAACATTGTCGCAGGATTGCAAGCGTTGGATGTCAATGCACTCGGACTGACAGGAGCGGACATGAACATCATGCGTTCGGAAAAAAGGCCGGTGGCAGAGGTGGACTATGGATTTGTAGGAGACGTAAAAGAGGTGAATGCCGACCTGCTCGCAACACTGATCAAGCAGGGAATTGTCCCGGTCTTGGCTCCTCTTACTCATGATAAGAAAGGGAACATGCTCAACACCAATGCCGACACCATCGCGGGAGAGGCGGCTAAAGCGTTGGCAAAGCATTTTGATGTGACCTTGATGTTCTGCTTCGAGAAAAAAGGAGTCCTGCTGGACGAGAATGATGACAACAGCGTCATTCCCGAATTGAGCCGGGAAGAGTTCCAACACTATGTAGAAGAGGGAGTCATCCAAGGCGGCATGATTCCAAAACTCGAAAATGCTTTCCAAGCCATTGATGCCGGCGTAAAAGAGGTCATCATTACCAAAGCTTCGGAAATAGAGAAAGGCAACGGGACACACATTGCTTGAGAACTATAAACATGGAAAGAGAAATTGCACACATTCGGAACGTAGTCACCCGCTTGCCGGAACTACGTTTCAAACAACCTGTAGAATGGATTATCAAGGAAGGTGAACAATGGGCGGTAATCGGGCCGAATGGAGGAGGAAAGACTCTGTTGGCGGATATCCTGCAACGCAAATTCGCCTTCAAAGAGGGAGAAGTCACCTTCGGGATGGAGGGGAAAGTAAGTGAAATCATCCAAAGCATAGCCTTCAAAGACATCTATTCCTTGGCGGACTGCCGGAACAGCTATTACCAACAACGATGGCACGCCACGGAAGCGGACGAAATGCCCACAGTAGAAGAGACACTCAAAGGATTGCCTGATTTCCATGAAATCTTCCACTATTTTGGCATTGAAAATCTGCTGCACAAGAAAATCATCTTCCTCTCCAGCGGCGAATTGAGGAAGTTCCTCATCATCCGCACTCTGCTTTATCGTCCGAAAATCCTAATCCTGGACAATCCTTTTATTGGGCTGGATGCCCCTTCCAGAACGGTTTTGGTTGATATGCTCCAACAACTATCCCATTTACACGGAGTCCAAATTGTCCTGCTCCTCTCCAATCCTGCAGACATCCCGGAGATGATTACCCATATTCTCCCGGTAGCAGGCAAAGAGTGCCTCCCTCCGGTGAGCCGGGAAACATTCCTCCGTGACACCGCACTCATCCAACAACTTTTCCCTGAACAAAAGCGAAACGGCATAGAGTTGCCTGTCTCACCGGACAAACAACCGTCCACCCACCATGTGACTTTTCGAATGGAACACGTTTGTATCCGGTACGGGGAAAGGACTATCCTAAAAGATTTGGACTGGGAAGTCCTGAACGGGGAAAAATGGGCGTTGTTCGGTCCTAACGGTTCTGGCAAATCCACCCTGCTGAGCCTTGTCTATGCAGACAACCCGCAGTCGTATGCCAACACTCTTTACCTGTTCGACAAGAAGAGGGGTTCGGGCGAAAGTATTTGGGACATCAAGAAGCGAATCGGCTATGTCTCTCCGGAGATGCACCTTTACTACATGGAAAATGTCCCGACATTAAGCATAGTCGGTTCCGGCTATTTCGATTCCATCGGGCTTTTCCGCAAATGCAACGATAAACAGGAGGAAGGAGCATTGCAATGGATGAAGCTTTTCGGCATCGACCATTTGAAAGAGCGTTCATTCCTGACCTTGTCATCGGGCGAGCAGCGTTTGGCTTTGCTCGCGAGGGCATTCGTCAAGGATCCGGACTTAATCATATTGGACGAACCTTTACATGGATTGGACATCAGCAACAAGACAAGAGCTGCCGCCATCATCGAACAATTCTGTTCCCGTCCGGGAAAGACTTTGATTTATGTCACTCACTATCCACATGAACTTCCGTCCTGTGTGGACAAACAGTACACTCTTCCATTCTCCAACTGATATGTCTGTCCGCTTTCCGGGCAGACAGCTCGGTTGGAGGTGCCGAAGTCCAATTTGCAACCCCGTTCGCTTACCCATCCTACTTGGCGGGAAGGATTGCCGACAACCAAAGCATAAGGCAAAACATCTTTGGTGACAACCGCTCCCGCTCCTATCAATGCGAACTCCCCTATCGTATGCCCGCAGACAACCGTCGCATTCGCTCCTATCGTAGCCCCGCGCTTCACCAAGGTCTGTTTAAATTCATGTTTCCGGGAGATAAAACTCCTTGGATTGGTTACATTCGTAAAGACACAACTGGGTCCCAAAAAGACATCATCTTCACAAACGACACCGGTATAGACGGAAACATTGTTCTGTATCTTTACCCGGTCACCTAAGCAGACGCCGGGCGAAACAACCACATTCTGACCGATATTGCACTCCTTTCCGATGGTACAACCGGACATGATATGGGAGAAATGCCATATACGAGTGCCTGCACCTATCTGACAACCTGCATCGACCACGGCTGTCGCATGTATTTCCACCTCATTCATTTTATTTATATATTAAAAAGATAGTCGGTTTCTTTGCCAAATCGGGCAACTTCCCTGCCCACTCTTTCACCGGACGGGTCTGGATGAACTCATCCTCACAAGTGATGTCCGAAGCAATGCACAATTTAGTGGATGGGCGGCAGGTCCTTATCAACTCCTCCACCAACTTCGCATTGCGGTAAGGAGTCTCTATAAAAAGCTGCGTCTGGTTCTCCGAATAGATGCGCCCCTCCAATTTCTTGATGGTGTTGGTTCGCTCCGCTGCATCAATAGGCAAATAGCCATGAAAGGCGAAACTCTGCCCGTTAAAACCGGAAGCCATCACAGACAGGATGATGGAAGAGGGACCCACCAACGGAACTACCGGATATCTCTTCCTTTGTGCGATTGCCACGACATCGGCTCCCGGATCCGCAACAGCAGGACAGCCGGCTTCCGAGATAACGCCAACCGACTCCCCTTTTGCCAAAGGAGCCAAATAACCGGCAACCATCTCCGGAGAAGTATGTTTGTTCAATTCATAAAAGGTCAAATCGTCTATCACGATCGCCGGTTCCACTTTTTTCAAGAAGCGACGGGCAGTCCGCACATTTTCAACAATGAAATGTTTGATTCCCAATATAATTTCACGGTTATACTCCGGCAAGACCCTACGATGTTCCGTATCGCCTAAAGTAACCGGTATAAGAAATAGAGATGCTTGCATAATCATAAATTTCTGCAAAATTACTACTTTTGTTCATAAGAAAACAACGAGTAAAATAAAAATATGACAATAGCTTATTCTACACTGGTTTCTGACAGTTTGCATATCCCAGAGAAACAGGTCAGGCAGACAATTGATTTATTGGAATCGGGCGCTACCATCCCTTTTATCAGCCGATATAGAAAAGAGGCGACGGGAGGACTGGACGAAGTGCAAATCGCAGACATCAAGAATTGCTTGGAGAAATTTCAATCCTTGGCATCCCGGAAAGAGTTTGTCTGCAATGCCATTGACAAAGCTGGCAAACTGACAGAGGAGCTGAAACAAAGATTGGATAATTCATGGGACAGTGATGAGACTGTCTCTTATACACATCTGACGCTGCCGACGAATAGCCTTGTGTAG
>ENA-OZFZ01000499-OZFZ01000499.1-human-gut-metagenome-genome-assembly--contig:-NODE-499-length-19318-cov-4.928101_pt1 | contig 19318 bp, 15 predicted proteins | sample MGYA00244621_ERZ653640 | MGnify/ENA primary metagenome ERZ653640 (study PRJEB26926, sample SAMN06165019) | human gut metagenome | biome: ENVO:00009003; feature: ENVO:2100002; material: ENVO:00002003... | reverse complement strand
GGATAGCTGTGCTATTCACTTTATTTTTTTATATGGGGGTGTACCGCTATTAACGAGTTAATGATTAACGAACAGATCAGATGCAAAGAGGTTCGTGTTATTGGAGAAGAAGGACAGCAGCTTGGAGTTATGGCATTAAGAGATGCTTTAAACATGGCTAAGGATGCAGGAGTAGATTTGGTAATGGTTTCGCCATCAGCTAATCCACCTGTATGCAGAATTGTAGATTATGGCAAGTTCAAGTACGAACAGCTCCGCAGGGAAAAGGAAGCTAAGAAGAAACAGAAGACAGTAGAAGTTAAGGAAGTTCGTTTATCACCTAACATCGATGTCAATGACCTTAATACTAAGTGTAACTCAGCAAGAAAGTTCATTGAGAAAGGTAACAAGGTTAAAGTATCATTAAGATTCAGAGGAAGAGAAATGGCTCATATCGACTCTACTAAGCATATATTAGAGGATTTTGCAGAAAAGCTTGGCGATATAGCTGTAATTGAGAAGGCTCCTAAGATGGAAGGCAGGAGCATGATGATGTTTTTAACTGAAAAACGTTAAAATAAATAACAACTAACAGACATTTTTAGGAGGATTATTATGCCAAAGGTAAAGACAAAAAGAGCAGCTGCAAAGCGTTTTAAAGTAACTGGAACAGGTAAATTAAAGAGAATGAAAGCTTACAAGAGCCATATTCTTACAAAGAAGACTACTAAGAGAAAGAGAAATCTTAGACATGCAGCTATGACAGATGCAACTAATGTAAAGACAATGAAGAAGATTATGCCATATTTATAAGATATGGATGTCTGTGATTGATTATTAGGAGGAAATTAAGAAATGGCAAGAATTAAAGGCGGTATGAACGCAAAGAAGAAGCATAACAGAGTATTAAAGCTCGCTAAGGGTTATAGAGGAGCTAGATCTAAGCAGTACAGAGTTGCTAAGCAGTCTGTAATGAGAGCTCTTACAGAGAGTTACAAGGGTAGAAAGCAGAAGAAGAGACAGTTCAGACAGTTATGGATTGCAAGAATCAATGCTGCAGCAAGAATGAACGGTCTTTCATACAGCAAGTTTATGTATGGTTTAAAGTTAGCTAACATCGACCTTAACAGAAAGGTATTAGCTGAGATGGCTGTAAACGATGCAGAAGGATTTGCTAAGTTAGCAGAAGTAGCTAAGGCTAAGCTTGCTTAATTAAGATTTATATTGGTATTAATACCAGTAATATAAAAGGCAGAAAGCGAATTGATGTGTGCCAGTAATTCGGGAGCATATCAGATTGGGCTTTTTGCCTTTTTTTGTGATAATATTGTGAAACATTTGCATAATGCTGGTTTTAAATGTGATATTGTGGTATAGTTTATAAGTCGGTATTACGGCAATATTTAATGTGGAGACAGGTTATGAGAAAAGTATTAAAGAATAAAGTTGTAAAATATGCTGTTACAGCAGCTATGGTTATGTCAGTTATGATGACAACAGCCTGTAACAGTAAGATAAAGGTAGATTATGGATACAATCCAACTGATTATGTAGAGCTTGGAGATTATAAGGGAATTCAGGCTGAGGTTGATGTAACATCCATAACTAATCAGGTTATAGATGATAAGATTGCAGAACAGCTTGAAAGCGAGACAACATATACAGATGTTGATAGGGAAGCACAGAAAGGCGATAAGGTTACATTTAGTTATTCTGGTACATCAGGCGGACTTTCTGTAGATGATTTTACTGGTTCTGATTATAGTATGACACTTGGTAAGGATGCTTTCCCTGTTGCAGGAACTGGCTTAGATGAAGAATTATGTGGAATGGTTGCAGGACAGACTAAGGTAATAACAATCACACTTCCAGAGAATTCAAAGTATTCTGATTATGCTGGCAAGAGAGTTGTGTTCGAGCTTACAATGAGTTATGTACAGCAGGCTAATGTTCCTATGCTTACAGATGCTTTTGTTAAGAGTGCGTTCAACTGCGAAACAGTTGATTCATATAAGGCACATGTTAAGAATGATGTCAGTGGAACAATAGAAACTAAGATAACAGAAGCTAAGAATGAAGCAATACTTACACAGCTCCTTGACAAATGCAAGGTTACAGGTTATCCAGAGGAATTCCTTGCACAGCAGTCATCAAAGCTTGAGGAATCAATAAGCTTTTACAGCACACTCCAGGGAAAGACTAATGATGAATATTGCCAGAAACTTTATGGCATGACATTTGATGAATTCGTTAAGGCATCAGCAGGACAGCAGCTTGTATATCAGGCAATTGCAGAAAAGGAAGGACTTGCAATCACAGATTATGAATACAAGGATGACCTTGAGCAGTTCGCTAAGGACAGCGGTTATTCAAAGGTAGATACATTTACAGATAAATATGACAAAGAAACTATTGTTAAGTCTATGCTTGTTAAGAAGGCACAGAATTTAGTAATGGATAATGCAGTCATAACAGAGAAGTAGGATATATAAGAATACATTTGTTGAACATACATTATAAATCAGAAATCATATCTGGATAAATATATTTAATGATATACTAATTCAGACAATGGTTTCTGATTTTTTGCTTTTAAAATTATCGAACATTTGTTATACTAAATTATGATATTGTGTATGCACAGTATGTGAAGGTTAAGTTTAGATGTACTGTTGATTTTAGTTAAGTGCATATGTAAGTTAAAGTGGAGATAGTGTGAGTATAATCACACATTGGATTGGAGCGTATATGAATTTAGATGGTTTAAATGACTGCCAGAAAAGAGCGGTTAAAAGGACAGAGGGTCCGCTTCTTATTATAGCGGGAGCAGGTTCTGGAAAGACAAGAGTTCTTACTAACAGGATAGCCTATCTTATAGATGATTGTGGTGTAGCACCATATAATATACTTGCTATTACATTTACTAATAAAGCGGCAAGAGAGATGAGAGAGAGAGTTGATGCCACAGTAGGACAGCAGGCTGGCGAAGTGTGGGTAAGCACATTCCACTCGACCTGTGTGCGGATTCTCAGACGTTATATAGATAGAATCGGTTATTCCAATACATTTACAATATATGATACAGATGACGTCAAGAGCGTTATAAAGGATATATGCAAGAAGTTCAATATAGATACTAAGATGCTCAAGGAAAAGACCATTATGAATGCGATATCGCACGCTAAAGATGAGCTTATGAGCCCGGACCAGATGGAGCTTGAGGCTGGCGGCGACTACAACGGCAAGAAAATTGCCAATGTATATAGGGAGTATCAGAAGACATTAAAGCTTAATAATGCACTTGATTTTGATGATTTAATATACAAGACTGTAGAATTATTGGAAAATGATGCTGAAGTACTTAATTATTATCAGGAACGATTTAAGTATATTATGGTTGATGAGTATCAGGATACTAATACATCGCAGTTTAAGCTTATATCAATGCTTGCTGCCAAATATGGCAATCTCTGCGTGGTTGGGGATGATGATCAGTCAATATACAAGTTCAGGGGTGCCAATATTACCAATATATTGAATTTTGAGAATACATTTGCAGGAACTAAAGTAATAAAGCTTGAGCAGAATTACCGTTCAACACAGACAATTCTTAATGCAGCCAATGCGGTAATAAGCAATAATATAGGAAGAAAAGCAAAGAGTCTGTGGACAGAGAATGGCGAGGGTGAAAAGGTTAATTATACACTTTATGAAAATGGATATGATGAGGCACAGGGTGTTGTTGACAGCATAAGTTCTATGGTAAGGGACGGCTGGAATTACAACGATATTGCCATATTATACAGGACTAATGCACAGTCTAGAGCGTTGGAAGAAAAGCTTATGTTAAAGAATATACCATACCGTATATATGGCGGAATAAGCTTTTATCAGCGTAAGGAAATAAAAGATATACTTGCATATTTAAAGACTATAGATAATGGTATGGACGGACAGGCAGTAAAGCGTATTATCAATGTTCCAAAGCGTGGAATTGGTGCGACAACCATTGAACGAGTTCAGGAATATGCAGACCAGAATGACATAACATTCTGGCAGGCTCTGTGCGATGCTGAGCATATCGATACGATAAAACGAGGTGTTGGAAAGTTAGAGCCATTTGTTACACTTATAGGTTCACTTAAGGCAAAGCAGGAATTTATGAGCATAAAAGAACTTGCAGAAACCGTTATAAGCGACACGAGATATATAGAATGTCTTGCAGAGAGCGAAACAGCAGAAGAAATAGAAGCAAGACAGGAAAATATAGATGAATTGATTAACAAAATAGTAAGCTATGAGGAGAATTGCCGACAGAATGAAGAAACTCCTACATTAAGTGGTTTCCTTGAAGAAGTTGCACTCATAGCAGATATTGATAATCTTAATGAGTCAGATAAGCAGGTAATGCTTATGACATTACATAGTGCCAAAGGTCTTGAATTCCCTATTGTGTATATGACAGGAATGGAAGATGGCCTTTTTCCAAGTTATATGACAATAGTGTCAGATGACCCTGCAGAGATAGAGGAAGAAAGACGACTTTGCTATGTAGGAATAACAAGAGCAGAGAAGATACTTAACTTAAGCAGTGCGAAGATGCGTATGGTACGCGGTGAAACACAGATGAATAAAGTATCACGCTTTATTAAAGAAATTCCCGAAGAATATATGCACATAGAAAATAATAGTTCAGGATATAATAAAGGTAAGATTGCATATGGAGGAAAAGATGACTCAGAGGAAACACCTTCGTATAATATCAGAGCCAATGCCAAAGCCGCTCTTAACAGATACGGCTCAGGCAATGTGAATTATAAAGAACCAAAACGTGTATCAATCGGCGGCTCAACCTCGGCAGGATACAGGTCTTCTGTGAGAAAGACGAATACTAAGGTTGGTTTTGGTAAAGAATTCCCTATGGATATATTTGATTTAAAGAAGTCATCGAAGGCTGCTGGAGCTGGAGACAGTGGAACTGGCAGTAAATTGACAGCAGGTGGAAAATCTGTATCAGGCGGAAGTTATGCAGGTGCTTCATATGGCACAGCGGGTTTGACTGCCTCTGTTGGCAGTGCTGGAGGAACATCTGGACTTGGGTATGGTGTTGGCGATACTGTGGTCCATGCCAAGTTTGGAAAAGGAAAAGTAATTTCAATTGATAATGGCACAAGAGATTATATGGTAACTGTAACATTTGATGAGTATGGTTTAAAGAAAATGCTTGCAGGCTTTGCAAAGCTTAAAAAAGCCTAAATATGGTGACAAATAAAATATGTTGTGATACAATATATTTACTTTAAAAGTGTTTTGAAAGGAGCGGTTGTTATGAATAAGGATAAGATTGAAGAGCTTATTGCGGCAAGCAAGCTCAATGAACTTCTTCACAAGAAAGATGTAGAAGAGAGCAAGAAGAAAAGTAATGTAATTATCATAGTATTAGCAGTTATTGGAGCGGTTGCAGCATTAGCAGCTATCGTATATGCAATCTATAGATATTTCACACCAGATTATCTTGATGATTTTGATGATGATTTCGATGATGACGACTTTGATGAAGACTTTGAAGATGATGATGAATTCGAGAACTAATTATTCTGCCAATTAAAGAATGATTAAGACAAAGACCACTGGCTGGCTTACAGCCAGTGGTTTTTTAGATGTTCGGTGATGTGGGAGGAAGGCTGGTTAGCTGGTGGTTGGTTCGTATAAAAAATTGATAAAGAATAAGGACAGGGTTAGTTTCCTGATTGATTATATAGAAGGATTGGAGATAAAAGATGAAAAAAGGCGGCATATATACAGGTTATGTAGAAAGCGTGGATTTTCCTAATAAGGGAAATGTAATAGTTAAGACAGAGGAAGACGGACAGACTATAGAGGAAAGGGCTGTTGTAAAGAATTCAATACCGGGACAGACAGTTAAATTTATGGTAAACAAGAAGAAGCACGGCAAATGTGAAGGAAGGCTTCTTGAAGTTGTCTGTCAGGCAGATACAGAAACTAACGAAAGATGTGGGCATTTTGGCAAATGTGGTGGCTGCGTATATCAGACTGTAAGGTACGAAGAACAGTTAAAGATGAAAGAAAATGCAGTGAAGAAGCTTCTTGCTCCTGTTATTAATACAGAATATGAGTGGGAGGGAATAATTGGAAGCCCTGTATCAAGTGAATACCGTAACAAAATGGAATTCTCATTTGGCGATGAGGTAAAAGATGGTCCGATAGCCCTCGGTTTACATAAGAGAAACAGTATGTATGATATAGTAACAGTAACAGGCTGTAAGATTGTGGATAATGATTACAGAAAAATACTCAAGTGTGTATATGATTATGCACTAGAGAAAAATCTCACTTATTACCATAAAATGAAGCACGAAGGGTATCTTAGACATTTGCTTGTAAGAAAAGCTGTAAAGACAGGACAAATCCTTGTGGATATTGTGACAACTACAATTAATGATATCCCTATGGACGAACTTGCAGACAGATTAAAAGCACTGTCACTTGACGGAGAGATAACCGGCTTCCTGCACACCTACAATGACAGTGTTGCCGATGCGGTAATCAACCAAAAGACAGAGATAGTATTCGGAAGGGATTATATTGAAGAAGAGCTTCTTGGACTTAAATTCAAGATTACAACATTTTCATTCTTCCAGACTAACTCACTTGGTGCAGAAGTACTGTACTCAAAGGCAAGAGATTATGTCGGAACAACAAAAGATAAGGTCATATTCGATCTGTACAGTGGAACAGGAACAATTGCACAGATGTTAGCCCCGGTTGCAAAGAAAGTCATCGGCGTTGAGATAATACCAGAAGCTGTCGAAGCAGCCAGGATTAATGCCGGCATAAATGGACTTGATAACTGTGAGTTCATCGCAGATGATGTGCTTAACGCCCTCGATAACATTAAGGACAAGCCAGACTTTATCGTCCTCGATCCACCAAGAGATGGTATCAATCCTAAGGCACTTAAGAAGATAATTGACTATGGCGTAGAGTCAATGGTGTATATTTCATGCAAGCCTACAAGCCTTGCAAGAGATCTGGTTATGTTGCAGGAGAGCGGGTATGAGGTTAAGAAGGGGTGCTGCGTGGATATGTTTCCGAATACGGGGCATGTTGAGACGGTGGTTTTGATGTCAAAAGTGAACCCTAAGAAGTAAAAAAATATGTAGTAAATAAAAGGCTTTTCATAGAGCTATCGTTAATGAGTACGATTGGCTGCTGGAAAGCCTTTATTTTTATGCTTGAAAATGGCTTTATGGGAATTGGTCCATAATGCAGGGTTGACACTAGGGGATAGATAACGAGAAAAAATGAACCCTGGTGTTCACCTTATAACGATTGTATATAAGGTGATAAAGATAAAATTAACGATTTGCAAGATTTGGTATGTAAATACCAAAATATATTAACAAGGAACTTGAATGATGATATTCTATCGTTAGAATGTTTAGAATATCTAACAGCAGGAGGAGCTGCTCATGAAAAAAAATGATAAAAGAATCGATAGAGTGTATTCATTCTTTAATGCAATAAGAGGGAATAATACGCCGAATGAATATCAAAGTGTTTTAGCTGTATTGAAAAAAGTAATGGTCCTTCAGGATTGTGCTCAAAACGAAATGGATTATGACGAATTGTATCAATTAATGGAAAGCGTTGCTACTGATTTTGAAATTCCTAATCCATTTCCAGAGAAAGAAAGATTTGTTGATATCTATAGAACTTTACAGGGATTTGATGAACTTAGTTGGACTGACATTTTAGAATATGGGGATGACAGATCAAAGTTTAGAGTTCCTGAGTCAGTTGTTGATGAAATGGAAAAAAATTTCATCGATGGTTTTCAAGAAGTTCTCATTGCAGAAGCGGAGAAGTTTTCACCATTCTTAGAAAGGCTTGTTGAAGCACACTTTGATTCTCATTTTACATTGACAACAATTGATGCGTTTTATTACAAAGTCTTAAATGAGATGTTTGACGACAATGACATGGTTGATATCAAGCAGACAAATATATATCAGTATGAATTTACATCTGAAAAATTTGATTTGATTTTATCTGTTCCAGTGTTCGGTGTCAGAGATAAAGCTGATGAAAGCTCGGAGTTTATTTGCAGAGAGTATGACATGATTGCTGCCGAGAACTTAGCTCTTCATTTAAGAAGTGAGGGTATCTTGTCAATTGTGTTACCGGCTAAAATTACATTTGCTGGTGGAACAGTAAAAGAGTTAAGAGAGTTCTTGCAATCAATGTATTGTCTAAAAGAGATATCTGATTTGCCATCAGGGATTTTTGATAATACAGGAGTAAAGACATTCCTTCTTACTATTACAACTGGAAGAACGGATGAAGTTACCATCAAGAGATTTGTTTTTGAAGATGAAAATGCACGTAAAACAGGAAATAAAAAGATTGTAGTTCAAGATGACACATTTGTACTCGAAGATGAGCTGACAGATATGGGAGATTGGAACGTTGATAGAATATTTGAGGCTCAAGATGAAGATTGGATAAAATTCCAGGAGTCAAATGTGAAAAAGCAGGAGCTTGGAACGGTTGCTTCTATTTTTAGAGGAAAAGCAATCAATCGAAAAGATCCTAACGGAAGTATTGGTGTTGTTAATATTTCTAATATTGGTGAGTATGAAATTGATTATTCCTCTTTGGACCATTTAGATGAAGAGGATCGTAAGATTACAAACTATATTCTTAAGACAGGTGACCTTTTAATACCTGCAAGAGGAACAGCTATAAGAATAGCAATATTTGAGGAGCAGACATATCCATGTATTGCTTCATCGAATGTAATAGTTATTAGAGCTACAGACGAAAGTTTATCCACAACTTACTTAAAGCTCTTCTTTGACAGTCCACTTGGACGAAAGATGCTAGTTACTAGACAGCAGGGTACAGCTGTGATGAATATAAGTTATAAGGAATTGAATAATATAGAAATTCCACTTCCCTCTATAGAAGAACAAAGATCAATAGCCGAGGAATATACAAGAGAACTTGAAGTTTATAAGAAAGCCATCCAAGAAGCAGAAAATAGATGGACTTCAACATTATCAAGACTTCAAGCAAGAATTTAAGGAGGTCGTTAGATGTTGGGAGCGATTATCGGAGATATCGTCGGGTCTCGTTTTGAATGGAATAATCACAGAAGTAAAGATTTTGAGTTTTTAACTTATAAGTGTTTTCCTACCGATGACAGTATCATGAGTCTAGCAATTGCTCAGGCGATATTGGTAAGTAAAAAAGACTATAGTGATTTATCGAAAAATGCGATTGAATGTATGCAGAACGTTGGTAGAAATTATCCCAACTGTGGATACGGTGGAAGCTTTTATGGATGGATTTTTTCTGATGATCCTAAGCCGTATAACAGTTATGGAAACGGAGCTGCAATGCGAGTAAGTGCAGCTGGTTTTGCTGCTAATAGTATTGAGGAAGCTAAGAAACTGTCAAGATTAGTGACAGAAGTTAGTCATAATCATCCAGAAGGAATTAAAGGTGCTGAAGCGACCGTTGTTGCGATTTTTATGGCCAAGACGGGAAGCAATATCTTTGAAATAAGAGATTACATTGATAAGAATTATTATCCAATGAATTTCACTTTGGATGAAATTCGCGATACATATCATTTCAATGAAACTTGTCAGGAAACAGTACCACAAGCTTTACAGGCCTTCTTCGAGTCTACTGGATTTGAAGATGCAATTAGAAATGCAATATCTATTGGTGGAGACAGTGATACGGTTGCAGCTATCTGTGGTGGAGTTGCAGAAGCATATTATGGTATTCCAACAGATATAAGAAAGCATGCATTAACATTCTTAGATCAGAAGCTTATGCAGCTATTGATACTATTTGAAAACAAATATCCTCCGGTGATGGAGAAAATGCACGATGATATGAGCGTTAGAATAAAACGTTCTGAAGATAAAAAAGTTAAGACGGGAGGTCGAGAATCTATGATTCAATCAGCGACAGAGACAGCGGATCAAGAATTGAAAGATTCTATCCCTGAAAACGAAGAGACAACAAGCCAGAAGCTATTTGCTCACTTGTATGAAGCTTGTAATATTTTGAGAGGTCCAATTAACCAAGATGAGTTTAAGGACTATGTAACACCGATCTTGTTCTTTAAAAGAATAAGCGATGTTTATGATGAAGAAACTCAGGAAGCATTAGAACTTTCAGGTGGTGATGAGGAATTTGCTGCATTTGATGAAAATCACAGCTTTGTAATTCCAGAGGGTTGTCACTGGAAGGATTTGAGAAACGCAAGTCAGGATGTGGGTAAGATTATCGTCAAAGCTATGAATGGTATTGAACGAGCTAATCCAGGAACTCTTAGCGGAGTGTTTTCAAGTTTTGATGATGTTACTTGGACCGACAAAACAAAGCTTACAGATGAAAGATTAAAAGACTTGATCGAACACATGTCTAGTCTGAAGGTCGGTAATAAAAACTATAGCGCAGATGTAATGGGTGATGCATATGAATACCTCATCAAGAAGTTTGCTGATCTATCTAAGAAAAATGCTGGTGAATATTACACACCAAGAACGATTGTAAAATTGATGGTTATGCTGATGGATCCTAAGCCAGGAGACACTGTATACGATCCAGCTTGTGGTACTGGCGGTATGCTGATTGAGGCAATTCGTCATATTGGCGATAAGCAAATGACTTACGGAAGAATCTATGGACAGGAGAATAATTTATCGACATCAGCAATTGCAAGAATGAACCTGTTCTTACATGGTGCTAGCGACTTTAAGGTTGCACAGGGTGATACTTTGAGAACACCAAAGTTTATTGAACATGGACAGCTTCAGAAATTTAATTGTGTTCTTGCAAATCCGCCATTTGGTCAGGAGAAGTGGGGCGCTGATAGCTTTGAATCAGATAAGTATGGCCGTAATATGTGGGGTTGTCCTTCAGATTCTAATGCAGATTTTGCATGGCTTCAGCACATGATTAAATCCATGAAACCGATGGACGGTAAAGTTGCAGTTGTTCTTCCACAGGGAGTTTTATTCCATAGCGGTAAAGAAGGAGATATTCGTGAACAGCTTATCAAGAGTGATTTGATTGAAGCGGTAGTAGCTCTTGCAGGTGGTGTGTTCTACGGAACTGGCGTATCTGCTTGTATTTTGTTCTTGAATAATCAAAAGAGACCAGAACATAAAGGTAAGGTTTGCTTGATTGATGCGACAAATATCTATACTCCAAAACGTGCTCAAAACGTAATGGAAGAGAAAGATATCAATGAAGTGTTCAAGCTTTATCAGGAGTATAAAGATGTCATTGAAAAATGTAAGATTGTATCTATTGCGGATTTAGATGCAGCAGGAAATACGCTTGCAGTAAATACCTATATTGAAAAGAAAAAACAAGAGGTTGTTGCTCCAGAAATAGTAAGAGCACAATATTTCGAAGCATTGGAAAATGTTAAGAAAGCAGAAGCAAAGATGAAATCATTGTTGATTGAAGGAGGTTATGTCGATGAGCAGTAAGATTACGATTGATGAATTAGAAAAATACCTCTGGGGATCAGCAGTACTTCTTCGTACGCATGTTGATGCTGGAGCATACAAACAATATATTTTCCCACTTTTATTCTTCAAACGTCTTAGTGATGTTTATGACGAGGAATGTGAGAAGGTAAGAGCTGAGTTTGGTGAAGAGGCACTTGATTGGGAAGAAAACCATCAGTTCCAGATTCCGGATGGAGCACATTGGAATGATGTAAGAAACGTATCGCAGGATGTTGGTAAAGCTATTATTGAAGCTTTCCATAAGATTGAAACTGCAAATCCTGAGAAGCTTCATGGTATCTTTGGTGACGCATCTTGGACTAATAAGAATCGTTTACCGGACAGACTTTTGAAAGACATGCTGGAGCATTTCAGCACTAAAACATTATCTATAGCAAATTGTCCTGCTGACGAATTAGGTCAGGGATATGAATATCTTATCAAGCAGTTTGCAGATGATAGCGGTCATACAGCACAGGAATTTTATACAAACAGAACTGTAGTTAATTTAATGACAGAAATGCTTAAACCACAGCCGGGTGAGTCAATTTATGATCCTACATGTGGAAGCGCAGGTATGTTAATTTCTGCGGTTGCATATTTGAAACAACAAGGACTTGAATGGAGAAATCTTTCTATCTACGGACAAGAAATTGTAACTCTTACATCAGCGATTGCAAGAATGAATCTTCTTCTTCATGGTGTACAGGACTTCAATATTGTAAATGCGGATACATTAAAAACACCTGCGTTTACGGATCACTCGAAATTACAGCAATTTGATTTGATTTTAGCAAATCCTCCTTACTCTATAAGCCAGTGGGATAGAACAGCTTTTGAGTCAGATAAGTACGGACGCAACTTTTTAGGAACACCACCTCAAGGACGTGCAGACTATGCTTTTTTCCAACACATATTAAAAAGTCTTGATGAAAAGACTGGACGCTGTGCAATACTGTTTCCTCACGGTGTTCTATTCAGAAATGAAGAGAAAGACATGAGAGAGAAGTTAGTTAAGTCTGATCTGGTGGAATGTGTAATTGGTTTAGGACCTAATCTTTTCTACAACTCTCCAATGGAGGCATGCATTATCATTTGCAGGACAAGAAAAGCTGTAAATCGTAAAGGACAAGTGTTATTTATTAATGCACTAAACGAAGTTACACGAAAGAATGCTCAGAGTTATCTAGAAGACAAGCATATTGAAAAGATTGCTAAAGCATACGATAAATATGAGTCAGATGGTGACATCGCTAAAGTGGTTACTATAAAGGATATAGCAAAGAATGATTACTCTCTTAGTATTCCTTTGTATATTCAGACAAGTAGCGAGGAAAAAGAAGATGATAGAACTGTCCAAGAATGTTATTCAGACTGGAAAGAAGCTGCTGAAATGGCATCAAGACATTTTGAATCGATAAATGAAATGATTGGAGGTGATGGTAATGGCAACAGTTAAGCTCGGAGATATTGCAATTAAGGCTAAATCATCAAATAAAGGTGATAAAACTGGAATAAGAATCGTTGGACTAGAACATCTTACGCCATCAAACGTTACGTTATCATCATGGAGTGAAGATACAGAGAATACGTTTACTAAGGAATTCTCAAAAGGGGATGTTTTATTTGGTAGAAGACGTGCTTACCTAAAAAAGGCAGCAGTAGCACCATTTGATGGAATTTGCTCCGGAGATATTACTGTAATAAGAGCAATAGAAGACAAGGTTGATCCTGATCTTTTGCCTTTCATAATTCAGAATGATTTCCTTTTTGATTTTGCTGTAGGAAAATCAGCTGGCTCTTTATCACCTCGTGTAAAATGGACACATTTAAAAGAATTTGCTATAGAGCTTCCATTAATGCCAGAACAAAGCAAATTAGCTGAAACATTATGGTCAATCAATGAAACTAAGAATGCGTATGAAGATTTAATAAATAAGACTGACGAATTGGTGAAATCAAAATTTGCACTACAAGAAGCAATTAAGGATCTGGATGCCTTAACTAAGAAAATTATAGCTGAGAATTTAATTCCAGCTGGGAAGGAGTAAACTATGTCACAGTTTAATGAAGATAATGCCGTTGAGCAACTTTTTATAGAGACGCTCAAGAAGAATGGTTGGAAATATATCCCGGCAGAACAGCTTGATAGAGAACTTTCTGATGTGATGGTAGAGTCGATGGTAAAGAACGCCTTAATAAGACTTAATCCTGAAATTGAAGAGGAGCCATCCAGAGCTGATGAAGTTATTTATAAGTTTCGTGCTATGTTGCAACCTTTTCCGGCAGATAATCTAGTTGCTCAAAATGAAGCCTTTAAGAAGAAGGTATTTGAAGAAAACTCATATCCATTTGGTAAGGATGGAAAACCAACACCAATAAAATTATTTGGTACTCTAACAAAAGAGGAGCTTGCTAAGAACGAGTATGTTGTTACAAATCAGTGGGTTTATCCAACTGTAGAGAATGGTAAACGTTTTGATATAGTACTTCTTATCAATGGTTTACCAGTTGCAATTGGTGAACTTAAAACACCAGTAAGAAATGCAATATCGTGGCTTGATGGTGCACAGGATATTTCTGACTATGAGAAATCTGTTCCAGAAATGTTTGTTCCTAATGTATTTAACTTTGCCTCAGAAGGAAAGTGCTACAGATACGGATCTGTAAATATGCCACTTACAAAATGGGGACCTTGGCACACTCCTGACCACAAAGCAGAAGGTAGCCTTGCTGATGTAAAGATTAGTGTTGCTGATATGATCACTCCTGAAAAAATAATGGATATCATGCAGTTCTTCACAGTATTCTCTACAGATAAGAAACATCGTAAGATTAAGGTTATTTGTAGATATCAGCAGTATGAAGCAGCCAATTTGATGATTGACCGTGTTAAAGCTGGATATCCAAAACAAGGATTGATTTGGCATTTCCAGGGTTCAGGTAAATCATTACTTATGGTGTTCGCAGCACAGAAGCTCAGAATGATGCCTGAACTTCAAAATCCTACAGTAGTTATTGTTGATGACCGTATCGACTTGGAAACTCAAATTACAGGTGATTTCAACGCTGCTGATATTCCAAATTTGCAGTCTCTATCAACAAAAGAAGACTTGATGAACTTCTTTGAACAGGATATGCGTAAGATTGCGATTACCACTATTTATCGATTTGGTGATGTTGAAAAAGCTCTTAACATGAGAGATAACATCATTCTTATGGTCGATGAGGCACATAGAACACAAGAAGGTGACTACGGTGAAAAGATGCGTCTAGCTTTACCTAATGCATTCTTCTTTGGTTTAACTGGTACTCCAATCAATAGACTCGATAAGAATACATTTAAAACATTCGGTGCTATTGAAGATAAGAGTGGTTACATGAGTAAGTATTCATTCTCCGATTCCATCAGAGATAATGCAACACTACCACTTAACTTTGAACCAGTTCCGATTGATTTACATGTTGATAAAGAAAAGCTTGATCAGGCATTTGATGAAATGACAGATGGTTTATCTGACGAGGATAAAGGTGAACTTTCTAAAAATGTTACGATGAAAGCCATCATGTATGACCGTAAGCGTATCAAAAAGGTTGTAGAACATATTGTTAACCATTATAAGACAAAGATTGAGCCAAACGGATATAAAGCACAGATTGTTGTTTATGATCGTGAATGCTGTTTGATGTATAAGGAAGAATTGGATAAGTTAGTTCCACCAGAATCATCCACAATTGTTATGACTACAGGCGATGATAAAGCTGGACGTTACAAACAATACAAGAGAAGCCGTGATGAAGAAGCGAAGGTACTTGATCAGTTCAGGGAACCAAGCAATCCATTAAAGTTTGTAATTGTAACTAACAAGCTTTTGACCGGATTTGATGCTCCAATTTTACAGGTAATGTATTTGGATAAACCTATGAAGGATCATAACTTGCTTCAGGCTATTTGTAGAGTTAATCGTACTTACGATGTAGGCAAAACTAATGGTTTGATTGTCGATTATATAGGAATTTTTGATAATGTCGCTAAGGCTTTAAACTTCGATGAAGCGGGCATGAAAAAAGTCGTTACAAACATTGAAGAAGTTAAGAAGCAGGTTCCTGCAATTATGAGAAAATGTCTCAGCTATTTTATGGGAGTAGACAGAACTGTAGAAGGCTGGGAAGGATTATTGGCTGCACAGGAATGCATGCCAAATAACAAAATCAAAGATGAGTTTGCAGCAGATTATAGAGTTTTAAATCGTGCATGGAATGCACTATCACCTGATCCGTTCCTCGAACCATTTAAATACGATTATGTATGGCTTAGTAAAGTATACGAATCAGTGAAACCAACTGATAGCAGAGGACAGCTTGTATGGGCGGCTCTTGGAGCAAAAACACTTGAACTTGTTCATCAGCATATTGAAGTTGGAGAGGTTCATGATGATGTTGATATTCTTACACTGGATGCTGCGTTAATCGATGAGTTTATCGAGAAGCAAAAGGATATCAAGAAAACTACAATGAAGGTTGAAATCGACCTTGTTGCAAAAATCCAAAAGCATAGCCATGCTCCTAAGTTCCAGAAACTTGGTGAAAAATTGGAAGAACTTAGGGAAAAGCACGAGCAAGGATTGGTAACTAGTATTGAGTTCTTAAAATTATTGTTAGAGCTTGCTAAAGAAGCAGTACGCGCAGAAAAGGAAGTTGTCCCTGAAGAAGAAATCGACAGAGGAAAAGCAGCTCTTACAGAATTGTTTAATGGACTTCGTAACGATAAGACACCAGTTATTGTAGAAAGAATAGTTTCAGACATCGATGATATCGTTAAGATTGTTAGATTCGATGGATGGCAGAAAACAACAACTGGAAAGAATGAAGTTAAGAAGGCCCTAAGAAGTGTTGTTTGGATTAAATACAAAATAAAGGATAAGGACGTGTTTGACAAAGCGTACAGCTATATTGAACAGTACTATTAATATCCGCATTTCATATTAGTGGGGTAGTGATGTCGGTAGCGAGGAGATTACCGATATGACAAATGAACTAATAAACAAGATAAAGCAAAAAATGCAAGCGTACTTGGGAGAAGAGCAGATGAGACAGTTGCATGAGGTTTTATGTGACTGTCTTTCTTCTTCTGAAGAAAAATCTGAAAGTAAGACTGTTGATTTGATACAGCTATTTCTTGCAGCAAAAAGAGTGGAAGGATGCTCTAACAAAACAGTACATTATTATGAATCAACTATTAGAAATGCTGTGGAAAAGATAGATAAAGATGTAGTGAAAATAACAACTGATGATTTGAGAATGTTTTTAGATGGATATCAGGAAGAAAACAATATCAGTAAAGTTACAGTTGATAATATACGAAGAATTCTGTCCAGCTTCTTTGCTTGGCTTGAAGATGAAGATTATATTGTCAAAAGCCCGGTTAGAAGAATTCATAAGGTTAAGACTTGTAAAACTGTAAAAGAGACCTATACAGATGAAGCTTTAGAAATCATGAGAGACGAATGTGATGGGTTACGAGATTTAGCAATGATTGATCTTCTTGCTTCTACTGGAATGAGAGTAGGCGAGCTTGTGAAGCTTAATCGTGATGATATCGACTTTGAAAACAGGGAATGTGTTGTCCTTGGTAAAGGGAATAAGCAGAGAAAAGTTTACTTTGATGCAAGAACCAAGCTACATCTACAAAAGTACTTGAATAGCAGAGAAGATTCTAATGAGGCATTATTCGTATCACTTCAAAAACCTTACAATCGTTTACTTATTAGTGGTGTTGAGATCAGACTTAGAAACTTGGGAGAAAAACTGAACTTGCATAAGGTACATCCACATAAATTCCGTAGAACGTTGGCAACAACTGCTATTGATAAAGGAATGCCAATAGAACAAGTGCAACAGCTTTTAGGGCATCAGAGTATTGATACGACATTGCAGTATGCAATGGTTAACCAAAATAACGTGAAGCAGTCACATAGGAAATTTATAGGGTAAGCTAATCGCAATTTATCGAGATGTTTGGAGATATCGAAAACAATCAAAAAGGGTATCCGATAAAGCAGATTAATGAGTTCTCTGATTTGTTTGCTGGAGCAACACCTAGCACAAAGGTGAGTGCGTATTGGAAGAATGGGACTATCCCTTGGATGAGTTCAGGCGAGGTGCACATGGGGCGTGTTACTTCTACTGAGAAGAAAATATCTCAGCTTGGATATGATAAATGTAGCACTAAGATGGTGCCATTACACACAGTAGTTATTGCCCTTGCAGGCCAGGGAAAGACTAGAGGAACTGTTGCTGTTACAGAGATTGAATTATGTACAAATCAGTCACTTTGTGCAATGGTTACTGACGAGACCGTTTTATCGGATTATCTGTACCATAATCTCAGAAACAGATATGAAGAGATAAGAAATATGTGCGCGATTGCTGATGGTAGAGGCGGTTTAAACTTAAAAATTGTAGGAAGCATAAAGGTTATTGTTCCTTCAATTGAAGAACAGCAACAGTTTGTTGCCTTTGCCGAACAGAGCGATAAATCAAAATTTTACGGGTAAATTGGAATTTAGATTGAGAGATATGATAAGCGGATCGAGGAAATCGCGGAGCAGACAAAGTATTACGACAAAGTCAAAAAAATGAAATGTTTTCTTGGAATCAAGACGCATACAGCATTGTCATTGATTGTTGAAACCGGAGATTTTGAAAGATTTGCAAAAGGGAACCAGTATGCATCGTATCTTGGACTTGCTCCTGGAGAAAACTCAAGCTCAGACAGCATACACCGCCTTGGAATAACAAAAGCAGGAAACAGTCATTTGAGACAGCTTCTGATAGAGGCATCTAGCGGAATCTGCAAGGGTGCTGTGGGGCACAAATCAAAAGAATTAAGAGCAAGGCAGAATGGTAATACAGCAGAGGTAATTGCGTATGCTGATAAGGCGAATACGAGATTGCGGAGCAGATACTATAAATTCATACGTCATGGAAAGAAAAGAAATGTGGCAGTAGCTGCAATAGCAAGAGAACTGGCATGTTTTGTATTGGGCATGATGACAGATAATATCGAAATGAAAGCAGCGTAGAGATGTATCATAGTCATCTGCCAGTCAAGGGTACAGGCACCGCTGTGGCGGCTAAGTCCTTGACAATCAGCTGTTTATGATAAAAGGGCAGTCAAGCAGAAAAAGAAGCAATGTGCAGCTTTTTCTGCCACAATGTAACAATGAAACAATCTGACAGTATTAGAAAAGAGCTGTGGTCACTGTAAGGTCTGGGTTATCTGCGTTCACTCTATGTGCGCACATGAAACACTGTGATCCACGCTTTTAGATCGTAGAACCCAACGGCGGACCATTAGCCTGTAGGTAACCAATCCACGTATAACAGAGTGGCCAACTGCCGGGGACTGTTAAACTAGGGCTCTTTTCCAATGCTGTCAGGAAAACAAATGTGACCGGAGTTAAGAAATATTTTCTTGAAATTAACTCTTGACAAAAGTCACTTCATAACAGAGTGATACAATCACAAAGTTTAATGGTATCTTGTGATAAATATAAACAACAAAAAGCCGTCAGGTTTTCAACATTGCTGCAGAAGTAAAACACTGGCACGGTGCAGCATATGGAAAATGAAAGAAAATACAGCAAATTAGAACTGTGTTTTTCTCCATTCGTAAATAGAAGTAGAAATAGTGCAATTTTTGCATGATATTATACAAGAAATATGTGGAAATATATCTGTCTCTTATACACATCTCCGAGCCCACGAGACGCTCA
>ENA-OZFZ01000457-OZFZ01000457.1-human-gut-metagenome-genome-assembly--contig:-NODE-457-length-20398-cov-27.604975_pt1 | contig 20398 bp, 29 predicted proteins | sample MGYA00244621_ERZ653640 | MGnify/ENA primary metagenome ERZ653640 (study PRJEB26926, sample SAMN06165019) | human gut metagenome | biome: ENVO:00009003; feature: ENVO:2100002; material: ENVO:00002003... | reverse complement strand
CGATACCTCCTCGGACACCGCCGTATCCTTAAAAAAGGGCGACTTTAACACACCCCCGTTAATCCATTTTTTCAAAAGGAAAACGGCAGCTTGAAATACAATATTTCAAAACCGCCGTTCTGCGCCGCAAGGCCGCTTGCAACGGTCTTGTTTTGATACCAGCGCAGTTGCTATCAAAAGAAAAGAGCCGATAAACCGTGTGCCTGTTGGCTACGGGTTATCGGCTCTGCGTCTGTGCGTCTGGCTCCTTGATAACTATTATATTTAGTTGATAAGCTCGGATTAGATTTTCTTGTTTGCATTTTGGGCAATACAGAGGAAAGTTCTCAAGCACCGTATCACCCCGAATTTTGATGCGTGTCTTATTTCTGCATATTGGACATAGAATCCAGTTGTTTTCAATCATTAGGTGCCACCTTACTTCTTGCATGACGCCTTTTTCTGAAAATGCCGAGTGACGCACGATAGGACAGGTAAAGGAGTAATGCCATACCGATAATAAGCAGTGCGTAGGCAAGGAATGAGGATGCGGCGAAAAAGGCGGTATCAAGACCAGTAGACCGTATTACCGCACAGACCATGATGGCGGCGATCATTGCCCCGGTGCAGTTTGACTGTTTGAAAACAAAGCCCGAGGGGACACCCAAACAGATTGTAAGCATCGTACAACACATACCTAACACAAGGTTTGGTACAACTGTGGTGAACGAAAAATGTCCTGTAAAAGCAGCAATGATACAAAGCAAGAAAGTCAACACAGAGAGACTAACAAACAGTATTCCGCTGAACAGGTAGCGCCCGACAACAATCTCCTTATCCGTGATAGGGAGAACCGGTAAGTAATTCTTCCAATCGCTCTTTTCCTCGATTTTAACCAACTCGGTCAGAAAAGCAACGCCCATCAGCGGGAGCAGCAGTGAAATATACGGGATTGCCGCTTTTGGAATGAAAATGCAGGCGCACAGTAATAGGATGATGCCTAACAGACGGTAAGCGGGTTTACATATCTTTTTGAATACGATAAAATCTTTTGCGACCAAACCAATCATAGCGATCCTCCCTTGATATACAAAAGCATGATGTCATCTAAGGTGGCCGGGTCGATTACGCAGCCCTTGTATTTCCGAGCAGCAGCTTCTCGGTCTGCCACCAAAATTTGATACTCATAATCCTGTTTTCTCCACGCCAATATATCGCCACGGTCAATTTCTCGAAATAGCTTTTCCCCACAATGGATCAGTCCATAATGGTAGATCAATTCGTCCTTTGACTCAAAGAACAGCAATCTACCCTCATGCAGAAAAGCTATATAATCCGCAATCTTAGAGAGGTCACTCATAATATGTGTAGAAAAGAAAACGCCGCGTTCCTCGCTCTGAACAAAGTCTAACAGCAGATCAAGCATATCATCCCGCATAACGGGATCAAGCCCGCTTGTTGCCTCGTCCAGCAATAACAATTCAGCATGATGGGCAAGGGCAATCGCAAAGTTCATCTTTACTTTCATACCCTTTGAAAATGAGCCGAGTTCCTGTTTCACAGGTAAATCAAACCTATTCAATAGCTCCCAGTAGCGGTCGGTGTCCCATTGGGCATAGATTTGACGCATGATGGTTTCAATGTCTGCGGGAGAGAACATAAAGGGAAGATTACATTCGTCCTGCACAACGCCTATCCGCTGTTTGACCTCTTTTTCATGGGAAAGATTATCTTGCCCGAAAACAAGAATATCTCCGCTGTCCTTGGTAACAGCATTGAGGATCAGGTTCATGGTGGTTGTTTTTCCCGCACCGTTCTCCCCAATCAAACCGACAATGCTACCGCTTGGAACATTGAGGGTCAAATGGTCTAAGTAAAAATCGGGGTAGCGTTTTGTCAGGTCTGCAATTTGCAAAATGTTTTCCATCGTCAGCCCTCCTCTTTATAGAACATCGTCAGTATCTCAACCAATTTACTCAAAGGGATACCGCCGGAGCGCGCAATATCGGCAGCCTCTTGGAGATGTTCTTCCGCCCGGCGCTGTTGTTCCTCTTGAAAGAAATCTTTATTCTGTGCCGATACGAAACTGCCACGGCCTACTGTTGTTTCAATAAAGCCATCACGATGCAGATCTTCATAGGCTTTCTGCACTGTAATGACGCTGATATGAAGCGACTTTGCCAGTGCCCGCATAGACGGAATCGGGTCGCCGGTTTGAAGCTCACCGCTCATGATCATAGCTTTCATTTGAGAAGTGATCTGCTCATAAATAGGTTTGCTGGTGTTACTGCTGATAATGATTTCCATGAGGCTGCGCCTCCTGTCATATAATGTACTTGTTTGATAAGTACATTATATGCTACACCGCAGCCATTGTCAACTATGAGAATTTGCTCGGCAAATATATGAAATTAAATATGCAGAGGAATGAAATATAACATCGTTCAAATGCTATTACCCGAAATGTAAAATTACATTAGGTGGTGATGCTATGAAAATTGAACGGGACGAGCGCAAATTTGACTTTCACGGGATTGGACTTGCCATTAAGAAAGCCCGTGAGCGCGAGGGTATGACGCAGGAGCAGTTAGGATACATTGTTGACCGTGATCCGCGTACCATTATGTATCACGAAAATGACGGACAGCATCCGAGCCTCAATGCCTTTTACCAAATGGTAACAATGTTCGGTATCTCCGTAGATGAATACTTCTACCCCGATATGAGCGCCGATGAAGCCGCAAAGAAGCGGATCAACATTCAACTTAATTCTCTCAACGAAAGCGAGCTGCGGCTCGTCGAGGGCATTATCAACGCGATCATAGAAAACCGTGGAACGGAGGGAGCGTAAGAAACGGCGCTGCCTCCGTTTTTCGTGGGGTTTCCGGGGTACGCACTAATGGCAAGCAGGGCAAGTGTAGCCACACTTGCTATTTTTGCATCCCGGCGGGCTGCAAAAACGCTTGTTGGGGAGCCTCCCCAAACCCGGCTTTGGGACTTTTTGTCCCAAAGTAATTTGCCTGCGTCACCGTGCGCTATCGCTCCTGTTCCTTTTGGCGCTGGCTGTCCGTAACGCCCAGCAGATGGTCGATATTGGCCTTGACCGCCACGGCCTGCCGCATTTCCTCCTGCGCCGAGCGGTACTCGGCATAGAGCGCCTTTTTCCGCGCCGCCAGTTGGCGGCGTTTTTCTTTTAGCTCTGCCATCTTGGGCAGCTTCTCTCCGCCCAGCAGCTCTCCCATCGTGGCCTTGGCTGCCCGGTAGTCCGCCAGTTCTGCCTTATGCTCGGCAAGGTATTTTCGGCTGTACTTGGCAGCTTTGTACCCGTCAAAGACGGGGCGGGTCTTAGCGTACCGCACCACGGCTCCCATCAGCTCGGAGGTTGCGGACAGGTCAGCCTCCGTCTGCCGGAGCTGCTCGGTCAGAGTGTGAAAGCGAGAAACGGCATCCTCGGCCTTGGCGGAGAGCTGGTCATACTCGGTGATATTCTGCTCCTGCATGAATTGAAGTGCCGCCGCCATCTGTTTGAGGTTATAGACCTTTGCCCACCGTGCATAGGCCGCCCCCTTGCCGGAGCGCAGGCGCTCATGTATATCCACGATCAGATTGACACGGCGAGGGGCAGCAGACACAGAAGCAGGCTGCTCCGGGATCGGGCGCTCCCCGGCGATGACAGCCTTGATGTCCTCGGGATCGTAGCCGTCCCCGAGGGTAGACGCTCGAAGCCGGGTTGCCCGCTCCTGCCCCGGAACAAGAAAAGAGATCACACCGCCGCGCCCATGCTTGACCATGAAGCCGGACGCCTCCATGAACCGGAGAAAAGCATCAAAATCGGCGGGGCGTTTAGCAAGAGCTTCATTGATGGCAAGCCGCAGCTGCTCCTTGTATGAGGGCTGCCGCGCTGTCCCCAGCCACGCCCCGTAATGGAGAAATCGCCCCTTGCTGTGCAGCTTGGGATCGGTGATGACGGTCAGATCATTTTCAAGGCAAATGCGGTCAGAGAGCCGCCGCACCGCACGGCCAGAGCCGATAAAGTCCCGGAACTTCCGGGTGCAGTCCAGCGAGGTCGAGTTGTAATAAATGTGATTGTGGATGTGTGCCTTGTCCGTGTGGGTGGCAACGAAAAAGGCATACTTGCCCTTTGTCCAGCGCATCGCCGTTTCATAGCCGATGCGGTTGGCCTCCTCCGGCGTGATCTCCCCGGGCTTGAATGACTGGCGGATTTGATAGCACAGCACATCGGCATCTCGCCGCTGCTCCCGGCCTGTGGCGGCTTTGTACTTGGCCTTGCTCAAAAGGAACTCGGCATCGGCGGTCATGTGGTCGCAGCCGTAGGACGAGATCAACTCGCCGCCCTCGGTCTTGTCCGGGTTTTGCCCGTAGTCAAACCGTTCTTTCAAGGACTGCGCGACGGTTTCGCCCTTGCTGATTTTGTGCTTCTTGTAGTAGGTCGTGGCCGTAGGCAGCCCTCCTTCCGATATGACAAACGGCGGCTGTGGTCAGCCGCCGTCGTTTCAGCTTTGGGACATTTTGTCCCGAAGTATCAGCCGGTGATGAACTCCCGCAGGGCGAACTTGGCCGAGTGCAGCTTGTCCACCAGCCATTCAGCGATGGCGGGAACGCCAAAGGGAGAAACGAGGAACGCAAGGACGAGGAACACGATTCCGCCCACCATCTGTCCGCCGATGAACAGGATCAGGGAGAGCAGCGTCAGCACAATGCAGCCCAGCTCGCACACGGCGGATGCCACGCAGAACAGAAATGTGACCATAGCGGCCAGCAGGGACAGCGCCACCATCACGGGGGCGGCAAGGATTTTGAAAACGATCATAGCAGTTACCTCCTGTAAAAATTGATGGGTTGTCCTCCTACTAATATTATAACTCCGCCCATATATGCAAACAAGGATGTCGATGGACAGTCGTACTTGTGCTAAATAGCGCTATATGATACACTTAATTAGATTTCACGATTGATTATTACGATTAGAATTAAACATAGAGAAACATTGAAGGGGTGGTAATGTGTCACAAACATGGCAAACAGTATTGTTAAGTTTGGCTACCAGTTTAATAGTAAGTTTGATAACTTTTATTCTCGGATTAAAGTCCGGAAAAAACCAAGCTGATCGAGCAACACTACAAAGCTTGTATAAGGATTTATATAGCCACTTCTCCGATCTCAAAGAAAGCTTGCAGCGCAATCGACCCAAATCGTGGGAAAGCTATAAAAAAGTTGAGCGCGGATTATATTCTGTGGAATACTATCCTCCCGTCAAAGAACTTAAAAGATCGGGCGATATTCTGTTCCTCAAGAAAAAAATTGCTGATGAAGCTTTAGATTTAGAAATGCAGGTTATGAATTATTCATATGACCTCACTAAGCATATACCTGAAATTCATGCGGCGCTCATTTCGGATATGGGGATGTATAAAGATGGTTATACATTCAAGAAATATCAAAGAAGCGACAATGAAACCGCCCATTTTGAAACAGCAAATCCTAACGGTTGTAATAGCTTTTGGCCGCAAAACTATCGTGTCTTATATAACCGCGAAGAAACTATAAAATTGTTTGAACGGATGCAAGAGCATTCTTCCGCTGCGATTGAGTTTACTACTGGTGGAAACCCTACAACCTATTCTGCTAAAATTTACCCAGACGGGATTACTGTTAGTGCAAGCGAATATGCCGAGTGGTTATTCTTAGCTTTAGGAAAAAATGTAGAAGGCTAGCCGCCCTTGCTCTGGCTGTGGCGAAACCACTTGTTTCCCCGGACGGTCAGGCTGTCATGTTCTTTCCAGCGGTATTCCCGTCCGCTTTTGATAAGCGTCTCTCCCTGTGTGCGGAGAAAATCTTCCAGACTGACGGCGTTTGCCCGGTCGATCTGTGCTTGGGTGTACTGCATGGGCGTCCTCCTTACTTCTTGAAAACAGCGCATCGTCTGCAAATTCCATGCTCACGCTCGTCCAGCGTGTAGGGGCAGTTCGCACATTCCTCGCCGTACTGTCTCATGATAACAGGCAGATAGCCCAGCTCCTGCAACATATCAATCTGGCGGTCGGTGAGGGTGGCTTCAAAGGCAAGGCATTTCCGGGTGTGTTCGTCCAGCTCGATCAGGTCGGAAAGCGGTCTGCCATCGGTCAAAGGTTCTCCGCTCAAAAGGCGTTTTGCCGTTCTGCGGATGGGGTTGTACTCGTTCTTCCAGTCGTATTTTTTCATCGTGTCATATCCTCCTTTTTCTGTCGTGTTTGGGGTCGATTTTGGAGCATTTGTTCCTCTGTACGCTCGTTAAATCGGGCGGCAGTATCTACACATGACTTGACCTTCCAAAGACGGTGTAAATCGTCTCTGACGGTCTTAAACTCGCCATAGGTGGTGTTGTGCGCCTGTTCCAGCTCGTCATACTCTTCGGTCAGCTTTTTCATATCCACCTTGCCGTCCGGGAACTCCCCGGTCAGCTTTCGTCTGGCGGCGTAGAACTGTATCAGTTCCGCTTCATGCTCTGCCTTGTACTTGGCTCTGGGCTTCTCAAACTTGATTTTCTGCAAGCCGTCATAGACAGGCTTCAAGCTCTGGAAAGCAGCGGAGCTGTCATAGAGCTGCTTAATTGCTTTCATTCGGGCGGTCTGTTCGTCCAGCGTTTTCTTCAAGCTCTCTGTGGCAGCACTGTGTTCGCTGACACGGCTTTCCAAATCTTCAAGGGAGTAAATGCCGTTTGCCCGGAGATAATTGAAAGTCTCGTTCATCTCCTTTAGGTTGCTGACCTTGCCTTTCTGCGAATATGCCCCGGCTCTGCGCTGGGTGTAATAGGCGTTCAGCAGAGAAACAAGGTCGGGTGCCTGCGGCTTGGCAAGCTCCGCTTTTGCTTCGGCAATCCAATCAAACAGGAGAGTGATTTTCTTCTTGATGTCACGGATAACGGCATTGGTGGCTTTGATCCAGCGGTTGAACTCGCCTTTCTCGGTGCGTATGCCTTTCTTCTCCATTGCCCGGACGGTTGCGCCCTCGTGGACGGTGGGAAGAAGCTCCACGCCCTGACGCTCATAGCTCCGGTGGTCGATACGAACATCAATACCTTTTTCCGCAAACTTGGCATTGCATAGCTCCGCCCATGTCTGCCGCCAGTATTCCAGCGTTTCGGGACTGCCCCAGTCGGTAGTGGGAACGGCGTTGAACACAAACTTTCCGTCTGCGTCTCGGATACGGTTGCCGTCCTCGTCCAGCTCATACACCCGGCGTTGCTTTAGTCCCCATTTGCCGTTCTGCTCGATGGGGCGGATGGGGCAAAGCACATGAAAATGCGGGTTTGGTATGCCGCCGTCCTCCCGGTCTGGCTGGTGTACGGCGAAGTCAACCACCATGCCACGGCTCACAAAGTTCTCCAACAAAAATTGCCTTGCAAGAGCGATGTTTTCCTCAAGGGAAAATTCATTCTGCAAGGCAATGTCAAAGCTGTATGCAAGCTGGGCGTTCTTTCCACGCTCGGCTTTTTCCACGGCGTTCCATAGGGTCTGGCGGTCTGCGTATTCGGGCGGTGCATGGGACGGCAGGAGAATGTCAGAGCAGATCACGCCGCCCTTGCGGGTGTAGTCGCTGTATTCGCCGTAATACTCGCTATACAATCGCTCCCCGGCACGGTAGGCGGCAGAAGCAATAGCGGACTGTCCTGCGCTTCGCTTAGTCTGCGTGACGCTCAGATGAAATAGTGCCATCGGCTTTCTGCTCCTTTCCTCTGCTCGCTTGGTTGATGTGGGTAATCGCCATGTGACGGACGGCTCGCTGGACTTCGGGCAGAGAAAAGATGTACTCCATCAGCTCCGTCATTTCGGTGCGTGTGAGATCTTTGAACTCCGGGGCAAGGCTCTCAATCGTGCCGCCCAGATTGCAAAGACGGTGGGTGCGCTTTTGTCTCTCGCCTTTCTCCAGATACTTCTTTCTGTTCTCCAGACGCTCCAGCTTGTGCTGTTCCTGTGCAAGCTGTGTCTCGACCTGTTCCTTTTCGGCTCGGAGCTGTTCAAGGTTTTTCGGTTTTGCCATTTTTCGTGACCTCCTTTTTTGAAAATGGGGATAAAAAAAGACCGTCAACTTTTCGCAGATTGCGACCAGTCAACGGTCAGTTTTTCGGTATTCAGTTGTTGTGTTCAGTTCGGTAAATTGAAGTTGGTCAAAGTTGTTGGCGAAGATATTCCACAACATTTCCATTCGTATCATAGAAACAGATGTTTCCTACATTGAGGGGCAGGACAATGGCGAAAGGCTTGCCACTATCAATATCAATCACCTGAATGCCGTTGCCATCATCTACTTCAAGTCGAACAATATTTTGGGTATTCATTGAGATAAATGCCCTTTCGTTATTTCCCTCAACAACAAACTCTGCAATGTAATCATCAACCTCAACTATATCTCCACCACCACGGAAGAAATATCCAAAAGACAAGCCAGGGCGATTTACATAGACAGAAAAAGTGTGGTCTGTCTTGTCCTGTGGGTAAGAAATAAATGCAGCCATTGTGTCGGAAATGCTTCCATCAACAATCCAATCATCCAAAATTTTTTGAGATTGGCGAATGTCTGCTTCTAAACTGTTTGCGGTTTTACCAATGTCATTGTTTGCATAAAGGAAACCGAAAACCAACACACAAGCCAAAATAACACCCAAGAGGATTATGGGTAATTTCTTTTTCATAGAATCACACTCCTTTATCAAATTAAGATTCTTGATTTTCAAACTTGCTGGCGGCGAACGGTTTGTCAAAACCGTTTGCGGACGGCAAGTCCACAGGGGATAGCCGCTTTAGCGGCGCAAGGGGGTGTAGCCACCTTGACGGAACGAAGTGACGCAACATTCTCGGTCATGCAGTTTTCTTCTGCTGACGAGAATGAAGCTCCGCAGGACGCACGATACTCCCGACAGGAGAGTATAGAAGTGCGCCCTTTAGTTCCTAAAGGGATTTTTGCGTTCTCCCTTACTCTTTCTCAAAAGAAATGTAAATGCTGAAATTATCCGGTATATAGCTGATACTCAAGCCTTTTTCTTCGTTAGTTAAAATCGTACCGATAGAAACATAATCCTGTCCCTTGATTTCTTCTGATACTTCTTCAATAACAGAGAAGCCCGCTTGTTTCAAAAGTTCCATATATTCATTATACTCAGTATCACTAATATCAAGAATATTGACAGCACAATGTTCGCGTTCGGTATCAAGTATTACCCAACTAACTGTACCGGGAGGGACTGGTAGACCCTCTGTGTATTCATTTTCGGGCCATACACCTTCTTCAAGCATTGTAACACTATCCGATTGTGTGTTGCCCGAATTGTCCGTTGTTGGCGGTGTCTCTTTATTGGAACAAGCCGTCAAAGCCAGCATTAGCATAATAGCAATTACTGAAATAAATTTTTTCATTGTTACCTCCTGTTTTTGCGAATAGTCTTGACGATCTGAATTACTGCGATTACAGCCGCAACAATTCCGATAAGGAAAACTATCTGCGTTAAATCAAAGCTCAATGCACCCTCAACTTGAATATTCGTCTGTGCGTCTGCTTGTCCGATTGCTCCATCCGGTACTTTCCCAACTTTAGCAGTAGCGCAAATCACAAACGCTGTAATAGCAGTAACAAGGGCAACAATACTCGAAATAATCCCTTTCCGTTTCTGCGGTGCAGTGCTATCAATCCCTAATTGTTCTGCGGTATTTTCTGCAAACTCCTTTGGAGTGCCTAAACGCTCAATTACTTGTTGTTCTGTTTCGCCATGCTCTAAAGCAGAAGCAAAAACCTCGTTCAAATCACGCACAACTTCTTTTTTCTCTTTGCGTGGTAAACAAAGCTCTTTTTCCACTTGCTTAATGTATTGCTCTTTCATTATGACACCTCCGCTTGCTGATAAGTAGCGATAAAACCATTTACACAACTTTCGTAGTTCGCCCAAAACTCAATAAGTTCCTCTAATACTTCTTTGCCCTTGTGGGTAAGAGAATAGTATTTTTTTGAGCCGCCGTTTGCGGCAGCCGGAGCCAATCGACATTGGATTAACTCGGCTTCCTGTAAACGATACAAAATAGGATAAATCGTTCCTTCTTTTGCATAGCCCAGAACGGATGCGCTGTTGTTCAGCTCTGTAATGATTTCATAGCCGTATGTTTCTTTTCGTCCAATCAAGCATAGGAGGATCATTTCCAGAGAGCCTTTTTTGAATTGCTGTACATATCGGTTGTCCATACTCTCCACCTCGCTTTAGTTTTGCTATTTAGGAACACTAAATAGCAAAACTTATTATACACGCATCGGCAGATATAGTCAATGGGTTTAGAGAAAAAGTTACAAACAGTTCATGAAATGCAGAACGCCCAGAACAATGTCCGGGCGTTCCCATGCTCAATCATAAATCAGTTCCAGCTTCACGATTTCCTCTGCCTGTGCCTTGCACATATTCATCTTGCCGACCCAGAGCATTTGATTTTCCGCTTTCAATTCCTCGGTAATGCCGTACCGCTTCACAAGCTCCGGCAGGATCGTGTCAATACGGTGTCGGGCGGCTTCTTCAATCTCAAGGCAATGCTCAAAGAGCTTTTCGGATAGCACCAGCTCATTGAACAGGATAGGGCGGAACTCCTGCAAATAGGCTTTGCGAAGTCTGCCGTAGTGTCCAAGTGCCTTTCTCGGCTGGCGAATGGTAATGTCGGGAATGAGATAATCTCCTTGCTGTGTGTAGGTCAGTTTCATGCGGTCTGCGCTCCTTTCTGCGGCTCTCTCTGCGGTAAACTGCTGACAGGGATAAACACGCCCTTTGCAATGTCCTCGGCTCGAATGGCGGCTTTCTTTGCGTCGATTTCTGCCTTTTTCTTCTCTCTGATTTTGTCCTCGTATCGCTTCTGCGCTCCGCTGGCTTTGCGCTTGAGGTAGTTCTGATGAAGCCTGTCCTTGCGTTCCTCACGCTTGCGGATTTCCTCAAGCTGTTCGGGGGTAAGCTCCACTTCTCCAAACGCCGGGGGAACGAAACGCCCAACGAAATTGAAGTAAATCTCGACCTCCTGCGTGGTCTGAATGCTGCCCTTGCGGTCACGCTCATGCACCAGGATTTTCTCGATAAACTCATTGAGCATGGCAATCGTCAGCGTGTCAAAGTTCTCGTACTTGTCAATCAGAGCGATAAATCGGTCTGCGTTCTTTTCCTGCTTCTCGTAACTGCTGACTGCCTTTTCCAGAGCAGAGATTTCAGCGGTCAGCTCCGCTTGCTCTTTTGCATATTGAGCGTCCAAAGAGTGATAGCGGCTGTCTGAAAGTTTCCCCAGAATGTTGTCCTCATAGATTTTACAGAGCAGGACTTCCAATTCGGACACTCTCTGCTTTGCGGCGGCAAGGCGTGTGCGCTGTTTCTTGACCTCTGCCGTCTGCTGGCTGGACTGCGCTTCTTGTACCACTCGGACAAACTCGGCTCGGTCATGCTTCGCATACTCGGCAATGGCTTTGAGCAGTTCGGAGACAAGGGACAGTACCACATCTTCATTGATACGGTGCTGTGTGGTGCAGAGCTTTCCGACCGGGACTTTGCTGTACTGTGAGCAGGTGTACTGTGAAATGCGCTTGCCGTTGTTGGTGCGGTGGACATACATCTTGCCGCCGCAATCGGCACAATAGAGCAAGCCTGTCAGCGGTGCGACTTCGCCCCAGCCGTCCGGGTAGCGTTTGACCTTGCTGCGGATTTTCTGCACAAGGTCAAAGGTCTCTTGGTCGATGATCGGCTCGTGGGTGTTCTCAAAAATCGTCCACTCGTCCTCTGGGACATAATGGCTTTTTTTGTCCTTGAAATGCTTTCGGGTCTTGAAATTGATGGTGTGTCCCAGATACTCACGCTTTTCAAGAATGTTGCAGATGGTAGAAGAACCCCAGCCGTACACATCTTTGAAAGTCTTATTCTTGTTCACGCCCTCGCCATGCTGTGCAAGGTAAGCGGACGGTATGAGTATCTTTTCCTCTTTCAGCTTGTTTGCAATCTGATAGGGACCCATGCCCTCGACTGTCATTGCAAAGATACGCTTCACAACCTCGGCGGCTTCGGGGTCAACCAGCCATTGGTCACGCTTCTCATTCCAGAGGTAGCCGTAAATGACCAAGCCTGTGAGGTGCTTGCCTGTCTTGCCTTTGGATTGGAAAGTGGAACGGATTTTACGGCTGGTGTCTCGTGCGTAATACTCGTTCATGATGTTGCGGAACGGGGTAAAATCATCGTCCCCTCGTGCGCTGTCCACACCGTCATTGATGGCGATAAGGCGTACTCCACGCTGGCGCAGGATTTCCATTATCTGACCGACTTTCAGATAGTCACGACCCAGACGGCTCATGTCCTTTATGCAGAGGTAGTCCACATTCCCGGCTTCAACCTCTTTCATCATTGCCAAAAATCCGGGGCGGTCAAAACAGGTGCCGGAAATTCCATCGTCCGTAAAGTGGACGGTATTGGTAAAGCCCTGTTGTGCGGCGAAGTCCTCCAACAATTTTTTCTGATTGGATATGGAATTGCTCTCGCCTTGTAAATCATCGTCACGGCTCAAACGCTCGTACAATGCTGTGATTTTCTCGCTTCTTCTCATAGCTTGCGCTCCTTTCGTTGTTGTAGGTTATATGTTTTAAGAGACTTCCTAACCGACTGATTAAGAAGTCTCTTAAAGCATACAACACCCGCCGCTAATTTGTATTTTTTATATTGCCGCACAGCGAAGTGATTCGGCTCACGGCTTGCCAGCTCCTTGAAGGCCAGATCCACGTTGTTCTCAAAGGTCTCATCGTCCTCGCGCACCTCCATGGCGTTGATGAACTCGATGAGGGTGGCGAAGTTCTGTTCCTCCTCGGGGGCTTCGTAGTGGATATAGCCGATGAGCGCCGTGTAGAGCAGCGTCTCGGCCTTCTGCCAGAAGTCGTCCCCGGATTTCCCGTCCCCCTTGGTGTTGGCGATTAGGGTCGTGACCAGCTTCAAAATATCCTTCTCACTGTGGATATACGCAAAGGGGTTGTAGTGGTGGGACTTCTTGAAGTTGATGGAATTGAATATCTTCACCTTGTAGCCATTACGGAGCATGAGCTTTCCGCACTCCACGGCTATGCTGCCCTTCGGGTCGGTGACAACGTATGAACTGTGTAATTGCATGAGGTTTGGCTTAATGAAAAACCTCGTCTTGCCGCTGCCGGAGCCGCCCACCACCAGCACGTTTTTGTTCCGCGCCGTCTTGGGGTCTTTGGGACGGTTGGACATCATGAGCCGCTCGGTTTGGGTGAGAATGACGTTGTTCTCAAACTTCGGATCGACGTAAGGGGCGATATCCTCGGGCTTGCCCCAACGGGCAGAGCCGTATTCCAGATTCTTGCGGAATTTCTTGGCGTTTTTGCCCTTGACGTACACGATAAGACGGATGAGCAGAGCGGCTGCAACGCCCACGCACAGGTCGATGGGGTGGAAGCTGGGTACTAATGAGGAAAAAGCAGTGGCGAATCCCTCCATGAGGTGCAGCGCCTTTCCCGAGAAATCCATGCCGGGGGCAAGCCGCCACGCCTGCCCCAGCTTGGTGGCAAAGAGGGCGATAAAGACATACGGGATATTGGGCAGCAGGAACTTCTTGATATTCAGAGGTTTCTTCATATCGTGATGCCCCTGTTCTGATTTCGGGATTTGCCCGGCGTAATAGCCTGAACCTTCGCCTTGAGTGCTTGCAGATGCGCCAGCACGGAGGGACGGTTCTGCGCTTTGGCGGCGCGTTTAAGCTCATATGCCGTGTATTCCTTGAACGCCGCCGTCAGTGCGTCCGCGTCCCTCGCCTTAAAGAACACAAAGTATTTCGGCGGTGAAACGCTGCGGTCTTTCTTAACGGCAAAATCCACGCCGTATTTCCGGGCTATGCGCTCAAAGCCTTTGATATTGCTGTTGGTGATCTCAATGTTGGATACACCCTGATTCTGCCCTATGAGCTGCTTCACCGTCTGCTTGCCGGTGGGCTTTTCCGGCGCGGCACGCGCCTTTTCCATGGCTTTGCTCTTCTTTTCGGAAAGATATTTATCCATCCCGGCCTTCAGCTCCCGTGCGGTCAGCTTGACGGCGGAGATGATCAGAGTGACAGTTCTGTTTTCAATTTCTTCCTGCATGAGTTTTTCCTCCTTCCGTTCGCATTGGGAGTGATGGTATCATCGCTCTGTCACCGGAGCGGTCTTGCCCTTGGGGGCAGTCTTTTGAGGCTCGGTGGGGATCGCCATAATTTTGCTGCCCATCTTCAAAAAGGCTTCCGGCTGACGGAACTTTTCCTCGTATTTCTGTTGCAGCTCCTTCGGCAGAGATGCAAAGTTCTCATCCCCCAGACCGCAGATGAAGAACTTACCGGCCACAATATCGTAGATATCGCCGTCCCCGTCCCGCAGGGCGCGGTTCAGGGGCTTGCCCTCCAGCTTGGCTTCCTCCCCGCAGATCAGCGCCACGGGGTCGTCATATGGGTAAATTGCTTCGATATAGCCGTCTACCGCCTTCTGCAAGGAGGCAAGGTCGGAGCCGATACGCTCCACGCGCGGGTACTGTCCTGGCTCCACCATGAGCACCTCGAGGGTGTCGTCCTGCGCTCTTTCGACGGAGATTTCCTTGCCGTCATTGCTCTCAAACTCCACCTCCACGAAATTGTCCGCATCCAGAATATGATCCCCGGCGTGCCACTGGTCGCTTACCATCTGTTGGGCTTCCTCTTTGGAAGAAGCCTCCACGGACACGGTGAGCTTCAGCGTTTCGGTGATGGTCACGTCAAATTCCTTCATGCGCGCCGCCTCCCTCGTCAATTTCAGCCGGAAGAAAGGGAAAGAGCAGCTCCGCCACTGCCTTGACCACAGCTTCCGCTTCCGCAATGGACAGCTCGATTTCTTCGCTGTCATCCTCCGTATCGGGTGCATCTTCATATGGGACTTCTGGGCTTTCCTCAAGGTCGTCGGCATATACGCCGCGTTCGTCGCAGCAGTCGCAGTGGATGTGTACGTCGCCGTAGATGTTGATGGTTACGTTCATGGATAAACCTGCCTTTCTCAGCGCTCGTTCCGGCGCTGCTGTTTTTTCTGCCACTGCTCCAGCAGCTTGATGATGGTTTGCTGCATTTGCAGGGGCGTGTAGCTTCGGGGGAAATATTTGCGGAGGGTATCGCTGCTCAGCGTAATACGCTCCTGTTCCTCCTTCTTTTCCTCGGACATGATGGAGCGCATGGCCTCCTTCGTGCATTTTCCCTCCCGGCTGAGCTTTTTGAGCCGCTGTGCCTGGGAAAGAGAGGGTGTGTTCTGGGAATAGTCCATTGCGTCCAGAAACTGCTTCTGCTCGTCGCGGGTGAGGTATGACAGTTCCACGGCGGGGCTGAACGCGATCTCCTTGCTGTCCACCTTTTTCTGTACCTCCGGCAGAAGCTCGGTGAGACGGATATATCGTTGCACTTGGCGACCGCTATCGCCAGCTAATTCGCCTACTTTATCTGCTGTTTCCAACTTCCCGACGAGTTGTCGGGAAGTTGATTTTCCCTCCAAATCCACCCGTTTTCCCTGATGCTTCAACGCTTCCAGCTTCATTTTGTACGCCTGCGCCCGCTCCATGGGGCTGATGGTTTCCCGCTGCAAATTGCTGTCCACCATGAGGATCACAGCCTCGTCGTCGTCAAGATTGCGGACAATGGCCGGTATGGTTTTCAGCCCCGCAAGGTCTGCGGCATGAAGCCGCCGGTGTCCGGCTACCATCTCGTATCCGCCCTCCGGTGCGGGACGGATGATGGCGGGGTTGAGAACGCCCACCTGCATGATGCTGTCGATGGTCTGCTGCATGAGCTCGTCGTCCGTCACCTTGAAGGGGTGGTTCTTGAAGGGACGAATCTCTGACAGCGGTATCTGCTGTACCTGTTCGTTGGGTTTCTGTTTCGGCACGGTCGCATCACCTCCTGAAAATGCCAAAGCCGCAGGCGGCGGCCTGCGGCTCAGATGAAGCCCTCCGACATATCGTGACTGACAAGGCTTCGGTAGTAGTTCCCGATGGTCAGAGGGGCGTTATACAGCGTGGCTAAAAGATACTGGCGCATATTGCGGATGCGGGTGGTGTTTTCCTTCAGCCCGCCCACCACAAAGCGGATGTGCTCGCTGTTCAGCTTCAAAAACCGGCTCCTGACCACCTCGGCGGGCTTATCGTCGCCGGAAATGCGTACGGAGCTTTTCGTCGTACAGACAACATCCACCAGTAGCTCCAGGATTTCTTCCAGCGTGTCCTGCTCGTATGGATAGTCTGTCAGGAGTGCGTCGTAGGCGATGTTCTCCGCAATAAGCTCTCTGTAGCGCTCTCTCAGAGCCGCTTCGGTTCTTTTCGATTCCCGCCCGTGATCTCCCCTGAACGAAGTGAAGGGAAAAGAATCAGTATCACTAAAATCAGTATAATTCTTATCAGTATAACTACCTCGTGATTCCGGGGAGGGCGCGGTGCTGCCCGATGCGTTATCCACATCCTTATCCACAAAGTTCTTGACGTAGATGAGGTTGGGCTTGCCCAGCCCCTGCCGCTTGCGCTCGATAAGGCGGCATTTGCTCTCCAGCTCATGCAGCAGCTTTCCGGCCTTCTGGTCGGCGCAGCTCAGGGCGGTCATGACCTCCTCGATGGTGAAGATGATATACACACGTCCTTCTTTATCCAGCCAGCCGTTCTTGCAGCTCAGGCTCATGCGGTCAAGGAGCAGACCGTAGAGCACCTTGGCTTCTGCGGAAACGCTTCTGAAATGTTCCTCCGTGAACAGCACCTTGGGGATGCGGTAGAAGGAGAACTGTTCCGCTTCCGCGCCGTAGAAATAGTCATACATGGCTTCTGTCACGCTCCTTTGGAAGCCCTGAGGCGCGCATGACCTCTTTGGTACACCATCCGATGCAGGGGGCAGCCCTTCCGTAGGGACAGCCCTCGCACTCCGAAACGGGAGCGGCATTGTCCGCATTTGCTTCGTAAACTTGTTCTATGCCGTTCCGTCTTGCGGGCTTTTGCGGGACGGGACAGCAGCAGCCGTCCGGGTAGACGCAGCCCTTTAGCTTCCCTTTCCGGTACAGGCAGTACCGGCAGTCATATACGTTGTAGCCCCACGACTTCCCATATGCTTTCACAATAACACCTCCTTCGCCCGCATCTGGGCATAAAAATAGCGCGCCTGCCGACCCAAGCGCCACTTTGGGTAACAGACGCGCTATGTACTATTTGCGCTTATTTATGTGATAAGGCTCAAAAACGCCGTATTTTCAGCACTTTTTGAGCCTTAATGTTTTTAGTCCTATTATTACAGCCTCGTCGGCATAAATGTCGACCATTTCCCAATCCGGATTGCCGGAGATGAGTTCGGAATAATATTGGTTTTGAACACGATAGGAATTGAGTTGATCCTCGCTGGAGGAGCTGACGCGGGCATATGCTGCGACACGCAGCTTTCGCGCTATGATCTCATCGTGCGCCGGGATTACAATGACGCGCTGCTGTTCCAGCGCAAGGTTTCCGTTGGTTTGCTTCTTTGCCATATTCTCACCCCCCTCTGTAGCAACACACACTATCACACCGGTGGCGCAATAGCTATGACCAAAACGGAGAAAAATCAAGCATAAAGTGTGAAATTTGCACCAAGCTCGACAGCGATCCGCCGTGCGATCTTTTTGATTTCATTCTCAGAAAAACCGACCGTTCGGAGTGCTTTCAGTAGCTGGCAGATGCCTAAAAAATCAATGTTTGGATTCATATGATTCTCCTTTAGCCACGGGGCGGCTCTGTAAAACGCAGAGCCGCCCCTGCTTTTGAAATTTTGATACTCGCTCCTGTTCGACGCTTCTTCCCGGAGCCAAGGCAGCGGCTGAACGGCGGCTGGCACCGCTCACGGGTCTTGCACCCCTCCGAGGATCTCTCCGAGCTGCCCCCATTACGTTCCGTTGTGGCTGGGCAGGAGTACCATTGTCCGCAGGTGAGATCATTGCGAGGCAGCTTGCCAAAGCTGCTTTTGGATGGATGAGTGCCGCTCGTCACCTTATTGGGCCGTTTTTATGCAGTTTCCTGCACAGGTGGTCTTCGCGCATCCTCCGTATCGCTGTTCCTTTTCAGGCTCATCCGCTTGATGTCATTCAGTCGCTGGATATGTACTTTTCAAGCTGCACAAGGCGGACTGAAAATGTCCCCTCAATGCATAGGCCACGGGAACGGCTTTTTTATAAGGTCGTTTGAAAAATTTTTTTAATTTTTTTCATACGGATAGCAACTGCCGCCTGCGTACACCCCCATCTTCGCGCAAGTTCTTCTTGACCATGTCCTTCGAGCGTAACATAGGTAAGCAATTCTAAATCCTTTTTGTTTAATTTTATAATGGCACGAAGCAATCGCTCATCTTCCAATGTGTCAACCCATGCATAACGATCTGGAAAGGCGCTTTCATCAAAGGAAGTGGAAAGCGCCTCGTTTTTCCGAAACAGTGCAGAGCGGCGCTCATCGTCCGGACTGTCGATTTCCAGCGATGGCATTTGTGTCGCCCTGCGCTCATAAGCGCGATTGCGGCAGAAGCAGTACCAGTCGTATTCATAAATCTTCTGTATCGCCGTTTCGCTCATACCGGCGTCCGTGTATTCTTTTCGAAGGCGCAGCCATTCACGGTCAAATTTTGCCTTTTCCTGTGCACAGTTGAATCCCATTACGGATTCCTCCAATCTTTTGAAATTTTGAGAGAACCAAAATTTCAAAAGCGGAGGGGCACGGGGTCGGATATAAAAAACAGCTATCGGCGTACATCTGCCTTCTCTGGCAGATATGCACTGATAGCTGTTAATTCTTACATCTGATAGTGTATATCTCGCGTATGCGAGGTTCTTGTCACATCCTGCAGCAGTTTTTGCGGCTGAAAGCCCCGCTACAGTATGCTGGTTGGCTGGTCACCGCAAGAAACGGCATCGCCGCTTCCATGCCACCGTTTGACGCATAAGACACTCCATTCCCAGCGGAAATGGAGTGTCTATGTTCACACAGGTAGACTCCCAATTCCGCCGTTTTTTTATATGGCGGAAACGGGAGTATTCTCTATATGTGCTATTAGTGTATGTATTTCACCACCATTGGAGCATTTTCTGATGAGGCTATTTCATGTAGAATATCGTCGACGGAGGTGATCTATCGGTGGTAGAACTACATGAGCCGGTTTCCGAGCGGATCGGCAAGATCCTGCGGGAAAACCGCGAAGCGCAGGGACTGACACGGCAGCAGCTTTCTGAAAAAAGTACAGTCAGTGACCGACAGATCTCCGCGATCGAGCTGGGCGAAAAGGGGCCGAGCATGAACTCGCTGGAGCTGCTCTTGCGCAGCCTCGGCCTTTCCGCCGACCAGATATTTTATCCGGAGCTGACCGAAGCTGATCCGACGTTGGTGCAGCTTACGCATCTAGCCGCGTCCTGCACAGAGCAGCAAAAGAGGATGGTCGTTAGATTCATCCGTATGCTTCAGGACGAAAACTACGGGGATTAAAAATAGCGGTGTTCGCCGGAACACCGCTATTTTTCTGCTTCTCTGATATATCGTTTTACAACTTGTAACAATTCTTGTGCAAGAAGCTGTTCGGAAGTGTCGTTCAGCAAGGTTTGCACCATTTCATATTCCACAACGCCCTCCAGCAGCGTATCTACCGATACATGGAACGCATTTGCTAGTCTAAGGCAAAGCGTCAAGTTCGGACGAGCCTCACCGCGTTCAATTCTGGATACTCGTTTTTGATCGGCCCCAATACGCGCTGCCAATTCATCCTGCGTAAGGTGGCACCGCTTTCGTAGCTTCCGGACATTCTCTCCAAGCTGAACATATAACAAATGATCTGAGTGTACGTATTCTTCTTTGTATTTCGTCATCTGTTACCATTAGTTTGTCATATTTCTCCCTTTTTGTAAACATCAGCAGTGACGTATTTTTACGTCAAAATCGCCGTATTTTACTTCATAATATTGAGTTTGCAGTGACATTTCTTCCAAGGACATTTGCAATGGTATAATCGCATACTCTGACACGGTCAAATTTTCGATTGGGTTCTCAATGCCTAAATGCTGCATTGCTGCCCTTCTTGCGGCATTTTGGCTGCCGCAGCTTCGTCGCAGATGAGGGTCACGTCGGAATGGAACTGCAGAATGGAGCCCGGAACCTCCGGCATGACCGGTCCGAAGAAGACCTTGTAGAGGATGTCCGCCTTGTCTGCGCCCGTGATGACCATGACGATCTTCCGCGCCGCCATGACCGTGCCGACACCCATCGTGACGGCTGCGGTCGGGACTTCGTCGATGGACGAGAAGAAGCGCTTGTTGGCCTCGCGGGTCATTTCCGTCAATTTCACTTCATGCGTCATGACCGGGAAATGGTCACACGGCTCGTTGA
>ENA-OZFZ01000455-OZFZ01000455.1-human-gut-metagenome-genome-assembly--contig:-NODE-455-length-20451-cov-5.005884_pt1 | contig 20451 bp, 23 predicted proteins | sample MGYA00244621_ERZ653640 | MGnify/ENA primary metagenome ERZ653640 (study PRJEB26926, sample SAMN06165019) | human gut metagenome | biome: ENVO:00009003; feature: ENVO:2100002; material: ENVO:00002003... | reverse complement strand
GGCAGCGTCAGATGTGTATAAGAGACAGCCCCTGAACCGGAACCGGAGCCGGATAACAGCGGCAATGATACCGCTGATTACGGCCAGCTCAGCGTTATTGATGGCAGTACCCCGGTAGTTGGCGATACCTATGAGATTCTGTGCCGCGTGGTGCAGAATGAGGTGGGCAACAGCACCGAGTGGGAATCCACTAAGGCCATGGCGGTGGCCTCCTACAGCTACATCAAGTATTACAATGACTACCTAGGCCGCGCGCCTACCCTGCGCCTTAGCAGTGTGGAGCCCGGCGACCGGGTAAGGGCCTGTGTGAAGGAGGTGCTGGGCCAGGCGGTTTACTATAATGGCCAGTACGCCAACTGTACCTATTTTTCCATCAGCTGCGGCGTGACCACCACGGCCCAAAGCGTCTGGGGCACCACCCAATATCCCTACCTTGTTTCGGTGGATTCCTCCATTGAGGAGGGCTATTCCTACAGCTGGTCGCCTTTTTCCAAGGACTATACCTATACCCCGGAGCAGATGGCCGAAAGGATGAACAGCGCCCTTGGGACGAGCCTGGACCCCGCCAATGATGACCCAGCCACCTGGCTGGAGATCACCTCCCGTACCGATGGAAAATATGTAGGCACCGTACGGGTAGGCAATACCACCACCACGGGGCGGAAGATAAGGGAGAGCATCCTGGGACTGCGCAGCCATGCCTTTGATATCAGCTATGACGCGGACAGCCGCATTTTTACCGTTACCACCTACGGCTACGGCCACGGTGTGGGGATGAGCCAGACCGGCAGTATGCTGTACGCCCGGCAGGGCTGGACCTATGTGCAGATTTTGAACCACTACTACCCTGGTACGACTGTGGCATAATAAAACGCAAAAAGGATCCCCGCCGGTGGCGGGGATCCTTTGGTGTATAAGGGAAAAAATTACGCCTTGCCGGAGCAGCCCAGGACATCGTGCATCTTGTGGCGGACCAGCTCGCGGATGTGATCGCGGGCGGGGGTGAGATACTGCCGGGGATCGAAATGATCGGGATGCTCGAACATGTGCTGACGGATGGCGGCGGTCATGGCCAGGCGCAGGTCGCTGTCGATATTGATCTTGCAGACGGCCATTTCGGCGGCGTGGCGCAGCATTTCCTCGGGGATGCCGATGGCATCGGGCATCTTGCCGCCGAAGCGGTTGACGGTTTCTACATCGGCCTGGATGACGGAGGAAGCACCGTGCAGCACGATGGGGAAGCCGGGCAGGCGGTCGCTGACCTGCTGCAGGATATCAAAGCGCAGCTGGGGCTTCTGGCCGGGCTTGAACTTATAGGCGCCGTGGCTGGTGCCGATGGCAATGGCCAGAGAGTCGCAGCCGGTCTTGGCGACGAACTCCTCCACCTCCTCAGGATGGGTGTAGGATGCCTCGTGGGAGGCTACCTTGACATCGTCCTCGATGCCGGCCAGGGTACCCAGTTCGGCTTCCACCACGACACCGTGGTCATGGGCGTACTCCACCACCTTGCGGGTGATCTCGATATTCTCGGCAAAGGGCTTGGAGGACGCGTCGATCATGACGGAGGTAAAGCCGCCGTCGATGCAGCTCTTGCAGGTCTCAAAGTCGGGGCCGTGATCCAGATGCAGCACGATGGGGATATCGGGGCAGGTCGCTACCGCCGCCTCCACCAGCTTCACCAGATAGGTGTGGTTGGCGTAGGCGCGGGCGCCCTTGCTGACCTGCAGGATCACGGGAGCGTGCTCCTCCTGGCAGGCCTCGGTGATGCCCTGTACGATCTCCATGTTGTTGACGTTGAATGCGCCGATGGCGTAGCCGCCATCATAAGCCTTGGCGAACATTTCCTTGGAAGTTACCAGTGCCATGTCAAAGTCTCCTTTATGATAAATTTTGCAAGTATGCACCTGTTGTATGGAACGTTCCTATTGTATCATATTTTTATGGATTTGCAAGCACAAACTGTTTACAACGGCTATTCTACATGGTAAAATACCCGTTGTAAACACAAAAATTCCGCTTTTGGAGGTATGCGAATATGAAAGAACTGCGCGGCGCGTGTATTATCGGTCAATCCGGCGGCCCCACTTCCGTTATCAATGCCAGCGCTTACGGCGTGATCGACACGGCGCTGAAGTCCGGCGCCATTACCCAGGTGCTGGGTGCCGAGCACGGCATCATGGGTGTACTTAACGATCGGCTGTTCGACATGGGGCAGGAGGATCCCGAGGAGCTGCGCCTGCTGAAGTATACCCCCTCCTCCGCACTGGGCTCCTGCCGCTATAAGATCGCCGATCCGGAGCTGGATGATACGGACTACAAGCGTATCCTTGAGGTCTTCAAGAAGCACGATGTACGCTATTTCTTCTATAACGGCGGCAACGACTCCATGGACACCTGCAATAAGATCAACCAGTATATGCAGTCCGTGGGCTACGAGTGCCGCGTTATGGGCGTGCCCAAGACCATTGACAACGATCTGTTCGGCACGGATCATTGTCCCGGCTATGCCTCTGCCGCCAAGTACATCGCTACCTCCATTATGGAGGTCTATCAGGACGCACACGTGTACGACAAGGGCATGATCGTGGTGGTGGAGATCATGGGCCGTCACGCCGGCTGGCTGGCCGCAGCTTCCGCCCTGGCCAGCGAATATGGCGCGGGCCCGGATCTGATCTATCTGCCTGAGACGGATTTCAGTATGCCCAAATTCATCGAGGACGTCAAGAAGGTCTACAATGCCACGGGCAACTGTATTGTGGCCGTGTCTGAGGGTATCCACTATGAGGACGGCGGCTTTGTTTCCGAGGCCAAGGTGGCCGCCAACGACGGCTTCGGCCACGCCCAGCTGGGTGGTCTGGCCACTATTCTGGCCGAAGTGCTGAAGGAGGAGACCGGCGCCAAGGTCCGAGGCATCGAGCTGAACCTGCTTCAGCGCTGCGCCGCCCATCTGGCCAGCGAGACGGATATCGAAGAGTCCTACATGGCCGGCAAGGTGGCCGTGGAGAACGCGGTCAACGGCATCAACGGCCGCATGATCGGCTTTGAGCGCGGTATCCAGAACGGAAAATATGCCTGCCGCACCAAGCTCGTTCCGCTGGTGGAGGTCGCCAACGTGGAGAAGAAGATTCCCCGCGAGTGGATCAATGAGGAGGGCAATGGCGTGAACCACCAGTTTATCGAATATGCGCTGCCGCTGATCCAGGGTGAGCCGGAGCTACCCAAGCAGGACTCTCTGCCCCGCTTTGTCAAGCTGAAAAAGGTGCTTGCTAAGTAAAAACGTTATGCATAAACAGCTGGAAAGTATTTTTGCTTTCCAGCTGTTTTTACATAAAGGTACGCCCTCCGGTATCGCCGGAGGGCGCGTATGTCATTTTGCATTTTTCTGATAGATGGCGTACAGTCCCTCCATCAGCAGATATTTGTCGTACACCACGTGGTTGCGGCAGTATCGGGCGATCACCGGTGCGTTTGGGCCGGTGGCCACGATAGAGGGCTCTGCCCCGCCCAGCGTCTCACGGATACGGTCGATGACCCCATCCAGCATGGCGGCGGTGCCGTAGACGATGCCGCTTCGCATACAGTCCTCGGTGTTTTTCCCAATGAGCTGCCGGGGGTGCTCCAGCGAGATATTGGGCAGCTGCGCCGTATGATGGGACAGCGCATCCAGTGACAGCCGCACGCCGGGGAACATCAGTCCGCCCTCGTAGGTGCGCTTCTCTGAGATGTAGGAGATGATGGTGGCTGTGCCCATGTCGATCATGATGATGGGTACCGGGTATTTTTCCAATGCCGATACCGCGTTAGCCACAATGTCCGCGCCCAGCTGCTGGCTGTTGAATTCCATGCGGATGTTCAGCCCGGTCTTGATGCCTGCGCCCACCACCATGGGCGGCTTGCCCAGAAGGCGCGTCAGCGCCTTTTCCATCATGAAGTTCATAGGCGGTACCACGCTGGATAAGATCGCCCCGCTGACATCGTGGATATCACAGCCGTACAGTGTAAACAAATTCATCAGATCAATGCTGATCTGGTCCGCTGTCTTGCGGCTGTCTGTGTCAATGGATGCCAGAAATTTCAGCGTTTTCTCCCGGTCAAACAGCCCTACGGAAATATTTGAATTGCCGATATCGATGGCCAAAAGCATATATGTCCTCCTCCCTATCCACCTTTCCTACTGGTGCTATCATACCACGCGGCGAACCGCTTGACAAGGGTACGGACGCAAGAAATCTCCCCCGGCAGGGCCGGGGGAGATCGTATATATGCCGCTTATTCCCGCGCCATAAAGGCGTCCGCTTCGTCCACGGTGTGCATATGCTCCAGCATACGCACCACCATGTTGCTGTAACCCCACTCGTTGTCATACCAGGCGATGAGCTTCACGAAGTCCTGATCCAGAGAAATACCCGCTGTCTCGTCAAAAATGCAGGGGCAGGGATTGCCGATCAGGTCGGTGGATACCACCTGGTCGCGTGTATAGCCGATAATACCTTTCATGTACGTCTCGGAGGCGTGCTTGACCTCGTAGCAGATGTCCGCATACGATGCCGTCTTGCTGAGCCGCGCCGTCAGGTCCACCACGGATACGTCTGCGGTGGGTACGCGGAAGGCCATGCCGGTCATCTTGCCCTTCAGGGAGGGGATCACGCGACCCACGGCCTTGGCCGCGCCGGTGGTAGTCGGGATGATGTTGTTGAGGATGGAACGGCCTGTGCGCCAGTCACTGCCGCCGCGAGAGTCCACGGCCTTCTGCTTGGCGGTGGATGCGTGGATGGTGGACATCAGAGACTGCTCGATACCGAACTCCTTGTGGATGACATAGGCCAGCGGCGCGAGGCAGTTGGTGGTACAGCTGGCGTTGGAGATGACGCGCATATCGCTGCGGTATTCATCGCTGTTGACGCCGAAGACAAAGGTAGGGGTGGCATCGTCCTTGGCGGGGGCCGTCAGGATGACCTTCTTGGCGCCGCCCTTGAAATGGCGGGAGGCCTTATCGGTGGTGTTGTTGGCGCCGGTGGACTCGATGATGTACTCCGCGCCGCAGTCTGCCCAGTTGATCATGGCGGCATCGGACTCGCTGTATACCTTGATCTTGCGGCCGTTGACGATCAGGTCACCGCCGGCGTGCTCCACAATTCCGGGGAAATTCCGGAATACGGAATCATATTTCAGCAGATACACCATGTAGTCCACATCCGCCTTCCGCAGGTTGATGCCGCATACGTCAAAGCGCTCCGGGTCGTCTGCAAGTATACGCAGCACCACCCGTCCGATACGGCCGAAGCCATTGATACCGATCTTGATTCCCATGTGATTGTCCTTCCTTTGTTCCACCGCCCGGGGCGGCCGTATTTGTTCCAAGTACATTATACCAGCTTGCATAAATTTGTCACTATAAAAGTAAAAAATATTTCACAATAATTGAGGTTTTACACCTGTTTTTCTACCGAAAAATTCAAAAAACAATGAAATCCAAACCAAATGTTCCATACGTTTCAAACCTTGTAAACGTGCAGTTTCTTACGATGTACCGCCTTAAACAGAGCAGCCGGGCGTTTACCCGGCTGCTCTGTTATGGAGAATATATCCGGTGTTACAGAATAATGCAGATAAGTCCGCCGCCGCCCTCGTTGATTATGCGTTCCAGCGCCTGGCGCAGCTTTGCCTGAGCGTCTGCCGGCATACGCTTCAGCTTTGCCTGCAGGTCCTCTCCTACGATCTCATGGAAGCTGCGGCCGAAGATGTTGGACTGCCACAGCTTTCCCGTATCGCCCTCGAATTCCTGCAGCAGATAGTTTACCATATCCTCTGACTGCTTCTCGTTGCCTACGATGGGGGAAACCGTCGTCTCGATGTCCGCCCGGATCAGGTGTATGGATGGCGCGCTGGCTCGCATCCGCACGCCGTAGCGTCCTCCCTGCCGCACGATCTCTGGGTCCTCCAGATTCAGCTCCTCCACGCCGGGCATTACGATGCCATAACCAGTCTCTCTGGCGGATCGAAGGGCCGGCGCCACCTTGTCGTATTCCCGTTTTGCCTCTGCCAGCTCACCGATGATCTGCATCAGGTCGCCGTCGTCTGCCACCTGCAAGCCGCTGCGCTGGCTCAGCGTTTCAAAGAACAGACGCCGCGGCAGCCGTATTTCCACCTGTGCCACGCCGCTGCCCAGATCAATGGTGCTGGCTGCCGCGCTCTCAATATTTTCGCCTTGGGACAGCGCTGCCAAGCATGGCGGCAGTGCACAGATACGTGTCAGCTGGGACGCAGCCTCGCCGATCTCCTGGTACAGTCCGCTGCGGATGGGGTGTTCACCCGGCAGCGCATCTACCCATTCGGGAAGAAAAACATCCAGCTCCCGTAAAGGGAATTGATACAGCAGGTCCCGCAGGATATCGCCGATGTCTTCCTCCGTCAGTGTCAGGCAGTTGACACAGCGGCAGGTCACGCCGTACCGTGTCTGTATTTCTGCTGCGGCAGCAGCTGCCCTGGGGTCCTCCGGCTGGGCAGAATTTACCAGCACCACGAAGGGCTTGCCGATATCCTGCAATTCTCGTATGACACGTTCCTCCGCCTCGCGGTAGTCCTCTCGAGGAATATCCGTGATCGTGCCGTCAGTGGTCACCACGATACCCACTGTGGCATGGTCGGTAATGACCTTGCGGGTACCGATCTCCGCCGCTTCGGTCATGGGGATCTCGTGATCGAACCAGGGTGTCATCACCATCCGCGGCGACAGGTCCTCAAATTGCCCTACGGCGGAGTCCACCATATACCCCACGCAGTCTACCAGCCGTACCGAGAAAGCCGCGCCCTCCGCCAGCCGGAGCTCCACGGCCTCCTCCGGTACGAATTTCGGCTCCGCCGTCATAATGGTGCGCCCGGAGCCGCTTTGCGGCAGTTCGTCCTGTGCCCTGTCACGCCGGTAGCTGTTTTCGATGTGCGGCAGCACCAGCGTCTCCATAAATCGTTTGACAAAGGTGGATTTTCCCGTGCGGACCGGTCCCACAACGCCGATATACACGCTGCCGCCGGTACGCTGAGCCATATCCTGATAAATAGACGTTGTCTCCATCATAATGCCATCCTCCGAATGCTGTCTGTTGCCTTATTTCTATGCGCTGTCTCCGTGGTTTAGAAGTGCCTGATCTTCCACAAGAGTAAGGCGGTTTTGTAAAAAAGCCTTGTTCTTTCTGCCTTTTTGTGCTAAAATCAACACAAGGTCAACTATTCGGCAGATCAAAAAGAGTGCGGAGGGTATTAGTATGGAAGAGAGAGGTATTGACCGGCGCGTCAGAAAGACAAAACGGCAGCTGCGGCAGGCACTGATGGATCTCATGTCTGAGAAGCCCTCCAAATCCATCTCCGTCCGCGAGTTGGCTGAGCGTGCCGACATCAACCGCGGGACCTTCTATATCCACTATAAGGACGTCAGCGATCTTCTGCAGCGGCTGGAGGACGAGATGGCCGAGCGTTTGATCCTGGTCTGCAAGAAATACGCCTACTCCACCAGCGAAGTTGATGCGTTTCCCTACCTGACGGAGCTGTATCGCTTCGCCCAGGACAATGCAGACCTATGTTTGGTGCTGCTGGGCCCCAATGGCGATCGGGCGTATACCGAGCGTATCTGCGGCATCCTACGCAGTTATTTCCTGCGTGACTTCCTGGCCCGGTTCTATTCCGGGAGCAGCGACCGTCTGGACTATTTCTGTTCCTTCATTGTCTCCGGCAACCTGACGCTGACGCTGGAGTGGCTCTCCGGCGGTGCAAAGGAGACGCCGGAAGAGATGGCCGCCCTGGCCGGTGCCATCATCATGGACGGCGTCCGGACACTGTGATATATGCAAAGAGACAGGGCGTCTGCCCTGTCTCTTTTATGCAGTTCCATCGCAGACTGTGCATCGATGATGACCTTTTCTGTGCCGCGTATCGCGGCACACGCTTTTCCATCACGCTCGATCCGTTCTATTGTCAAATAATCACTCTCCCCATAGATAAAGGCGGCCGCGAGGCCGCCTTTCGTATGTTCTCCAATCAATCCTGCTGCCAGTTATGCCAGACGTTCTGCACGTCCTCATTGTCATCCAGCATATCCAGAAGCTTCGTCATGCTGCGGACATCGTCCTCACTGGTCATGACAATGTAGTTCTGGGGAACCATCTCGATCTCCGCGCTCTCGAAGGAGTAGCCCTTCTCCTCCAGCGCCTTGACCACATCGTTGAAGCTGTCCGGATCGGTGGTGATCTCAAACACGGGGCCGTCGGCCTGCATATCCTCGGCGCCGGCATCCAGTGCATCCATCATCACGGTATCCTCGTCCAGCTCGCCCTCTTCGTTGTCAATGACGATCACGCCCTTGCGGTCAAAGGACCAGCTGACGCAGCCCTGAGCACCCATGCCCTTGCCGAATTTGTCAAAATAATGGCGGATCTCGGGTGCAGTGCGCTGACGGTTGTCGGTCAGCGCCTCCACGATGACGGCCACGCCGCAGGGACCGTAGCCCTCGTAGGTGACGGACTCATAGTTATCGGTGTTGCCGGAGCCCAGCGCCTTGTCGATGGTGCGCTTGATGTTGTCGTTGGGCATATTGGCTGCCTTGGCCTTGGCGATAACAGTGGCCAGGCGGGAGTTGTTGTTGGGGTCGCCGCTGCCGCCCTGCTTGACGGCCACGATGATCTCCTTGGCGATCTTGGTGAATGCGGCGCTGCGCTTGGCGTCGGCCGCCCCCTTGGTCTTCTGAATATTGTGCCACTTGGAATGTCCTGACATGGTTTACTTCTCCTTTATGCAGTATTGGATGATCTCGCGGCTGTGCGAGGTCGAACATAAGACGTCGACTGCGGGGAATGCCTCTGTCAACCGGTCTCGCAGTGCGGGACATACCACGTTCTCCGTGGGAAAATGACCCGCATCGATCAAATTTAGCCCCTCCGTGTCCAAAAAGTCGTTATATTTCAGGTCGGAGGTCACAAAGGTGTCGCAGCCTGCGGCGATAGCCTGCGGAATATAGCAGCCGCAGGCGCCGCCGCCCACCGCCACCCGGTGTACTGGCCGCCCTGCGTCCACATAGCGCAGTCCGTTACATCCTAACAATTCTATCACAGAATGGGTGAACTCCACAAGGGGTATTTCACATTTTAACGTGCCGATCCGCCCTATTTTTTCCTCCGTCAGCATTTTCGGGTCGGAAAGGCCCAGCTTCTGCGCCAAAACCTCATTGACGCCACCGGCCGCCGCGTCCAGATTGGTGTGCATACAGATGGCGGCGATGCCGTGGCGTATCAGCTCTGTCAGTACCCTTCCCTGCCGGTCATCGGTGCGGACTGTCTGCACCTGGTGCCATGCACAGTTCATCACCGGATGGTGTGCCGCGATCAGCTGGCAGTCTTTTTCAATGGCCTCGTCCACCACCTGCGGCGTTACATCCAGCGCGACCAGAACGCGGTGCACCTCCGCTTCCGGGTCACCCACCAGCAGACCCACATTGTCCCAGCTCTCCGCCAATTCCCGCGGTGCCCAGGCGTACAGATACTGTTCGATATCCCGTACCGTTGTCATAGGGTTTTCCTCTTTTCTTCTATCTGCTGTGCCAATGCTTCCGCGGCCTCTGCTCGGTGCAGAGCGTCCTCTCTGCCGCTGCGGCGCAGACCTTCCGCGATATGAAGCAGCTTTTCGGCGTGCTGGGTGAGATAGTCCGCATACAGCGGGTCGCCGTCCAGCAGAACACCGGTCAGCGTCTGTAATTCAGTCAGCGCCGGACAAATGCCGCCGTTCACGCGCAGCACCGGATACAGATAATTCTTGTCCCACACCAGTCGCTCATCTGTAAAGGTGTACCCATTTACGGATAGCCATCGGCGCAGCTCTGCGGCCTTTGTCATGGGTTGAAGCAGCAGCGTATGCGCGCCGTCCTTCGTCCACGGTGCACTTTCCAGGATGGCGATGATGGTCTCTCCGCCCATGCCGGCGATGATCACTGTATCCGTTTCCTCCGGAGAGATATTAGCCAGCCCGTCACACAGGCGGAAGCTGATACCCTCCACGCCATATTCCTCCGCAGTCCGCCGCGCGTGCGCCAGAGGCTCTGCGCCGATGTCCGCAGCAATAGCGCTTTGGATACGCTCTCTTTGCAGCAGCCACACCGGCAGATACCCGTGGTCCGTGCCGATATCTGCCAGACGGCAGCCCGCCGGTGTCATGTCCGCCAGCAGCTGGAGCCGCGGTTGTAATTGCAGTCGTCTCTCCATATCTTCCCACACAAATGGCCACGCATACGCTTGCGTATGCATGGCTTTGTTTTTTTGTTTACTCGGCGATGGGCTTGTTGGCTTCCTCGTTCACCAGCTCCAGCAGCTTATCCACATCGATGCCGTGAACAGCGCAGGCCTCCTCCACCGTCTCGCCGCGGGAGGACGGGCAGCCCAGGCAGTGCATACCAATGGACAGGAAGATGGGCGCGGTCTGGGGCGCAACGTCCAGAATATCACCGATAATGGTGTCTTTCGTGATCTCGATCATGTTGGAAAACCTCCAAATACATTATTGTGTTGATAGTATACCCCAAAATGCCGGAACTTTCAACAGGATTTTTCTCATCCTGCGCTATAAAAAACCGCCCTCCGGCGTACCGGAAGGCGGTTATTCTATCTACTTAACAGTGTGCAGTCAGCAGATCAGCCGTTCTCACGCATCTTGGCGAAGCAGTCGCTGCAGTACACAGGACGATCGCTCTTGGGCTCGAAGGGCACCTTGGCCTCGCCGCCGCAGGCAGCGCAGACAGCGGTGAAATACTCGCGGGGACCACGGGCAGCGTTCTTGCGCGCGTCGCGGCAGGCCTTGCAGCGCTGGGGCTCGTTCTGGAAGCCGCGCTCAGCGTAGAACTCCTGCTCACCGGCGGTGAAAACGAACTCTTTGCCGCACTCTTTGCACACTAAGGTCTTGTCTTCGTACATGATTTTACCCTCTCTTTGAGAAAAAATATATTGCGCTCAGCCTTTGCTGATATCGCCGGATAGAAGCTGCCGCGCTATTTTGCGGCGCAAACGCTGCACGGCGTTGTCCACCGATTTGGGGGACCGGCCCACAGTTTCTGCGATCTCACGGCAGGTGAGACCGTCCAGATAATACCCTAAAATCTTTACCTCGAATTCGGACAGCAGCTTGCGCGCGTTTTCCAGCAGAGCGGCAGTTTTTTCGCAGTCGATGACCCAACCCTCGGGATCGACGTGGGCAAAGGAGAGATTCGCGTCAAAGAAAGAGGTATCCAAAGGAACGGCTTGGTTCAGAGGTGAATGCTTTCCGGAGGCGGCAGCACGCAGCACAGAATACAGCCGCCGACGAATGCAGGTCTCGGCAAAAGTGCACAGAGAGGCCTCGTGTCCTGGTTCGTATTCCCGTATTGCCTTGATAAGCCCGAACATTCCCTCCTGCAAAAGGTCCTCGCTATCCCCTCCCGCCAGAAAGTACGGACGGGCGCAGGAGCGCACCAAACGGTGGTAACGCCCTACTAGGATCTCCTCGGCGTCGCGGCTGCCCTGCTTTACCAGAGCGCACAGCGCCTCGTCGCTCAGCGTCTGCAGATGGTCATATTCAGCCCTTGTATCATTCACCATACGCTATTATACCTTTTTACAAAATAATTTGTCAAGTCAATCGTGTAACTTTGTCAAAAATAACTCAAATTTGACGGCTTTCTTGCGGAGAACAACCGAAAAATTCCACCGAACCGTCTCTGCGCACTACAATTCCAGCTGCTGCTGGCCCGTAAACGCAATGTGCAGATGTGCATAGGCCTTCTGCGTGACGCAGCGCCCTCGGGGCGTTCGGGTCAAAAAGCCGATCTGCATCAGGTATGGCTCATACACATCCTCCAGCGTCACCGACTCCTCGCCGATGGTGGCCGCCAGCGTGTCCAGACCTACCGGGCCGCCGCCATAGTTTTCAATAATGGCCTGCAGCATCCGTCGATCTACGTTGTCCAGGCCCAGATAGTCTACCTCCAGCGCCAGCAGCGCCTTGTCCGCTACGGACTTGGTGATAACGCCGTCGGCCATCACCTGGGCGAAGTCCCGTACCCGCCGCAGCATCCGGTTGGCGATACGGGGCGTGCCCCGGGACCGCCGCGCGATCTCCATAGCGCCCTCCGGTTCAATAGACACGTTCAGGATGCCGGCGCTGCGCGTCACGATTTTTGCCAGCTCCTCAGGCGTGTAGAGCTCCAGCCGCAGCGTCACGCCAAAGCGGTCCCGTAGCGGTGCAGACAGCGACCCTGCCCGTGTTGTGGCGCCGATCAGGGTGAATTTCGGCAGATCCAGCCGGATAGAGTTGGCAGAAGGTCCCTTGCCGATGATGATATCGATGGCGTAGTCCTCCATGGCCGGGTACAGGATCTCCTCCACCGCCCGGTTCAGCCGGTGTATCTCATCCACGAACAGGATATCGTTCTCACTCAGGTTCGTCAGCAGCGCCGCCAGGTCCCCGGGCTTCTCGATAGCCGGTCCGGAGGTGATGCGGATATTCACGCCCATCTCCTGGGCGATGATGCCCGCCAGTGTGGTCTTGCCCAGTCCCGGAGGGCCGTGCAGCAGCACATGGTCCAGAGACTCTGTCCGCCGCCGCGCCGCCTCAATGAAGATCGACAGGTTTTGCTTGGCCTTCTCCTGCCCAATGTATTCTGTCAGTGTGTGGGGCCGTAGAGAACCTTCGTTGGCATCCTCACTGAGAAACGTTTTGGCGACGATAGGCTCCTCGTACAGGTCCGCCCCGAAATCAATGCTCATGTGCGCCCCTCCTCTACTTCATCATGCGCTTCAGCGCCTGCCGGATGATGTCCTCCAGCGTCAGCGCTTCCATGTCGATATCTTTCAGCGCCGCGGCAATCTCCGCGCTGCCGTAGCCCAGCACCGCCAATGCCGACTGCGCCTCATTTTTCTTGCTGTGGGGCACCGCAGCCATCGCGGGCGCGCCGCCCTTAACGGATGTGCCGCCCAGCGCTTCCTCCCGTGCCAGCTTGTCCTTCAGTTCCAGTATCACCCGCTGAGCGATCTTTTTGCCGATGCCGTTGGCGGCAGTCAGTGCTTTTTCATCCTCTGTCACCACCGCCAGCGCCAGCTGCTGCGGTGTTACGGCGGACAGGATAGACAACGCCGCCCTGGGGCCTACGCCGGATACGCCGATCAGCAGCTTGAAGCTCCGCAGCTCACTCTGATCGGCGAAGCCGAACAGCTCCATGGCGTCCTCGCGTACATTCAGATAGGTGTACAACTTGGCCGGTGCGCCCTTTTTCAGCTGGGAGAGCGTATAGTTCGTCGTGGCACAGGCGTAGCCCACGCCGCTGCAGTCGATGACCGCCAGCCCCGCATCGATCTCCGCCACGGTGCCGTTCACATAATAATACATATCAGACAGTCTCCTTCACGTCGGGGTCCTTACGCCGCAGCAGGCTGGTAGCGCTGCGGGCATGGCATATGGCGATGGCCAGCGCGTCTGCCGCGTCGTCCGGCTTCGGCACTGCCTTCAGCTTCAAAAGCCGCTTTGTCATGTCCATCACCTGCTTCTTGTCCGCCAGGCCGTAGCCGGCCACCGCCTGCTTCACCTGCATGGGGGTATATTCGAATATGGGTACGCCCAGTCGCTCCGCCGTACACAGGATCACACCCCGCCCGTGGGCCACGGCGATACCTGTGGTGATGTTTTTGCTGAAAAACAGCTCCTCAACGGCGATTTCATCAGGCTTCAGTTGGGCGATCAGCGCGGTCATGTCGTTTTCGATCTGCACCAGACGTGTCGCCAGCGGCAGTCCCGCCTCGGTAGTCACAGCGCCGTATTGCAGCATTCGCACACTGCCCCGGTTCGATTCGATCAGCCCGAAGCCCACAATGGCGATGCCGGGGTCAATGCCCAGTATCCGCATAGCTGCGCCCACCTCCCAACATTTGTTCTATTATAGCAAACTGGAATAAAAATAGCAACAAAAACCGCCCGGAAAACCGGGCGGTTTGATAGGCTGTTATGCACGGGGATGGGCCTTATTATATACATCCTTCAGCTGCTTTTTGATAACGTGTGTATATATCTGCGTGGAGCTGATATCCGCGTGACCCAGCATCTCCTGAATGGATCGCAGATCGGCGCCGTTTTCCAGCAGGTGTACGGCAAAGGAATGGCGCAGGGTGTGGGGGGTGATATCCTTCTCGATGCCCGCTTTTTCCTGATAGTACTTGATGATCTTCCAAAAGCCCTGGCGACTCATGCGTTCGCCGCTCATATTCACAAACAGCGCATGCTCTTCCTCATCGGCGATGAGCCGGGGACGAATATCCCGCACATAGTCCTCCAGAGCCTTCACCGCGGCGGTGTACAGCGGCACGATGCGCTCCTTTCCTTTGCTGCGGCAGCGGATAAAGCCGGCGGACAAATTGACATCGCTGACATCCAGACCGATCAGCTCACTGACTCGAATTCCGGTGGCATACAGCAGCTCCAGCATAGCGTGGTCACGGAATCCCTTTTCGTCCACGCATTTGGGCTGCTCCAAAAACAGCTCTACCTCCCGGTTGGTGAGGATCTCCGGATACTTCCTCTCCACCTTCATGGCCACCACGCTCTTGGCCGGGTTGCTCTTCACAGCGCCGCACTGCATCATATAGGCATAAAATGACTTGATCGATGCTGTGGACCGCGTGACTGTGGCGGGGCTTTTGCCGCTGTGGGTCATATGCAGCAGATACTCATTGATCGTCTCTTTCTTCACCTTCCGCATATCCGTTACGCCCACGGAAAGCAGCCAGCTGTGAAACTGGGTCAGGTCACGTATATAGGAGCTGAGGGTATTGGCGGAGGCGTGCTTCTCCTCAGTCAGATAGTCGCGGTATGCCGCGATAAAGTCCGTCATGTGTCCCTCACTCCTCTCTCTTTCAAGGCAAGCCTGGCATCAGCCATGCAAAAAGCCGCGGCACCAGGGCGCACTCCGCCACTGTCCCGGTCAGCAATACAAACACACAGATGATCACGCTCCGCCGGTCTCTCACCTCCGGCTTTTGACGTTCTGCCCGGCGCCACGCACACGCAAAGCTGTCCGCCGCTATCGTCAGCAGACATGGTATGGTGAACAGACACCGCAGTCCCAGCGCCGCCAGCGCCAATACCACGCCCTGCTTTCCCAGTGCAGCGGCAAAGCACTGCACCGCGAACGACAGGAAGAAGCCCTGGGCCGCGCACGTCAGCGGGATCAGCATCACGCCCCAGGCTGTACAGCCCAGCAGAAACGCCGCGGCCGGATAGCGCAGATAAGTCCATAGGACCTGCCACAGCCCCGCGCTGCGCGGTTCTTCTGCGTTCAGCCTCGCATAGCCTGTCACATAGCGGCTCAACGACAGCAGATCCTCCGACGCCACAGTCCGACCCGCTAAAAAGCCCGCCAGGATCCCGGCGGCAAGAAACAGGCACAGTATGTACAGCCGCGCCTTCGGCGGCTGGAGAACAGGCATACGGCGACGATGCAGCTTCATAGGGCTCACCTCGTCCACAGTGTATGAGCCAAGCCCTCTCGATAGACGTGCCAAAACGTAATAATAAATATATGGCATAATTCACAAAACCGCAAGAGGTTTTCCGCAAAAACATATTTTTTGTAAATTATGTCAAAATGTTATGTCAACTTGATTATGTAAACAAGGTATACCGGGGTACTGACGCGGTTTATAAAAATGCCAAAATCCCAATATCCGGGGAAATGCCGAAAATACCTGCACCATATCTTGAAAAGCGTGATGCGGCGAACGACTCCCCTGCCGCCCGCCGCACCGTCGGATAAAAAATGCCGTAAAACACATTTTCGTTATTTTAACCATGCGCCGCTTTATGTTACCGCCCGTTTTCGACGATCACCGCTCTTTCTGTGACCGCTGTGGGGCCTCCGCCGCTTCTGCTTCGTTCCGATCAGTCCCGCCAAAAGGCCGCCGCCCCACACGGCGCAGGTCTGGGCGATGCCGCTGCCGGCAAAATGTATCGCCTCGTTTCCCGTCAGCGCCGCGATCCACATTGCACCATATACACAGGCGGATACTGCCAGCGCCCGAGGCAGCGGACCATCGCCGCCCTGCCGTATGGCCATACGTCCGCCGCAGAAGCACGCCAGAACGCTGCTGCCCCATACCAGCGGACCCATCGCGCGCTCCGGCACGATGCCCCGCAGCAGGAGCAGTGACGATACGTCCAGTGCTGCCAGCAGCACGACTGCCGCTGTGGCGGTGCCCAGCCACGTTCCCTTGCCGGCCAGTTGCTTCCAAGACATAAGAATACCTCCCGCATCAGCTTTGCTTCAGCTTATGCGGAAGGTCTGCGTCACATGATACACCGGTACTGATCGCTGTCAGCGCAAAAAGAGCGCCGCCCTCCGGGCAGCGCTCCTCTCGGTCTGTATTACTCGGCGTCGGTTTTGTCAGCCTCAGCGGGAGCCTCGGTGACCTCATCAGAGGTCTTCTCCTCCACAGCGGGAGTTTCCTCCGCGGCCTCTTCCTTCTTAGCCTTCTTCACCGGACGCTGCTGGGCGGCAGCCTGCTCGTCCAGGGTACCTACCTGGCCGATAGCGGACTTCAGGAACTCCACGCGAACGCGGTCCTCGCTGGTCTCGATGACCACGGTGCGGTCCGTGATACTCACGACGCGGCCGTACACGCCGCCGATGGTGGTCAGCCAGTCGCCCTTCTTCAGGGAGTTGCGCATCTCCTCGGCCTGCTTTTTCCGCTTGTTCTCGGGGCGGATCATCAGGAAGTAGAAAATGGCAATCATCAGGACGATCATCATGATCGTGGAACCCATACCGGTACCGGCGCCGGTGGTGCCGGTGGTCGATGCGTATGCGATGTCAAACATGGAACGTTACTCCTTTTTTACATAATGGCACTATTATACCGAACCTCGTCCTCTTTGGCAAGGGGTTTCACACACGTTCTGCCAATTTTTTGCTGTATGCGCCGCGGAACTCCTCGAAGCAGTCCTGATCCAGACTGTCGCGGATGCGCTGGGTCAGCTGGTTGTAAAAGTACAGGTTGTGCATCACCGCCAGGCGCATAGCCAGCATCTCCTCCGTCGTGAACAGGTGCCGCAGGTAGGCGCGGCTGAAATTCCGGCACACGGGGCAGTCGCATTCAGGATCGATAGCTCCCTCGTCCAGTTTGTACTTGGCGTTCTTGATGTTCAGCGTGCCGCTCCAGGTGAACAGCTTGCCGTGACGGGCATTGCGGGCAGGCATCACGCAGTCGAAGAAGTCCACACCGCGGGCCACGCCCTCAATGATGTTGCTGGGCGTACCCACGCCCATGAGATAGCGGGGCTTATCCGCTGGCATATAGGGCTCTACCTTCTCAATGATGTCGTACATCACATCCGTGGGCTCCCCTACCGCCAGGCCGCCGATGGCGTAGCCGTCGCAGTCCAGCTTGGCGATCTCCTGCATGTGCCAGGTCCGCAGGTCCGCGTAGGTGGCGCCCTGGTTGATGCCGAACAGCATCTGCCGGGGGTTGATGGTGTCCGGCAGCGCGTTGAGCCGGTCGTGCTCCGCTTTGCACCGCGCCAGCCAGCGCAGCGTCCGCTCACAGCTGGCCTTGGCGTAGTCGTAGGGTGCAGGGTTCTCCACGCATTCGTCGAAGGCCATGGCAATGTCGGAGCCCAGGTTGGACTGGATGCGCATGCTCTCCTCTGGCCCCATGAAAATGCGGCGGCCGTCCAGATGACTGGCAAAGGTGACGCCCTCCTCGCTGATCTTCCGCAGGCCGGCCAACGAGAACACCTGGAAACCACCGGAGTCCGTGAGGATAGGGCCGTCCCAGCGCATGAACTTGTGCAGGCCGCCCAGCTGGCGCACCACGTCGTCGCCGGGCCGCAGGTGCAGGTGATACGTGTTGGAAAGCTCGATCTGTGTGCCCAGCTGTTCCTTCAGGTCCAGTGCGCTGACGCCGCCCTTGATGGCGGCCTGGGTACCCACATTCATGAACACCGGCGTCTGTACCTCGCCGCCGTGGGCGCAGGTGAACACGCCCCGCCGCGCCTTGCCCTGTTTTTTGATGACTTTGAACATTTATGCCTCCTCCATATCATCCAGCGCCTTCTCCGCCATGCGGCGGGAGCCCAGCAGCCATACCAGGTCGCCGCGCTGGATCACGAAATTCACGTCGGGTCCGATAATGGGCAGCAGGTTCCGCTGTAACCCCAGGATCATGCAGTCATAGTTCTCTCGCAAACCGCTGTCGCGGATGGTGCAGCCCGCCAGATGATCATTCTTCGCCACATCCAACGTGTAGGTATACAGTGCCTTCTCTCCGCTGATATAGGCATGCAGCGTGGGCAGCTCCGCCTCCCCCGCCCCTACGGACAGTCGCAGGGAGACCAGGTTCTCCCGCTCACCCAGGACGGCCAGCCGGTCTCCCTCGCTGAGCACCGTGTCACCGGAGGGGATGTCCAGTTCCCGCTTGCCGTGGACAATCTTGATGATATTCACGCCATAGCGCCTGCCCCAGCCCAGAGCCCGCAGATCCTTCCCTGCCTCCTCCGATGGGCAGATCAGCTCCGTGACGTACAACTTCTCGTCCAGCCATGTGGCATCGTCGCTGTCGCCGTACTGCTGCAAAAGGCGCTCATTGAAGTTGGTAAGGAACCGCGTTTCCACCGACAGGTAGGCCGACGCGAACCATCCGAAGTGCCCTGCCACCAGCACCGCCGCTGCCAACAGCGGCAGCAGCCACAAACTGTGGATGCCCAGCACCGTCCGGATAGGCAGGAACACAATGAGCACGATGACGAGCACGCGGATGACGCTGAGAGCGATCAGCGGCAGACGAAAGCTGCGCTTCTTCGCCCACAGCACCGTATACTGCGGCGAATGGGCATCCAGCATGGGCCGGATGAACATGGCGATGCACAGATAGACAGCGCACAGCGTGATGGCCTTGCTGATCCACGGCACATGGATGGTCTCCCGCAGCAGCGGCAGCAGCACCGCGTCACCCAGGATCACGATGCCCAGCATCAGCACGCCATAGAATACCGTTCTTTTCACATAGCGGCGCAGGAACACGGCCCAGTCGCTGTCCTGCTCCTTGACGCTCTGCTCCTCGTCGGTGTAGCGCTCCAGCTGCTGCACCAGCTTCTGCGGCAGCAGCCTTTCAAGACCGGTGCAGATCCGATCGGCGCTCTTGATGAAGAACGGTGTGGTCAGCGTGGTGATGACCGATACAGAGATGATGATGGGATAGATGTAGTCCGCGATGACGCCCAGCGACAGACCCAGCGACGCGATGATGAACGCGAATTCGCCGATCTGTGCCAGCGAGCAGCCGCAGTAGATGGCCTGCCGCAGTGTGTGGCCCGACAGCAGCACGCCCAGCGAAGAAAACAGCAGCTTCCCCACGATGGTCACCGCGGTCAGTATCAGGATGGGCCAGATGTACTTTACCACGGCACCGGGATCCAGCATCATACCCACAGAGATGAAGAATACCGCGCCGAACAGGTCTTTAACGCCGGAGGTCAGGTGTTCCACCCGCTCGGCGTGGACGGTGCCTGCCAGCAGCGAACCGGCCAGAAACGCGCCCAGCGCCGAGGAGAAGCCAAGCGCGTCCGCCAGAAGCACCATGCCGAAGCAGATGCCTAGCGATACGATAAGCAGCGTCTCGTCGCTCATCAGCTTGGACGCCTTGTTCAGCAGCGTAGGCAGCAGGAAGATGCCCAGCACCAGCCACAGCACCAGATACAGCACCAGCAGTCCCAGCTGCAGCGCCAGTGCGCCGCCGGAGATGGACTTGCTGACGGAGATGGTGGACAGGATGATCATCATGAAGATGCCCGCGATATCCTCCATCACCAGCGTGCCGAACACCAGCTGGGCGAAGTCCGTTTTCCGGACGTTCAGTTCATCGAAAGCCTTGATGATGATGGTGGTGGACGACATGGACAGCATGCCGCCCAGGAAGATGCAGTCCATCCTTCCCCAGCCGAAGCCGTGGCCTACGCTGATGCCCAGCATCATCATGCAGAACACGATGACCACGGTGGCGATGATGGGAGAGGCACCCATCTTCACGATTTTCTTGAACGAGAAGTCGAGACCGAGCGAGAAGAGGGTGAAGATGACACCGATGTCGGCCCAGGTCTGGATATCCGTCTCGTCGACTACCGACATGGTGTAGGGCATATGTGGCGAAACCAGGAATCCCGCCATGATGTATCCCAGCACCAGCGGCTGCTTGAGCCTCTTGAAGATGAGGGTTACGATGCCTGCCACCATCAGGATGAGGGCAAGGTCTTTTATTAAAAATGGAATTTCTGTCATTAGTTATAGTTTATAGTTTATAATTTATAGTTTATAGCGGCATCGCTTAAAGTAGGGGGGAAGCTGATAAAAATAATAGCTGTCTCTTATACACATCTCCGAGCCCACGAGACGCTCATGAATCT
>ENA-OZFZ01000452-OZFZ01000452.1-human-gut-metagenome-genome-assembly--contig:-NODE-452-length-20495-cov-13.337720_pt1 | contig 20495 bp, 17 predicted proteins | sample MGYA00244621_ERZ653640 | MGnify/ENA primary metagenome ERZ653640 (study PRJEB26926, sample SAMN06165019) | human gut metagenome | biome: ENVO:00009003; feature: ENVO:2100002; material: ENVO:00002003... | reverse complement strand
CACAAGGCTATTCGTCGGCAGCGTCAGATGTGTATAAGAGACAGGGTTACGGATGGTCTTTTCAAAAATAGCCATAGCTTCCTCCTTTTGCAAAATACAGTCCCTTTACTCTGAATACGAATAAAAGCAGGCAACTATTGCAGCGCCCGCCCTTATTTTGCTGCGGTCAAGCTTTCTTTTTTCGCAGCTTGGGTGCGGTGGCTGTGTAGCTCATATTCAGCACCAGCCGGAGTTTATCCTCCGGGGCGCTGCCGTCCAGCGCGGCGGTGATCCAGTTTTCCTTGTTCATGTGATAGGCAGGGTAAAAGCCCGGTTCTGCCCGCAGGGAGCCGATAAGGATGGGGTCACATTTCAGGTTTACGATATCCACCGGCTGCTGCCCGGGCAGACCCAGCTTGCTTTTGGGCACAGTGGTGACCAGCGCAAACCATTTGCGGTTTGCCGCATGGCGGAACACCGCCGACTCCGGGGTGTCCATCCACGGATAATCCGGCTCTACGCTGTAAGTATCAAAAATGAGCTGTTCCAAGCCCTTGCGGTCCATGGGCTCGCCCCCTTTACGGCTGCTGTGCCAACAGCTGCGCCAGCACATCCTCCGGGCGGGGGGTGTGGTTTTTGTATTTTGCCCGCAGCGGGGCGGCAGCGTTGTCCATGATGTAGGGCACGCCCACCACGTCCAGCATGGTCTCGTCGTTGTAGTTATCGCCAAAGGCCATGACCTGTGCAGGGTCGATGCCAAGGGTGCGGCACACGCACTGCACCCCGATGCCCTTGTTGGCAAAGGTGGTATCGATCCAGAACGGCCCCGCCACGGCGCAGTTGGCCTGCTTCCAGCGGGGCACAAAGCGCTCCACATAGTTTTCCACACCCTCGTGCAGATACACCGACACCTTGGTGATGTCCTCCGGCACCTCGGCGGGGCTGTAGATGATCTGGTAGTGGTTGCCCACGAACTGCACCCGCTGCAGCATGCCAAGGCCGCGTTCCATCAGGTAGGCGGTGTTCTGGCCGGAGAGCATCACCTCGCCCTGTCCCTCGCTGCGGGTCCACATATCGTTGGCAATTTCCTCTGCCAGTGCCCGCGGCATGGGATTTTTGGCGATGCACTGTTCTTCTTTAAAGATGGTGCCACCGTTTTCGCAGATAAATACGCAGCAGTCCGCCACCGGTGCAAAGAGTTTGCGCAGGCTGGTATACTGCCGCCCGGAGGCCGGGCAGAACCAGATGCCCCGCTGATGCAGCGCCCGGATCTGTTTGAATATTTCGCCCTCCAGTTCCTTTTTGCCGTATTGCAGCAGCGTACCGTCAATATCGCTGCAAACCAGTCTGATGTCCATGGCTGTTATTCCCTTTCCGTTTTTTCTTATTTTACCACGGTTTTCCGCTGCGGAAAAGCCCCGGGCACAGCTTTTGTGCCCTTTATCCTGTGCCGCTCAGCGCTTAGGCTGGTAGTGCATACTGGACACATTATAAATCGTAACAAAGGCCTTTGGGTCCTCGCGGTTGATAAAGTTCATCAGCTTCTGATACTCGTTTTTGTCCACGATGGTAATGATCTCGTTGTGCTTTTCAAAGTTGTATGCACCGATGGCCTCGTACATGGTGGCACCGCTGTGCAGGTCATTGATGATGAACTGCCGCAGCGCCTCCTCCTTCTCGGTAATGATGCACACCCGGCGCTTGATGCTGTTATCGAAGATGAAATGGTCCAGCACGATGCCGTTGAAATAGGTGCCAAGAATGCTCAGAACAACGGTCTTTTTATCGTAGACAAGGGCAGCAGAAAGCGCCACACACATGCCCGAAAGGGACATTGCCTTGCCCAGCTCCATGTGCAGGTACTTATTCATAATCTTTGCCACGATATCCAGCCCGCCGGAGGATGCGTTGCGGTTGAACAGGATGCTCAGACCCACGCTGACCACCAGAATATAGCACAGCACATCCAGTTCCTGACTATCGGTCATGGAGCCAAAATCCGGGAACAGCCGCTCGAAAAGCCCCAGAAACACCGGCAGCATCACGCTGGTATACACGGTTTTTGCGCCAAACTCCCTGCCGCAGGTAAAAAACCCGATGATGAGCAGCACGATGTTCAGCACCATAGTAATAGCCGAAAGCGGCAGCGGCACAAAATTAGAAAGCACGATGCCAAGGCCGGAAATACTGCTGACGGATGTATGGCTGGGAACCAGAAAAAAATAGACCGCCGCTGCAATAATGGCGACCGCCACGGTCAGGATGGCCATCTCCTTGGCAATTGCAGGGTAGTTCAGCTTCTTGTTTGTCATTGTTGCTCCTCCAAGCTTTTGTTTTCAGCATTCAGTATACCATGCTTTGCGCTTGCAGGAAAGCACCGGGCGCAAAATAACAAGGCCGCCGCACAAAACGCTGTGCAGCGGCCTTGCCACCTTATCAAAATTCGTCTTCCGGGTCGCCGCGCTCCGGCATGGTGCGCATCTCCCGCACCAGCATGGCACGCAGATGATACTTGCGCTGCTCCTGCTCGGTCTCCGAACTGGTGCGCAGCTCCACCGTACCGTCAGGGCGGCTTTCGCCCGTGTACAGCGGAATGCGCACCACAGCCTGTGTGCCTTTTTCGGGCGCAGGCTCCAGCTGTAAGCTCCAGTCCATCCGGCGGCAGCACTCCCGGCAGAGCAGCAGTCCCAGCTGCGCCCCGCCCAGAAAGCAGCGGCGGTTTTCCAGTGCTGCCTGTACATCCTCACCGGGCAGACCGCAGCCATCGTCGGTGACGGTCAGCTGCCAGCCGCTCTCGGTGCGGCGCAGCGCAATGCAGACGCTGCCGCCCTCCCGGCTGGCGTGCAATGCATTGGAGAGCAGATGCAGGCACAGCAGCTCCGCATCTCTGCGGTCTGCCATTACGCAGCAGGCAGTACACCCGCCGTAGTCCAGCCGGATATCCACCCCAAGCTGCGCCCGGATCATATCAGACTGCGCCGCCACCTGCTGCAAAAGCTCACACAGGTCAATGGGGTACAGCTGCGGCTTTGTGTCCTCGCGCAGAAACTCCAGCAGGGTGATTGCCTCGCTGAGGGTGCGGTCCAGCTGTATGGCAGCGGTGTCGATATCTGCCACCGCCTGCCGGGTAGACGCGTCTGCACCGGTGCGGTCAAAATGCTGCTCCAGATATTCACAGTTGCGTCCGATCAGCGCCAGCGAACGGAAGCAGACCTCCTCGACCCGCTTGCGCTGCTCTGCGGTGATAGACCGCGTTTCTGTCTTTTGCTGCTCCATTGCTCTGCCTCCCCGGGCGATGCCATTTTTCTAAAGGAACGCCGCCGTATTCCAAAGCCGTGTGCAAGCCTTACAGGCGGGTGGATGGCACTTTTTGCCGCAACACAACGTCCCTGACCGCGTAGATCAGCTTGCCGGTGGTGGGTTTGCCGCTGCCCAGCCTTGTATCGGCCTTAAACGCCAGCCACGCAAGAGGCGGCTTTTCCTCCAGCTGATCCACCATCCGGCGGATGCCGCTTTCCACAGCAGCGACCGATGTATCAAACTGCTCGCTCACCGCCTGCAAGATTTCCTTGCGGATCGCCAGCTTCTGGCTGGTGCTGCATGCGATGCCGACCGCGCAGGATAGATATCCGGCGTTGACATCCCCCTGCGGGATGCCCCACGCCGCATACAGCTGGCTGCACCGCTGCTCCAGCTGCCGGTTCTGCCGCCCGGGCATCCGGTAAAGCTGCCACAGCAGCCTTTTCAGCTCGGTGCCCTCTACGCAGTAGCACCCCTCGCGGAGCTTTTGCAACGCCGTGCCGCTGCTGCGGCCATGGCTCTGTACCAGAAGCATCGGCCGCTCCTTCAGCTGATAAAACTGCCGGACAAATTGCTCCGCAGGCAGATCCGTCAGCTCGCTGCAAAGCACCACGGCATCATAACGGACACCCTGCCGCAGCTGTGCCAGCAGCTTTTCGCCGCTGCAAAAGCAGGTGCAGTCAATGGCGGTTCCCTGCTCCTGCAAATAACGCTTCTGGACACGCAGTTCTTTCAGATCATAGCTTGCAAGGGCGACTTGCAGTTGGGCTGTTCGCTCACTGTTCACGCCATGCGCCGCCTTTCTCGCCTGCCAGCCCGGCAGCTGTCAGGTCTGTGACCGCATCCCGCCAGAGCTCCGGCTGAACTCCATTTTCACACAAGTAGCGCAGGAGCCGGTAACAGAACTCCGGCGCTGCCGCAACATGCTGACTGACGATCTGCTGTCGGCTGCCGATCTGGCACAGGGTCAGCCGACAGCCTTGTGTGCCCTCTACCTCCATGGCATACACCAGCGTATACGCCTGCTGCAAACCATCAATGGCAGAATACTGCCGGATCATAGGTGAAAATGTACGTTCCATTTCAGTTCCTCCTTACTACAAGGGCCAAATTTTTTCTGCCTTGTTTATCCTTTTATTATTGTATAATTGTATAAAGCAGGAGAAACTGTTACAATCCTAAAGAAGTGTTGTTCCGACAGCCTTTCAGGTAATATAACGCCGTTTTCTCCGGCGCAGCCTGTCTGTCAGCTTTAGAATATCACGTTCAGCTTGTAAATTCAACCGGTATCTTTTTCCGCTTTTCTTTTTTTGCCCCGTCCTTCCGGCAAAACCGCTGCCCAGACGCAAAAGCTCCGCAGCTTCATCCGTTCCGCAGTTAATTTCACGGTTTCTTCATTTTTATTTGCTAAACTAAATTAGATATTGTCTGCAAATGTTTCCTACTTTTAAACCACAGGCAGCAGCGCCCGGCGGCGCAGTACCGGAAAGGCACATCTATGCTCAAACTTAAACAGATCAACAAAGAATACAAGACCGGCGAGCTGGTGCAGCACGCACTGAACAACGTCAGTCTGAACCTGCGGGACAACGAATTTGTGGCCATTCTTGGCCCCAGCGGCTCCGGCAAGACCACCCTGCTGAACATCATCGGCGGTCTGGATCGCTACGACAGCGGCGATCTGGTCATCAACGGCATCTCCACAAAAAAATACACAGACCGCGACTGGGACTCCTACCGGAACCACACCATCGGCTTTGTGTTCCAGAGCTATAACCTGATCCCCCACCAGACCGTGCTGGGCAACGTAGAGCTGGCACTGACCATCTCAGGCGTTTCCAAGGCCGAGCGCCGCCGCCGTGCCGCCGCTGCGCTGGAGCAGGTGGGGCTGGGCAACCAGTTGCACAAGCACCCCGGCGAGATGTCCGGCGGGCAGATGCAGCGCGTGGCCATTGCCCGTGCGCTGGTGAACAACCCCGACATCCTGCTGGCCGATGAGCCCACCGGCGCACTGGACAGCGAGACCAGTATTCAGGTGATGGAACTGCTCAAGGAAGTGGCGCGGGACCGTCTGGTGGTCATGGTCACCCATAACCCGGAGCTGGCCGAGCGCTACGCCACCCGCATCGTAAAGCTGAAGGACGGCGTGATCCGCTCCGATACCATGCCCTACGAACCCGAGGACGAGGCTGCTGCCGTTGCCCCCGTGCACCGGAACATGGGGCACTCCTCCATGTCCCTGCTCACCTCCCTTTCCCTCAGTTTCAACAATCTGCTCACCAAAAAGGCACGCACCCTGCTCACCGCCTTTGCCGGTTCCATCGGTATCATCGGCATTGCGCTGATCCTTTCCCTTTCCAACGGTGTGAGCCGCTATATCAGCAACATGGAAAAATCCACGCTGGCCGCCTACCCGCTGCAGATCAGCAGCACCGGCGTAGATCTGGCCAGCATGATGGACCCGGACACCTACACCAGCGTCTCGTCCGGCTCCTCCTCCGCGCCGGAGGGCATGGTCACGGTGAGACAGCTGCTGTCTCAACTGAACATCGGCGCTGCCAGCAACGATCTGCGCTCTTTGAAGGCTTATCTGGACAGCGACGCCTGTTCCATCCGGGATAATGCCACGGTGGAATACACCTACAACGCTTCCCCGCTGATCTACCGGCAGGACGCAGACGGCACAGTGCATAAGCTGAACCCGGACACCACCTTTACCGACCTTGCCGGTCAGAACACCTCGGTATCCAGTCTGCTCACCTCGGTATCCAGTCCCCATGTGTTCGGCGAAATGGCCGAGACCCCTGCCCTATATGAGGATCAGTACGACGTAAAAGCCGGCCGCTGGCCGGAAAAGTACAATGAGCTGGTGCTGGTGCTGAGCGCCAACGGCAGCATTTCGGACTATGCCCTATACGCCATGGGAATGCGGGATCAGGCAGAGCTGGATAAGATCCTGCAGCAGTACGCCAGCAACCAGCTGGTCGATCTGCCCGATGATTATGGCACCTACACCTACGAAGAGTTTCTCGGCAAGACCTTCCGGCTGGTCAACAAAGCCGACTGCTACACCTATGATGCCGAACACAAGCTCTGGCTGAACAAGCAAGCCGATGCCGATTATATGCAGCAGGTCGTGGCCGACAGCGAGGAGCTGACCGTTGTGGGCGTTGTGCAGCCCAAGGCCGATGCCACCTCCGCTATCCTGCACAGCGGTTTGGACTACCTGCACGACCTGACTTATTACGTCATTGATCAGGCGGCCAACAGCGAGATCGTGCGCCAGCAGCTGGCAGACCCGGACATCAACGTGCTGACCGGCGAGCCCTTCGATGCTGCCGGCAACAGCATGCTGGATATCGCCTCTCTGTTCTCGGTGGACACGGACGCCCTCAAGGACGCTTTCCAGTTCGACACCAGCGCCCTGCACTTTGATCTGGACGGCGCATTCGACCTGACCGACGATTCCTTCGATCTTGCCACCCTCATCGACCCTTCCAGCTTCAAGCTGGACCTCAGCGGGCTGCCGCTGCCGGACATGGAGATGGACATGAGCGAGCTGTTCGACGGCGTAGAGCTGAATATCTCTCAGGACGGCTTACAGACGCTGATGAAAAAGATCCTGAACGGCTACAAGCGCTATCTCATCAGCAACGGCCTGCTGAATCTGGATAAGATCGGTTTTTCCTCCTATATGCAGACCGAGGCCTTCCAGACGCTGCTTGCCGAATCCATGGGTGACCTGCTGGACACTTCCGGGCTGGAGGAGCAGTTTGCCGATACCCTCCAGCAAAATCTGCAGACCGTGATGGAGACCTACTCCGTCCAGCTGGGCGAGGCGCTGCAGACCCAGCTCACCGCCGCTTTGCAGGAGCAGATGGGTCCCGCCATCCAGAAGCTGGCCGGGCAGCTGGAGCAGAAGATCGCGCAGGCCATCCAGAGCAACATTGCGCAGCTGAGCACGCAGGTGGAAAGCGCACTCAAGATCGACCCCGCTGTGTTCCAGCAGGCTATTCAGATCAACATGACCGGCTCTGACCTGACCGAGATGATCAAAAGCACCCTGCTCTCCTCCGCTTCCAACTACGAAAAGATTTTGGACGACCTCGGCTATGTGGACTACGCAAAGCCCGATGCCATCTATATCTACCCCAACAGCTTTGACACCAAGGCGCAGGTGGTGAACGAGCTGGACGCCTACAACGCCTCCATGCGGCAGCAGGACGAAGAGGGTAAGGTGATCCACTATACCGATATGGTGGGCACCCTGATGAACTCGGTCACCGAAATCGTGGGCATGGTCAGCAATGTGCTGGTGGCCTTTGTGGCGATCTCGCTGGTGGTGTCCTCCATCATGATCGGCGTCATCACCTATATCAGCGTGCTGGAGCGCCGCAAGGAGATCGGCATTCTGCGCGCCATCGGTGCCTCCAAGCACAACGTCTCGCAGGTGTTCAACGCCGAGACCTTCATCATCGGCCTGTGTTCCGGCGTGATGGGCGTGGTGCTCTGCCTGCTGCTGCTCATCCCCGGCAATATGCTCATCCACCACATCGCGGGCGATGTGAACGTGGTAGCCTCGCTGCCGCCGCAGGCCGCGCTGATCCTGATCGTTCTGGCCACTCTGCTTACCATGCTGGGCGGCGTGATCCCCGCCCGCAGCGCCGCAAAGAGCAACCCTGTCAAAGCGCTGCGCTCTGAGTAACACATTCCGCATTCAAATCCCTGCTGTGCTCTGTGTGCAGCAGGGATTTTGCATTCCGGCCCGGCTTGTGCTACAATAGAAAAAACTTCATTTCAAAGGAGCCTTTCCATGCCTGTCATTCATGAGATCACCGACCTTACCGCCCCGGAGCTGGACATCTACGCCCGGCTCACACAGGCGCAGCTGCGCAACCGGCTGGAGCCGGAAAAGGGCATCTTTATCGCTGAAAGCCCCAAGGTGATCGCCCGGGCGCTGGACGCCGGATACCAGCCCCTTTCCCTACTGATGGAGCGCAAGCAGATCACCGGCCCAGCACAGGAGATTTTGACCCGCTGCGGCGATGTGCCGGTATATACCGCTGACCGGGAGCTGCTGGCACAGCTTACCGGCTTTGCGCTGACCCGGGGCGTGCTGTGCGCCTTCCGCCGTCCTGCGCCCTGCACGGTGGAACAGGTTTGCGCCCATGCCCGCCGGGTGGCTGTGCTGGAAGGCATCGTAGATTCCACCAACGTGGGCGCCATCTTCCGCAGCGCTGCCGCGCTGAACATGGATGCCGTACTCATTACCCCCTCCTGCTGCGACCCGCTGTGCCGCCGCGCGGTGCGGGTAAGCATGGGCACCGTGTTTCAGGTGCCGTGGGCGCAGATCGGCACCTGCCCTGCCGACTGGCCGGAAAACGGCAGTGCCCAGCTCCACGCGCTGGGCTTCAAGACCGCTGCCATGGCACTGAGCGACCGCTCGGTCAGCATCGATGACCCCGCCCTTGCCGCTGAGCCGAAACTTGCCATCGTGCTGGGCACCGAGGGCGATGGGCTGGCCAATAGTACCATCGCCGCCTGCGATTACACCGTAAAGATTCCTATGTCCCATGGGGTGGATTCCCTCAACGTAGCCGCAGCCAGCGCCGTGGCCTTCTGGCAGCTCGGCCGCTTGTAAGTCCCCTGCTCGCGCTCTCCGAAATTGCTTGACAAACGCCCCAAAACGCGGTACACTATCAGCGTCATCATCATGGGCCTATAGCTCAGCTGGGAGTGCAAGCGTTGCATTCCCGATCTGGTGTTATAGCTCATTTGCCCCCATTCAAAATTGGGTGCTTTTTTGTGGGCCTATAGCTCAGCTGGGAGCTCATGCGGTCCTTAAACAATCTGGAGTTATATACCACGCGCCCCCAAGCGGTTTTTGGGGGCTTAAATATGGGCTCGTAGCTCAGTTGGGAGAGCGTTCGGTTCGCATCCGAAAGGTCGAGGGTTCGACTCCCTTCGAGTCCATAAAACGCCGTATCGTGTTAAACGATACGGCGTTTCTTTTTGCCGTTCTTTGCAAAATCGTGCATCATTCGTCTTGACAGCGCAAAGTGACGTGTGCCGAACTTTTCGGCATAATGTTCATAGCTTCACCAGAAGTTTTGTCAAAAACGACGATTCCCCCATTCGGAGTACCCAGCCCCCTAACGGGTGCTTGTTTAAGGTCCGTTTTCCGCCCACTCGGAGTACGCACCGAGAGTGAATGACTCTTAAATTCTTCAAACTCCTCCAGTGGAACATTGAGGATGATCTCAATATCATAATCCCGTCCAACACGGACTTCCTTGATGAACTGGTTGAGGATTGCCTGCCGCTGCTGAAAGGATGCGTTCTGATAGGTGCTTGCCCAAGTGAACAGATTGCTGCAATCATTTTCAGCTTTCTTGTTTTCCTGCTCAATCTCCTCCAGCTTGTTCTGTGCAGCGGTCAGGGCGTCCTGTGCTGCTTGGATCGCAGCTTGATTTTCATCCAGAAGCTGCTGGATCATATCACGGTCAATGCTGCTCTTTCCCCGGATGACGCGAATCATTTCATCCTTCAATGCATTCCGTTCGTCATCCTTGAGGTCGAGTTCACTCTTTGCGCGTGATACTTCTTTCTGCGCTACTTCCATGTCCTTGCGAAGCATATCCTGAAGCAGCTTGCTTTTGGAACACTCTAAAATCTCCGAAAACTTGGTGCATACGATACTCTCTACGATTGCGTCCAGTTTTGTTACACCGTAGCCGGACTGTCCATCGCATTGACCCGGATGCCGTACATTATAATGGCAGCTATAACGGAACCGCTTTTCCTTCACCGTGGAGCCATCCGCACGCAGTCTGGTGCGTCCGCTGCTCGTGATGTTCAGGCGATTTCCGCAGTGTGCACAGAACACCTTCCCACAAAGCAGAGCATGAGGACTGTAACTATCAGAGTCTTCGCCCTTCTCTCTGCGACGAGCATCCCGCAGCTCCTGAGCCTTTTCAAATACTTCCGGCTCGATGATCCTCAATTCCGGGCATTCCTTTTCGACGTTGCCGTTGATGAGGTAGCCCAGATAGGTTTTATTTCGCACCATCCGAACCAGCGTCGTGGTCGGGATGTTCTTGCCGTTCCGTCCCATGATGTTGTTCTCTACAAGGTAGTTGCAGATTCGCTTTACACCGTAGCCTTCATAAACGTATTTCTGGAATATCAGACGGACGATTTCTGCTTCTTCCTCGTTGATTTCCAGCTCACAGACTTCCTGATTTTTCTTGTTCACGCGACCCTTTTTTACACGCTTGTATCCGAAAGCAACCGTTCCACCGGTATAGTGACCTTCCTCTGTAAGCTGTTCTATACGGGTGCGAGTACGGATAGAAGTTTTGATACTTTCGCCGGATGCCTGCCAGTAGCGGATGTAGTTCATCAGCTTATCGACATGGGAATCAAACCGCTGCTGACCTTCATTTACGCTCCAGACCTCGACCCCTTGCTTCGTGAACCATTCCACGATAAAGGGCGTTTCGTCGTCACGCCGACCCAGACGGTCAAACATGAACACCAGCAGAACATCAAACTCTCCGGCAGCAGCAGCCTGCTGAAGCAGCTGGAGCTGATCGCGGTCTTTTGCAGATTTCTTAAAACCGGAAACGCCTTTTTCGGAAAACTCCTTGACGATTTCCCAGCCCTGCCGTTCTGCAAATTCGTGGCAGGCTTCTTTTTGCATGGGTATGTCATCCTTTTCGACCTGTCCAATGGTCGAAACGCGGTATAAGGTATATACACGTTTTTTCATCGTTGTCACTCCTATGTAAAACTAAAACAACGATACTGTGCGCACACTCGTTTGTTTGAATTGGTTGCTGCATCAACTGTACCATTATTTTAGTGCTGGACTATCCTTGTTGCAAGGATGTCGATTCAATTGTAATTCTTGGCTTCTTCGCGGAGGGTATCATGAATCAGTTTCTGAAGAACCTCCATGCTGTCACCATCTTCTGCATAAGTGATTTTCACTTTGCAGCCATTAACGATATACGAATCCTGCGACACAGGAATCACATTCATATTGGTCATATCTAGCCCTTCTTTCAAAAGTAGCGATAGCGCGATATAATTATGTAATAAGAGGCACCCACAGCTTGCAGGTGCCTCTTGGCATAGGAAATATGTTTTAGAACTTCATCGGCAAGGCGTCCTTGCGGCCTTTGCCGTTGTAAGCCATGTAGATGGGAAAAACGTATTTCTTCCATCCGGGCAGCTTTGCAGGGTTATCCCTGCCAACACGGTAAATCTCCATGGGATGGACGCTGCCAAGCGCACGAACCAGCCGTTCCTCGCTGAACTCGCCGTGATACAACTCCACAAAGTGCATCATGCCACGCAGGACAGATGCACGGAATGAATCGGGCTTGCCATCCCACGCAGCCACGATTATCCGCAGGGATTCGCAGTAGATCTTTTCGCCCATCTCGTTATACAGCTTGAGCGCGGTGCCCACGCAGCTGATGCGGTAGTCGCTCAACTGCAAACTGTCATAGTTGAATGCCAGCCCCACCCGGTTGGTAGCAGCGAGAAATTCTTTGGAAGGAGCATCATCGCCTGCAACCTTTGCTCGCAGCTTGATGCCCGCAGACAAAGGGGCAGAATGACCGTTCTGCTCGGCAAAGAGCAGGGCTTCCTGCTGCATGGTCATACCGGTGTAGACCTTGCAGAGAATCGGCAAGGCTCTGCCGCCGTTACGAAGGATGCGCGCTTCGATGGTGTGCTGGCCATCCACCACATAATACTTGCCGTTGCGGAAGCTGATCTTCGGCTCATTCGCAACGTATTCGTTGAAGTCAGCAGCAATCAGTTCCACCCGCTTGCGCTGCACACCCCGCTGGTAGATTTCACGGGGGTAGATCAGCTTACTGCTGTGAATCACCCTCATTTGGTAAGGCGGGGTGATATTGAAGGAAGCTGCAAAATTTTCAGTGTCATTCTTCAGGCGCATCTGATTTCCTCCTTAATTCGCCAAATGTATTTTTCAGCTTCGGTCAAAATCTCAGTCACTTGCTTCTTACGCTTCGGGCTGGTGAGCAAGCTGGGATTAAAGGTGAAGCTGTATTCAAGCCGCTGGATCATTGCGTGAACAGCGGATTGCAGTTCGGTGTATAACATCATTTCTTCGACTGTTCCTGCATCCTCAAAATCGGATTTGATAGGAGTGTAGGGATAGACAGGCGGCTTACCGTCAACTACTTCTGGCGGTGCGTAAGCCGCCGTAGAGCGGATGATCGGTTTGAGTTTTTGGATACTTCCCATCGGGTTCAGCGCAAGGCTGATTTTCACAGCATCATCGACCCGCCCCATCTCTTCTGGGGTGAGGTGTCCGACAAATCTTTTGACACGGCTTTTGTCGATGGTGAAGATTTGCTCAGCCTGAACGATGGACGGCTCCAGCCCCTCCGGTTCCACCAGACAATGCGTCGGCTGCGTAGCTTTCTTTTCTGTCTTACTTGTCAAAGTCGCAACGATCAATGTCGGTGAACAGGAGTTTCCCACATCGTTTTGTAAGATGACCGCTGGACGGGTTCCACTTTGTTCGGAACCCGTGCGGTTGTCAAGTCGAACGACGTAGATGTCTCCGCGTTGGAATTTCAAAGTAGATTCCAAATTGCGAAACCTCCGTTTGGATATGTAAGAAACCCACTGCACCTCCTAGGCAGCGGGTTTCTGTTGAAGTATGGGAGCAATTCTTTTTATACGATACACATCATCTCCTTCGATGACTGAGATAAAGCACCGGTATCAACGGTGCATTACAACATAATCGTAACCACGCCGGGTCTGACAGACAGTGCAAGTGTCCATGCTGTTGTCTGCACTCGGCACGATAGCAATTTTGAAAGCCTTGGCTTCTACGAAATGTCGCAGACAGGTTGCACAGAGGGTTCGGATGGACTTGATCATTTCCGGGGTCAGTTCCATCTCCTCATAAATTTCCTGTTCGCGCACCGTAGGATTCAACTCGTCCATTTGAGTAGTCCTCCGTGTTAGTAAAGGTGATTAGCGGATAAATATGTAAAAGAACAGGAGTGACCGGAGACCGAAAACAGCATCCGGTCACTCCTGATAAAATATGTTCAGGTCTCGCATATTCGCCCTCGGCCCCCTGCGAGTGGGGCATAAACATCTGGCAGCGGACTTGTACCGCTTCATTGGCATTTCAGCCACCCCGCCTACATTCTGACCGGGCCGCGAATTACGGAAGTATCATTATCGAAGTACCAAACAACTGAACTCTTCAATTTTCAAGGTTCGTGAGTGTGGACGTTTCGCCAGCGGAGAGAGCCACTTTTGAAATTGTCCCCTCACTAGGTAGCCGACGAAAATGGTCATTTCGCACCCTCAAAATCGAAGTTCTTCAAAAATTTAGTGATTCGTGCAATTCGCTTACTAATGTTTTGGTGAGCAATTCGATAGACTTTCGATAATTCAACAACACTATATCCTTCGTATGCGTACAACGTGATAATTTCCAAATCCTCTTTTTTCAGATGTTCAAGTGCAGTAAGTAGACGTTCGTCCTCGATTTCCCCAATCCATGCAAAGCTGCTTTTGGTTTCGTGATATGTATCCACTATGGTTGTTGCTTCCATATATTTCTGCATTAGAGGTGATGTTTCATCCTCACTGCATTCAAACGATGAATTTGAAAGTTCCTGCGTTCGCTCAATGCAGGTACGTTCGGAATTGAACTGCTGGCGGTCATAGTCGTACATCTTCTGGATGGCATCTTCCGTCATTCCCGCAGCCGCGTACTCAATGCGCAGCTTTTCCCAGTGTGCTTCAAACTTCTTCAACTCATAGCCCTTATTAAAAGACATCGTAAACCTCCAAATTTTCGATAAAGCGTGAAAAGTCGAAAATTCGGAGTTGCTAGGGATACCGTGCGGCCAGTTCCAGCCACGAAAAATGGGCAAAAAGAAACATGAAGTGTCCTTTCCGCCGGATGCGGAGGTTGAGGACACTTCACTGTGTGACAGCTTGCGGGCTTTTCTTGGCAACAAAAAAGAGATGCACTAAAGAAAAGGGTACCGACACTGTTTTCCATCCGAGAATGGAAAGCGGTATAAGTATCCTCGGCCTTTAATGCATCTCAGGCTTCGATATGTTTTTGATCCGACGCATCGAAGCCTATAAAAAAGAAAACCGCCGTGCGATCAGCTTACAGGGCATCGATTCGTGCCCTGTAAGCATATCACACGACGGTGTTATGAAAGTCATCTGGCGGTGTTATGAAAGTGTTATGGAGCCATTTTGCCCCTTTCTGAAAAATTTTAGGTGTTATGAAAGTCACATGAAGGTGTTACGAAAGTGTTATAGGAATTATTCTCACCAATTGACTCCAAATGCAAGGGTTTCTTCGTATTCTTCCGTGGTCAGATGTTCCTTTGCTGCAGCCAACTCATTGGTGGCAAGTTCATTCATTCCCTGCGCTTTCAGGGAGCGGATCAGCCAGCAGTATGCTTTCGGATTATCCGGAGCGATGGTCAGAGACTTCATGGCGTACTGATTGAGCAGGTCATAAGAATGCAGCGAATCCAGCTGCTTCAGCAGTTCACTGACAGCACTCATATAGGAAAGATGGTATTTTGTGGCAAACTGGATGAGCCAATGTTCTCCGTCTGCGGAGGACAAGATCTTTCCATGGTAAAGGTCAAGAGCATTTTTGAGGATGTCCACTTTGTTGATTACGGAGGACGCTCTGACAGCGGAAGATACAAGTTCATCAAAACGCTGATAATCCGTCATAATATGGAGTTCCGGGTTGAGCTGGTATCCGGATGCGGAGGATAAAACCAATGGCTCATCCGAAATGATACTGAACTTCTGGCGTAAACGGTAAACCAGCCCCTTGACGTTTTTGACAGGCTTGTCTGAATCATCCGGCCAGAGTGTTTGGGTGATCTCCTGTGGAGAAATAGCATTTTTGCGGGAGATCAGAAGATACGAAATCAGTCGGCTGATTCTCGGAGAATTAAAATCGGCTTCTTTCAGAACGTCTTTGGATGTACTGATGCTCAGCTCGCCAAACAGACTCACATAGATGTCCTTGCTGTTTTGAATGGAAGTGGGAATGTTTGCCATCTGGAGCCGATTCAGCATTTTTTGTTCGTTGTACGATGCAAGCAGCACATAGGCCAGAATCCGCAGCATACTGGTCTGCTGGATATATCGTTTGGGATTGCGGACGGCAAGCAGAGCGACCGGGCGCGGTTCCAGAGAAACGGCAATGACAGACCGGATGCCAAGCCGCTGATATAGATTGTACTCTGCAGGATAAGCTTCTTTTGTCACCTCGGCATCCAGAACGACCATCGGAATCCCCTTACGGACAGCCTGTACCCACCGATCCAGAAATTCAGCAGATTCATATTCTTCGGTCAAAAGCGTCGTTTTATCCGTTGCACCTGTGTTGAACCACCAGAAAGGTGTCCACAGGCTCAAATCCAGATCGACCTGAATCAGACCGCACCAGTCCGCATCGTAGAATTGACAGGTGGCTCTCAGCACCTGCTGGGCAACTTCCTTTGGGGAAAGACGCCTGTAATACAATTGCGCTTCAAGATCATTTATACTGTTCTCAAAATCAATTGCACGTTGAATATCTCCAAAACTCCATTCTTCGTACTCATGATCAGACTGCCGCATAAAATTTCACCTCGTGTCAAATAAAAAAGCACAGCATCAGGGATTCACTCGCTCTGTACGGTGAATCCCAATGCTGTGCTGGTATCAATCATGCAACCGCAAGAGCTGAACAAAGCTACATCGTAGTGTGGTTGGGCGGCTCAAGCAAAAATGAATCTCATTTCGTCAAAAATCAACCAGAAAATTATTAAAGGAGTCATTCAAATGAAACGGAATCAGAATTTCGACCATAATCACTCTCAAAAAGTGTTTTCCTGCCGCTACAACATGGACACCAACCGGGTGGAAGCCCGATTTGAAGATGACACCCCCCTTTCCATTGATTGTATCGCCATTGAGGACGAGTACGGCAACACTCCGGCACAGCGGGCAGAACTGGACTGGCTACTATACAACAAGCCTTTGGATTACGCCCGGCTTGTGCTGGGGGGGTGAGATTGGGCATTATCTCTCACTCGGCTGTTACCATGGCAGATTAGAAGATTGACCTTTGATTTAAATATTTCCGACAGACCAACAGCCCTCTACTTGCAGTCGTTGCAAATAGAGGGCTGTTATTTATACGAGCATGAACTTCTTTTAGAAGGAACACATATTTTACTGTGCCCTGCGTCATACCAATCAAATCGATCAGATGCTGCTCAGGATCTGCCCATCCTCGATCCGAATGACCTGCTGCGCCTTCTGCGCAATTTCCGGGTTATGCGTAACAACGATAAGCGTTTGCCCGAACTCCGCAGCGCATTCCATCAGCAGCCGCATTGTATCCTCGCCCGTCCGCGTATCCAGATTTCCGGTAGGCTCGTCTGCAAAAACGATGCGCGGTTTTGCAATCAGTGCACGGGCGATCGCCACCCGCTGCTGCTGTCCACCGGAGAGCTGCGCGGGGCGGGAGTGCAGCTTGCCCCCAATACCCAAGATTCCGGTCAGCTTATGGAGCATCTGTTCATCCGGCGCTCTATGGTCGAGATAAAACGGGATCAGAATATTATCCTGCACCGTGTACTCCGGGAACAGCCGGAAGTCCTGAAAAATAAAGCCGATCTTTTGCCGCCGCACCTGTGCCAGCTGCTCCGCATTCATCGCATAAATGTCCTGCCCATCCAGCAGAACTTTTCCGGTGGTGGGCGGCAAAAGTCCTCCCAGAATTTTCAGGAGCGTGGATTTTCCGCTGCCGCTGGAACCGATGATGGACGCAAATGTACCGTTTTCAAGGGTCAGGTCGCTATTTCTGAGGGCGTGAACCGCGCTTTCCCCTTCCCCGTAGGTTTTGGAGATCTGTACAGCTTCCAGAATTTTATCTTTCATAAGATGTCCCCCTTGGATGCTTTTTTACGAATAAAAGAGAAGATCGGCAGCAACGCTGCGGACAGCCAGAACACCATCAGCAGAACGCTGACCATGATCTGACTTCCCACGGGTTTATGGAACGCATATACCCGTCCGCTTGTATGAATACGGATCAGGTCGAGAATGCTCTGGATCGGAACGATACGCGAAACTACCGCATAGACAACGATGTTCACAAGCAGCGTTGTCCCAACGATGACCGGGAGCAGCAGCTTTGCATAGGACAGCACCAGTTTTTTCGGGGAAACGCCCAGCGTCAGGAGAAGCGACAGCCGCTGCTGCTGGACTTCATAAGCCGAAAGATTCAAAACCACCAGCAGCGCACACCCCAGAAGGACCCCGAATACCGCAAGGATACCGACAAGGAAAGCGCTCTGTGTGCCCTCGGTGTAGCTCTGGCTGATCAGGTCGTAGTTATCTGCACTCAGGATACCATTCCTGCGCGTCGCAATGGAGGAAATAGACCGCCGCAAAGAGAAATTGCTGCCAGCGGACAGTTTCACGTTCAGGCTGCTGTATCCTTCCTTTTCCATAAAGAAACTTCCTGCGCTCTCAAACATTTTATGGTAAAGAGCCGTACTGACAAAAATTGTGCCGCTGAAAAGGAGCCGGTCTGTTGTCAGCAGTGTGTAATTTCTTGCAGACTTTACGACACCGGCAATGGGCAGCTGGGCGGTGTACGTCCGGTAGACCTCATTCCCGGCTTCATCCTGCCCGGTATAACGCCGATATTGGATACTCAACTTGTCTCCGGCCGCAAAAACCGGTTCAACCAACGTACTGCCATCCGGTTGGAAGCCCTGATAATATTCATCCGCAGCGGGGTCATAATAGCAATCTCCCCACAGGGTCAAAACAGAATCCCCGGACAGCAGTGTCTCTATTTTCTCGTCCGAAACGCCGGCATCTGCGGCAATGCGGCGCAGTTCGTCCTCCGGCAAGGCGCAGACAGTCGTGTTCAGCGTTCCTCTTTCTGCATTTTGCAGCAAGCTCGGAATGTCCGTATAGAAACCGTTGTCCTTGACCCAGATATCGGCAAGCATCTTGCTGGACTGGATCTTGTCTGACGTCACGGTATAGGTATCGGTCAGATCAATTGCAGCGGAAACCTCTTCCACACCGGGCAATGCAGCGAGATCCTCTTTCAGAGAAAACGGCATCCCGGAGGTTCCGTTCATCTTGATGGACAGACAGGCATGGTCGCCCATAAAAAGCCGAATCTTTTTGCTGACCTCTGCACCGCCAATCTGCGCTTTGGTATAACCGTAGCTGTAAATCAGGATACGAAGAAGAAAAACCACTGCAATTATACCGGTCAGAGCCAGAACACGGTTCATGTCAAATTGGCCCGACCACAAAAACTGCATAACAGAGTAAAGCAGCATAAACAGGCTGCCGGAGAGAAGTCCTTCCAGAACGGTTCCGCTGACACCAATATAGAAATTGTGGTTCTTTTTCAATACATCATGCTCATTCATGCTGCTCGCCTCCCTCCAACTGATAAGTGATATTCCGGGCTGTTTCGTAGTCTTTCCACGCATTTCGATAGTAGGCATTGTTCTTACGAACTTCCTCATGGGTGCCAGCGCTGGTAATTGTATGATTTTCCACCACAGCCACCCGGTTGCACATTTTCAAAGCACTCAAACGGTGTGCTACTACAATGACTGTTTTGCCTTTGCATAGATTTTGAATAGCTTTATCAATCTCCATCTGATTTTCCGGGTCAGAGGCACTTGTGGCCTCGTCCAAAATTAAGATAGGTGCATTTTTCAGAATTGCACGGGCAATCGCAATCCGCTGTTTTTCTCCGCCAGAAAAGCGTGAGCCGAAACTGCCCACTTTTGTGTCATATCCATCCGGCAGGGACATGATAAAGTCATCAATCTGTGCCTCTTTTGCAGCAGCCCGCACTTCTTCCAGAGTAGCGTTACTACCCATGCGGATATTTTCCAGCACACTGTCACGGGTGAGGAAAGTCTTTTGAAATACGATGGCTATATTTTTCAGAATGGTATCGTAGTCAAGCTCCTTGACATTTTTGCCGCCAATCAGCACTTCGCCTTCCTGCACATCATAGAACCGGGAAATCAGTTCAATCACAGTGCTTTTACCGGCACCAGACTGTCCCACAAGAGCCATGTGTTCCCCGTCATTGATTTTGAGGTTGACGCCTTGCAGTACATCAGTCTTGCCGTCATAGGAAAATCGGACATTGCGAAGTTCAATATCGTGATTTTGGGGGAAGTCTGTTCCTCCCTCATAAATCGGAATATCCAGTATCTCTTTGGTCTTAGTAACAGCGTTCAGTACATTAGCAAAATTAGTCCCCATTTCTTGCAGGGGGCGGATTTCCGTCAGATACATGGAACCTACATAGACGAACAGCAGAAAGGCACTGGCCGCCAGTGAACCTCTCAGGAAAAACATCCCGCCGATTGGAACCATAAGCAGCATTCCACACTCAATAATAACGACAAACGCCGCATACGGCGGTCCCATGCGCCGGGAGGTTTCATTCCACATGGCGTTTTCCTCCTGGATCGCGCCGGAAAACTTCTGGAATGACTTACTCCCCATGTTATAGGCTTTAATCAATTTCATGCCACTGATGTACTCAATCATAACCGAGTTCAGTGTTGTAATGGAATGGTTGGCCCGTTCCATCAAGTCATCCGTATTGCGGAACATCATCCCCATTACCACTACGGCCAGAATCAGGGGGACAAGGGAGATCAATGCCAGCGGAACATTAACTGTCATCAGATAAACAAAGATGACTACCGGCCCAACCAGATAGCACACAAGGTCAGGAAGGTTATGGGCCAGGAACAGCTCTAGTTTTTCAATATCTTCATTTAGAACCGTTTTTATATCCCCGGTACGCCGTTCGTTCAAGGCTCCCAAAGGCGCTCTAGCCATGTGTTCCGCAACCATGCAGCGTACGTTGAACAGTGCGCCGTATGCGCCTTTATGGGCTGCCACGCCGGAACAGCCAAATAGAGCAAAACGCAGGGTGACAGCGGCGGCAATCATTGCCACAGTCTGTACCACAAGTTCTTTTGTACAGGCATTGTTAAATGTGGCGTCCATCAGCCTGTAAATCCCAATGTAAGGAACGATAATGCAAAGGCCACTGACCGCCGATAGAAAAATTGCCAGGAACAGCCAGATTTTTTGCTCACCGGCCC
>ENA-OZFZ01000445-OZFZ01000445.1-human-gut-metagenome-genome-assembly--contig:-NODE-445-length-20636-cov-3.713036_pt1 | contig 20636 bp, 34 predicted proteins | sample MGYA00244621_ERZ653640 | MGnify/ENA primary metagenome ERZ653640 (study PRJEB26926, sample SAMN06165019) | human gut metagenome | biome: ENVO:00009003; feature: ENVO:2100002; material: ENVO:00002003... | reverse complement strand
TTCTCGGTGACATTGCGGACTTGTCGGCTGTCCGCGGCCGCAATCCCCTCGACGTAAGAAACCCCGCCCTCCGATTGGGTTATCCCAACGGGCGGGTTTTCCATTTTATAGATTTCGATGCCGTCAATGGTATGGATTGTCGTCCGTTCGTTTCGCGGTTCAATAACATCCTTTACAAGTAATTGAATCCGCCACAATCCTCCGTCCATTTCAACTGGAAGGGCGAAAATGTGAAGCCCCTGAACCTTCGGGTTTTTATGGAGAATGTCTACATGATTTTCAACTAAGACCGCGTTTTCTGCGATTGTTTCTATCTTTTTGGCTACCAAATTAAATACACGTTCTTTCTCTCCGTTCTTTTTTCCGGCAGCTTTCTTCATATCGCTACGAGAAGCAGTGAGAACAAAACCGCTGTCTTTGTTTTTAACGCCGTCCTTTAGGATGGACGTCGTATAGTCAATCGCATCTTTTCTTCCAAGCGGAGCTTCTGTAATTTTCAAGACAGGCATCTGCTCTTCTGCTTTTCGCTTCGGAGACGGCCCCATATGCCATTCATTGCCTTGCGTAATCGGCATGGTATATTCATCTGGCACCGCGAACGCCTTTCTGTCATCAGTCCAGACGAGTTTCGCAGCCATGTCATCAACTTGGTCCGGTGCGATATGGGCCATTCGAGCATACGAAACTGCCGCAGCCGCGTTGAGTTTCGCTTGTGATTCAATCTCTTCTTGAGAGAATTTCCCACCGGCTTCCAAGTCTGACTTGTAGCGCTCATAAACACGTTGGTGCGCACGGTCGTACTTAACATCAACCGGATTACGCCAAAAGACGGTTCCCATAAATGCGCCCACGCCAGCAGAGACAAGCATATCGACCATGTTCAGCTCATACTGCTTGGCAAGCTCCGTGTAATCCTGATGATCCAGAACGTAGGAAATGGTTGAGAGCTCGGCATAGTTCAAGGCAACGTTACTGCTGGCACCGTACAGGGCTGACCAAGTACGGCTGCTGCCTAAGAACGGAGGAATTGCTGCGCCAATTGTGTTGAGAAGGCCAGAAACAGCGCCTGCTTTAAATGCCGTATCCTCATCCACCCCTTCGGCCACAAGGCGATTACGCTCCGAAATTCCTATATCAGTACCGAACAAGGCTGAGCCGACGGCAATGGACGTTTTGCGAAGTTTCTCTGCTGCGCCGACTCCTTTAATCGCGAGGCCTGCCGCTCCACCTACTCCGGTCGTGAGGACTCCCAATTCGGCAAGCATCCCTACAAGGCCATGAATAACCTGCGTCGCCTTGCCCATAGTTTCCGGATTCGCACCAAAATTCGCACGATTCCACTTGTCCAAATCGAGAGATGCCTGCTCCATCTGTTTTAAAAAGTCATCGCGCACCCACGGCATCGCCTTTGACGCAACCATGAGAGCACCAGAACCCATCCGGACCAAAGCGTTAGGAATCGGATACAGAATTCCCTTCGCAAGCCCATCGAATGCACCGACAGACTTGGGAGCTAATTGAATTGTTGGATTGTCGTAAACCTTGTCTTTCAGGTTAAGAGCCACGCCTTCTTCATTCTGTGCGAAATAAAGCCGTAAGCGTTTGGCCTGCTCGGGCGTCAATTTGTGCTGGGGCGTATAGATATCAACGTTTCCTTCTCTGCTCCAGACTCCGCCCTGATAGCCGTCTTTGCCGTTGTAAATCGATTCGGTGCTAAACGTCGGGTGATTCGGCTTTTTGTACTTGTCTCCTAAATGCCCGCGTTCGTCTTCGCTCATCGTGCCAGATTGGAGTTCTTTCCATGCGCCGCGCAGGTCGTAATTAAAAACGTCCTTTTCTCGCCCCTGTCCTTTTGCCCACGCCTGATAGGCAGATTCTTCATCCGGAGAAAGCTGTGTGTTGTACTGTCCTGACATGTCATCAGGCAACGCCAACGGACGCTCGCCCTTACCGTAGAAATTGTCAAACGAGGTATCAATCTCCTCTTTCGAGGGAGTCGGACGGTTTTCTAACGGATTAAAAACCTGCTCAAGAAACATAGACTATCCCCTAGAAATTACTTCTCTTCTTTGGAAGGTGCGCTGAGGGTAAAAGTAAAAAGCTTGCCTTTGTCTGTGTAGACAGGAACGCCTGAAGATTGAACGCTATAAAGGACAGAGCCGTCAGGATTAACCTTCTCGGTTTTGAGATCAAAATCGTGTAAGGCGTTGGCCATCTGGTCGCGCGTCATCGTCATTCCGCCCCACATGTAGGCAGTGCCGTTCGAGCGAATCTGATACGCCTTCTTGTTCAGAAGTGTGCTGAAATCATCACCGAAGATTGTTGAGCCCTCAACGCCCCGAGGGAGCACAATCTTGCGATGGTTGTAGGAAAAGACCTCGCCGCCGAGGGCTGTCTTAACAGCAGCTGCGGGGTTATGCGATACCCCGGCAAGACTCTGGTAAGCCCAAACACCCTTGGCCATCTTGCGCGTCATTTCGGCTGCGTCCGGAGAATCAAATACGCCCTTAATGCCGTCTTCTGGTTCGTCGCCAATTGTGTTCGCGATAGATGCATCTGTGCCTTCGACCTTGGCCGTGTCAATCTTCACTCGACCTGTGTCAATCGCATCTAACCCGCGCAGATACATTTCGCCCGGAGCAATCTCCCCAGGAGTCATATCCATCCCGGCCATTGCGATGGCGTAAACCTCGCTGCTTTTTGTCATTTGGTCTGAGACAATACGCAGTCCATCACTACCGATAGCTTCGGCAATCGTCGTGAGCAGACCAACGCGCTGGTCGATCGTCGATGAATCCAAAACCTTCACAAGGCCGTCAAGTTCCGTTTTGGAGAACAAGCGTTGATTCGCGCCCCAGGCCTTACTGACCTCGTTGGCTTTCTCAACACGGTTCTGCAGCTGAGAAACGAGCTTGCCTGTGTTACCGAAGTCAAGCGGTTCGTAGCCGTACTGACCGCCCATCACGGCAAAGGCAACAGGGTCCTCGCGTCGCTTCTTAGAAAGCTGTGAGTAGGCGGTTACACGCGCATCGTAGAGTTTCTTTCGTTCTGCGAAGTCACTTGCTCCGGGTACAGGCTTAGCACTTGCGACGTCTGATGCAATTTCCTCATCCGTCATTCCTGCGTAGTCGTGCACGGCCTTGGTCGTTTCTGCACTGCGTTCGTAGCTTTCAAAGAGTTCGGTACCCTTGGCCTCGCCATAGGCGGCAACAAACTGCTCCTTAGAGGGACCGCCGTTTTTCAGATAACCGTAGGTCGCAATCTCAGAGAGGGCATCCTTGGTTGCAACACCGAGCTCGTTCTGGGCCGATGTTCGCATCTGGGACGCATAGGCATGAGCCGATTGCCAAAGAGAAATGCGCTGAACAGTGGTAAGCCCGTCAATAACAGGAATTCCTGTCCGAGCGCCGGGCTTGGTCATTTCCCGGATAAAGTCTTTCTTGTCCAGAATTGAATCGCCGTACTTATCCGAGAGCGCAAGCCCGAGCTGTGGGGCGGCAGTTCTAAAAAGCTCGTTGCTTAGTTTGGAGCGAATCTCAGGCGAGATGTTTTTCTGATTCGTTTGGAAGTCGAACAAGGCTCCTACAGGGTTGTCCTGTGCCCACGCTGTGTAGCGACTCGCTTCCGTAAGGTCGTGATACTGTGACTTAAGGTCGGATGTCTGCTGCGCATCGTACCCACGCAAAGAGGCAATGTAGTCAACCTCTGCGTCGATGCTTGCCTTTGTCTTGTTAAGATATTCGCGGCTGTTCGGATTGTCGCCTGCGGACCGAATCAACCCCTTGATACGTGATTCGGACGACGAGAGATGCCACGCCTGCTCCTGGTTGTTCCGGTATTGGAGCATGCGTGTTTGCGCCGAAGCCAGACGATCATTGATTCGTGACTGTAGAGACTCGCTGGCCCAGGGCGAAAGATTGTCCAGAATCTTTTGTGATTCCCTCTTTAATACTTCAATTGAGCCGTTGTATGTATCGACAGAGTTTTTTCCCTGAGTGGCAAAGAATCCGTTCGGAATCTGACGATAGATGCCGTCGTCGTTTGTTTCTTGTTCGCTTAGCTGTGCTACTAAGTTATCGGGCACCGGCGCGGCATTGTTCGGAACGTCTTTGTAGCTTCCGTCATCGCCTGTTCCTCCTGCGGAACCCTGCTCGCTGCCGCCCTGACCGTAAAGGATGCGACGCTCGATATCCAAGTACTTGAGTTCGGCTTCATCCGCCTCTGCCTTCACGTTGCGATTCGCGATGATTTCGGCTGCCTTGGTTGCGGTTTTACCAAACTCAACAATCGGCTTGATTGCCTCTTGGTAGTTCTTTTCGTAGTCGTATGTTGGCCGAGGGATACGGATTTCCGAAGAACCCATGCCGGTTTGTGCATTGTCGCGTTCGGTCGCTACACCGCCTTGAAACATCGGAACAATCGGCATTTACTTACCTCCGCCTAAAAGTCCTGTGAGCTTTACGTTTCTGTATTCAATCGGAGCCGCCTTCTGCGTGCCGTCACCAAAGACACCTAATGCCTTATAGGTTAGATACTGATTTCCAATCTGCGCCGCACTTCCGAGGATGCTAGAGCCGAAATTGCCCCAGACGCTTTGCTTGTTTGCCTGAGCCATGTAAGCCTCGCCCTCGTATCCAGCTGCTTTCATGCGATAGCCCCACGCCTGGCGCGTCGCGTTCTGGCGCATCGTGATTGTGTCCATTTCTTTAATGAGGTCAGTAGATGCTTGAATTTCGGCTGCCGAACCCGTGCCGACGGCAATGCCGTTCGCGGCCAAAGTCGCACGCTGTTTGCCCTTGACCTGACCTGCGGCCATGGTTTTCCGGACAATGTCCTTTTCGGCGGACCGAAACACAGCCTGGGCTTGCTGTTCCATCATCTGGGCATTCAAGCGAGCGATGTTCGCTTGACTCTGAGCAATCGCATTTGAATAGCGCGTTGCCCCAATGGAGCCGAAAGCCGAAACAAGTCCAGAAACCGCTGTAGACGCAAGGCTAATGTAGCCCGCGCCCGCCGGAGTCAAAGTGCTGTCACCTGCCATATTTACGCCACTCCTGCCTGTTGAGCCATACCCTTCACTAATGCTCCCGCCATGTTCGAATCGTCAGCCGGCACACGTCCGAGCTTGGATAGATTGTCCGCAGCCTGCGCCTGCTGTTGTGCCATGGCCTGCTGTTGCTGGGCCTGCTGCTGTTTCTCAATCTCTGCCTTGGCTTGGTCCGTCGGCACGATGATTGACGGCGCGACACTGTAGTAGTCCGCGTACTCGTCAACCGCCTCAAATGGATCGAGTTTAGAAAGCACCTCGGGCTTAAATTGCGCAATCTGTCCAATGCGTTGTAGGAATTGGTCCAGACTGTTCGCACGAAGCGAATGCTGGGCGCGAGAGAGCATCGACATGTAGCGAACCTGGAGGGTCTGTCCTGCTAATTCTTGCGGAGGCGGAGGCATCTGACCGGCGCGGGAGAGGATGTTGAACGCACGCTCAATCAGGCATTTCAGCACTTCATTGTTGAATCTGGACAGAACAGGCCCTAAAAGCATTAGCTTTTCTTCGTTGCGACGAGCAACTTCTTCGGCTGTCATCTGATGTTTGTTCGCCTGGCTAATCATCAGGAACATGTCCACATAGAACGCCTGGAAGATTCGCTGCTTAATTTCCTGCATATCAGCCATTAGAGCTTGCACGTCAGGACGCACATTCCACGCAGACTGCACAACGTTGTTCGCCGTCGGCATGTCGATAAAGTTCCGTCCGCCAGGGAGGAAATCAAGCGCCCGATGCTGTGCCGAAGTCGGGAGAATCAAAGGCGGGTCAACGGCGTAGTCAATCGCGTTGCCCTTCTGCAGGTTCTCATGCTGGAGCTGTTTCGTGTCGCCAATGGCAACGATGCCGGGGCACTCTTCCGAGTACACGTCCGATGCGTTCGCTCCCCAGCGTCCGACGACAGCCGGGAATTCGTTGTAACCTGATTCCTCAAGAATTCCATCCTTGCCCTCGTCCGTATCAATCTGAAGGACAACGGACCGATACGGCATGTTTCGGTTGTCTTTCTTGGTACGGTCACGAATCTCACGCGGCTCGATGGCGTGAATGCACTTGTAGTTCTTATCGCGCTGTCCGTTGTCGTATGCCTCAACCACTGCACGTGAAACTTTTGCGCGCCCGTACTGCATGAGCATCTGCTCAGCCGTCATGCTAAATCGACGATATAGCGTGTTCGGGCGGTTCTGCGCATCGGTGCCGAGGCAGTATTCGCCACACACAAGCGGATAGCAGTGGAAACCATTGACCGCATCTTCAATCACGAGCATGGCGCATACGCCATAGACTCCGACCTCTCGCCAACCGTGATGCAACGACTGATACGTATTCGTGCGCTCGAAAGCCATCTCAAGGATGCGACGCACTCGGTCAAGATAAACCTTCACTCCGTGCGACTCATCGAGTTCAGGCGAGCCTGTCGTCAGGTCAAACCACTGCGTCGCAGGGTCGTTCATGCCCGATTGTAGGCCCGAGGATAAGATGCTCGACGCATACGTTGCCGCATTGTCGTAAATCTTGTTCCAGCGATCGCGTGCGTTGTTCTTCTGGGTCTGTGGGAAGAACCGTCCGCTTGCCGGAGTGATGTGTCGTGAAATCTCCGACCACTGCTCCACGAAGGGTTCCCGCTCAGTCTTGAGCGCTCCCCACCGGCGCAAGATGTGGTCTCGTAAATCCTTCCCTTCCATGATGAGAAATCCCAAAAGTTGAAACGATTTAGCCCAAAGTCGAACCACCGCCCAGGCTTAATTTGGACTTGTCCACACCCTGGGCTCCGTTAAGCAGCGTAGAACCTCCCGAAAGGCCCTGGTTGCTGTTCTGTTCGAGCAACGACGAAATATCCGCCTCGCGTCCGTTTTGGCGGCGAGTTTCCTGTGCCGAGCGCTCCGCCGTTTCTTTTGCACGAGCCTCTGCTTTCTGATTTGCAATCTTTTGCTGATGCATCTTGCGATCGTTCTGATACGCCGAAACCGCAGCTCCGGCTGCCGCAATACCAACGCCTACCCAGGCAGCCGTTGCCGCCGATGCTCCACCTGACATAGCTATCTCCTTGTCAAAAGTAAATCTGTTTGGTCTGTGAACTCTTCTTCGCAATCAACCGGATCCGTCTTGTCGGTTGCATAAAACATCGTCATGTACGTGTCTTTCTCTGCCGAAAAAGCCATTTGCCTCGGCGCCTCACCTCGCATGACATAAAACCCATCAATCTCGCACTTTTTGTCTCCGCAGTATGCTGTTCCCTTACCGCAGATCACCAAAACCGTTGGCACAATGATTTCGACTGCCGCACAAACAATTCCTGCCGGAACCATGCACGTTCTGACATAGCATCCGGCATGGATGAAGTGCTCGGTTGGCACGTCTTTCGTTGATGCGTTCGGATTGATTCCATTCAAAAACTCAATGAGCTTCGTCATTTTCTGCAACTCTTCCGGTTTGCACGGAGGAATTACGTCGCTCTTACGGAAAGCAATTTCGCTACTCATAGACGCACCGCCCACACAACGTTCTGTCGTTCAAAACCCATGGCCTCACAAAGCTTTTCGCCACGAGTTCCAGAGCGAGTTCCGATAAGGAGCGTCGTCGCGCCGAGTTCTTTGGCACGCTTTTGCATCTGACTGACTACGCGCACGCCGGCACTGCCCTTGCGCGCATCTTTGGAAAGAAATAGGGTCTCGGTCGACGCCAGCAGTTGCGCCTTGAAATGGGGGAGCTTCGATAGAATCAGCGTGAAAAAGCCGATGAGCGCTCCCCCGTCATCAAAGATGCCCGTAATATCGAAGCACCCTGTGTCCTCAAGGGCTTGATAGTGCGCAAAATCAGGCTCCGCAGTCTCGGCTGTGTACGCCGCTTCGTCACGGTATTCATGCCAAAGCCCCTCGTAAAGAGGGTTTGCCAGCATCTGAGAGCACGTCATTTGTTTGAAAATCACCGAATGTCCTCCCCAACATAAGTCGAATTGTCAAGTGCGAACCGGCTGATATGCGCACACCCTACGCATACGGATCTCGCGTTTCGGCGCGGCGATTGTTTCGATACGGCGTGACCGGCTGGATGTCTGCGAGATACTCATTCATCGGAATTGCGAGGGTGAGCATCAGTGCATCGGCCAAGTCAGGCGACGACAGACCGCGTTTTTTCATGTCTTCTTTCTTTTCAAGTAGAAGAAGGTTCTTCGGCGTGTAGTCAAATTCAACGCCTGTCAGGTCCGTTATCAGGTCGTCCGAGTTTTCAATCTGCCCGCCGGCCCTGAGCCACTCGCGACCATGGGCCCACATTTCGGCACGCTTGTTCGCATACAGGTCCTTTCTGTTCGGCGACTCACCGAAATTGATGCCGTTGACCTCATAGCCGTTTTTGCGCAGCCAATCCAACGGGCTGGAGCCAACGCCTCCTGCATCGATGTTGATAACTACGCGTCTTGCTCCGGCGCTCACGAGATCGTTGTAAAACTCCGCAACCTTTGCCCCTAACTGCCAGCCGTCCAATCCTCGATACTCTCTGTGTTTCCATGAACGCGCATCCATTCCTACCCTGCAAAAGATGACGGACCTATCATCACCGAACCTGGCCACGTCAACGCCGAGAATGCAAACCGTGGTGATGATTGACTGCGGTTCTGATTCGCGCTGCGCTGCTGTGTCCACAACGTCTCGGCTGATGAATTGCATGTTCGAAGAGGACGGAAATACGCCGCGCACGCGAACCTTCACAAAGTCACTATCCTCGCCGTAGTCGTCAATCCACTTCTGAATCTGGACTTTGTCCGACATCACGGCATTGCGTGTATCAATGTGCCGATGCACCCAGCGATGCCGAAAACGGTTGAAGCAGTCAAAGAATCGCCCGGTATTGCGTGTTGGGTTGCCGAAGCAAAGCCAGAACTTTTCCGTATCCTTGTCGGTCAACGCGCCCTCAGTCACTTCCCAGATGACATTTGAGATGGCAGATGCCTCATCGAAAATAACGAGCGTCCGAGCGCCAGCATTGTGCAAGCCTGCGAAAGCTTCCGGATTTGTTTCGGACCACGGAATGGCATCGATGCGCCACGTTTTGTCGTGCCCCGGCTGCTTTGAGTAAATGCTCATGGCTGAGCAGGTGAACCAATCCTTGAAAAGGCACACGTTGTACCACTTTGCCACTTCGGCAAAAGTTTTTGTGCGCAGCTGAGTTTCTGTGTTGGCCGTCACAACGCCGCGCGTATCCGGGTAGGTGCACAAGGCCCAAAGGACGAGCCAGGCTACAAGGCCAGACTTCCCCGCCCCATGACCTGCAGCTGTTGCGTCTTGATAAACCTCCTCGCGTTCGTGTCCGGATTGAAGCCTGTCGCGCATCGCCGTGAGAATCTCGGTCTGCCACGTGTCAGGTCCGGTGTACTTTTCAAGCGTGCCCTTGCCCCACGGGAAAGCGAGCTGCACGAAGCGCAGCGGGTCTTTTGAGCACCTTACCGCAAGCGTAGTCAGCGCATCCTGTATGCCGGAAGGCGTGTCCAGATTGAATCCTGCCTTAGTGCGTCCTTTTGTGACGGCCCTGAAAGTAGCTGCCGTGGCAACACCCTTCTTACTCATTGCTCAACTTCTCCCGGAGTGTCTCGGCCAGAATCTTGAGTGTTTCGTCCTTTGTATCATCGAGCTTCTCGCCCATACGCAGAAATTTGCCGATTGACTTTGTAGCGTCCAGGGCAACCGGTGCATTGATCATCTCGTCGTTGTCGTCCTTTACGACAATCTGTGAGTTAAAGTCGTGCAAATGCTTGAGGCTTTTGTAAACCCACTCTGGAGAAACTCCAGCCTTTTTTGCTGCAGAATCAATCTCTTTCTCAAGAGCCGCCTGGACGTTAGCCCTCGTTAGCGTGCGAGACGCCGTGACTTTTGCGGACCTTTTTGAGTATCCGGCCTTGATTGCGGCCTCTGTTGCAGACGTTCCCGAGGCAACGGCCTTCACGAATTTTTTTTGCTTGATTGTGAGCTTCGGTTTCTTCTCTGTCATTTCGTTTTCCTCACTCGGAAGTCGGCCACGGAGCAGTGTCGTGTGCGTTGCGAGATGTAACCGCGCACTGTTCTTACCGGCATATCCATTTTTGCCGCGATAGCTCGGAGAGAAAAACCTGCCTCCCGTAGCATGAGCACGGCCTTTACGTCGGCGTCCGTGTAGCGCGCAAGCGGATGATCCTCACCGATTGCGTGTCCGGAGTCTGAAACTGCAATCACCTTTCTGTCGAAAAAACTGCGGGAAGTCACGCTTTACCCTCTCTATCGCTCTCTCGATAACGACTGCTCGAACGAAGTCTCCAGGAAAGTCCGACGCTTCTCTGTACGCCTTTTTGAGAACCAGCTGCGCCTCCAATGGCAAAAGGCCATGATCAATCGCATCAATCATCACGGACCTCTATGCGAATATGGGCACACACAAAGGCAGGTCGCCTGGGGACCGATGCGAACGCAGCCTCTTGAGTGCGAAAGCAGTTGTCGTCCACGCCCAATGCCTGGGCAATTCCGTCACGGTACGGCTTCATTGCCGCAATGAGATTGTCATCATCCCGAGCGCGGCGGTCCGGAGGCGTGAAGGTGTACTCGATTGAGATTTTTTCAACAGCCTTCGGATTAAATATGATGTGGTTTTCGGATAAGTAGGCACGAGCGAGGACGTATGCCTCACCCCTGGCCCTCTTGGCGACTCGAGCCTTCTGCGCCCAGTGGCAGCGCGAGTTTGGCGTGAGCTGCGCCGGAGGCCAAGAAAGGACCAGCGCCATAGGGATGATTTGCGTCATTCGTACAGCCCCTCCCTCATCAGTTGTCGACGATACTTGTAGTCAACAATTTCGTCGATACCTGCACTATCCACGTTGAGAAGAACCCCGATTTGTCGTAAAAGAAAGTGCACGTCCGCCGCCTCTCCGATGATTTCTTTGCGACTAACCGGTGTCGGCGATCTCAGATGCACGGCGATTGCCTCTGAGAGTTCAGCGAGTTCCTCCTGCAATTTTCTGAGCTGATGATCGAGTCCGTACTGCCGAGCCATGCGCTCAACGCGCCAATCTGTCTGCTGCCAATCCACCGTGTCTCTCATGCCTTTTCCCCTTTAAATTCATATCTGCCCCCTTTTCGCTTTTCTTGCCGCGCTTCGTCTGCGATTTCTTTCACAGTCTTGGCGTAGCCCTGCCGGTACGCCATTGCGAGGTCCTTGTTTTTCGCGTACGGACGAATGCCTTCCACAAGAAGAACGCGGCGCTTAACGTCGGCTTGTCCCTGTCGGAAGGCTTCTTTGGCCCGTTCGAGCATCTCTTTCGTGGTCATTCCTTGGCCTTTTTCTTGGAGCGGGCATTGATTTCCTTTGACATAGCCAAAAGACGCGCTTCAAGTGCTTTTTTGTACCCAATCATTGCCACGTATTGTTGTTCGAGAAAGCGGCGGTGCGCGAAAGTAACGCCGTTGAATCTCCACCCGTCCTTTGAAAGCGATTTGAACGTGCGATTCGTTGCCACTGCCGCGAAATCGAAAGCAACCAGGAACTGCCGGAGTTTTTCGGTTTTGAGTGCGAGTTCCGCGTACTCCTTTTGAACTTCCATCAATACGATTCGAACATCAGTCATTACATTTCTCCTTTGTTGTTAAAAATCCTGCGCGGTAGGCTGGCTATCGGACGTTTTCGAGACATCTTCCGGCGAGCACGACAAATCCTTTTCCTTCGCCTGTTTTCCTGTCTCAGAAGACTGGCCAAAGCCGGTGCTTGAACTGCGCTGGAAATGGGCTTTTATCCGGAGCACGAAACGCACGATCCTGGAGTCTTCGTAATTATTTGGATTAAAAATGCATAAAGAGTTGCAGATGCAAGCGAACGCGATGCACAGAATCGCGAAGCTCTGGATCGAATCGATGGCAGCTTGACTCATACCTATACCTCCTCAAAGTCAGGCTCTTCAATCCACGATGAGATCGGTCGAAATCCCCCGTGTTGTGCTGCGAATTGCGGACTGACAGATCGAGACATCTTTGCCCCTGTATCGGTCATGACTTTGTCCATAACCAGAGACCGCATTCGAAGTGCGTAGTGACGCAGGCGTTCCGGACCATGCTCATCTGTCTGACGCATCGTCTGCTCTGGATCGATGCCGAAGTCGTGCAAGCGCTTTCGGAAGAGATCGATCATGTCAGCAGTGGCAATCCACTTGATTTTGCCTTCGTCGGCTTTGTAATCAATCATTTCCCGACTGATCCACTTGCTGAGTTCCTGCCAATACCACGCCAAGTATTTGAACTCATGAGTCTGCATAATCCGTGTAATCTTGGGCCAAGCAGATACGTTCTGAGCTTCGTCGTGCCACTCGCACAAGCCGTCGACGCAGGGGGGACACGTGCAACCGTCTACCTTGCAACGCCTCGGCTCGCTTCTTGGAGCTTCGGTTTGCTCTATGGCGCTTCTTCTGTCGTGAATCATGCGTATTTCTCCTCAAGAATTTTTGTGAGGTTCTCAGACTTGAGAATCCAAGACAGGTCGACACGAAAGTTCGAATGATCTCCGGAGCGTTGAGTTCTCCCCATGAGGAAGTCGGAATCCTTAACCCGCTCGAAGATTCTCCGGAAACACTCGATGATTTCATCCGGGCTTTCCGCTTGCCAAAACTTTGCAAGCTCGTTAGCACGGAGACGGATTGACTGCTTGCGACTAGGCGTAAGCTTCAAACACGCCACACATCCTGGTGTACACATCCCGTTGTAGAGATCGACGATTTTTTCGTAGGGAATCTGAAGTGATTTTTGAGGTTGAGAAATTTTCTCAACTGAGCTTTGCTGAGCGTCGTTTTCGGGAGAAAAGGACGAATGATGCGTAGCATCATTAATATATTCCTGTTCCTGCTCCTGCTCCTGTTCCTGATATGCCATAGGGTATGCGATACCGTTTGCCATACCGTATGCCATACCGTCTGGCATACACTTCCTGAAAGCTTCCGCGTACCCTTCACCACGTTGAAAACAATGGGTTTTTGCAGACTCCAAGACTTTTGAAAGCAGCGGACATTCGGGCAAAAGGTCGATTGAATTTCGCCACGAAAGGACGACTTTTGGGTTATCCGGCGGGTTGTACTTTAGGAAATTTTTTACCCAAAAAAGACCACGTTCGTCATACTCTACGATACCCACGTCATACAGTTCCCTATACCGTATGGCATACCGTTTCGAGTCGAGTCCAAGTTCTGCTGCGACGGACGATGCTCGCATCGGAATGGCACCGATCATCGTCATTGCCGGTGCTGTCAGTAAGTACATGAAAAGAAGCTTTGCCTCTGACGAAAAGGACGAAAACTTCGCGTCATTCCAGATTCGCGGATCGATTTTTCTATATCGAGCCATTTAAAAACCTCCTTTCCGTCTTTGGGGCGGTTACCGCTGAACGGTAGAAGACGGCAGAGCCGCCCCGACCGACAGAAAAGAAGAAATCCGTACCGTTCATACGCTCTCCTAGTTGCTTTCAAAAATTTTTTTGTAGGCAATGCGAATCTTTTCCTCTGTTGACTCACGAGGAATCGATTTGCCTGACGCAATGCGAATTAGTGTCGAGGCCGGAAGCCCACTGAATCGCCCGATTCGCTGGTACGACCATTGGACCTTCCGGAAATCTCTGACCATCTTCTGAGCGGAAATGTATTTGAGCATTCCTACCTCCTTTACCATATCAATTCTATATCGAAACGGATACGAAATGCAAGCGAAACAGGAATAATGAAATGAAAAAAGAATGGGGTTAGAATGAAGATGCGATAAAATCGGCCTAGGTTTTTGGCATTGCTACTACAAACGATATGAAAATATGTCTACTTTTTCTGAGAACATGAATAGACTGAGAGAGGCATCTGGCCTGTCTCTCAATGAGATAGGTCGCAAATTCGGCGTGCCAGCATCGACCGTTTTGCGACTCATAAAACCTGAAACAAAACCGAGACGAGCCTCTGTGATGCTTGTATCGTCAAAGATTGGTATTGATGCCTATACTCTAGAAAATGTCCGGCTATCCGAAGACGACAATCGTTTCAAGGACGCTCTAGACACGCTGCTGAAGATTCCTGACGCCGGCACATCAGTCCCAGCAAAGAAAGACGACCCAAATATCCGCCGAGCTCGAAAAGAAGATGTTCAGATTGAGCCGGAAGATCTTTTTAATTTTTACCTGCTTTCAAGCAAATACGCCCACGCTCAGGAGTTGCTTAAAGACGACCCGGACTCTTTCGGATACCTGTCGCTGGTGATGCCTACGGACGAGTTAGCGCCGACAGCCCCGCGAGGCAGCATTGTCTATCTATCAGTAGAGAAAGATCCTCACTGCCCTTCTCCATCGCAAGAATTTGCTGTTGGACTAATTGAAGAGAAGCATATTTACACATTTGGCATTCTCGAAATAGCCAAAGGCAAGATGTTCATTACACCAATAAACCCACGACTCAATGAAGAACCGGCAGAAGTCTCTGCCGTTGTCGCGCGCGTAGAAGCCTGGATGGTTTTCTTTAAGAAATAAAGGCATCTGCGCTTTCAACGAATCAGTCCGAGTGTAACTACTCGGACTTTTTTTGACATTCATCAAACATTTTCGTTTCGTTTCTGTTTCATTTCCTCATTTTGTGATATATTGCGCAATGAAAGGAACACAACAGCGCAACAACGCGCAAGGAGTCCAAAATGATTGACGAGTACAGATACCTAATGCTTTCGACGCTTGACCGAGAAAGTCGCTTACCGCGCATGCTCGACGCCTACGTGGGGCAATTGAGGGAGCGCGGATTCGAACGCGACCTTGGTGAACTAAAAAACAAGATCTTCACAGAACTGGAGTCGTACGAGAAAGAAATCAAGCGCCTCCGTGCTTTTCATGCCGAGCAGCAAAACGTCGGCACTGTTCATACAAACTAGAAAGAAGCTCAAGGTCGTGCTGGAGAGGCGTCATGACATCGGGATTTCGCTCATCAACAAAGCAAACTTCTTTCTCGGGATTTGGCATTGGAACGGAAGAAAGTTTGATTGCACCAGATTGTATAAGGCCAAAGAAAAGCACTTCAGCTTTTGAAAGTTTTGGCATCTGTTGACCGACATAGAACTTTTGAGGATTTTGTTCATCAAACATAAAAGTTTCTCCAAAAGAAGATTGAGTTTGCGGTTTTGAGGATTCCCGCATCTCAATCTTCTCACGGAGAAGAGGGAAAAACAAATGATGACGATTGACACCCCAATTAAGAACCTTCACCAGGCGAAGGCCCCGCCGACATGGCTCGGCGAGTTTCTCGAAGACACATTACCGTTGATCGTCTTCGTTATCGCAATCGGTGCGTTTTTGTGGGCGCCGGCGTTTCTAGGGATGTAACAACTTAACGAGGGCGAGGCCGTTTTGACAGACAGCAACTTACCGACGCGGCAAAGCCCCCACCAAAAGAGGAGACAAAGATGGACAAGAAAAATCACGTAAGCAGGCTGATGTACGCAGACGGAGGAGCTAACGCATTGGCAGACCGTATTTCTGAGATTGTCTGCTACTACCTGGATGACCACGCCAAGGCCGGTGACACGAAGGCCGCGCTTGAGGCTCTCTCAAAGTACACCGAGAAGGTTCAGGCGGCCTTGAAAATCATTGAAGAAGAAGGTTTTTAACGGAGATGGTTTTTGTTTAGCCGTTGTTCAATCTGAGCGATTTTGTTTTTGAGTTTTTCGATTTCATCAGACAGTTCGGCAACCAGCTCTTCAAGAGTTTTAGTAACAGGTTTATCAGACATAAAAGTTTCCTCCAAGGGTTGGTTAGATAGGTTGTGACCGCTACCGATTCTAGCCAACCCAACCGGAGGGGAAAGGAGTCCAAAAATGAAATTGGTTTCGTATGAAAACCGAGCCGAGTGGCTCGATGGTCGCAAGAAAGGAATGGGCGGAAGCGACGTTGCTGCGGCTTTGGGTTTGAGCCCGTGGCGCACGCCGGTCGAGTTGTGGCAAGACAAGCGCGGAGAGTCTGAACCGCAGCCGACATCAGACTCTATGCACTTCGGCACGATTCTTGAAGACATCGTCGCCAAGGAATTTCAAGAGCGCACCGGCATGAAGGTGCAGCGTGTCAATTACACGTTCGCCGACGGCGAGGACGATTGGATGCGTGCCAATATCGACCGCGCAATCGTCAACCCGGACATCTCCGGGAACGTCCGAGCCGTCAAAGATCCGAAGGAAGGAAAGCCGGTTGTCACAACTGACGCAATCCTTGAGTGCAAAACTGCATCGGCATTCTCTGCAGCTCTCTGGGGGGATTCCCAAGAGGACGAAATCAAAGCCGGCAAGATTGTGACAGATCACCGGATTCCTCTCTACTACGAAACTCAGGCGCAGTGGTACATGCGCCTCACTGGCGTTCCTGTCTGCTATGTCGCTGTACTCATCGGCGGCAACGATTTCCGGATGTACAAAATCTGCCGGAACGAAGAAGCAATCACGGCAATCGTCGAAAAGTGCCGAGTCTTCTGGTTCGACTACGTCAAGACCGGTGTCGCTCCGGAACCGATGGACATCGATGACATTCGCCATCTCTACCGTCGTGAGGTCGGTCCTATGGTCGAGGCTTCTGCTGAAGCAGCCATTGCTCTTGGCGAGTACCGAAATCTCAAAGGTCAGGCCGAAACAATTAAAAAGCAAATGGATGCGGTTGCCACGCAAATAGCCGGTTACATCGGCGAGAACGAAGGTCTACTCCTTGATGGCAAGAAAGCCGTGACATTTAAAGCGCAATCTCGCGCCACATTCGACAGCAAAAAACTCAAGGCCGACGACCCTGAATTGTGGATCAAGTACGTTGGCCATACCGCTCCGAGCCGAGTTCTTCGCGTGTATTAATTATTGATTTATAAGGAATATTTGAATTATGAGTACGACAGATGCATTGCTTGAGAAAGTGAATCCTACCGCGGCAAAAAAAGCAGTCGCAGTCAAGGCAACCAAAGAGGGTTCTCTTCTAGACATTGTCACGTCCAAAGGCTTCCAAAAGCAGATGGCCCTTGCTCTCCCGAAGACGCTAACTGTTGAGCGCCTGACGCGAATCATCATGAGCGAATGCCGGAAGACGCCAGAGCTGCTCAATTGCTCCCCGGCTTCCTTTTATGGTTCTATTTTGCAGTGCGCACAGCTCGGACTTGAGCCTGGCTCCGCCCTTGGTCACTGCTATCTACTCCCCTTCGGAAACGGAAAGGCCCGAGACGGTCGCCCGAATGCGCAGCTCATCATCGGCTATCGCGGCATGATCGACCTAGCCCGCCGGTCCGGACAAATTGTCAGTCTGCACGCCTACTGCGTTCATGAGAAAGACGACTTCCATTACGAGCTCGGCCTGCATCCAGACATCCACCACATCCCGTGCGCCACAGCAGACCGTGGCCCTGTTACTTACGTCTATGCAGTGGCCCAATTGCAAGGCGGAGGTGTGCAGTTCGAGGTCATGAACCGTGCCGAAATTGAAGCCGTCCGGTCGCAGTCCAAAGCCGGAACGCGAGGCCCGTGGGTTGGCCACTGGGATGAGATGGCAAAGAAGACGGTAATTCGTCGGCTCTTCAAACTCTTACCGGTCAGCATCGAAGCGCACCGTGCTGTCGAAGTCGACGAGAAGACCGACCGGGGTGAGGCAGTTACTGCCTCAGACGTCATCGACGGAATTACCACGGAAAAGGGCATCTCCATCGAAATGTTGCCGGAAGAAGACGATGACGCCCCAATCAAAGCCGACCCCGCTACCGGCGAGGTCAAGAAAGAAATCACAGACGAGGACTTGCTCGCGTGACTTGACTGAGCGGGAGGTGGCCTCTTCAGGGTGGACTCCGGGCCCCCTCCCCTTGGTCGCCAATCAAGGAGACGACGAATATGAATCTCGACGATTACATCACTTGGAAGCAACTCTTATCAGAGTGGAACGTTTGCCAGCGCACAATCTACCGTTGGCAAGCCAAGGCGAACTTCCCTCGCGCTTTCAGGACGCCCATGGGATGGGTTTTCTCGAAAAAGAGAATCACTGACTGGATGAAAGAACGAGAACGCATTGCTCGCAACAACGTTGGACACGAAGGTAAAGCGAATGTGGCTTGTAGATGACATTGTGGAAGAAGTGTGCGCTTTGGCAAGGCCAAAATCGAGAATCGAAGTTTCTCACGAGGGCGGCAGGGTAAAGATCAATGTCAGAAAAGATCTAGTCACGATGCAAATGGACCTCTCTCCAGAGGAGTCACTCAAGCTCGCAATCGCTATCGCAACACACGCAAAGAAAGCGCAAGGATAGGGAGAAACAACGATGGAAAAGATTTTATGGCAGATGGCGGCGCGCTTTTTCTGCGTGCGCTACGAGCCGACAGAAGAAGAGCTCCAGGGCGCGCTCGACAAATGCGTCGAGTTTTTAGCTGTGGTCGATAAGACCATAAGCGATCTAGAAGAAAAGGTTTTCAGTTAATGGTGCGCCAGGGGTGTTTGGCTGGACTCCTGGCATCCCCGGTCGTGCCGACATTAGGAGAAAGAGAAAAGACATTTGAAGAAAAACGTGAAATTTGGGACGCCATCCTTGAGTGTGCAAGACACGCGCCTTTAAAAGCCCCGACTCAATTGGCCGAGGAACTGATTTCCGCTCACAGTCGAGTTTGGGGTGATTCCACAGAAGAGCCTACGTGCTCGTATCGTCGAAGACACGACGGATTACACCTACGAGACATCAAACAAAATCTACGAACTCGGAAGTGACTTGGGGTATTTGGCGAGACTCAAAGCCGAGAAAAGAGCGCTTCCCACTGATGCATCCATTGCGGAAAGCGCCCTTAATGAACTGACTGAAACAGTAAAGACTTTGTACGGGCTTAAAGGCGAATTAGGATCGAGATGAACATGATTGGCCTGCACATGCGCTGGGGCAATGTCACACGCCCTGTGGTCGTTGAGTACCCGGAGAGCTTTTCCTTTATCGGTCCGTTTCTAGTTTGCTACAAGCGACCAGAACGACCGATATTTTTTCAAACATACACAATAGGAGCAATGAAAAATGAAAGAGTTGATCAAAACGGACATCACGGTCGGAGCGAACATCGAGGACGTGTATGTGGCGATGTGCATCACTTCCGACGACAACAGTCTAACGAAACTCCGAATTGCGCCGGAGACAGCAAGAATCGTCGCTCGCAATCTTCTAGCGCAGGTCGATGAAATCGAAGCCGACCAAGCCGAGGCCGCTCCAAATACAGCAAAGAAAGACAACGGACCGAATGTCAGACAGAATGGAAAAGGAGAAAAAGTATGGCAAGCGTGAATAAAGTGATTTTGATTTGTACGCTCGGAAAAGATCCCGAGGTGCGCCAGACACAAAGCGGAAGCGCAATTTGCAACCTAAGCGCTGCGACTTCCAGAAAGTACAAAGACGCCCAGGGCGAGTATCAGGAAGAGACGGAATGGCACAGAATCAGCCTCTTCGGGCGCATGGCCGAGTTAGGCGGGCAGTACCTGAGCAAGGGTTCTTCCGTCTACATTGAAGGCCGCCTGCGTACTCGCAAGTACAAAGACAAGGACGGCATTGATCGTTACGTCACGGAAATTATTGGAGAGCACATGCAGTTTTTAGACAAGAAGCCTGCAACCGTGAGCTCAACTAACGTGCGTAAAACGAGTCCGGCACCGGAGGAAGATTGCCCTTTTTAAATCTGTGGAGATGACGCCTATGGACTGACACAATCAGGCAGACAAAAGCGCAGCGGATTTTCGGTATGCTGCGCTTTACTATAATCAGCGTCAAGAGAGAGGAGATTCCTAAAGACTAATTGCTAGCAGGCATCTGTGCATTTTTTGCACATACGACATCTAGTGTACGAGGGTAGCTAGCGCGTCTTTCTCTCTTGCGATTCTTCGAGCCAAGTCGTCGCCCTCTGCAAGAAGTCCCGAACCTTCGCTGAGAAAGCGTCGGCACTGGGCGTACTCGGCTCGGTAAGAGCGGTCGGAATCTGCTGTCGCTCCGTCGGCACGGGCACTTGCGACGCGCAACCGGTTAAGCAAATTATCACGCTCAGCGCGATTAGCGTCAGCCCGACGGCTCTCCAGAACCAAGCGACTTGTCGCTTCGGAGATTCTTTTTTCATAACTCTTCCTTTGTTCTTCGGTTTGAATAGCGATTTGCGCCTTGAAATCGGCGATTTGGGCGTCGCACTTGGCTTTTTGGTACGAACTGCCGAGCCATGCACAGAGAGCGCATACGGCGATGATTAGAAGCGGAACCGCTTTCGATTTGTAAGCAGTTAGGAATGCCATGGCGGTTTTGAAAAATGAAATCATTCAGACGCTCCAACGAGCAACAAAGAGAGAACCATTGCAACAATTACCGCCGTGATAAAGTCAGCGAGAAGCTCGAGCATGCATCTGCGATTTACTGAGTCTCCTGTAGAGTCCATACACGATTGCGAAATCAGCGCAACGAAAATCCCAAAAACGACAAGAGCAAAATCGTGGCCTGACATAATGTCTCCTTTAAAAGTTATACATCTACTCTCAAAAACAGCTTTGACTCTTTCTCGCGCCGACGCTTCAGACCTTCGACCGCGCGACCACCGGCTCGGCAG
>ENA-OZFZ01000430-OZFZ01000430.1-human-gut-metagenome-genome-assembly--contig:-NODE-430-length-21164-cov-6.526411_pt1 | contig 21164 bp, 14 predicted proteins | sample MGYA00244621_ERZ653640 | MGnify/ENA primary metagenome ERZ653640 (study PRJEB26926, sample SAMN06165019) | human gut metagenome | biome: ENVO:00009003; feature: ENVO:2100002; material: ENVO:00002003... | reverse complement strand
CGAGATTCATGAGCGTCTCGTGGGCTCGGAGATGTGTATAAGAGACAGGAATAAGGAATAAATTTATCTACATTTACGTTAAATACCGTAACGATGTATTGCAGCTCAGCTTTTATCTGAAAGCAATTGCATATTGCTTTGTCTTGAAGAGAACGCCTCATCTGAAGCTCTGAACGATTCGTGGGGAATATAGAATTAGCACCTGTTAAATTGCTACATAGTTGCCCGAGCAATACAGATATCTTTTCTCTTTCTTCGTCGAGTAACCATCTGTATTCTTCTTCCGGGGAATCCTCATACATATGCACCTTATATTTTTGTCGTATCACATCTTTCTTATTATGCGTGCCAAAATCCCTGAAGAGGAGAGAGGTCATTGATAACCTCATTTCTTGCGCATGTATAATAGTTTCAAAATCCTTATTTATTTTTCTATCTTTAGCGAGCACTCCGCTCATACAATTATTTCTCCTTTCATCCCTGTTTGTATTTATCCTTTAAATAAAGGCTCTTAATTCGCCACACGAGGTGGCGAGATTAAAGAGCCAAGATTTGGTGATTTACCGGTTAGTAAATTAAGAAGAAGGGGCGCACACCGAGGGAGCGAGAAGCCCCACGGCCGAGCGCATTGCCACTGCTATTGACATAGCAGAAGTCGGAAGCCGACTGCACGGAGCGTAACCAATACCACATATTTCTAACATGTATGAGGTCATGTCTATGCTTAAAGAGTGATAATTGCGATTTTTGGCATCCAGTGTCATAACCATTCTGGCTTGTCTGAGACCATGCTCTGCAGCCGTATGCCATTTCTTCATTCATTAAGTCACAATATCTTGTGTACCAAGCCCAATTGCTAGGCATACCATTGGCGGTAGCATTAGCAAGTAGGTTCTTATATCCAAGAATATGAGCTTCTCCGAAGTCTTTCTTGAATTTTGCAAGAGCCGCATCAAGTCCTGATGCGTACATTTTCGAACCAACATATGCGCCTGTAGTTGTATTTGAATCATTCATTACAGCGTTATATAAAGTTCCGGCAGGGATGATTAATGCGTGGTGGGTGGTTAGGTCAGTATCTCCGCACCTAAGCATATAGTCACAGTCTGCTACATAATATGTAGTGCCATTAATTGTCCAATAATCGCCGACAAATATGTCTGTAAATGTACCATTTCTTATTGCTGCTGACTGAGCCGCTGTAAAAGATGTACCTAAGTTCTTGCCTCGATAGATTGCGTTATGTATTCCGGCATTATTGTAGTTCAACACATTTTTTATATTATTGAAACTTGCCGAGCAGTTCACGGCTTTATCAAGCTCTATCTGCTTAATGTCTCCGCCGTTATTTACAAATAATTTATCAGTTGTCGCCATCGACGTTATAGCCGTGACGCCCATAATAGGTTTTCCAATTTGTGTTGCCATATCAAATTAATCCTTTCGTTTACCAATTTAAAATAGCCGACACAATGGTCGGCTTGTTAATAAGTTTCTATTGATTGTTGTTAAATACCCATTTGGGGTATAAATTCTTAAAGTCTGCCCGGGAGCTAGATTCGATACAAAATTAGAGTTTTATACCATAAGGATATTTCCCGATGCATCGGTGAGGAGAGCGCTACTTGCATCCATGAGATAATTTCCAAAATCATAGCCTGGGAAATCGAGTGTGTCAGAGTTTCTGAGTAGATTTTCAGAACCTTTAGCATTTAAAAGTGCTTTGTCTGCTTTCTCCTCGGTAGCTGAAACCTTGCTGGTATATCCACTATATGTTGACGTTACATCATGAATCTGTGTAACGAAATCTCCTGTACTGCTATATCCAGAATTTTTAATTGTATTTTGGAATCCATCTACAGTCTGCTTTGTAGTATTTACAGTTTCCAAAATGCTTCCTGTTTCAACACCGTTAAATGATTCAATGCTTGTCTTAGCTAGTATCGTTGTGACGCTGCTTTTAGTCTCTTCGCGAGTATAATATTCAGTTTGAAGAATCTCTGTGATATTTTTTGCGATAGTGACTTCTGCAGTGATGATAGGGAAGTAGGCTGTCAAAGCGTTTCCGGAAGCGTCAGTGAGCTGATTACCACTTGCGTTCAAGATAAAGTATGTGTCTTCAACATCGCAGTAATAAATGTAATCCTCTGCGATATCGTTATATGATACAGTGATCGACTTTGCGGATTTATTGAAAGATAGGTCTATTCTTCCGCCCGAAGCTGTTTTTCTATGCCAAGAATACTTATACTGAGAGCCGTTTGTATCTATAACTTCTTTACCCTTTTGTAAGATACAGGTTAAAGTTGTAGAGTTTGAAGTAGCGAGAACCTTTCCGTTTGAAGTCTCTATACGAGCTTGAAAAGTTTCATTCTGCGCTACCTTATCAGACAAATCTGTGGTACTTTTTTGCATTGTACCAAGAAGAGTATTAAGGGATTGCTTTCCCTCATCGTAATAGAGTCTCGAAACATTTATTGTCTGTGTACCGCCATTTATACTTGAGATAACAGAATCAATGTTTAGTCTATCACCCTCGATGCCAGTATAGGTTGTATCTTTCTTCTTAATCATGTTATTAACGATAAGCCCATCCGCGATAGCATCTTTTGTAATACCATCTCCGTTGATGATGACTGCGCCTTTCTTGCTCTTGATGAAGAAAGAAGCATCGCCCGTGGCATCAGTTCCAAGCTGAATATAAACATTATCTCCATCCTTGAACTGAAGCGCAGAACCGTTCATTACAGCAGTCTTATTTCCATCTGCAGCGAGTGTAAAGTTTGTTCCAAATAAATCGGTTACAATAGCCTTATTTGCCGCAAGATTTTCCACAAACTGTGTACCGAAAACTCCGGTAATAGATGTATGGGTCATTGTATTCAATGAATTTATAAATGCGCTCTTACTTGAAAATTCTGTAGCTGTAAGCAGGTTTATGTTCGCTATATTCGCTTTCAAATTATTTGTCTGTAAATAATTAGCCTGTATATTCTTGGCAGTAATATAATCGGACTCGAGCGTCTTGATAGTTGCAAATTCAGCAGTTAATGATTTAACAAGAGCTTTGTCTGCGTACAGCTCCTTAATTTGTGCATAGTCAATTTCTGCAAACCGCGCATAGAAACTATCTACCTTCATATAGTCTGCAATTACGGTATTAACTTTCAAAACAACGCTATCTAGGCCTGTAACAACCTTTGATAATTCTCTTTGGTCAGTTTTGCCATCTGATGTTATAAACTCTACTGCAACATCTTTTAACGTTATTACGTTAGCGCCACGTACATACTTTATTCTATCGCCAGCGACAGAGAAAGAGCCTGTATTAAGGTCAAAATGTGTACCCGCATGTTTTCCATCCTTATCCAAGAAGTTAGCCGAATAGATATGTCCAGCCATCATGATTCCAGAAACAAGGGATTTAGATATTACGCCGTAATCCTCAACCTTTTCTCCGTTTAGCTCATATGTTATATTTCCGATAGCTGTTTCCGCTGTCTTCCAACCATCTCTTGTAAATGCAAACATGTTATGGACAAGAGCGGCCTGTTTTAAATCATATACTCCTGTGATATCGTCATATTTTCTTAATCGTATACCATTCTTTCCCCAGACAATATCCTCTGAGTCAGCATTCTTTATTAACGTAGCAGCCGTGTTCAGGCCATTAGTCAGCACACTTGTGATAGCTTTGCCAGCCTCTTCACCTTGTTTTGCTTGTTTGCTAACGGTAGAGACGCTCGTCGCAAGAGACGATGCCTGCCTCTGAATACTCTCTATATCTGTGTATCCAAGTTTCGTTCTTGTTAAATCAGAAAATTCTACATTGATATTCTCAAGACTACCAAAACTGATTTCACAGGATATTAGACGCAGCCTGTAGATAATTCCATCTACGTTAATTCGTATCCAGTTTCCGAGCCTAAAATGATTCATGATAGGTGCAAACTCTGGCATAACCAAAAGATTATACAGAGTAGAAGAGATGCTGTGCTTTCTCTGGGCTGATTTATACAGCTCCTCTGAAGCGTCCTCCACAAGTTCCTTAACCTTTTCCAAAAGCTCTTTATTCCCTAGCCCGTCAGAGATAAAGTTGTTATTTGTATAGACATCTTCCCTGCGATATAAGCAGAACTCTTTATACAACCTATCACCAAAGTAGGATTTCATATCTAATTTATTCTGGATATCAGCAATCTGCTTCTCGTATTTAGCCTGTTTATTTTCCCAGTCTTTGATAATTCCTGTAACCGCATCTATTGCCGACTGACAATATGTGAGTTTATTGTAGTATGGGAGATAAATGTCTTTATACCAGTCGGCACCCTCATTAGCTTGATCTTCCTCAACGAGAATATCTATTGCTCCCTGTATTGCATCATAAAAAGACGTAAGTCTATTAAGACAATATCTAGGAGTCTGTGGGTCGCTCATCAATTGATTCTTGAATTTAGTAGGGTCTTTAATTGCTAAAACATCAAATGTGTTTGCATCATCATTACTTTTAGCCATGCTTTTGGTAATTTTCTGCTCTAAAAATTTGCCATAGTTATCATAGACTGTAATATTCATCCGGCCTGTATAAGCAACATCTTTTTCGTCTGAATAACTGGTGAGTTTTAACTTTCCAGTCCACACACCGTAGCTATATCCATCTTTATCATTTTTGCCGTTGAATGTAAAAGTAACAGCATTTTCTGCGGTATCATCTACATCAATTTTAAATAGGCTTGTATTTACATATACTCTTGCGTAATTTTTAAGGGCTGAGTTTACGGTGGCAACAGAGGTATACTTATCTACAGATGCAAGTCCGAGAGGGCTGAGATTAGCAACCGTAAGCTTCTTAATTTCTTCGCTTGCCGATGTCTCGGGCTGTTGTGTCGAAGTAGGCATCAGTTCAGAGGTATAATACAGCACCTTATCCATACATTCATATAGGTTATTATTTGCTGTCATGTAATCAGCGCTTGCGTCGTTACAAGCCTTTACATATGCATCATATTTTGCTACAAGCTCAGAACTCATATCTGCTCGCTGCTCATCTGATAGATAATAAATGTAATCCGAGCCATTAGGCATAACGCTTCTGATTGCGGCCGTAACGACATCATCACCGCCTTCTATCTTAAAACAGTTCTTTACACTATCTGTGTCTGTCGAAAAAGATATCCCATCTGTTAGATTTTCTTTGTCGATATATATAGTTGTATCTTCGCCAAAGTATGATAGAGCAGTGCCGTGGCATTTAGGGCAAGTATCATTGAAATCCCCTCTGTAACCACATTGTGCATTCAAGCATTTTGTATATAGGTCGTATGCATTTATTGTTCTATTTATTGAATCAAATATAAACATACAGTTGAACTGTTCAGAACATTCCCCAGTTAAAAAGTCATACAGAGATTTTCCATTTATTGAAAAGCTGCGCTGCAGGCCGCAGAGAGTATCATCAATATGTCCAATAGAATAGTTAGGGACTTTCTCCATGACCCTATCTAGCAAAGACCCTTTCTTGTTTGCACGATTATAAAATGTCGTGACTACATAATCATTGCGAGCTATATCATCCGTAGTATTAATTTCAATGTTGTGAAGTAATACCTGAGAGAGTTCCGATTCGCAGAGCCCTTCTGCAGTAATCGTCTTTGAAACCTCAGTTGACGTATCATCAAGCTGTACCTTAATTTCAAAGAACTCCTTCAGCTCCACTACATAAATAAGTTTCAAGTCAACAATGCTATCCCACAGAGGTTCCTCAATGTCGTCGAGCGTCTTCTGAATTTTAAATGTAATCTGGTCGGCTGAATTTAAGTTAGTATGAATATCCACTGATGTGTAATCAATGTTGATAATTTGCCCTAATAACTTCTCACTGCGGTTAGCTAAAACAAATGTATAGTCCTCAGGATTGAGCGGAATACTTAAATCTTCATCGACTGCCTTGAATAGTTCAGATTCTGAAGTGTATAACACTATATCTGCTGTTAGTACATTATTGCTTTTGTCCAAAAGATTGTTCCCGGTTGCATCTGTAAGATTGACCGTGTTACAGATATTACAAACATATTGAGTCGCAGAATCTATATCATTTGCCGATATCGTAATATATGTTCCTGTTTTCCTCTCAAGATAATTGCCATCCTTTACACGATACCAAGCTATATTATAATTATCGAGTGGGAGAGTAATATCGCCATCTTTTAGGATTACACTCAGAGTGGTAGTTTCATCTTGAGTCAGCAGATTTCCTTTTGACGATTTAATATATGCTTTTATCATTATATTCCCACCTTTCTAATCGGACTGAAACGAATATCGACAGTACAAGGCAGTGAGAATGTAAGAACATTTGTATCGTCACCACGTTTTGTGAGTAACCTAGGCGCATGGTAATTGTAATCAGCCGCAAGAGTAACATGCGAGGTTGCGGAAGATGTTATCTGGCGTGTCTTGCCATCAAATGTAATAGTTTCGCCAGCTACACAATTCTGCACAATTGTGCTCGTTGAATCTTTTGAGTTGATAATCTTCAATAACCCACCGGATGTACATTTAACTGATACAGTAGGGTAAATAATACCTTCTTCGTCTGAGTCCGTTTTAATGGTTATAGAGCTATTTGCACCGACAGTTTTCTGTATAGGGGATATTTCCTTATATCCATATGGCGAATTTGTATTAAATGTAAGCTCCAACCCGATAATATCTCCGTCCAAGGCCTTTGCCTGCACATTAAAACTTCCATAAAAATATATACCTGTGTATACATTATCATCATATATTGGTCTAAACTTTTTATACGATTTACGATTGAGCCACATCATAAAGTCACTTACCTCGTCCTGAGTAAAAGATCTGTATGATAATGTCTTGCAGTCGTATTTCATTATTTGTATAACTTCTGGAGCGTAAACATCATATGTGGTTGATATCTTTCGCTGCTCAGAAGAATTATTGTCTCTTGTTGTAGTGAATGTGAGATTGCTACCTAACGATATTGTTTCTATATCGCTTCCTCCAAAAGCGCATACTACACATCCTTTTGCGGATAACTTTTCTCCGGCATACTCGAAATCTGTTAATTCCATGTTTCTCACATCCTTTCTGTGATTTTAAAAAGAGCCACCTCCGAAGAGATGACTCTGTGAATATTTATTCTGTTTTCTGTTCCGTCGAGTCTTCGTTCGACTGTTCTGCAGCTTTAGCCAGTTCCTGATTGTATTGCTGCTCGATACTTTTATATTCAGCCTCAGTTGAATTTACAACATCGACATATACCTCTTTAAACATTGGCTCCAATAAAAAGAGTGGGAGACCGCTTTCTTGTATAGCTGAATTAATTGAAGTTACAAGTTTCTGTTTTGTTTCTCTAAGTAAAATTGCTAATGGTTTCTGTATTGTATTAGTTGTTTCTGACATATGTATGTCCTCCTTTAGTTCTGATTATTTTGTTTGTATTTTTGTATAATTTCATTGGATAAAATTTGTATATCTTTTAAATCTATTTTTCCATTACAGTCAATATCGGCATTGCTTATTTGTATAAGATTGTATCGAGTATTATCATTAATAATATTATTAATAACAATACAATCTAAAGCATTAATTCTATTATCTAAATTTGTGTCACCTTTTTTATAACGGAATGGAATAATAAATATTAAAGACAACATAAGAATATAAATAATTAATATAAACCTAGCTATATATTTTCTCATATTTGTTCCTTTAATTTAGATATCTGCTGTTCTAATGTTGCTATTCGTTGTTCATCTCCAGCAAGCCTTAGGATGAGGAATTGCTCATAATTCATGCCATAGTACAATGTATCATCATCTGATGTGGCTTTATTCTTGAAAATCATATTAAGGTTTTCATCGGCATATCCTTTATTTTTAAGTTTTTCGATTATATCCTGTGCCATTGCACCGAAATATAATGGCTTATCTGAATATCCTTGTCTGTTAAGGTTATACTGAAATAAATCAACCGAGCCTACTGCATCAATGTAATCTTGATTAATTGCTTTAATATTCTTTTTTAAGCGCTTATCTGATGAACTCCATACCCACGTTACATCTACTTGGAAACTTAAGGCGCTGCCATTCCAATGGCAATGGTATTTATGCCCTGTGTCATCGCCACACATAGCATATCCTCTAGCGGTTTCTCTAATTTTATCAGAGCTTATCTCTTGAGCATACATTGTTTGTGCGCCTATAGAACCTGTGGCTCCGTAGAGTGTAATCAAGTTCTCGTCATTTTTGACAATTCGCAAAACTGCGCCATTCATCCAAAGTTCATAATTGTTTCCTGAATTGTCAACAGCCGTTAAATCAATCGTTGAATTACTCAAATTTCCGTTCAGTGCAATACTTCCACCGGAGATATTTATATTAGAAGCAGTTACTTTTCCATCTTTATCAACTGTAAAAGCCCCATTACCGTTATTAATACTTGCGCTTGTTATAGTACCCGAAATATCAGCATTTTTTGCATACATTTTACCGCTCTGCATAATATAAAACTGACTATCATTATTTTTAGTTAAATCTATAACCTTTGAGTCTGCTGCATCAGGAGTATTTAAACTTATAGTGTATGAAATTTTGTCATATTCATTCCAAAAATAATTAGAAATTCCTGTATCCGAAATTGTCCATCCACCAATGGTCGCTCCAAGAGCTGAAAGGTCTGTAACATCTAATCTATCAGCTTTTATTGAATTAGCTGCTATACTATCCGATAGGATAGTGCCAGTGGCAATTTTACCGCCATCTATTACAGTCTTTCCTTTATCAGTAGTTGTAACACCATTAATTTTATCCAAAGCACTGCTTGCATTTTTAACAGCTTGATTCGCATTACTATTAATCCCCGTTATTTGTTCTTGTAACCCAGCACTAAAGGAGCTAAACGTGACTTTTCCGCTGAGATTAATATTCTCAGCGATCAATCTATATATTTTATCTGTAAGCTCCATATGTGATTCACTGTCACCTTTTACAATCCAATCGAACTTGTTGCTTAATTGCTGATACTGTGACCATACCGATTTTAAATCTTCTTTTGCATCTAATGATGACGGAGACCATAATGACGGGATTGTACCGACCTCAAGTTTCCAATTGTAAATCCAGTATTCACCCGGGGAGAATACTATATCAATCATCTTACTTGTTGGAGTGATAAGCAAAGAGACTTCATTCCATGATGTTGTTGCCGGGGCAGATGCGGTAAGGCATGAGATAGTAGCAGCGGCGCTGGCCTTTACAAATCCGTGAAGTATATGAGTCTTTCCGATAGTGAGCTGATTATTCCTAATTTGTAGATGAGTTTCATATGACGATTTAAAGTATCCGGCAGTAATATTATCCCCATTCGCATCCTTAACTGTTACTTCTTGTATTTTCATGCAGTTACCGCCTTTCTATTTATAATTTTGTCGGAAGCCTCTTCAATTGATTCTCGAGTTTAATGGAAGCATTCAAATCATGCAGTTCCCGTTTATATTTCTTAATAAGAGGTCTGACTTCTGCGAGGGCTTCCTCATATTTCTCACGAGCCTCTTTGGCCTTGCTGATCTCCTCATCGAATATTACCTGAAACATACGAAGATGTTCCAGAAAGTCTTTTGATGTGGCATTCGCTTCATCACAAAACATGTCTTTTATAGCTAAATCAGACTCTGCTTTTTTAAGCTGCTCTTGTAAGCTCTTAATTATTTCAGCCTGTTTCTTAATAATCTCTTCTTGTTTTCTTGACATATTATTTCTCCTTTAATTCTTGACATAGATAAAGCGGGGTATAACCCCGCTAATATCTATTAATTTTTAAATCTTTTGAAATTATCGCCTTTTTCATAAAGCATTGACTTAATCATGTTTTGAGTCTTTGGGCTTCTTGCTAACTCGTCTCTTAGATTCTGACTAAACTGCTGTGGATTGTTTACCCCATTCATCTCAATATTAATTCCACCGACATCTATTTGTGCATTAGATGTTCGAGAACCAATTATAGGACTTATTTTTGCATTAGCAAGATTTTGCATAAATGCTTCAGGGTCGCGTGAGAAATTCCAAAGCTTATCAGTCTGAGAGCCGTTAAATACAATATCGCCATCGCTAAAGTTCTCAAGATGACCACTTTTAACGCCTATTTCATTGCCAGCTTCGTTGACAAGATGCCAACCGGCAGTTGCATTTTTGGTACCACTAGCGTATCCGTGAGCTTTCATCTGACTTACCATCCAATTATTTTGCCTAGATGAACCGGTATATCTGCCTGAACCGCCCATAGCTGAATAGTATCCAGCTCTTGCCGAGAAGGATGAGTCTATATTTCGATACTTAAGTCTATCCACAATATAGTTTTGATTTAATCTTCCTTTCGGGTAACTATCTCTTTTACTTATAAACCAGCTTCCCCAAGAAGGAGCTGATGGTTGTGCTGGTTGTGCAGGAGCAGGGGCGGGAGCAGGTCTGGAAGCCGCCTGTGCCGCCTGCTGCGCTTTAGCAGCTGCCGCCTGACGTTGAGCTTCCGCTTGTCTAGCTTTTTCTGCTGCTTCCGCATCCGCCTTCTTTGAAAGATTGGCAACATAATCTCTAATTGCTTGAATCGTTGTGAGAGTAGAGGTTGCGTTTGTCTGGAATCCATTACAATAACCTGATATAACTCCTGCGAGACCGTCAGAGCTATTCCAGATACTACTCATTTGAGCAGAAAGAGTTGTTCCGACGTTTCCAGCCTCTCTTGAAATTGTGTCAGCGATTTCTCCGGCACGAGAATTTATGCTGTCTATTTCTTGAGAAATAAGACCATCTAAGTCGTCCAAACGACTGTTCTGCCATTCTTGAACCTGATTTACGACCGAATCAAGCAGGGATTCTTGATCGTTAACCCATTGCTGATATTCAGTATCCTTAAGGTCTTTTTGAGCGTCTTGAAGAGAGACCTGAGTCTTTTGAATAGTAGCTTGAGTTTCCTCAGATGTATCGCCTTTCATAGCTTGAAGTTGCTTCTGAAGTGCAGCAATGTTTTTGGTTTTCTCCTGTATATTTTGCTGATATTCATATGCATCCCTTTGAGCATTTAGGTTTTCCTTCTGCTTATCGACAAGTTTCTGAAGAGCTTCTAGCTGAGCATCATAGCCATCCTTTACAAGTTCTTTTATTTTTTGCTTTTCGTCTTCGGCATTTTTGATAGCCTCTCGCTGAGATTTTAATAGCTCATTCCTACGGTCTATCAAATCGGTATTATAAGGGTCATTCGCAATCTCCTTATCAATCTTTAATACCTCTTTCCCATAGTCATTAGCCTGAGACATATATGCATTCATATTAACTGCATGGAGACCTTTCGATGCTGTAGCATACTTTGTATCTTTTCCGGTATCTTTGTCGTATAATTGTCGATTGCTCATTAAATCGACTAAGAAATCCGACTCTTCCTGAATCTGTGAAATATATTCCTCCTGTTTATCGAATATATCCCACTTAAGCTGACGCATATTCTTTTGATACTCAGCGAGTGATTTGTTTGCGTCCTCAAGAGCAGTCTGAACATCAAGTACACTGAGGTACATATCGTTCCATGCTTCCGAGCCTTCCTTGATTTCACCGCTAGCTGCAGCCGCAGTAAATGCGTCAGAGAGAGCTGAATACTCTTTCTTAAGAGCGTCTATATTTTTCTGCTCTGTAGAGATGAGATAGTCATAATATTTTGTACTTGCAAAATGCCCTGATGTTTCTACCTCATCTATAAACGTGCTGTATAATCCTTTTTCTTGCTCAATCAATTTTATCTGTGACTCAAAATTCTTTGACACATTGTCGAACTTGGCCTTATACAGATTTGCTATTTCCTCATGGAGCTCAGCAATTGCATCACGCGCTTGAATAGCATTGTTATAGTAATCCTGATACTTTTTGATTTTCTTGGATAAATCCTCATCAGTGATTGTGGAGATATCCATTTGTCCATTACGAACCCTGCTTGCATACGATTCATCCAAACCAACGGCATTGGCCTGAGACATATACGCATTGTACGCCTGAGTCTCTACACCAATCTTATTACTTATAGCAGAAACTTCGCTTCCAAGTGCATTGTTTCTGGTTGTTAGGGTCTGGAAGGTACTTTCCGCAACAGTCTTTAATCTATTGATTGCTTCCGTTGCACGAGTGATAGCTATTTCGATCCAGTCAATCTGCTCTTCAAATTCCTTAGCTTCTTTTGTTGCATTACTTGAAGAAGATTTACTATTGGAGCTACCTTTTCTTCTGCTAGATGATTTCTTCTTGGTGGTTCTCCTAGAAGCAGAGGTTGTTTTGCCACGTTTAGACCTACGTCTGCCCTTTGAACCACTTTCATAAGCATTCAATGTGTTGTAGGCTGTACCACTGGCAAGAGCTACTTGTCCGTGACCGCCACCCGAAATTACTCGTCCAGTCTTAATAAGTTCTCTCGTCTGCTCTGCAGAGAATACAATATCGCCCTTCTTGAGCTGCTCTACATGAGCACCTCCCGGAATAGGGAACCATTTTCCGTCTCTAACGATAGATTCCGTTCCAAGCTCATTTACCAGAGCGTCTTCATCACTAAATAAAGCCCAATCGTGTCCCGTTGCATATGCGGTGCCATAGGCTTTTGACTTCTTCTTTTTCTTTTTGCTATTATTATCGAGTTTTTTACCGCCACCACTTGAGCCACTGCTACCTCCGACTATAGTCTGATATATAGTTTGGGTGAGTGATGGAAGAGAAGTAGGGTAACTTCCGAGCTTATAGTTTACCTTTGCTGATGCGTCTGGGATGGTCTTAGGATAAAGTCCTACGTCATAGTTCGCTTTACCTTTTGCGTCTTTTACGCCTTCCGGCTCTTTACCCTTTTCATAATCTACTGGTACTTTAATGCTAGATGGGTTGTGATTAAGCTGGTTAATAATTGAGTTCGTGTCTCCGGCATTTTCAGCCTTTACACCCACTGCAATCTGTACGTCCCTAGGTAAAGCCGCTAACTGTACCGCTATGTCATGAATCTGGTCAGTATTAGACATCTTTGCTTCCACACTAATAGGTACGGCTGTTAACTGTTGTAATCGCTCTACAAGTCCGACGGCTGTATCAAGACTTCCATCGTATTCAGCATTGATTTTTGCATAGTATGTTTGATTACATTTTGCTATGAGTTCATCAAGTGCAGCAGCAGCGTCAGGGTTTGTCTCTGCGTCAATGTTTACTCGCTCGCCGTTAAGACTATCTATGTATGAACGAATCTGCTCTATAGAGCTATCGTCTACATCGAAATCCAAATCAATCTTATCTGAAAATTGACCTAGCCCCTGAAGCTCTTTCAGTTTTTCTATGGCTTTATCGAGCTGTCCAGTGTAATCGAAATCGCTCATATCAACTGCCATTCCGGCATCAATCATAGCCCGTTCAAAAAGCTCAACAGCTTCTGTAGACATACCGAAAGCGTCTGCGACTTCCTGAAGCTTCTCTTTGTCAAAATCGAACTGATACAGTCCGTCACTATTTTTCTGTGAGAACGTAGCACCAAGCTTCTTATTAACATCATCCATGAAGTCGTATAGACCATCAGTTACCAGATTACCGTCATCGTCATACTGCCAGTAATCCATAATGCTATGGCTTGTACCCTCAATTGTTTTAGTAAGCTTCTCAAAATCCTTCTGAGTATCGTTAGTACGCTGGTCTGCGGATAACAGCAAATCAAGATACTTGTTAAGAGAAGAATCACCGTACCAACCCTCGTCAAGAGTAGTTTTCATCTTCTCGTATGACTCACCGATAGTAGAATAAGAGTCTCTTTCGTTACTTCCGTTCATGGCTTGCATAAGCTGATTGTACGCGGAAGTAGCTCCCTCCAACTCACTCTTAAGAAGTTTCGCATTTGTGAGCTGTTCTTCAAGACCTGATGTATCCTTGCCCTCGGCTCTAGCTTCGTATATCTGATTTCTTAAGTCTTCAATCTGATTATTAAAATCTGATAGCTTATTATTTGTGAGCTCATCATTAAGTCTGGCTAACTCATCACGATTGAGATGAACTCCATTAGCTGTCTCCTCAAATAGTTTATATGGATTATAACTCTCAAGGTCTTTATACGCATTTGTTACGTTAGTAATGTCCTCAGCAGTAAGACCTGTGCCTGACATTGAATCTTGTAATGCCTGTTGTACATTTTGCTGTACTGTTTGTAAATCAGTCAGAGCAGTAGTAAGTGTATCTATAGCATTAGTTGTTTCAGTAATTCCGTCAACTGGTTGTCCCGAAACAATTCCAAGATTAACGAGTTGCGCGCAAAGCATATCAATACTTTCCTGTGAGTCATCGCTGATAATGCCGGCTTCCTGAGCAGCAGATATAAAATTCTTAATTGGTTCAGAATCGAGGGAAGACTTGAAATCAATATCTGAGAGGTCAAGTTCTTTCAAGCCTTTAACTGCGTTACTAAGACTTTTATCCCCATTTCCGGCAATTGCATCTTTTAACTTCTGAGTGCTTATAAGTGTATTATCGAGTTGCTTGCCTACATCGTCAAAGCTGAGTTTATAATCTTTTAGACTGCTATCTGTAAGATGATCTATGGAGTCCTGAACCTGGTTAAATTCAGTTTTTGCTTCTGATATTTTTGAAGTATCCCCAGATGCTAGAGCATCATTATACTTATCTACTGCGTCAGAATATTTATTAAGCCATTCGGATGCTGTATTTACATTGCCGTTAACATCAGAATAGTATTTCTTGTCAGCAGCAATTTTAGCATTAATTGACTTTTTATAAGTTTCCCCGTAATCATTTTCTTTCTCAGTTACTTTTTCGAGTTCTGAACTGGCATTCTCTATGAACGTATCTTGGCCTCCAATATCACGAAGCCTATTCATAAATTCGTTTATCGCCTCATCGGCCTGCGTTACGTCAGCATTTATGTGGACTGTAAAGCCATGACCACTTTCCTGCGTAGTATAGAAATCCTTTCCATACTTTTTCTGCATGTCATTTATAGCACTAGTAATCTTCTTGCCCTTTTTACTAGTAGGGTCATATGTTCCAAGAGAATAATCTCTCTTAGTGGTCATCTCTTTTTCGGCTTTGGTGATGCCTGAAGCGTTTTTATTGAGATATTTTTGTGCTTCCTTTTGGCTAAGAGCATCAATTAATTCAGTCTGCGCACTTAGTTCTCCATTAACAAGGTTGATAGCAGAGGCTTGGGAGCCATATGAGTCTGTTAATTCTTGTTGAATGGAAAGAAGCTGTGACTTTGCGTTATAAGCTTCTGTCTCGGATAGTGAACCAGATGCAAGTTGTGTCTTTAAGTCAACAATTTTATTCTTATAATCAGATAAAGAATCTTGAGATTTCTGCCATGCTTCACTTGCCTGAGTGGCTGCCTGTGCCTGTTCCTTTATATGTTGCTGATATGCTGAGTATGCAGTAATTGCAATACCGATAGCAGCTATACCAGCAGTAAGCGGATTAATAGAACTAAGAAAAGCAGAAGCTCCTCCTTTCAAAGCTGCGAATGTACCACTTCCAGCTTTTGATAGTTCTTTAAATTTTACAGATGCGGCTGATATGCCTTCCGATATTTTTGGGAAAGCAGCGGCTAATGTACCGGACATGCCATTCGCAGTTCCAGCCTTCTTAGCTTCAAAAATGTTCTTTATACCTTTGGTAATTCCAACGCCGAGTAGGATAGTATTGAGTGAACCGATAGAGCTTATAAGCTTATCAATCATTTCAATAAAGCCCTTCAGCCCATCTACACCTATTTTAAGAAAATCAGACTTAACGAATGTTGATGACAACTCCTGAAATGCGGCTTTTAACTCACCTATTTTTGCTTTGGTAGTATCCATGTACTCAGCATTAGCTTTTTCAGCAGTTCCGGCTGAATCTAATGCGCTTGAATAAGCCCCGATTGCATCCTTGATATTAGTAATAGTAGACATAATACCTGAGGTATTACGTGTGCCACCAAGAATCTCAGCAACACGAGATTGGGATACATCTGGCATCTTATCCCATACCTGAGCAAGTTCTACGAAGATTTCATACATATCCTTATATGTATTCTTATCTTTCATAATATCTACGCCGGATAATTGCATTATCTCATTCTCATATTTTGAAAGTCCCTGTGCAACTCCATCTGTTTCTTCGCCCATTTCTTGAAGCTCAGTTGTCGCGCCTCTAATTCTTGCGGATACCGTCTTCCACATCGTACCTGTGGTCTCAGCATTCTGCAAAGAAGCATTAGTAGCAGCGAAGAGAGCAGCACTCTTTTCAAAGTCTGTACCTGAAGCGTGCAGAGCAGCACCGCCTCGCTCAAATGCTTCCATTAACTCCTCGGCAGAAATAGCATATTTCTCACCGACTTTTACGAGTACATCAGACACATGCTCGGCATCGCTAGGATTCAATTCGTAGCCCTTAATGATTGAAGTAATACCAGTAGTAGCCGAACCTACATCTGTATTACCAACGTTCGACATAATATTCGCATACTTAGCAAGCTGAGTAGACTGATCTATATTATAGCCAAGTCGTGCAAATGTCTCGATAGAAGACGCAACATCCGTAACACTCTGACCAAGTTCTTTTGCAAGAGAGATAGAAGTAGTCAAGAAGTTCTTCATCTCGCTCTCAGAAGCGCCTGTTACAATCTTAATCTGAGTCATAGCATTCTCAACTTCGATAGATGCACTTACCATCTCTTTCATGGTTCTAACTGCAGCCATGATTACCTGAGAGATAGTGAGCCAAGAAGCAAATTTAGATGACAAACTGCCAACTCTATCACCAAGCGATTTAGTATTAGCTCCGGCTTCTTTTATAGCCTCGTTTGAGGTTGATACAGACTCCTTGATTCCATTATAAGATTTCCTATAATCCTCTACGGATATCTTTCCCTCTTCAAGCCTTTCCTTAAGTGTTTTTAGTTGTTGAGCCTGTTCTCCAAGATTATTATAATGCCCGGTGACTCCATAAGATGATTTCTGAGCAGCAGTCCAATTTCGCATGTTCTTGGTCGTCTGAGCATAAAGTGAATTTACCTGCTGGATTGCAGTTTGTTGTTTCTGACTTCCTGCAGTTAATATTTCAGCTTCTTTTTGAACTTTCTTTTGAGCGGTCGCATTTTTTACTTTTGCAGTTGTGCTTTTATCTATTGCGGCCGCTTCCTTTATCCATATACCAGATGCCGTCTGAGTATATCCTCCAGAAGATACTCCTGTAGCAGATGCTTTTGATGCCTGTGCATTTTTCTGTTTAGCAACAGTATTTGCATTTATCTGCTCGGTTTCCTTTACCCAAATACCTGATGCTGTTTTTGAATAGCCATCGCTTGTTGCAATGATTTGCTTTGAAATCTGCGCATTCTTTTCTTTGGCTGTAGTATTTTCTGCAATAGAACTTGTATTTTTAACCCAAATTCCGGCCTCGGTCTTTGAGTAATCTCCTTGACGGTCTGCCAGTTTGTTTGCCGAAGCATTTTTCTGCTTTGCCTTTGTATTCTCATTAATAGCCGTTGTGCTTTTAAGCCAGATACCGGAATCGGTTTTTGCATAGCCGTTCTGAACATTTGCAGTCTGCTTAGAAGCGGCTACATTTTCTTTCTTTGCTTTTGTATTTTCTTTGATTGCAGAAGTATTCTTTACCCAAATACCAGATTTATCCATTGCATATCCATCTGTTCTGGTGGACATTTTTACTTCTTGCTTTAATGATAATATTTGTGCCTTCATGCTTTTAATCGAAGCATCGTCAAGCACTACTTTTATTTTTGGCGGATGAGCGTTAAGTTTGGATACCAGTGCGTTTATCCCCTTTTCGAACTCTGTGAAGCTCAACGAAGGTTCCACACCGACGGTTAACAGTATATCAGCCATTTTAAATCACCACCTTTGTATATAAAGAAAAGGATTGGCTCATTTACCAATCCTTCGACTATTTGTCATTTATTTATTCATAATCAGAACTTAATTCCACATTTAAGACATTGTATTCTTCAGCATAGTTCCCCATAAAATTATCCCTAGCTTCTTGCATGAAATTTGTGCCACTAATTGTAGTGCGGCTCCAAGTCTCTTTTTCATGCCAGTATCCATGTACCTGTTTCATTGTATGGTCTACACCATTATTAAATAATGCTGCAAGATTACCAATACCATCTTTATAATGAGACGGGTCAAGAGACGGACGGGATAAATTCTCTTTGAAGTTAATAGTGATAATATACGAACAGTCATTACCGCCGGATACAATGTTATAATCAAACCCGCCCAGCAATGCGCTTTTTGCGTTATCACTTAATGAAGCTCCATTTATAGATGCCTCGAGCACTTCTATAAATTTTTTCGCTGCTTCAACAGGAGTGTGAGAGCTTTTAACACCATCTAACTTAATTTTACCGAGAACCGCCTTTCTAAGAACCCTTTGCTGTTTAACAATGCCTTTGGAACCGCCCATGTATTTTTTGGCTTTTCCAATAATGGACTCCATATTTACGTAGGCCATTATGCATCCGCCGCCTTCGTATTTTCTATGTATTTCTGTATAAAGTCTCCCTCATCTATATTTGCAATATCAGGAATAGATTTTAACATTGCAGTAATATCCTCCGGAGAAACGTTAGAGAATACCTTCTCAATACTTGCCTGAATATCCTCAAACCTCTTGTTTATTTTATCCAGTTCCGCATTTACTCGTTCAATGTTTGCTCTTGCGGTATTTGCAACCTTGACATCAATCGCATGTACTATTTCTGCAATCTGCTCTGGGTCTATAGCATCGTAAACTACGCGCACGATATCAGTGCCGTAAATAATATCATATGTTTTTGAAACATCCTCCGGCAGAACAACCCCTGCAAACTTCTCAAGAGTGCAAATTTTAATTGCCATATCCTTAAGCTCCGGACGATACTCGTTATCATCACCAAAACACATTTTGGTAACATAATCCACAAACTCCAACATCTCAGCTAATGAAATATATCTTTTGACATTTAACTGAATACCATTCCAGTTAATTGTTTTAGTGTTTTCAAATCCGTCTACTGCATTTAAAAGGGCAGTAGTATTAAACTCTTTCTTATTCTCTGTTGTATTATTCATATTTTTACCTCTCATTCTAATCTGTCTAATCTGTTTGCTGCTGTTTCTTCTTAGCTCTTTTGGCCTCGCGTCTCATATTATTGAAATCATCATAAGAGCCCCAACCACCAAACTTCTTAACATATGTTATCCATTGATAGTCGAGTTCAGGGTATGTATGCCAAAATAATTTTCGCTTGATTTTTGCTGTCGAGTCTGGACATCCTTTTATATCTATTACCTCAACATGTCCATCTGAATACTCTACATAGAAATCTGCTACATACACTATAGGAAGAACCTTTTTGTCATTATGTACAAAACCTTCCTGTAGGACATACTTCTTTTGCAACTCATAATACTTAACAACGTCGCTTTCCACATTTGGAAGGAGAACATCCCTGTAGTATTTCATTTCCAATATAGAGTCAAACACAATACCGTTACATGTTCGTTTTGCTGTATCTTTATCTACATTAAATTTTGTTCTATCTATTTTTATCACCTCTTGAAAAATAGGCTACATCTTAGGATGCAGCCTATGATTTGTGCTTGTCGCACGTATATATTTAATTGTCGTCCTCGTCTTCCTCATCGTCATCAAACCAATCATCGTCATCGTCGATATCATCATCAATATCATCAATATCTTCGTAGTCTAATACCGATGCATCCGAGTCAGCTTCTACAACTTCTGCCTTTTTTGTCGGCTTAAGCTCGGGCTTATTATCTTCTGATCGTGCCGCCAGCACGCGAGCAAGGTAAATACTACCATGCTCAGCGCAACAAGCAACATCCTGATAACGGAAGATGCCCGGCACAGTCCTCTGTGTGTGGCAGTATTCATACTCTTTACCACACACTTTACAAATTCTTGTAGCCATAGGTATCTTCGTCCTCCTCTTATGTTATGCTACAGCGTCGGCTGTGGATACACCGAACACAGTGTATGACCAAAGCTTTCCACCAGCTCCACAAGCACCAGCGAGTGACTCAGCCTCGAATGGGTGAGTAGCCTGATTCTCGCCCATCTCAAGTGAAAACTCGCCAGAGAAATCAGCCTTTGGAACGTAGAACTGAATACGATATACATTAGAGCACTTATCCTCTCCAAGAGCGTCAATGTACAGAGTACACTTATCTGAGTAAACATCACTCTCATTATTGAGGACATCAGCAGCAATCTTTCTCTTGTAATAAGCAATTACCTCAGTACCATCTGGAATATCAGTAAATGTGAGTGCTTTCTTTGCTGGGTCATATGCAAACTTACCTGTTGAAGTTGTAGCGTCCTGCTCAAGCTCGTCACCCGGTGTACCATCTGCATTTCTTATAAATAACTGCTCAATCTCAGCTCCAGTTGTTCCGATAGCTTTAAATGAAGTCTCTGCTTTATTTCCGCTAACAGTAATATAATCAGTCCAAAGCACCTCTGTTGTACCATGATTGAACTTGCTTCCTGTCTGAGCCTCAAGCAGACCGCCGGAAATCATACCGCTTGTACCACTGATAGTAACTGCTTTGTTACGCTTAATATTAGCAAGCTTTCTTCCACCCTTACCAGTAATCTCCTGAGTATCCTGTGTATTTGCGATAGTCGCATTCTGTAACTCGTCGAGAGTAAATCTATAGTTACCAGTAACTACGTCAAACGCTGTAATGGTCTCAAGACTTGTAATTGTAATGTCTTTAATGTTCATAATATTCCTCCTGTTGTTGTATTAGTGAATGAGCCAGTTTAAATCATCCTTGCTCAATTCTTTTGGATTTACTGTTCCGGCGTATACGCCGTACATTCTATTGTCGTAATCTGTCTTCTTAATTATCTGCTGAACGCTTTCGTTAAACTGATAAATAGAAAGTTCTCTTGTCCCCTCAAAATCATATTTAAACTGTTCAGTGTTGACCATAGCGACAATAAGAGGTTCTAATTGTGAATCCTCTTTTTTATTTCTTCTATTTTTGAGCTTTATACGAGCTCTTTCTAACACTGTCTCTTATACACATCTCCGAGCCCACGAGACGCTCATGAATCTCG
>ENA-OZFZ01000416-OZFZ01000416.1-human-gut-metagenome-genome-assembly--contig:-NODE-416-length-21383-cov-9.195002_pt1 | contig 21383 bp, 17 predicted proteins | sample MGYA00244621_ERZ653640 | MGnify/ENA primary metagenome ERZ653640 (study PRJEB26926, sample SAMN06165019) | human gut metagenome | biome: ENVO:00009003; feature: ENVO:2100002; material: ENVO:00002003... | reverse complement strand
GTCGGCAGCGTCAGATGTGTATAAGAGACAGGATTTATATAAAGTAGTGAAAAAAGAAATTATAAAATCAAAAAATCACTGTTTTTTCAAAAAACAGTGATTTTTTTGACCCTGAGTGGTATTATATTACTATAAATGAAAAAGGGGTGTGAATATATGGAACCATATAAAGCAAAAAGTATGCCTTTGGACTATAAAATAGATAAAGATATGTTAAAACTGATTTCAGAAGCAAATGTAAAATATGGGGAATACAAATCATTGTTAAATACGTTGGAATTTGATGCCAGCTATTTCTTGGATTCCGTAATATTAAATGAAAGTTATAAATCGACACAGATTGAGGGAACACAGATATCTCAGGATGAAATGTTTTATCTGAAATATATGGAAAAAACAGATGATAATCAGGAAATACAAAATCTCAAGAAAACAATCGAATATGCGCAAACGTATTTGCAGACGAAAAAGCAAATAAATTATGAACTTGTAAATGAAATGCATAAAATTATATTAGATAGTGTGAGAGGATCGCAAAGAACGCCCGGAAAAATCCGAACGACACAGAATTGGATCGGACCAAGAGGATGTACGATTGAGGGAGCAACATTTATTCCGCCAGTTCCAGAAGAAGTTTATGGATTGCTTATAAATTTATACGATTATATGAATGATGCGTTTACAGATCCTTTGTTGGTAAATGTTGCTTTATCCCATATGCAGTTTGAGACGATTCATGCATATAAGGATGGAAATGGAAGACTGGGCAGGGCATTGATTCCGGTACAAATGGCAATGATGGATGAAAGTACTCCGATTTTGTACATGTCAGAGATTCTCGAATTATATAAGCCATCTTATCAGAGATATCTTATGGAATGTAGAAGAGGCAATGTAGCAGGATATATTAAATTCTTTTTACAGTGTGTGATTGATCAGTGCAATTCATATACTAACAAACTGGAACGAATTAAAGTGATTTACAAAGAAGATATGGAGACAATTAAGCAGATAAAAGGAAATTCGATATATAGAATTATGCCTGTGATTATGAAGCAGATTGTGTTTAATAAAAAAGAAATACAGGATCTGTCTGGGGTATCTGTGAATGTTGTGTCAAGGATAATAGATCAGCTAGTAGATTTACATGTGATTGTACCAGATTCCACGGTTTCGAAAAAAGGATATCGATATCAAAGAATATATGAAGTGTTCGTTGGAACAAATGAGTTTTAAATGACAAGGAGACACAAAATGGCAAAATCAATCATGATTCAGGGCACCATGTCCAACGCGGGCAAATCTCTTATTGCGGCAGGACTTTGCCGCATATTTAAACAGGATGGTTACAAGGTTGCCCCATTCAAATCCCAGAACATGGCATTAAACTCCTATGTGACAAGTGAGGGGCTGGAGATGGGACGTGCACAGGTTGTACAGGCGATGGCGGCCGGTGTGGAACCATCTGTGCGGATGAACCCGATCCTGCTTAAGCCGACGACCGATATGGGTTCGCAGGTGATCGTGCAGGGACAGGTCGTAGGAAACATGCGCGCCATGGATTATTTTGCAAAGAAAAAAGAATATATTCCGGTGATCAGGGAAAGCTACGAGCAGCTTGCTGCAGATCACGACATCATTGTGATCGAGGGCGCGGGAAGTCCGGCGGAGATCAATTTGAAGCAGGATGATATCGTGAATATGGGGATGGCGAAAATCGCGGATGCACCAGTGCTTCTGGTTGGTGACATCGACCGCGGGGGTGTATTTGCGCAGCTAATCGGTACGGTGATGCTCTTGGAACCGGAGGAACAGGCGCGAATCAAAGGTCTGATCATGAACAAATTCCGTGGTGATAAGAAAATATTAGATCCGGGTATTACAATGTTAGAGGAACGGGCAGGTAAGCCGGTGCTCGGCGTGGTGCCGTATGCAGATGTGGATATCGAGGATGAAGATTCTCTTGCGTCAAGTTTGGAAGAGACACATATACAGGCGGAAATTGATGTGGCTGTGATCCGGTTCCCGCGCATCTCGAATTTCACAGATATGCAGGCGCTCAGCATGGAGCGGGATGTGTCAGTACGCTATGTGACAAAGCCGTCAGAACTAGGAGAACCGGATGTAATCTTACTTCCGGGTACCAAAAATACGATTCAGGATCTGCTCTGGCTGCGGGAAAGCGGACTGGAAACAAAGATTACGCGTCTGGCGAAGAAGGGCACCATCGTGTTCGGAATCTGTGGCGGGTATCAGATGCTTGGCGAATCACTCATGGACCCATTGCAGACGGAGAGTGCACTTGGTAGTGTGCGTGGTATGGGATTGCTGCCGGTTACAACTGTGTTTGAAGAGGAAAAACAATTGGAGAACCGCGCATACCGGATTGGAATGCTGGAAGGGAATTTTGTGTCACTCAGCAATAAGAAAATTGCCGGTTATGAGATACACATGGGGCGGACGGAAGTTGCTGGCAAAACTAAAACCCCCATTTATCCTTTCGTCAGCGATTCAGCAGGAACCGTACTCGGCTACACGGCAGGAACTGTGGCAGGCAGTTATATTCACGGCATCTTCGATGAAATTGCATTCCGTGAGGCATTTATTGAACTGTTGTATGCGCGCAAAGGGAAAACACGGGGAGAAAGTGAACATTTGACCTTGCAGGAATACCGGGAACAGCAGTTTGACAAGCTGGCACAGGTTCTGCGGGAAAGTCTTGATATGGAGAAAATCTACGAAATTCTGGGACTAATCAAGCAGGGATAAAGTAATTCCTGTGTAAGCGGAAATAAACTCGAAATACAGAAAGCAGTAATAGATTATAAAGGAGACGGAAATGATTCAGATCTATCATGGAGATGGAAAAGGAAAGACAACGGCGGCTGTGGGACTGGCTGTGCGCGCGGTGGGGAGCGGACTTCCTGTACTGTTTGTACAGTTTTTGAAGGATGATACGTCCGGAGAGATTGCAATGCTGCAGAGGCTTGGTGTCGAGACATTGCATGCCCCGCAGATGTATGGATTTGTGAGCCGGATGTGTGAGGAAGAGCTTGCAAAGACGCGTGCATATTTTGCAGATATGCTGTCGCAGGTTGAAATGTGGATTGCAAAACAGAAAAAACAGCATGACGACGTGCGGAAGGAAAATACGGTTGAGGCGGTTGTTGTTTTGGATGAGGTTTTGCACGCTGTAAAGTATGGGTTACTTGATGAGAGTACATTGATGGAAGTGCTGGCGAGCAATCAGGCGCAGATCGAATTCGTTCTGTCCGGACGGAATCCATCGGACAAGCTTCTGGCACTTGCGGATTATGTCACGGAAATGAAAAAAGAAAAGCATCCGTATGAACAGGGAATTTCTGCCAGAAAAGGGATAGAATTCTAAGGACTGTTGTGATAAAATAAAACCGATCATCGACAAAAACAGGAGCGCACATGGAAGCACATCAGTTACCTTCGGGGACGTATCTGGAACAGAATAAATATTACATTGAGCGGGTGCTTGGAGATGGCGGATTTGGAATCACGTATCTTGGGTATGATGTGAAGCTGCAGCGGAAGGTTGCAATCAAAGAATTCTATATGCGCGGGTACTGCTACCGGAATCCCGGAGATCCGAATGTTTACACCCAGGCAGGTGAAAAACGTGAGAATTTCGAGAAGATGAAACGGCAGTATATTGAGGAAGGTCGTGTGCTGGCTGCCTTGGGAGAGCAGCCTGGTGTGGTAAATGTCTACACGTTTATTGAAGAGAACAACACAGCTTACCTTGTCATGGATTTTGTGGAAGGACAGTCGCTGGATGCATATGTGAAAGGTCGGGGAGGCAGGTTATCTGTGTCCGAGACTCTGGCAATCATGCGTCCGGTTATCCGTGCGTTGGCGGGTGTACATAAACGAGGTGTGATCCACCGGGATATCAGCCCGGACAATATCATGATCACACATGACCGAAAGGTGAAGCTGATTGATTTTGGCGCTGCGCGAATGTATGGAAATTATAATTATCTCCGCGTGCAAAAGGGTGGATATTCGCCAATCGAACAGGTGACACCGGGAGCGCAGATTGGACCGTATTCCGATGTATATGCGCTTTGTGCGACGATGTATACTTGCATGACCGGGGTGAAGGTGCCGCATGCCGTCGAGCGGGCAAAGCAGGACAGACTTGTGCCGCCATCTGCGATGGGACTTGTGATCGCACCGCAGGAAGAAGCTGTTTTGATGCAGGGACTTGCAATTGATCCGGCACAGAGGTATGCAAATGCGGAACAGTTGTATCAGGCATTGTACGAGACGTCGATGGAGCAAACAGGAAGCGTATCCATGATGACGCACAGTGGAATATCTCAGATGTTGGCGGATATGCAGGCAGACCGGAAAAAGCAGGCACATAGAAAAAAACAGATTGGTATGGTCTGTGGTATTGTTCTGTTGTTGGGGATTGGAACTTTTATATATTTTCAGAGGACGCGAAATGGGGATGAGACAACGGCTGCTTCCGAAGCAACGACACAGCAGATCTTACAGACGGAGATAGATGCGAGTCCGGTGGAGGAAGTGGATTGTACTGCATATGCGCAGGAGTTTTATGATTTATGTGCGAAGCAGCACGAAGCAAAGGGGAATACTCTGACACAGAGGGATGAATTTACAGTTGCTGCCAAAGAGACAGCGGCAAAAAGCGCGGCGTTGGTATATACCAGCATGGATGAATTAAATGCCGCGTTAACGGAGATTGGCAATCAGGCGATTGCCACATATAAGATACCGAATACCGGATGGGTGACATATACATTTTCTTTAAAGGAAGATGTCGCGACGGTAAAACAGGCATTGGATACTTATATTGCACAGATGAACGAGGAAAATCAGGGAACCGTGGATTTGGATAATTGTGCGTATCTTGGCGTCAGCGTAGCGCGAGCGCAGGATGGTACATATTTCTGGGCAGTATTTTATCAATAAAGAACAGGAAAACATAAGGAAAAAAGGAGAACATGGGGGATTTTGAAATGGATAAAAACGGGGATTTTAAGGAATCGTCAAAGGACAAATTGAATCGTGCCATCGCATCTATGTGCGATGAATGGTTGTTGATTGAGGAGATTGATCTGGAAGCGGATACATTTGAAATCCTGCACGATAATTTGCAGAAGCAGGGGATTCCGGTACCACGGAATTGTAGTTACAGCCAGCAGAATTTCGAGATGCAGGAGCTGGTTGCACCAGAATATCAGGAATATCGTTATAATTTCGGTGTGCGGGATAATCTGCGCAAGCTTCTGAAGCAGAGCGATACCGCGGAATGCGAGTATATTGTATGCACGGGAGAAAATGTATGGCGCAGAGATGTGTTCAAGGTAGTGGAATGGAAAGATGAGGAACCGAAGATTTTAAACTGGTTCCACATGAATATTGACAGCAAGAAGTCTGCGGAGCTAAAGCAGCGTCAGGCGATTCGGGATGCTTACCTGCAAAGTGAGCAGGCGTATGCAATCAAAAATATGTATCTTAAGCGGCTGAACGAGGAATTGCAGATGCCGATCAACATGATCGTCGGAAATGCATCCGTTGCGCGGACATTTGTCACGAATCCGGAACGTGTGACCGCGTGTATCGAGGAGATTTCCCTTTCAGCAAAGGCAATCTTCCGTATGGTGCGTCAGATGATCAATACAGACGCGATACAGCAGGGTACGACGCTGTTGCAGATGCAGCAGACATCTGTAGAAAATCTGTGGAGAAATACGCTTGATATTGTCAAGCCATCCATGCGGCTTCGGCGGCACACAATGCATCTGGACATGGCACAGCTTTACCATCGCAATGTGATTGGCGATGTGGAGAAGATGCAGCAGATATTGTTGAATTTATTGCAAAATGCAATTGATTATACGCCATATCAGGGCGAGATATTTTGTGGAATCAAAGAGAAACCGATGGACGAAACGACCGGATACTTTGAATTTTATGTGCAGGACAATGGAGTCGGTATGTCTGAGGAGTTTCGGAAGATTATGTTTGAGCCATTTGCAAGAGAGCATTCAGACCGGATTGAGCGTGTGGAAGGCTCTGGCTTGGGGTTGATGATCGTGCAGAATTTGGTTCGTCTGCTGGATGGAGAGATTGAGGTTGAGACAAAGACTGGTCATGGGACGAAGATCACAGTTGGAATGAAACTGCGATATGGAACAGAGTCCAAGGATGCCGCAGAAGAGATTCAGTATTTTGACTGGAGCGATTGGGAATCTGCGCGCGAGAGGAAAACGATGTTTTCCGGACAGCATGTGCTGGTTGTAGATGATAATGATATTACCGCTTCGATTGAGGAGCAGATTTTGACAGAACGTGGACTTGTTGTTGACCGTGCGATCAATGGAGAGGATGCGATCTGCATGTTTGAACGGTCACCGGCGCATTACTATGATCTGATATTGATGGATATGGGATTGCCGTTTATGGATGGTTATGCAACAACAATGGGGATACGACAGCTTCGCGAGGATGGAAGGACGGTTCCAGTGATTGCGTTGTCTTCCCGGTTATATGCAGACGATGAGTTTCATGGAGAAGAATATGGAATGAAAGCAAGGCTTCAAAAACCTGTCAGTGCAAGGAAACTGATGGAAGCCGTGCGCGAATATATATAAAATTAAGGAGTCGCAAAAGAAAATGCCAGTTACAGAGTACCTAGAGAGAAATGCCAGATTGTACCCGGATGAGGTTGCACTGGTGGAGTTGAATCCGGATGAGCCGGATACGAGAAGAACTTCGTGGAAGGAGTTCGAGCTGATACAGCCATCGAGATTTGAGCCGTATCGAAGAGAGATTACATGGAGTGTCTTCGATGAGAAGGCAAACCGGTTTGCCAACATGCTGATCGGGCGAGGCATCAAGAAGGGCGATAAGGTCGCAATCCTGATGTATAACTGTCTGGAATGGCTGCCGATTTATTTCGGCGTTCTGAAGACAGGAGCCATCGCCGTGCCGTTTAATTTCCGGTATGATGCAGAAGAGATTTTATATTGTGCAGAGCTTGCAGAGGTTGATATGATCGTGTTTGGCCCGGCGTTCATCGGTCGAATCGAGACAAATGCAGAGCGGCTTTCCAAGGGAAGACTGTTGATCTATGTCGGGGACAACTGTCCGGAATTCGCAGAGAGCTATCATCAGCTCGTGGCAGATTGTTCGAGCCATGCACCAAATGTGGAGATCACAGACGATGATTTCGGAGCAATTTATTTTTCATCCGGAACGACCGGATTCCCGAAGGCAATTTTACATAAACACCAGAGCTTAACACAGGCCGCACAGATGGAGCAGAAGCATCACGGCACGAGCCGGGATGATACGTTCCTGTGTATCCCGCCACTGTACCATACCGGTGCGAAGTTCCACTGGATGGGAAGTCTGGTGGCAGGCAGCAAGGCTGTGCTCTTAAAGGGCACAAAACCGGAGACGATTCTCTCCGCTGTGTCGAGTGAGCATTGTACGATCGTCTGGCTGCTCGTTCCGTGGGCACAGGATATTCTGGACGCGTTAGACCGCGGGGACCTGAAGTTAGAGGATTATGAGCTTTCGCAGTGGCGGCTTATGCATATCGGTGCACAGCCGGTACCGCCATCGCTGATCAAGCGCTGGAAAGAATATTTCCCACATCACCAGTACGATACGAACTATGGACTTTCCGAGTCAACCGGACCGGGCTGCGTGCATCTGGGTGTGGAGAATATCCATAAGGTCGGTGCGATCGGTGTGCCGGGTTACCGTTGGGAATGTAAGATCGTGGACGAGAACGGTGTGACAGTCCCACAGGGCGAAGTCGGAGAGCTCTGTGTCAAGGGACCGGGCGTGATGACCTGTTATTATAGAAATGAGGAAGCAACCGCGGAGACAATCAAGGACGGCTGGTTGTTCACCGGAGATATGGCAAGACAGGATGAGGATGGATTTTATTTCCTTGTTGACCGGAAGAAGGATGTCATCGTCAGTGGAGGCGAGAATATCTACCCGGTACAGATCGAGGATTTCCTGCGCAAGCATGACAAGATCAAGGACGTGGCAGTTATTGGACTTCCAGACCGCCGGTTGGGCGAGAAGACCGCTGCGATCATCGAGATCAAGGATGGCATGACCTGCACAGAGGAAGAAATCGAGAACTTCTGTCTGGAGCTTCCAAGATATAAGAGACCAAAGCAGATTATTTTCCATGAGATTCCGCGTAATGCGACCGGAAAGATCGAGAAGCCGAAACTGCGTGAGATGTACGGCGCAGACAAGCTGGTAGAGAAGGAAAATGAGGCATAAAGAACAAAAGGAGTAAATTATAAATGAAAGAATTGATGTTAGGGAATAAGGCACTTGCACGCGGTCTGTACGAAGCCGGATGCAAAGTGATTTCCAGTTATCCGGGTACACCGAGTACAGAGATCACAGAGGAAGCCGCTTTATACGATGAGATCTATTGTGAGTGGGCACCAAATGAGAAGGTGGCTATGGAAGTGGCACATGGCGCGAGTCTGGGTGGAGTCAGAAGCGCAACGGCAATGAAGCATGTTGGATTGAATGTGGCAGCAGACCCATTGTTCACGATCTCTTATCAGGGATTAAATGCAGGTCTGGTTGTCTGCGTGGCAGATGATCCGGGTATGCATTCTTCCCAGAATGAGCAGGATTCCAGACACTATGCTGAAGCTGCAAAGGTGCCGATGTTAGAGCCGGCAGATTCAGAGGAAGCGCGCGTATTTGCAAAGCGTGCGTACGAATTATCTGAGAAGTTCAATACACCTGTATTCCTTAAGATGTGCACGCGTGTAGCACATTCACAGAGTGTTGTAAATACGGAGGAGCGGATCGTTCCAGAGCAGGTTCCTTACAAGAAGGATCCGACAAAGGTTATGATGACGAAGAATTCCCGCGATGCGCATGTGCGCGTGGAGCAGCGGACAAAGGATCTGATCGCATTTGCTGAGAATTGTGATCTGAACCGCGTGGAGATGGGAGATACATCCATCGGATTTATCACAAGCTCCACATCGTATCAGTACGCAAAGGAAGTGTATGGCGATAATGCAAGCTATCTGAAGCTTGGTATGATCTGGCCGCTTCCAGAGAAGCTGATTTTAGACTTTGCAGAGCATGTGGATAAGGTTGTAGTCTTGGAAGAGTTAGATCCATTTATTGAGAATCACTGTAGAAAGCTCGGTCTGGAAGTTGTCGGCAAAGAGACATTCCCGATCTGTGGCGAATTCTCACAGAATCTGGTGCGTACGGCACTTGGCGGAGATGCACCGGAAGAGCTGGCACTTGCCGATGAGATTCCGGGACGTCCACCAGTTATGTGTGCGGGCTGTCCACACCGTGGAATCTTCTACATCCTTTCGAAATTAAAGTGTATGGTCTATGGTGATATCGGATGTTATACATTGGGCGCCGTGGCACCGTTGAATGCGATGGACTTAAATGTCTGCATGGGTGCGTCTTGCTCCGGTCTGCATGGCTTTAATAAAGCGATGGGTGAACAGGGCGAGAAGATGAGTGTCGGTGTAATCGGAGATTCGACCTTCATTCATTCCGGTATTACCGGTATTACAGATATCGCTTACAATATGAGCAATTCGACCGTGATTATCCTGGATAATTCAATCACAGGTATGACCGGACATCAGCAGAATCCGACAACCGGTAAGAATCTGCGTGGTGAACCGGCCGGTAAGGTGAATCTCGAAGCGCTCTGTGCAGCACTTGGATTCAACCGTGTCACAGTTGTTGATCCGTACGATCTCGCAGAGGTGGAGCGTGTCGTGAAGGAAGAGCTTGCCGCAGAGGAGCCAAGTATCATTATCAGCCGCCGTCCGTGTGTTATGATCAAGGGTACGGTACATAAGCCGCCAATCAAGGTGGATACCGATAAATGTGTCGGCTGTAAGATGTGTATGAAGATCGGATGTCCTGCGATTTCCGTGCGGGATAAGAAGGCAGTGATCGATACAACGTTGTGTATCGGTTGTGAAGTATGTACACAGATGTGTAAATTCGGCGCATTGTGTCCGGCAGCAAAGGAGGGCAGGTAAGATGGAAACAAAGAATATTATGATCGTCGGTGTCGGCGGACAGGGTACGTTGCTTGCCAGCAAGATATTAGGACATGTGCTGCTCTCACAGAATTTTGATGTGAAGGTTTCCGAGGTGCATGGTATGAGCCAGCGTGGCGGAAGCGTTGTCACATATGTAAGATATGGTGAGAAGGTGTATTCACCGGTCATTGACAAGGGCGAGGCAGATGCGATTGTCGCATTTGAGAAGCTCGAAGCGGCAAGATGGATTTCCTACCTGAAGAAGGGTGGACAGATCATCGTGAATACACAGGAGGTAGAGCCGATGCCGGTCATCACAGGCGCTGCGGAGTATCCACAGGAGCTTGTCTCCAAGATGGAGGCAGCCGGTGCGAATGTCGATGCGAAGGATTTCCTTGCTATCGCAGAGGAGGCAGGTTCTGCCAAGGCGGTAAATATCGCACTCATGGGAAGACTTTCGAAGTATTTTCCGGAGATTCCGGAAGCAGCATGGGAGGAAGCAATCGACGCAATCGTTGCGGAGAAGTTCCGTGCTTTAAACCATAAAGCATTTGAGCTTGGAAGAAATGCATAGGCAGGTGTAAACTTTGCCTGAAAACACCTTTCCTTTGTTCGTGTAATATAAGGACATCAGCAAGAGCTGAAAAACAAACGAACAAAGGAGAGGTAAAAATGAAAAGATTGGAAATTGCGCAGTATATTGCACTTGGAGCAACTTGTATGACAGTATTGGGGTTCGTGATCAACCTCGCCACACAGAGCAGATGGAGTATGACGATGTGTGGATATGGTGTGATGATCGGATTGATCTCATACTTCTTCGGCGGAATCAAAACCGCAGTGAAAATGGCGGGAAAGATTGCAAAATGGGGCTGGATCATTCTGCCGTTTCCGTATGATATCGTGACCGGTCTGGTTGCATTTTTTATTTCGATTTTCGTATTTATGGCGTTGCCAATTATTCCGATTCGTAAGGCGTACAAGGAACAGTCGATGGAGTAAACGGATGCCTGTGGCAGGCATCTCACAGGATGATGTATGGAAGAAAATGATTATGAGACAAGATTTATAAGAGAAGAGATCGGAAGATGTGAGGATCTGGATGAGCTGAAAGCGCGGATTTTTCCACTGCTGCAGTCACAGCACGAGCTGTGGATGCAGAAGATGCAGGAAATCTTTGCGGAGAGCGGACTTACGAAGTCTGCATTTGCGAAGCGTTGCCGCGTGAGCCGGGTGTCAGTCGACAAATGGTGCAAGGGAGCGATCCCGAAGAACCGCGAGACATTTCTTCGAATCGGCATGGCGGCGGAGTATGATCTGGAGAAGATGAACCAGCTTCTGCGTCGATACGGGCAGTACCCGGAGCTTTATTCGAAAAGCTTGGAAGACTGTGTCTGTATCTACGTGTTAAATCACAGGTTTGATATGGACTGCGTAGATAATCGCGAGTCGGAGAAGGGCGAGGAAGCGTATGGACTGACCGCCTATGATTACATATTGTCGCAGATTAAGGAGAACATGGCGGCGGATGCGGATATGGAAATCCCGGATATCAATACGGCACAGTTTGCAGAACGGCTATCACAGGTAGAGGATGCAGATGCCCTGACGCAGTTTATCTATGACAATATCGCAACCTTTTCCTCAGCATATCAGAAGTTCTATGCCTATGTGAAAATGTATGTGACGATCAATTACCAGCGGTATTCGTCGAGTGTGGCGAATCTGGCAGAGGGACAGGGCTGGTCTTCATCGCTGCGGCAGTGTGTGTCCGCGATACGACAGAACAAATGGTATCCGACGCGGAACAAGATCATCTCGCTGGGACTGCATCTGAGCATGGATCATGAGCAGATCGACGAGATGCTCACGCTGGCACATATGGAACCTTTGTGTGCGAAGAACCTGTTCGAAAGTGTGATCCTGTTTATTCTGGATGATGCGGAGTTGAACAATATGCTTGATACGGAATCCGAGGAGTTTGATCCAGATGAGTTATGCCGCTATGCGCGTAAGGTGCTGCTGGAGCTTGACCTGCCGGAGATCGACGCATTTCTCGCGGAGCTTCCGGATCTCGATACGGATATATGGTAGGATGGAAAATAATTTAATCGTAATTGAAAATGGACAATTGAATATCTATTTGCTGGACAATCAGGTTGTCTGGGAGGTTGGACGGATGTCGAAGGAGCATACACCGGATATCCCGATGCATGCAACGACAATCAGCCGTAGGCATGGGCGGTTTCAGAATATGGACGGTATCTGGTTTTACATGGATGAAAACCCGAAGAATGGTACGATCCGCAATTGGAAGAAATTATCTTCCGGGCTGCATGGGCGCGTCAAGCCGGTGATGGTTTCGCCGGGGGATGTGTTCGTCTTCGGTGGCGGCGAGGATGCGGTCGTAAGTCCGGCAACGGTGTGGGCGTTCTTCCGGACGCGGTACTATGATGCGCCGTGGCGGGCGATGGATTCGCGAGGCTGCAGCAAATTCCTGATCGTGGATGGGGATATCCGGATGAAGTTAGCAGACCCGGAGCCGGGAAGTGTGGTAGAATGTGAACACGGGATGGTGATCTATATGGGTACACTTACCTATGTGATCGGACCGCTCAAGGTGATGGGAAGTAAAGAAGAGGCGTAATTTGTCTCTTCTTATTTGTTATTTGATTCTGTTTCCGCTGAATAAAACACTATAAATGCATTTTATCCGGCGGAAACGCATGATAAAATATACTTGACCGCCCGATAAAACAGGAAAATGACGTTTTAATCGGCGGAAATGCATGATAAAATATGCTTGACGCCCGATAAAATGACCTTATATTGTATATTTTCAAAGTGTAAGGTGTTTGGAACAGAATATTTATCAGATAAAAAGGTAAAGGGAGTACAGATGGAACCAATTATTACAGAACAAATTGAGAAATTTCGGTCTGGAGATTTCAGCGGATATGAGAGCTTTTATTATGCAACATCGCAGACAGTTTATACGATGCTGCACACAATTATTCCAGATGAGAACACTGCGGCAGAACTGATGCCGAAGGTATATGAGAAAATCTATGCGAATGTGCAGACACTTCCACAGACGGAAGCGTTTTATGTGTGGAGCGCAAAGCTTGCAAATGAGGAAGCTTTGGAGTACTTAAAGGGAAATGCTGTATCGACAGGAAATTCTGACATGCAACCAGAGATGGATTCTGTAAATGCACAGACTATGGAATCGGCAGATAGCAGTTTGGATATGCCGTTCTATGATTATGCAGCGGAGGATGAAGCCCTCGCGATTACGGAGGATTTATCTGAGGATCGCGTATTTACAGAGCATGTGCAGGCTGTGATCGAGGCGTTATCGCCGATGGAAAAGATTGTATTCCAGTCGTATTATTATTTTGGCGAGAGCGTGCCAATGATCGTAGAAAAAACGGGATGTACGACGCGTGCGGTAAAGCATACACTTGGACAGACACGGACAGCCATGCTTTCAGCAATCACAACGCATGGACAGGCACCGGCATATGAGGTAAAGCAGGAGAATTTGCATAAATTCAGCTTGAAGGATACCCCTTGGCTGTATATTTTGTTCCAGAATTATATTGGAAAGGTGACGGGCATCGCGCATGTCGGAATCACAGGAAGTGCGGCTGGTGCAATCGCGATAGTCGGGCAGACTGGTGGCGTGGCAGGAACATATGCGGTAATCGGACAGGCTGGTGGTATTGCAGGACAGGCAGGGAGTGCTGCAGGTGCAGCGGTAACCGGACAGGCAGGCGGAGCTACAGGTGCAGTAGCGAAAGCATTTGCAAAGGGAAGCGCAAAATTCCTTGGTACGGTTGGCGGAAAAGTTGCAGTTGGAGTTGTCGGAGTTGCAGCGGTTGTCGGCATCGGTCTGGGAATCCATCATGCATCGTCCGAACCGGAAAGACACATTGTAGCGATAGAAGAAGAGGATGGCAGTGGTGCGCTTATGTGGGAGGATGGACCGGCACCTGCACAGGAGGCAACAACTGAAGAGATTTCGTGGGTTGACTTAAAATTAAAAGAGACGCGTCAAAATGTAGATAGTTATCGTACAACCGGAAGTGGTACACGGGGAGACGATGCTGAGGTTGGCGAGTCTTTGGCTCCATATGAGCGGAAAAATTGTTTTTATGCCGTGGAGGATATCAATGGAGATGGCATGGAAGACATTTACTTTGGATATTGGAATAGTGAGACAAGACAGGTTGAAATACGACATACCTATGAACGGGATGATATTGACGGAATCGTTACATATTACCAAAAGGATCTGTATCTGTCGGATCAGGCAAAAGATTTTTTGTATGATAAAGTAGACAGCCAGTTCGAACTGATTTCTGATTATATGGATAACGAGTCTAGCGGAGGCGTGGGATATTTGAAAATCGATACAGGTGGTGGTGAAAAATATTACAAGGTAATTGCCACTACATGGTATGTGTATGGCGGTTCGGATGGAACAGTCAATTACGATAATTATGATTATGATTTTCTGCTAAGACAAATGAGGGATGAAAACTATAGTGGTTATTATCAGGAGGTTTCTGCTTCGGAGTTTGAGACGTATAAAGCGTCATTTACATACAAAAAACAGGAATGGCATCCTTTGTTTGAGGACGAAACAATTCTGAACGAAGATCCGTCAATTCCGGATGTGGATGGGAAATTCTAAATAAAAAACATTTAAGGAGATAATCAGAGGGAGTAAATGAATCCAATCATTACAGAGCAACTTAACAAATTTAAAAACGGAGATTTTGTAGGGTATGAAAGCTTTTATAACGAGACAGTAAACACAGTCTACACGATGCTTCATACAGTTGTCCATGATTCAAATGTAGCGACATCGTTGGTGCCACAGGTATACGATAAAATCTACCAGAATGTGACAAGCTTGGAACAGACCAACGGATTTTACCAATGGGCTGCAGAGCTTGCAAATGAGGAGGCACTGGGATATCTGAAGGAAAATGGATGGACAGAGATTCATAATGATTCTGTTGAGAATACTTATGAACAGGCGGTAGACGGGAAATTTTATGATTATGCGGTGGAAGATGAGGCGTTAACTATAACGGAAGATGCAGTTTTGGATACTTCTTTTGTTACAAGAGTGCAGGAAATTGTAACTACGTTGTCACCGATGGATCGTGTCGTTTTTCAGGACTATTATTATTTTGGTGTTAGTGTGCCAGAGATTGCAGTGAAGACAGGATGTAAAGATTCGGATATCAGATATACACTGAGTCAGACACGGACAGCTATTTTGCAGACAATCGCACTGGCGCCTGTGGATGATTCGGAAAATGGAAATTCCAATATCAGAAGATATCGTTTGGCAGAAGTGCCATGGATGTGGATTGCATATCAGAATTTCCTTGCATATACACTTGGGATTGATACGATTAGCATTGCAGGATGGTTGGCTGACATATTTGGACAGATAGTAGGAAGTGGGATAGCAGTAAGCGGAATGGATGCAGAAGGAACTGCAACCGGAGCTGTGTCAAATGGTGCGTCCTCAGTTGGAGCTGGTGTGCCCGCGGGAGAAGCAACGGGTGCAGCGGCTGGAAGTGTCGGAGCTTCTGGTACGAGTGGAGGTGTGGCAGCAATCTTTGGTACAATTGGTGGAAAAATTGCAATCGGTATCGTTGGGACTGCAATGGTAGCAGCAATTGGCGTTGGTGTGCATCATGCGGTGACAGAAAATCAGTCGACTACCGAAAAGACAGCTGTGGCGACAATGGGAGATGCTTCAGAAAACGAAATTATTATGAATTATACTTCCTATGAAGCGGTGCTAGCAGACTTAAGACAGTGTATTGAACAGGGAACAACCTATGTAGCCAGCGAGAATTTTACAGATAAGAGTAAAAATAAAAATGCGTTTTACGTGATTGATGATTTCGATGGGGATGGAACGGAGGAGTTAATAATTGGTCAGTGGAACGCGGTGATTGGAGGAATGGATATTGGGGATGTATTTACGATGCGTGACGGAAACGTTATAAAGATTTTCACCTGCAATTATGGGTATGGAGACAATGGTCAGAGCGCGGTTCTTTATAATGATGGAATCATATATGAAAATGCAGAAAAGATAAACTTTGAAAATGAACAGGCTTTGGAGTGTAAATATGTTTATAATATCAGATGGAGAATTGCAGGCGGAACCTGTAACTTTGATATTGCAAAGATTACATATAGTGCAGATGGGGAAGGTAGAAGTGCATATCAAATAATTTTTATTCATGATGAAAAGGCATTAAGCATGTTTGATAACACAGTTGAAACAGGTTTTTCGGCAGTGCAGAATCTTGTTGATTCTGCGCCAGAAATATATATAAAACCGACGGTAAATGAAGACTTGGGTGATGGTTTAAATATATATAAGACAAGCTGGAAGACCTTATATGATGATAATTCCTATATGAACACGGATAGTGGTCCAATCCCGGATGCGGATGGGAAGTTCTAAATAAAAAGATAAAAGCCTGTGAGTGTACTGTAAAATATCGTACATATAATAAGCAAATATGTTTTACGAAGGGGGGAGAACCAATGAATTCAAACAACACGGAGCAAAAAAATAAATTTAAAACAGGGGATGGTAGTGCGGCGGCAGGACCGGAAGTTACAGGTGGAAGTGCTAGAGGTGGATCACTGGCAGGATTTCTTGGTACGATCGGTGGGAAAATCGCGATTGGCGTTGCAGGAGTGGCTGCTATGGACGAATCCAATGACATTGGTGTATCAAAAATGGATTATGACAAAGCGGCGAAAGCGGCGTACAAGGAGTTTTTGCTGTCTGGCCTTTCGACGGGAACATTATTGGGAACGGATGGAGTTTCTTGGGATACTACGGAACCTGGATTTAACTGGGTTGAAGATGATTTGTTTGCAATTGCAGATATTGACGGAGATGGAAAAGCAGAACTCACTTTTAAACGATTAGCTGCATGCGTGGCTGGGTACTGGGACCTTGCATATACGTATAATACGGATACAAAAACCGTAGAAGTAAAATATAATACGGGTCCTTATGCGACGTATTATGCCACAGGCTATGTGAGATTTGACATATCACATAATCAGGGACCATCCAGTATTTGACCATGTACGTACGGTAAATTCGAGAATGGACAGATTGTCCTGCTTTATGACGTATCAAACTGGGATAAATCATTGTCGAGTTATGAATTCCCGGATGAACAGGATCTCGATGGGGATGGTTGTATCTATTACATAACAGATCGTGCAACTGGGGAGACGCGAACAGTCGATAATCCAGAGTATGATGCATTTATGCAGGGATTAAATATTGGAGAAGAAATGCAGCTTGACTATAAAGGCTATACAGCAGAAAATGTAAATGCAATTCAATAAAAGATATGCTTGAGATAAAAATGCCAAGACGTATAATACAATCAAAAAGAAAAACGAGGAACAAATCTATGAAGAAACTGGCAATATTTTTCCCGGGAATCGGGTACCATGCGGACAAGCCGCTCCTATATTACAGCCGGAAACTGGCGGGAGAGGCAGGCTATGAACTGATCGCTTTGAAATACGATTATCAGGCGGGAAATATCCGCGGGAACAAAGAGAAGATGGAGGCAGCTTTCCATGCATTGTATGCGCAGGCGGAAGCACAGCTTGCAGATGTTGATTTTACAGCATATGCAGAAGTGCTGTTTGTATCGAAAAGCGTTGGTACGATTATCGCATCTGCCTATGCACAGAAACTCGAAGAAACGGGAACGGAAGCAGAACTCCGCCATATCCTATACACGCCGCTTGCGGCAACCTACAACTTTGCCCCGAAGCATGCGGCTGCATTTATCGGAACGGCTGATCCGTGGAGTGATGTGCCTGCAGTGATCCGGATGAGTGAAGCGCAGGACGTTCCGATGCATGTCTACGAGAATGCAAACCATTCGCTGGAGACTGCGGATACGTTGCACAATCTGAAAATCCTGCAGGATGTGATGGAGAAAACCAAAGCAATTATATAATACAAAAGCCCCTGTTGCAGTCAGGTGTGATTGGAAATATATCCACAGACGCAATCGGGGCTTTTTGTTATGGTAAGCAGAATGTTTAATTATCAAACGTTGCCGCTTTTGCTAACGCAACATCGATGTTCTCACAGAAGTTCTCTTCGCCAAGTTTCTCTACGAAGCCGGCTTTCTCCATTACATGGCGTGGCTGCTCATTCACGTGGGAGAGCAGTAAGTGGATGCCCTTCTTCTGGCATGTTTTGTATGCTTCTTCCAGTGATTACAGTCCGGTGATGTCCATAGCCGGGACATCGCGCATACGAAGAATCAGAACATTCTTGTGCTTTTCGTGTGTAAATGCAAGGTAGTCATTTGTCTCCGCGAAAAACATCGGACCGAGAATTTCATATACCATTGTGTTGCGTGGTACATTCTTCAGGTCAGTGTGCTCGGAAATCTCATTTTTGTCCAGATCTTCCTTGTAGATCCATGGTTTCACTTCGCCGACATCAGACATTCGCTTCATGAACAGGAATGCTGCCATGACCATACCGATCTCGATAGCCACAACCAGATCGAAGAATACCGTCAGAAGCAGAGTGGTAATCAGGACGAGAATATCGCTTTTCGGTGCTGTTTTGATCATGTGGCCAAATGTCTTGAAGCCGCTCATGTTGTAGGCAACCATGATCAGGATTGCGGCAAGACAGGTCATCGGAATCATAGATGCATACGGCATCAGGAACAGCAGGATCAACAGTAGGGTGATCGCATGGACGATACCGGCGATTGGTGTACGTCCGCCGTTTTTGACATTGGCTGCGGTTCTGGCGATCGCTCCGGTTGCCGGGATACCGCCGAAGAGGGACGACATGATATTGCCGACGCCCTGACCGACTAACTCCGCATTTGAGCGGTGGTGTCCACCGATCATACCATCGGATACGACACAGGAAAGCAGCGATTCAATCGAAGCCAAGATTGCAATTGTAAATGCCGGTTGGATCAGCTCTTTCACCAGTGCGAACGAAAGCTGCGGGGCGGCGAATTTCGGGAAGCCTGCCTTAATCGTGTACAGATCCCCGATCGTAGCAACCGGAAGTTTGCCGAGCTGGACAATCAGTGTGGTTACAAGGATTGCAATCAGGCTGCCCGGAATCTTCGCAGATACCTTTGGCCAGAAGATCTGGATCAGCAGCGCGAGCATACCGATACCGAACGTCATCCAGTCAATCGTGTGAAATGCTTTCGCATAGGCAGCACATTTATCAACAAATTCGGATGGTACAGCCCCCATGGACAGACCGAAGAAGTCCTTGAGCTGTCCGGCGAAGATACCGATTGCGATACCAAATGTAAAGCCGACCGTGATCGTTTTCGGGATAAATTTGATCAGATTGCCGAAATGGCACAGTCCCATGATGATCATGATGATGCCGGACAAAAAAGTAGCGATTGTAAGTCCGGTCATGCCATATTGGGCGATGATGCCGTAGATGATAACAACGAATGCTGCGGTAGGACCGCCGATCTGCACGCGGCTGCCACCGAGCAGGGAGATGAAGAATCCTGCGATGATTGCGGTGTATAAGCCCTGCTCCGGATTGACACCGGAGGCGATGGCAAGTGCGATCGACAAAGGCAATGCGATGATCGCCACGATGATACCTGCGACGATATCCTTCACAAACTGTTCCTTTGTATATGTTTTCATAGTGCTAAAAAGTTTCGGTTTTATATATTTGAGCTTTTCCATGTCAGTAAAATCCTTTTCGCTTTATTTAAAATGTAGTATAACGATCTCCCCGGATCCGGCTACAGCAATCCCTGAATCAGAATGATCAGAATCAAAACCGGCAGTATAAACTGGAAATACGGCTTTAATTTCCGGCTGATTTTAAGCCCTTTTCCGGTATTTGCCTCTTCGATGTAGTTATCAAATCCAAATCCCCATTTGGTAACACAGAACAACAGATAGACGAGTGAACCAAGCGGCAACAGCAGGTTGCTAACTAAGAAGTCTTCCGTGTCGAGTACGTCACGACCGCCGATCAGATGCACACTGCTCCAGACATTGTAACCGAGGACACAAGGCATGCTCGCGATCAGGATGATGATGCAGTTGATGAGTGACGCTTTGTTCCGGCTGATATGGAACATATCCATACAGAACGAAATGATGTTCTCAAATACAGCGATAACCGTTGAGAAGCTGGCAAATGTCATGAACAGGAAGAACAGTGTTCCCCAGATTCTTCCGCCTGCCATATTTACAAATACATTTGGCAGTGTGACGAAGATCAGACTTGGACCGGCACCGACTTCCACGCCATAGCTGAAGCATGCCGGGAAGATGATCAGTCCTGCCATGATTGCAACAAATGTATCGAGAGCACAGATACGGACGCCCTCCCCGGCAAGCGTATTGTCTTTGCTCATGTAGCTTCCGAAGATCTCCATTGCCGCAACACCCAGACTCAGAGTGAAGAACGACTGGTTCATAGCCGCAGAGATCACATTTCGAAGACCGACCTCGGATACGGTTTTTGCATTTGGTACAAGGTAGAACTTCAGGCCTTCCTTTGCACCGGATAATGTCAGACTATGTACAACTAAGATCACGATCAGTGCAAGCAATGCCAGCATCATGAACTTACTGATCCGTTCCAATCCGTTCTGCAAGCCGCGGCTGCAGATGAGAAATCCTGCGACCACGATAATGACCATCCAGATCGTCATCTGAAGCGGATCACCGAGCAAATCTGTGAATACGGAAGATGTCGCGTCGGTGTCCATACCGGAATGGAAAGCACCTGTGGCAAACTTATAAAAATAAGAAAGCATCCAGCCGGATACGGTTGTGTAATACATCATCAGCAGATAGCATCCAGCCATGGCAAACCAGCCGTGGATATGCCATTTGCTGCCGGGCTTTTCGAGTGCCTTGTATCCAAGCACCGCACTCTTGCGGCTCGCACGTCCGACTGCAAACTCCATTGTTAAAACCGGGAGCCCCATAATTACCAGAAAGATCAGGTAAAAGAGCACAAAAAGACCGCCTCCGTTTTCCCCTGCAACATATGGAAAACGCCACACATTTCCAATACCGATGGCGCATCCTGCCGATACAAGCAGAAAACCAAGGCGGGATTTGAAAGATTCTCGCTGCATATATATTTTCCCTCCTGAATAAAAATGCCGCCAGATGATTCAAAATAGCGGCATATTACCTATTATATTGTTTGACAAAGCAAACTTCATAAAATATACTATA
>ENA-OZFZ01000411-OZFZ01000411.1-human-gut-metagenome-genome-assembly--contig:-NODE-411-length-21543-cov-5.210117_pt1 | contig 21543 bp, 11 predicted proteins | sample MGYA00244621_ERZ653640 | MGnify/ENA primary metagenome ERZ653640 (study PRJEB26926, sample SAMN06165019) | human gut metagenome | biome: ENVO:00009003; feature: ENVO:2100002; material: ENVO:00002003... | reverse complement strand
CCCGAGCCTTCAAGCGAGCAGGAGACGCCGGCCGTCGAGCAGGCTGCTGCCGCCGAGACTGTCGCGCCCGCGCCCGAGGCCGCGCCCGCAGCCACCGAGGCCGAATCGGAGTCCAATGACCGCCTGGCCGCCATGATGCGCCGCAGCGCCCGCCGCGAGGAGGCCTACGTGCCCACCTCTCAGCTTCGCCGCTTTACCCTGCCCGATTCGGCGCCCATCATGCGCCGTGTCATGGGCTTTCTGTCCGACCAGGCTCGTACGCTCATCCATGCCGGCGTGTCGCGCGACCGCATCTGCATCGATCCCGGTCCGGGCTTTGGCAAGACGGCCAACGAGGACATCGTCATCCAGCGCGAGACCGCCAAGATGGCGTCGCTGGGCTATCCGCTCATGTGCGCCGTGTCGCGCAAACGTTTTGTGGGCGCCATCTCGGGCGTGACCGATGCCGCCGCGCGCGATGCCGCCACGTTTGGCGTGTGCCTGGGCGCTATCCAGGCCGGTGCCAACATCGTACGCGTGCACGACGTCACCGGCTTTGCGCAGTTCCTGAACGGTTACTGGGCTGTCGCCAAGCCGCAGCCGCGCCGTGCGTTTGTGGCCGTGGGCTCCAACCTGGGGCATCGTTGCGACAACATCCGCGCCGCGCGCGACATGATCGCCGAGATCCCGCTCACCTGCGTGTCCAATTGCTCGCGTATTTACGAGAGCGAGCCTGCCTACGAGACGCGCCAGGATGCGTTTGCCAACGCCGTCATCGAGATCAAGACCGAGCTGGCGCCGCTGGTGCTGCTCGACGAGCTTATGAAGATCGAGACCGAGCTGGGGCGTGACCGCTCCAAGAAAGCCAAGGTCAACGGCCCGCGCACCATCGACCTGGACCTGCTGTGGATGGACGGCGAGACCCACGGCGGCAAAAAGCTGCGCCTGCCGCATCCGCTCATTGGCGAGCGCGACTTTGTGCTGGTGCCGCTCGAGGACCTGATGCACGACCCGGCGCGGTTCTTCCGCTACAACGGCGTCGAGGTCAAGGAGCCCGAGGACCGCGTGGGCCATATCGTGGGCGAATTGGGGCGTATGTAGATGATCGAGATGAATGCTGTTGTTGCCGGTACCGAGCTTGACGCCGCGCGCGACGCGGGCCGCGAGGGTACGTCCGCGGGCTGGTGCGCTTGGAGCGCGGGCGATGCTTCGCTGACGTTTTCGCTGGTCGTGCGCCCGGACGTGAACATGCATGCCTTCCACGGCCTGCCGTTTGTGGCGGCGATGGGCATGATGGATGCGCTTGTGGGCACGGCTTCGACGCCGGGGTTGGGCCTTGCCGGTAAGGTGGGTATCCAGTGGCCGAGCGATATCGTGTGCGGTGCGCCTGCGTTTGAGACGTCGCTCGCGCGTGTTGCCGTGAACGGCGGTGCCGGTGCTGCGGGCATGTTCGGTGCCGTGACGGTGGATATTGAGCGTTCGGCGTTGAGCGAGCTCGGTGTGGGTGTGGCTGACGAAGCGCTGGTTGAAGCGCTGGCTGCCGCCGTGTTGACCCGCGTGGACGCCTGGGCGGTTGTTGCCAACACGCCGCAAGGCGCCGCGGGGCCGCTGGCTCCCGTGCTGGGCGAGTACTTCGACATGGTGCCGCTGCTGGGCCGCCAAGTTGCGGCGGTGTCGCCCAACGGTTTGCCGCTTGCGGTCGGTGTGTTTGCGGGCCTGGACATCTGGGGCCGCGCGACCATTAAGACCGATGCCGGCGAGCAGGAGTTTCCGCCCGAGGCCGTACGAATTCGCGGGCTGTAGCGCGGGGCGTTCGCGCCCAAAGATAGACATGACAACAAGACCCTCCTCGGCCTGTGCCGGGGAGGGTTTCGCCTATCTGGGGAATGGGTTGCCAGCGCCCTATTCCTCAAAACTGAAAAATTTTCGTTTTTGAGGAATAGGATTAAGGCAGCTCGGTCTTTCGCGAGGTATATTCGCTATAGAGCCTATTCCTCAAAACTGAAAATTTTTCAATTTTGAGGAATAGCGATAAAAGACCGCGAGGAGGCCCCAATGAAACTCATCAATAGAACGTCATATATGGACACGTTGACGAGCCTTATTGGCGTGCCGGACATCAAGGTCATCACGGGCATCCGTCGTAGCGGTAAATCAAAATTGCTCGAGGCCCTCCGCGATTACGTGGAGGCAAATCTGTCCAATTCGAATGTCATCCATATCAACTACAACCTCGATGAGTTCGAGAATCTGCTCGAGTATCACGCGCTGCTCGCCTATGTAAAAGAGCATCGAGTGTCCGGCAAACAAAACTTTCTGCTTATCGATGAAGTTCAGATGTGCGACGGTTTTGAGCGTGCGATCAACAGCCTCCACGCATCCGAGCAGTACGACATATTCATTACCGGATCGAATGCCTTTTTGCTGTCGAGCGATCTGTCGACGCTCTTTACGGGGCGTACGTTTGAGATCGAGGTTTTCCCATTCTCGTTTGAGGAGTATCGACTCTATGGCGACGAGGGCGAGGTCGACCGCGACTTCGATGAGTACGCGAGAACCGGCGGTATGTCCGGCTCCTACCCTTATCCACTGCAGGAGCAGCGTTATCAATATCTCTCCAATGTCTTCAAAACGCTCATCGTGAGAGATATCGTGCAGCGGCATAACGTGAGAAACGAATCGGCGCTGCTGCGCATTGCCGATTACATGATGGACAACGTATCCAACATAACGTCGGCACGTAACATTACGGATATTTTGAACGCGGATGGGCTAAAGATAACGAACAAGACGGTCGGCACGTACATGGGGTACCTGTGCGATGCGTTTGCCTTCTATAAAGTTCGTCGGTACGACATCCGCGGCAAAAAATACCTTAAGAGCGGCGAGAAGTATTACCTGGCAGACCACGCGTTCAAATACGCGCTGCTCGGTACACGTGATATGGATTGGGGACGCGTATACGAGAACATGGTGGCAATCGAGCTGCTGCGCCGCGGATACGAGGTATACGTCGGCGTGCTCTATAAAAAGGAAATAGACTTTGTAGCAATCAAGCGAAGCGAGAAGCTCTACATTCAGGTGAGCGACGACATCAGCTCGGATAAGACATTTGAACGCGAGATTTCACCACTGCTGAGCATTGGCGACGCGTACCCCAAGATGATTCTCGCCCGCACGCATCACGAGGCCACGGACCGCAATGGGGTGCAGATCGTGGACCTGGCGAGGTGGCTGTGCGACGAGGCCTAGCAGAAAGCCCTATTCCTCAAAACTGAAAATCTTTCGATTTTGAGGAATAGGGCCGATGCGTTGCCTAGTTCGCCGCTCGCGCTCGTGCTCGACTTAAGCCCCTGTCCTATCCCAGCTCCTGCATGCGGCGGTAGATTTCGCAGATACCCTTGATGGTGAGCTGTCCGTCGACCACGTCGAAGGCATCGGTCGAATCGGCGACGATGCTGGCGAGACCGCCCGTGGCGATAACGGTGGCATCCTCGCGGCCCAGCTCGCGCTTCATGCGCGCGACCAGGCCCTCAGCCATGGCGGCGGCGCCCGTTACGGCGCCGACCTTGATGCACTCCTCGGTATCGCGGCCGATGGCGTGCTCGGGCGCCTCGAGCGGCACGCTGGCGAGCTTGGCGGCACGGGCAGCAAGCGCGTCCATGGAGATACGGATGCCCGGCGCAATCGCTCCGCCAATGTAATAGCCGTCCTCATCAATGACGTCGATATTGGTCGCGGTACCAAAGTCCACCACGATCGCCGGCGCGTCGTAGAAGGTCTCGGCAGCGACGGCGTTGGCGATGCGGTCGGCACCAACGGCCTGGGGGCGCGCCGCCCGCAGCTTGGTCACGGCGGCCGTCTGCGGCCCGATGACGATGGCGTCCGCGGCAATGCGGTCGGCCACGGCGTGCCACTCGCGCGAGAGCTGCGGCACCACGCCGGCAAAGGCGATCGCGTCGACCGCGCCGAGCGAGAGGTCGTACATCTTAAAGAAGCCCATCAGGCGCACGTGGATCTCGTCGGCGGTATAGGAGCGGTCGGTGGGCATACGCCACGACTGCACCAGCTCGTCTCCGTCAAACAGCCCCATGGCCGTCTGCGTGTTTCCCATATCGATAGCGAGCAGCATGTCTACTCCCGGTGTCGGCATAAAAGGACGCGCACCATTGTATACGTGCCGTCGACGGCGCTCGGCTGCGATTCGTTTACGGTGATAGGGGCTGAGGGGTTTAAATATGAAGGAATTATGCTCTACGAGATTTTCCTTGCCGTTTACCGAACTCCCGCGTAATATTCTTTCTTGCGCACATGAGGCGCCCAGACATTGCGGGGTGGAGCAGTCTGGTAGCTCGCCGGGCTCATAACCCGGAGGTCGTAGGTTCAAATCCTGCCCCCGCGACCAAGAACTTGCAGCTCGTCGGCCTAGCCGGCGAGCTTTTTTGTTATTCCGGGACCGTGTTTTCGGTCCAATTCTCGGCCTCTCAAACAAAATCTCGATCTGTAACATCTAGACCCGATTTAGGCGGCTGGGTGTTACAGATCGAGATATACCGGTGGGTTGGGTCGTGTTTGTCTAAATCTGTAACACGAGGGACGGATTTTGCCGAGTTGTTGTTATAGATTGAGATTTTCTAGCAGGCGGGTTTGGTTTGTCTCGATCTGTAACAGGTAGGGGTCAAAAGTGGGCCTAGCTGTTACAGATCGAGATTGTTGAGGATGGGTCGAGAGGAATATCTTGATCTGTAACAGTAAGACCCAGTTTTGCCGCGTAACTGTTACAGATTGAGATAAACCGACGGGCCGCCCCGCCCATCCCCATCCACCTGCCGCTACCTGCTGTCCGCCGATTTCCGTTGCGCTGTTGTATTCCCATGCCATATCCTCTAGACAACTACGCGGCATCATCGCCGCCGCGCCTACAAGAGAGGAATGTCCATGACCGCACCTGCATCCAAGCTGCTCCAGCCCATTACGGTTGGCCCCCTTGAGCTCAAAAACCGCATTATGTTCCCGCCGCTGACCACCGGCTACGAGGAGCGTGACGGTTCCATCGGCGAGCGCAGCCTGGCTTTTTACGAGCGCTTGGCCCGTGGCGGCGTGAGCTACATCGTCATCGGCGACGTTGCTCCCGTCATGACCGCAAGCCCCACGCCCAAGCTGGCGACCGACGCCCAAATCCCCACGTTTAAGGCCCTGGCCGATGCCGTCCACAAGCACGGCGCCAAGGTCGCGCTGCAGCTGTTCCACCCCGAGTACGACGTGCCCGGTGTCGGCCGCATGGTCATGGGTTCCATGGCCGCCGCCAAGGCCGCGCAGGAGGCCAAGGCCGCCGGCGACGAGGAGGCCTTTGCCGCCAAGATGGCCGAGTCCAACGAGATCCGCAATCAGGCATACGCCAAGCTGCACCACGACATGCAGCACTTTGTGAACGAGGCGAGCGTAGAGCAGCTCACCCAGATCAAGGAGGCCATCGCCGCCTCGGCCGCCCGCGCGCAGCAGGCCGGCATCGACGCCATCGAGGTCCACGGCGACCGCCTGGTGGGTTCGCTGTGCTCGGCCATCCTCAACCAGCGCACCGACGAGTACGGTGGTTCGTTCGAGAACCGCGTTCGCTACGCGCTGGAGGTCGTCGCTGCCATTAAGGAAGCCGCGCCGCAGCTGATGGTGGAGTACAAGCTCCCCGTGATCATGGAGAACCCCGATGGCACGCCGCGCGGCAAGGGTGGCTTGCAGCCCGACGAGGCATGCGAGTTCGCCAAGCTGCTCGAGGGTGCGGGCATCGACATGATCCAGGTCGCACAGGCAAACCACACCGGCAACATGGGCGACACCATTCCGCCCATGGGCGCCATGCCCTACAACTGGACGCTGCCCGTGGCCGAGCGCGTCAAGGCCCTGGTCTCCGTGCCGGTGGCAACCGTCGGCCGCGTGGTCTCGGTCGAGGCCGGCGAGAAGATTCTGGAAGACGGCGCCGCCGACATCATCGCCTATGGCCGCTCGCTCATGTGCGACCCCGACATTGCGCTGAAGGCCGCCACGGGTGAGCCCATCCGCGAGTGCCTCAACTGCAACAAGGGTTGCGTCGATGCGATTCAAAACCGCAAGTACATTTCGTGCGTGCTCAATGCCGAGAACGGCGACGAGGCGACCATCGCCATCAAGCCGGGCGAGGGCGACAAGAAGGTCGCCGTGGTGGGCGGCGGCATCGCCGGCCTGGAGGCCGCGCGCGTGGCGGCCAAGCGCGGCTACGACGTGACCATCTACGAGGCGAGCGATCACTTGGGCGGCCAGATTGTGCTGGCGGCTGCGCCTCCGCGCAAGGACGAGATCATGCGCTCGGTCGAGTACTACGAGAAGATTCTGCCTGGTCTGGGCGTGAAGGTTGAGCTCAGCCATGCCGCTACCGCTGAGGACCTCAACGCCGCCGACGCCGCGATTGTGGCTGTGGGCGCGCACGACGTGGTCATCCCCGTTCCGGGTGCCGACTCGGAGAAGGTCGTCTCGAGCTGGGACGTGCTGGCCGGCAAGGTGGAGCTTACGGGCCGCGTCGCCGTCATTGGCGGTGGCCTGGTGGGCACCGAGACTGCCGAGTACCTGCTGCGGCGCGGCTGCGAGGTGGCGATTGTCGAGATGCTCGACAAGATTGCCGCGGGCGAGTCCGAGACCATTCTGCCGCTGATTATGAGCGACTTTGCCGAGCACAACGTGGAGCAGCACGTGAAGACCCGCCTGACCGCCATTACCGACGAGGGCGTGGAGGCCGTGCGCACCACCGAGGACGGCGCCGAGGAGCCGGTAAATATCGCCTGCGATTACGTGGTGATGGCCGTGGGCTCCAAGGCCAACGCGTTTGACCTGGATGGCGTGACGGTGCCCGTGACCTGCGTGGGCGACTGCTCGGGCGAGCGCACCGCCGACATTGCGAGCGCCATCCGCACGGCGTATCACGCGGCCAACGAGCTGTAGTTGAGCATCGCGGCCAGGCGGGGCGGTAGCACGGATTCGTCTCGCCCGGCTGTGTCCCGTCGGGTGTCAACCGGTGCGGGGCCTGCAAGCGCAGCAGGTCCCGCCCTTTTTGTTTTGCTCCGGTGGATGGCAATGCGCGGTAATCATGAGGAGTGAGGGCGTCTACTACCTTGCAGATCACTCAAAATTATTGGGGGAGGGGTTAATAACTATATCCTCTATACCAAAGGACATAAAGAGGTGCCAATTTTGTTGACAAGCGAATGACGATTAGCTGTGAGTCAGCTACCAGCGTAAATAATCGATAAAGATATGTCGTAATTTGGTGCCAAATGCCCAGATAATGCCGCGTCTATTTTAATTAACTGCTTTGAGCAAACAGTAAAATGCTACTATCTAACTTGCACGTAAGAAAGCAGATTAACGGTTAAGGCTAAGAAGTGGCAGGTATGTCGGAAGCAACTAGGACTCGCACGCATGCGCCTGAGGTTAGGCAGCGCGCCGTCGAGATCCTCCAAGAGGGGGTCGGTCATCGCGCCCTCGCCGCGGAGCTTGGCATTCCCCAGGCCACGGCTCGTCAGTGGGCCCGCGCGTATGCCGTGGGCGGTGCCGACGCCGTTCTCAATGCCGGTTCGCATCATCACACCTACTCGTACGACGTAAAGCTCGCTGTGGTTAAGGACCGTCTGGAAAACGGCTTGACGGTTCGCGAGGCCATGATCAAGCACAAGATTCCCAGCGAGTCTTCGGTCAAGGCTTGGTGCCGTCAGTACCGCGAGAGCGGTGAGGCCGCACTGGTCGATAAGCCGCGCGGTCGCAAGCCGCGCGTTAAAAAGGCGGAATAGCAAACGGGATGGTGCGCCCACAGGGGCGCATTTTTCTTGCCGCCTCTCTGCTCCAAAGCGGACGTGCCCTTACTCCGTACGCCTAAAACTCCCCAGTTGACCGAAAACCCGCCGCCGCTACTCATCAATTGAGCTATAACGTTAAACAATTGCAGCGTTTTTGCATGGGGGAGTGATGGTATGACGCTACTGTATTTCCTTACCCTGTTTCCGCTGGTACCGGCGCTGGGCATGCTGCTCGCGCGCGGTGACCGCGCCCGCGATGCGGTGGGGCTCATAGGCTCCGGCATTATTATGGCGGTGACAGTTGTAGTCGCCGTCATGTTTTTTGGCACGGGTCCGCAGAGCTTTGAGGTTGCCCCCGTCACCTCGCATGTGCTCTCGATCATCAGTTCCGTCATCGACGTCATCCTGTGCGCCGTCATCCTGTGCAACGCGTACAAATATAGGAACGCGCTCACCACGGTGCTCGGCATAGTCCAGCTGGTGGGCTCGCTTGCCTTTGCAGCCATGACGCTGCCCGCGGCCGAAGCCGTCACGGCGACGCCGCTCTACCTGGACTACATGAGCGTGATCATGGTCCTCGCCGTCGGTATCGTCGGCAGCCTGATCTGCGTGTATGCCTTGGGTTATATGAAGGACTTCCAGGCCCATGATGAGCACGAGGCCGCGCTGCGCGGGCAGACCGCGCCCGACCGTCGTCCGCAGTTCCTGGCGCTTATGTTCCTGTTCCTCTCGGCCATGTTCGTCATCGTGACGAGCGACAACCTTGAGTGGCTGTTCTGCGGCTGGGAAATCACCACCGTGTGCTCGTTCCTTATGATTGGCTATACGCGCACGCCCGAGGCCATCAAGAACGCCTTTAACCAGATCATCCTCAACATGCTGGGCGGCATCGCGTTTTTGGCCGGACTCATGTACCTGCACGTTAACGGCATGCCGCTGACCATCTCGGGCATGATTGAGCTTTCCGGCGCCGGAACCGCGCAGTCCGCGCTGCTGGTGATGCCGGTCATCCTGTTGTCGCTCGCCGCGCTCACCAAGGCCGCACAGATGCCGTTCCACACGTGGCTGTTGGGTGCTATGGTTGCCCCCACTCCCACGAGCGCCCTGCTGCACTCGTCAACCATGGTCAAAGCCGGCGTGTTCCTGATGGTCAAGCTGAGCCCGCTCTATGCCATCTATCCCGTGACCGGCTTTATGGTCACGAGCGTGGGCGCCATCACGTTTTTGCTCGCTGCCCTCATGGCCATCTCGCAGAGCAACGCCAAACGCGTACTCGCGTACTCCACCATTTCCAACTTGGGCCTCATCAGCGCCTGCTTGGGTGTCGGCGCGCCCGAGGCCGTATGGGCGGCCATCTTCCTGATCTTGTTCCACACGGTGGCCAAGTCGCTGCTGTTCCTGTGCGTGGGCACGGCCGAGCATCATATCGGCAGCCGCAATATCGAGGACATGGACGGTATGTTCAGCCGCATGCCGCACCTGACGCGCCTGATGATGCTGGGCATCATGGGCATGTTTGTGGCGCCGTTTGGCATGCTCGTGTCCAAGTGGGGCGCCCTGGTGGCGTTCGCGCAGACCGGCAACGTACTCATGATCATGGTGCTTGCCTTTGGCTCGGCCGCGACGTTCTTTTTCTGGGGCAAGTGGCTTGCCAAGCTTTCGGGCGTCGACCCCACGGCTCAAAACGTTGAGGTCAATGTCCATAAGACCGAATGGATGGCGCTCAACACCATCGCCGCACTGCTGATTCTGTGCTGTGTGGCGTTCCCGGTTATCTCGAGCGGTCTGGTGTCGCCTTACTTGGCCATGGTGTTTGGCCGTGTGCCGTACGTTATCGGCAAGGACGCCATGTATCTGATGGTGGTTATCGTGGCGTTTATCGCCGTGGTGCTGCTGACTTCATTCCGAGTGAGCAACAAACCGCATGTAAACGTATATCTTTCGGGTGTGGGAACCGACAAATATCGCCATTTCCGCGGCTCGATGGGACACGAGGTGAAGGCCGAAAAGCGCAATTGGTACTCGGAGGACGCCCTTGGCGAGAAGCGTATTGGCCCCGCGGGTAGCGTCGTGTGCTGCAGCATTATCTTGTTTGCGCTGCTGTGCTGCGCGTGGATTGGGCCCGAGCGGCTTGCCATGAGCGCGCCCTCGGTGCTGCGCGGCAAGTATTTCGAAGGCTCGGGCGTCGTGGGCATATTTATTGGCACCGTGGCGTTTGCCCTGATTGCGCCGCTTGTGGGCGGCCTGATCGACGGCGTTGACCGCAAACTTTCGGCCCGCATGCAAGGCCGCGTGGGTCCGCGCCTGCTCCAGCCCTTCTACGACGTTGCCAAGCTGCTGCGCAAGGCTCCTGCCAGCGTAAACACCATGGACGATACCTACATGGCGTGCGCGCTCATCTTTACCGTGGTGGGCGGCGGCATCTTTGTGTCGGGTTCCAACACGATGTTGTGCGCCTTTATGGTGACGCTCGCCGCGATCTTTGTGGTGCTGGCGTCCGCCTCGACGCAAAGCCCGTTTGCCCAGGTCGGCGCCGACCGCGAGCTGCTGCAGGTTATGAGCTACGAGCCCGCCGTTCTGCTGATGAGCGTGGGCCTGTATCTTGCCACCGATAGCTTTGATTCCATCGCCGTGACGGGGCAGTCAGCCCCCATCATCGTGTACAGCGCGCCCATTTTCCTCGCGCTGCTCGCGGTGCTTACCATCAAGCTGCGCAAGTCGCCGTTCGATCTTTCGTACTCGCATCACGCGCATCAGGAGATTGTCCAGGGCGTCGCCACCGAGATGAGCGGCGGCACGCTGGCCAAGATGACCCTTATGCACTGGTGCGAGACCGTGCTGTTTTTGATGTGGGTGGGCATGTTCTTCGTCTGGGACAACCCGGTGAGCTGGGTGGTCGCCCTGGTCGTGATGGTCGCGACGTATTTTGTCGAGGTACTGATCGATAACACCTTCGCACGCAGCACCTGGCGCAGCTGCTTTAAGCTCGGATGGGGCGTGGCGCTGGTGTTTGGCCTGCTCAACCTTATGCCCATCCTCGTCGACGTGTTTATTTAGGAGGCGGCATCCATGGATCATAAAATGTCACGCTCGCCGTGGGTTATTCATTACGACGGCTCGAGCTGCAACGGATGCGATATCGAGGTGCTGGCCTCGCTCACGCCGTTGTTCGATGCGGAGCGCTTTGGCGTGGTCAACACCGGCAACCCCAAGCATGCGGACATCTTTTTGGTGACGGGGTCGGTCAATGCCCAGAACCTGCCCGTCGTGCGCCAGATCTACAACCAGATGCTCGAGCCCAAGTGCGTGGTGGCCTGCGGTATCTGCGCGTGTTCGGGCGGCGTGTTCCGCGATGCCTATAACGTGATCGGCGGCGTGGACCGCGCGATTCCCGTGGACGTGTACGCGCCCGGATGCGCCATTCGCCCCGAGACGGTGATCGATGCCATCGTGGAGGCGTGCGGCATCCTGGACCAGAAGGAGGCCGTGATGCGCGCCGGCGGCGATCCGCTCACCGTGGGCGGTGCCGCTACCTGGGACGGTGGCGTTGAGCTGGGCGAGGACGGGTTTGTGGCAGTTACGGGGGCTGGCGACACGCCCGCTGGGACGCCCGCCGCGCCCGTCGCTGCAAAGGAGGCCGAGTAATGCAAAAGGCTATCTATACCACCGTCGGGATCGAAGAGCTCCTGTCGCATGTCCAGGCGCTCAAGGGCGTCGGCGCGCGCTTTGTGCAAATGCACGCCGAGCGCAACGTCGACGACGGCACGTATCGCTTAGTCTATACGTTTATCAACGTTCGCGCTGCTCAGGAGCAGATCGCCCAGGACGGCAGTTATGCGATTGAGAACCTGGTGGTTGAGGGAATTGATCGGTACCAGGAGATTCCGTCCGTCAGCTCGTACTATCCGGCGGTATTCCCGTTTGAAAACGAAGCGCACGATCTATTTGGTCTTGCCATCACCGACATGCAGATCGACTTTAAGGGCTTTTTCTACCAGGTTTCGACTGCCGAGCCCATGAGCGTTATCACGCCCGAGGTGAAGGCCTCGCGCGAGAAGGCCATGAAGGTCCGTGCCGCCGCCGAGGCCAAGGCGCGCAAGGCCGCTGCCGAGAAGGCTGCCGCGGCTGCGGCTGCTGCAGGGGAGAGCACTGCGAGCGCCGGCGATGCCGCGGGCGCCGCTGCTCAGCCCGCTGCGGCTGCCGGCTCCGATGCTCAGCATGATGAGGCTGCTGCGAAGGCCGCGCTCAAGGCCGCCGAGATGGAGGCAAAGCTCGCCGCCATGGATCCCGAGAAGGCGGCCAAGGTCCGCGCGGCGCTTGCCGCCAAGGCCGCCCGCGACAAGCAGAAAAAGGAGGCGTAAGGTCCATGGCACATCGCTCCGTTATTCCGTTTGGCCCGCAGCACCCGGTGCTGCCCGAGCCGCTTCATCTGGACCTGGTGATCGAGGACGACCGCGTTATCGAGGCAATTCCGCAGATCGGCTTTGTGCACCGCGGACTCGAGAAGCTCACCGAAAAGCGCGACATGCATCAGTTTGGCTACATCGCCGAACGCATCTGCGGCATCTGCGCCGTGGGCCACAGCTACGGCTATGCCACAGCCTGCGAGCGCATGCTCGGCATCGAGGTGCCTGGTCGCGTGCAGTATATCCGCACCATTCTGCATGAGCTTTCGCGCATTCACTCGCATCTGCTGTGGCTGGGCCTGCTCGCCGACGCCTTTGGCTTCGAGGCGCTGTTCTATCGGTCATGGACCCTGCGCGAGCAGATACTCAAGATTTTTGAGAGCACTTGCGGCGGGCGCGTGATTCTGTCGATTAACGAGATCGGCGGCCTTAAGCACGATATCGAGGACTCCGAGCTGGCGGGCATTGTCCAGACGCTCGATGCCATGCGTCCTGACTACGAGGCCCTGGTGCATACGTTTTTGGACGACAATAGCTGCGGCGAGCGCCTGCATGGCGTGGGCGTGATCAGCAAGAAGGACGCGCTGGAGCTTTCGATGGTCGGCCCGTTCGGCCGCGCCTCGGGCGTGGATTACGACGTGCGCATGTTTGGCGACGGTGCCTATGCGGACTTGGCCGCGTTTGAGCCCATCGTTGCCACCGACGGCGATTGTTATGCCCGCTGCCAGGTGCGTTGTGCCGAGGTCACGCAGGCCATGGATATCATCAAGGAGCTTGTGGATAAGATTCCGCACGACGGTATCGGCGCGCGCACCAAGCTTACGCCAGCCGACGGCGCGCGCGGCGAGGTTGTGATTGAGCAGCCGCGCGGCGAGGCGTATTACTATGTGCGCGGCAACGGCACCAAGAACCTGGACCGTTTCCGCGTGCGCACGCCGACGTCGCAGAACCTGGCGGGTCTGACGCATGCGCTGCAGGGCGTGCTCCTTGCCAACGTGCCCATGATTATCCTGACCATTGACCCCTGCATTAGCTGCACGGAAAGGTAGGCACGGCATGAGTTTGCTGACATTTGCCAAGACGGCCTTGGGTTCCATGGTCAAACAGCCGGTAACGGTGTGCTATCCGCAGGAGAAGCTGACGGCGCCCGAGCGCCTGCGCGGGCACATCGTCAACGACATGAACGTGTGCATTTGCTGTGGCATGTGCGCGCGTCGCTGCCCGGCGGGCGCGCTCGCGGTCGATCGCAAGGGCGGAACGTGGTCGATCGACCCGTACGCCTGCGTGGTGTGCGGTGAGTGCATCGAGAGCTGCCCCAAGCACTGCCTGACTATGGACACCGCCCGTACTCCAGTCGCAGCGGACAAGACTCCCACGGTAGAAACCAAACCGGAGTAGCTCTGGAATGGGGCTGGTATAGCGCTGGAATGGGGGCCGGCGGGGCAAAAATGCCCCGCCGGCCCCGCGCGCGAACGCGCGGTTGGGCCGCCGCGAACAAAACCATGCCGGTATACGGGGCTGGATTGCGAATCCCCAACCATATCGAAAATCACGAAAATAAAACCGCAGGTAGATTGCTTGCTGTTTTTCAAAAATAGAGGGCATGGATGAGGGCTCCGACTTTTGCCCCGTAATCCGGCATAGTTTTGAAATGACACCATATTGGTACCAGCCCCGGATCCCCCGGGGATGGAGGAAAACGGACTATTTTGGCCTTGCGAGGGCGCCCGCGCGACCCGCCCGCCACGAAATGGGCCTATCTACTACGTTTAAGCTACTGCCCTCAACCATGGCGAAAAATGCAAAAATAAAACCGCAGGTAAAACGCCTGCTGTGTTTCATGAAACGCGGCTATGGTCGGGGGCACCGGGTTAAACGTAGTAAATGGTCCGGTTTCGTGGTGGAGGCTATCTCCTAATCCTCTCCAGATGGAAGAAAATGGGCAATTTTAGCCCGCTCATCTTGAGTCGCACCCGTTTTCCTGCGAAAACTCTCGTGTCTCAACTTTGGTGAGACATTTGTCTCACGTTCAAAATCGAATCTGGAACGTGTGTCACCTGCCCAAATTGTGTCTCATTCCGTAACTTTAGGCTGATGCAAGGTCTGAGACCGCGAGAAGGGAGACGCGATGAGTAAGTACACGAGGGGTCTCTTGGCGGTGATACTGGCCGTGGTGCTGGTGTTGCCGGCTGCAGCATTTGCCATGCTGCCCGAGGCCAACGCCAGGTCCAGCACCGGAATGGACGGACCGACGGCGACAAAGATAGTCGATCCTGACACCACTAGCCGTTGGCAATACTGGGCGTCGGGCGGCGAGCAGGACCAGACGACACGTTATGTGGGCCGGATTTGGACGGACAAGACGGTCGAGCCCGCGCAGGACGAAAAGTCCGACTTTGTGACGACGCTTTCCACGATCTCTTCGACTTCTGATACAACGTCGCTGGTTACTAAGCCGCTCGATATCGTGATGGTGCTGGACGCCTCCGGGTCGATGGGTGATGACATGGGTGGCAGCGATTCGACCAAACGCATCGACGCACTCAAGGCAGCTGCCAGTTCCTTTATCGACACCATCGCCGAACAGAACGCAAAGATCAAAGATGATTCCAAACAGCATCAGGTTTCGATTGTCAAGTTTGCCGGTACAAAGAGCTACGATATCGGTAACGGTACGTATAGCCGGAACAAATATAACTATTCGCAGGTTATGAAGGGCTTGACGCCGTGTGTCGGTAGCGATGCGACGGAACTTAAGAATACGGTCGGCCACATCGAGCCCGCCGGCGCTACGCAGGCTGATTACGGCCTTGAGCTTGCTCGCGACATGTCGGGCCGCACGGATGCCCAGAAGGTCGTCGTGTTCTTTACCGACGGCTCTCCTACAAGTTCTAATGGTTTTGAGTCCGATGTCGCTAATGATGCCGTTAATGCCGCCAAGACCATGAAAGATAAAGGCGCCACCATCTACACCATCGGCATCTTTAGCGGTGCGAACCCGGATCAGGCCATTAGCAAGGCAAGCAAAGAAAACAAGTTCATGCACGCCGTGTCGAACAACTATCCAAACGCCACGTCCTACACAACCAATAAGCTTGGTAAGCGCACCGAGAATTCCGATTTCTACAAGGCTGCGTCGAATGCCGATGAGCTCAAGAAGGTGTTTGATGATATCTCGAGCTCTATCACCTCGGGCAAGGGTTCTCCCACTCAGATCGAGGATGGTTACGACGAGAGCAAGTCCGGCTACATCACCTTTAGTGATGAGCTGGGCGACTTTATGCAGGTCGATACGTTTGTCAGCGCTCAGATTAATGGCGTCCCCTTTGATGAAGTGACCAAGACAACCAAGGGCAATACGGACACGTACGAGTTTTCGGGCGTGGCCAAGGACCTGGTCATCACCGTCGAGCGCTCTACCAATGCGCAGCAGGGCGATATCGTGACGGTCAAGATTCCCGCATCGCTGATTCCGCTGATCCGCTATCACGTGGACATGGAAAACGGGATCTTTGAGCGCACGCCGCTCAATGACATCAAGCCTATTCAGATTAAATACACCTCGAGCGTCAAGGACGCCGCGCGTAACAACCTGTTTACGCCCGATGACGGACTCAAGAAGTATATCGAGAAACATAAGGGTGCCGACAACCAGACGGTCTACTTCCTGGCCAACAAGTGGTCGGGCGGCGAGCTGGGCGATGTTGTCGCCGAGTTTGAGCCCGCCGATACCAACAGCTACTATTACTTCCAAAAAATCACGCCTATCTACACGGACAAGGAATGCACCCAGCGCGCGACGGTAAAGCCGCAGGGCAACGACGTCTATTACTACAAGGACGAGTTTGTGGCGATGGGCGAAGACCTTAAGCCGAAGAACGACTATGCCGTTGTGATGTTTGAAGGGCACGAGATCGCCAACTACGACGGCGCTCTGGTCAAAGAGGACGGCTACTGGTCCTTTAACAAGGGAACCGCGCGCTTGGCCTATATCGACCAGCTGCATACCACCAAGGACGATGTGGAGGCGAACGGCAACAAGACCGAGACCGCGCGCGACGTGCTTAACCCCAGGTGGAATGACCTTTCCTCCGTTGCGACTTCCACGCACGTGCATTCGCACCTGGGCAACAACGGCAAGATTATCTTTAGCCTTGCAACCAAGCCGACAACGGTGGCGACTGCCGACTTTGGCCTGACCAAGGTACTCGAGGGCCGCAAGTGGGCGGATACGGATGCGTTTGAGTTTGAGCTCTCCGCGACGTCCGACAACAATGCCCCGATGCCCGACCCCGCGACCGTAACTGTGACCAATGCCGATCTCGACAAGGGCAAGGCAGCCATTAACTTTGGCAAGATTACTTATGCCGAGCCGGGCGAGTACACCTATGAGGTCCGCGAGGTCAAGGGCGACGCCGGTGGCATTACCTACAGCAAGAACGTTGCCACGTTCAAGGTGACTGTGACGGTTAACGCCAAGGGCGAGCTTAAGGCCGACGTTGAAAAGACCTCGGGTGAGACTAAGTTCACGAACACCTATAGCGCCAAGACGGAAACCCCGCTGACTCTTGAGGCTACCAAGACGCTCTCGGGGCGTCCGATGGCCGATGACGAATTTAAGTTTGCGCTGAGCTATGCGGGGCACGACGAGGTTCTGCTGGATGCAACCAACAAGGGCGGCAAGGTTGAGTTCGGTCCGCTGACGTATACGACCGAGTCGCTTGCCAAGCTGGTCAAGGAAGACAAGGCGTCGGTTGACGCTAGCTCAGACAAGCCCACGTGGACCATTCGCTACATTGCTGCCGAGCAGACCGACAAGCTGCCTGCGGGCGTGAGCGCCACCGTGTCGGCAATTGACGCATATGTAACCGTTGTCGACAACGGCGATGGTACCCTGACGGCGACGGCTGTCTACGGCGATACCGGCAACGAGTTTGTGAACGCCTACACTGCCGAGCCTGCCGAGACATCGCTTGTGGGCAAGAAGAATCTGCTGGTTCCTGCTGGCCTGACCCCGGCTGACATTGCCGGCAAGTTCACCTTTACCGTGACCGGTGAAGAGGGCGCACCCTTGCCCGCGAACGCGAGCGTGACCAATGATGCCAAGGGCAAGGTCGACTTTGGCAAGATTACCTTTACGCTCGACGACCTTAACAAGGCTCTGGGCGAGAAGCCCGAGAAGCGCGAGCATACCTTTACCTACACCGTGACCGAATCCGGCGAGGTCGCTGGCGTGACCAACGACGCCAAGCCTCCGCGTACGGTTTCCTTCACCGTGACCGATGACAGCAAGGGCAATCTGAGGGTGTCCCGCAAGCCGGACGGCGATGTGGCATTTACGTTCACCAATACCTACAGCGTGACGCCTGTCAAGACGAGCGTCACCGACCAGATCGCCGCGACCAAGTACCTGACCGGCCGCGACATGGCTGAGGGCGAGTTCTCCTTCGAGCTCGTCGAGGGCGAGGGCAAGGACGCCAAGGTTATCGCCACCGGCAAGAACGCCGCCGATGGCAAGATCACGATGAGCCCCATCGAGTACACCAAGGCCGGCAAGCACAAATACACGCTGCGCGAGGTCAAGGGCAACGCCGGCGGCATCACCTACAGCGATGCCAAGTACACCATCGAGACCACCATCACCGACAACGGTGACGGTACGCTCAGTGCCGCACATGTTCTGAAGGACGTCAAGGTTGCCGAGTTCAAGAACTCCTACAACGTGACCCCCAAGAGCTCCAGCGTCACCGACCTGATCACCGCGGACAAGGTCCTGGACGGGCGCGACCTCAAGGCTGGCGATTTCCGTTTCGAGCTCGTCGAGGGCAATAACGTGGTCGCCACCGGTACCAACAATGCCGACGGCAAGATCGTAATGGATCCCGTCACCTACACTGCGGCTGGCGAGCACACCTACATACTGCGCGAGACCAAGGCCGACACCACCGAAAACGGCATTACTTACAGCACCGCTGAGTACACTATTGTGACCACCGTCAAGGATAACAACGATGGTACCCTCAGCGTGGAGCACAAGCTGCAGAATGTTGACAAGGCGACCTTCGAGAACGCCTACACCGTAACCCCCAAGAGCTTCAGTGTTACTGATCAGATCACGGCGACCAAGGTCCTGACCGGGCGCGATCTCAAGGAAGGCGAGTTCTCCTTCGAGCTCGTCGAGGGCAACGATGTTGTCGCCACCGGCAAGAATGACGACCGCGGCAAGATCAAGATGAGCCCCATCGAGTACACCGCCGCCGGCAAGCATACCTACACGCTGTGCGAGGTCCCGGGCGACGCCAACAACGGCATCACCTACGACGGCAAGACCTACACCATTGAGACGACCATCACCGACAAGGGCGACGGCACGCTCGAGGCGAAGCATGTCCTGAATGGAGCCGACGAGGCGAAGTTCAACAACAGCTACAAGCCGAATCCTGACGAGTTCAGCGTCACCGACCAGATCACCGCGAATAAGGTCCTGACCGGACGCGAGCTTGCTGCCGGCGAGTTCTCCTTCGAGCTCGTCGAGGGCGAGGGCAAGGACGCCAAGGTCGTCGCCACCGGCACCAACAATGCCGAAGGCAAGATCACGATGAACGCCGTGAAGTACGACAAGCCCGGCAAGCACACCTACACGCTGCGCGAGGCCAAGGGCAACGCCGGCGGTATCACCTACAGCGATGCCAAGTTCACCATCGAGACCACCATCACCGATAACGGCGACGGCACTCTCAAGGCCGAGCATGTCCTGAAGGGCACCGAGCCCGCCGAGTTCAAGAACACCTACAGCGTGACCCCGCTCGACGCAGAGCTCGACTTTGACCTGAGCAAGGCCATCGACGGTCGCGACTGGACGGACTCCGACAAGTTCAGCTTTACCATCACCGCTCCCGAGGGCACCCCGCTGCCCGAGCCTGCAACCGTAACTGTGAGCAAGAAGGACGCGAAGGACGGCATCGCCGCCATCAAGTTCGGCAAGATTCACTACACGGCTGCCGGAACCTACAAGTACGAGATCCGCGAGAACGCGGGCAGCGCGGCCGGCATGACGTATGACGGACATGTCGCGACCGCCGAAGTGACCGTGACTGATAACGGCAAGGGCGTCCTGACCGCCAACGTCACCAAGAAGGAAAGCGGCCGCTTCACCAACACGTACCGCTCTGAGCTCGATTACGCCGCGGCCGGCGGCCTTAAGCTCAGCAAGACCCTCTCCGGACGTCCCATGACCGAGGGTCAGTTCACCTTTACCGTGACGCCCGCCGACGAGGCTTCGGCCATCGCGCTCGGCCTGCACGAGGGCGCCAACGTGTACAAGTCCCCTGCAACGGCAGAGGCAACGGTTGGTCTGATCGACATCCTGGCCGGCCATGAGGTCAAGTTTACGCAGGCTGCCGCGGGTAAGACCTTTACATACACCGTTGCCGAGAAGAACGATGGCCTGCCCGGCTACACCTATGACGACGCTGTCCGCACCGTGACGATCGCTATCGCCGACGATGGCGCCGGCACGCTCACTGCCACCACGACCGTTACTGGCAACCCCGATAAGGGAACGCTGGTAACCGAGTACAAGACTGGTACCGCTACGGTCGAGAGCGCCGTGGTCCCGTTCGTCAACAGCTATAGCGCCACGACCGATGCACCTGGTGGTGCCGTTGCTCAGGTCGTTGCCACCAAGACCCTGACCGGTCGTCCGCTGGCCGATGGCGAGTTCTACTTTGGCATCGCCTATGCGGGCGAGAAGGAAGCCATCGAGGGTACGTGCGTTACCAACGTTAACGGCCAGGTGAGCTTTGGCGCTCTGCATTACACGACCGAGATGCTCGCCGATCTGGTAAACGCCAAGCGCGCCATTCGTACCGACACGGATGCCAAGCTTGCATGGACTATCGGTTACACCGCCTTTGAGTTCACGCCGCAGCTCGCGGCTAAGGGCATCACGGCCGCAACGCCGAGCTTTAGCTTTAAGGTCATCGTCGTCGACAACGGTGACGGGACCCTGACGGCGACGCCCGCCTACGACGGCATTCAGCCCTTGTTCGAGAACGTCTACGGCGCCGATGCCGTTGACGCTGCGCTCGCCGGCACCAAGAAGCTCCAGGCAGCCGAGGGCCTGACCCCGGCCGACATCGCGGGCAAGTTCACCTTCACCGTGACTGCCGACGAGGCTGGTGCCCCGATGCCCGAGCACACAACCGTGACCAACGACGCGGCCGGCAACGTGGACTTTGGCAAGATCCACTTTACGCTCGACGATCTCAACCGCGCCCTGGGCGTGACGGACGATGCGACCGATAAGGCCGAGGCAGACGAAGCTGACGAGGCCGAGGCCGACGCCGACGCTGATGCCAACGCCGACGAGTCCAGCGACGAGTCCGAGCCCGCAGCCCCCACCGCTCCGCGTTCGCACGCCTTTACCTACACGGTGGCCGAGTCCGGTAGCGCCCCTGGCGTGACCAATGACACCAACGCCACGCGCAAGGTTTCCTACACCGTGACCGATGACGGTGCCGGACGTCTGAGTGTCGTGCGCAACGGCGACGACGGTGCGGACTTCACGTTCACCAACACGTACAGCGTGGCGCCCGCCGACTCTTCCGTGACCGGTCAGGTCAAGACGGTTAAGCGTCTGATCGGCCGCGATCTTGCAGCTGGCGAGTTCACGTTTGAGCTGCTCGAGGATGGCGTGACTGTCGCTAGTGGCACCAACGACGCCAACGGTAACGTTACGCTGAGCCCGATCCGCTACGAGGCGCCCGGTACGCACACGTACACGCTGCGCGAGGCTTGCCCCAACGCGCTCGGCCTGTACAAGGGTGTCACCTATGACGGCACGACCTACACCGTCGTGACCACCGTCTCCGACAACGGCGACGGCACGCTGACCGCGTCGCACAAGCTCGAGGGAACTACCGAGTCGGCTGGCTTTACCAACAAGTATCACGCCATGCCCACGCAGGTTTCCATCGGCGCCATCAAGGTACTCGAGGGACGCGAACTCAAGAAGGACGAGTTTAGCTTTAAGCTCGTTGGCGAGGACGTCGAGTCCACCGTCACCAACGATGCCGACGGCAAGATCAACTTCGACAAGTTCGAGTACGACGAGCCCGGTACGTACGTCTACACCATCAGCGAGGTCAAGGGCGACGAGGCCGGTATGACCTACGACAAGTCCGTCTTTACCGCGACCGTTAACGTGGTCGACGACGGCGAGGGCAACCTCAAGGCGAACGTCGCCTTTACCAAGGGCGACAAGAGCGTCGAGGGTATCGTGTTCAACAACACCTGTCTCTTATACACATCTGACGCTGCCGACGAATAGCCTTGTG
>ENA-OZFZ01000400-OZFZ01000400.1-human-gut-metagenome-genome-assembly--contig:-NODE-400-length-21947-cov-4.453042_pt1 | contig 21947 bp, 15 predicted proteins | sample MGYA00244621_ERZ653640 | MGnify/ENA primary metagenome ERZ653640 (study PRJEB26926, sample SAMN06165019) | human gut metagenome | biome: ENVO:00009003; feature: ENVO:2100002; material: ENVO:00002003... | reverse complement strand
GTGCGGCACGAGCCGGAATCAAGAAAAAGGAGTTTGAAAATCTCGTACTGCACCGGATCGGTGTCTTGAAATTCGTCGATTAAAACGGCTCTGTATCGGGAGCGAATCGTATCGATAAAAGTGCCTTCATCGCTAGTAGCTTTTTTAGCTTCTTTTCGTAAGTAGCCGAGTAACTCCAGAAGCATTCCGTCATGCGTAGCATAGCCGAGACGCTCTAAGCGCTCGTTTAAAAGACCGGGAAACGTTGTAAAAAGCCGCGTAAACCAAGTCGTGGCTTCTTGACTTAAGGGTAGCGTGACTTCCGAGGATTTATTTTTGTTTTTAGGGTCCTTCACCTCAAATTTTCGAACAATCAGAGTTTTCAGATACTCGGGCTTTTCTCGTCCTAATTCTTTGAAGGTGCCGCCGTAGTCTTTGTACCGAAGAATCTCCTTTAAAAGAGAAGGATTGTCTGTCGGAAGATTCTTTCTTAAATAGTCATCGAGTAGGGCATTCTTGACGGCCTCGAAGTCAGCGTCCTGAATAATCTGTCGGTCGTTAAAGCCGCTACAGGAAAGAGAAAACTCTTTCAGGAGTTTTTGCGTGAAGGCGTGAATCGTATAAATCGCCGCAACGTCAATGGTATGACAGGCCTTTTGAAGGCGGGTTCGGACGCGCTCGTGCCAGGCACTGACGGCTTCTTTCCTTCGGACGGGATCTGAGGTGCAATCTGCGATTTCCGAGGCTTCGAACCATTTTTTGATTAAGGCGTCGGTTTTGTTGTCCGGCGTTTTCGTTTGCAACAAGGTGTTCCAGGTTCGCAAGACATCAAGTAGAGTTTTGCGAACTCGCATACGCAACTCCGAGGTTGCGGCATTGGTGAACGTGACAAGCAAAAGATGATCGAGTCCGACGGCCGAGTTGTTTTCGCCGTCTTCGACGATTAAGCGCAAAACGATTTTCTCAAGAGAAAACGTTTTCCCGGTTCCGGCGCTGGCTTCAATGAGCATCGGTCCGTAAAGCGGTGTTTTCTCATACTGAAAGACATTTTCTCCGGAAGAGTCGGATGTCATACGGCCCTCTTATGGATGATGCTTGTGATGGTTTCGCAAAGGTCTGCGACCTCGCTACTCGCTGTTACCTTCTTGGAAGGTTCCTCCTGCGGATTGAAAATGCAGAGTCTGTCCAATCGGCCTTTTTCTTCGACGACGTCGTCTCGCCAGTCCTTAAAGCCGCGCCAAACCGGGTTGAACAGGGGCAAAGCATTTCCCCGATTTTGATTGGTTGTCTTCTTTTGAAGAACACGGATGTTTGTGTTCATAGATTCGGTCAGTCGAACAAGCGAGGTCATGACCGAGAAGGCCTCAAAGGGTAAAAGATTTCGCACGTCGTACTCATCGATGATTTCACTGATCGGTCCGGGAAGTTCTTGCGCGCCGTTTGTCTCCTTGGCTATGCCGAGAAGACGCAGGCGGTAGTTCTTCTTGTCGCTTTTTCCGTTGTCGACGGCTCTCAGCGCGATTTGCAAAAGTGCGGCGCGAACATAATCGCTTTTACTTAATGCCGTGAAGAGGAAATCGGTTGTCTTTTGGGACGAATCTTTCGGGATGACGTCAAGGTTCGGCAGTTGAATCTGCGTATTGTCAATCGTCAGGTACCCCGGATCTTCTCGCACCAGCCCCGACGGCGCAAGAGTTTGTTGTGCACGCAGAATCGAAACCGCCTCTCGGGCAAGAGCCTCAAGGACTAGGGGGCGTAACGCAGCAAATCCATAGGAAGGATTGAGTCGAAAACACTCGGCTTGACAAAGATAGGTCACCAACTGATCGTCGGTTTTTCCTTCGCAGTCACCGGATTGAAGTTTTTCCAAAAAGCGCTTTGTCAGCAATTTTTTTTGCAGAGGATCGGCGGCAAGATCCGGATACAGTCCGACCGGTTCCGTCAGTTCCGGAATATTGCTAAAGAATGTGAGCTTGAGTTTTCCGTGAATGTACCTGGTCGGACTTATCCAAGCTTGGACAATATCTTTCCAATAAAGAACTTCCGGCGCGCTTTCTTGTTCGGGCGAAAAGCCCCGTAGATAGTCTTCCGGGTGGTCCGGGGAATCGGCAGTGCTTGCGGAATCTTTCCATGCGGCAAAATCATTCGGATTTCGATTCGTAAAGAAACGAACACCGTCAACGTTTCCGCTCTTATCGCGACTCATGGTAAAGCTATCTTCCGACAGACGCGAGACCGGCAGTGTTCCCGAAATCTTCGAGACAATTCCAGGAGCTTGCTCTTCGAGCCATTGGCAGAAGTCTTCTACGACGGCACAGGCGTTTTTGTGTTTTTCTCCGGCACTCTGGACGGCATCGTAGGTAATGAGCAGATGGCGTTTGGCCGAGCAAATCAATTCGAGAAATAAGCTTCGGTTGTCAATGCGCGAATCCTGGTCGCCGCGCCTAGGGCAGGGGGCATCATCGCGATTACGGTAAGCACAGGTCAGATCGAATTCTTCGCTCGTTGTGTTCCCGGGAAAGTCGGAATTTTCTCCGAGCCCGATCATGGCAACGGCCTTAAATGGGATGTTGCGCAGGGCATCCATGTTGGCAAAGGTGACGGAACCTTCCTGTCGGCTTTGCATGACGGATACGCCGACGGCGCGCTTTAATGAGGCCTGGTAGACAGCCGGAGCAATCCGCTCATCGGGCTCTTGCGTAGTACGGAGAATCGTTTCGTGAAGTGTTTCGACAGCCTGCGTAAAACTTTCACGTGCCTCCGTTACGAAGGCCTCGGGTTTGTTCGGATAAAGACCGTCTACAAGAGCCTCGGAAAAGGTTTTCCATTCGGCCGCCGTCAGTCCCGTGTACGGGTCCTCTTCAAAGTGAGCCAGTTGTGCCAGGGCTTTAAAATTCTGCCACAGGCTCATTAGGCGGCCGAATAAGTCCTGTTGCTCGGAAACGGTTTCGTTTTCGAATCCTTGAACTTCATTGCCGAAGATGGCAAGCGAGCGTCCGTGAACGGCTTCGGTTCCCTGAGGATAGGCAAATCCTAATGCAAGGCGTTCGACGGCTCGCTCCAGTGTCGTGTCATCGTCTTCGACGGATTCTTTCCCCAATAGCGCTCGAATGTGCGTTTGGCAGATTCCGTTGCGAAAACCTGCTGCAACGAGCCAATTTCTGAGTGTTCTCAAGTCCGTGTAGTCGATATCCCAACACCGCATAAAAAGCGGCGAAGAAATCAGTTCGAAGAAGGTATCGAAATCGGGCGTTGTAAAGAAGAAAGCGCTCGATTGCAGTACGGCGCTTTCCTGGCTGCTGAGCTCACCGAGAATTTTGTATGCGATACGGTTTTCCGGAGCTCGCGCATTGATGATACCCCGAACAAGACCGGCAATGTTCGAAACGTTCGGCGTAACGACAAGAAAGTCCTCGGCACTGTAGCCGTGTGCTTGCTTTAAGGCTTCGATCCAATCGACCACCGCTTCGATCTCGCCGATTTGCCCCTGGGAATTAAAAATGCGCAAACTTGTGTCCCGTGTTGCCGAGAAATTCGCTGTGTCAAACGAAAAGTCCGATTCGTCTCCCGACAAGGGACAATCAAAAAGAAGGCTGTTGACGACGGCATCTAAAAGAGTCAGGGACTTACCGTCTTGCGGTTGACGTTTTTGCCAAATAAACGATTGGTCGGTGTCCGAAACTTTCGAGTAGATGCTTGCTGTGGCCTGTTCCCATAACCGCTTCATGCTTTTAAGGTCTCTTTTGCCGCGCGAGAAGTTGTCTTCAATGAGTTTGGTCGCGGACATACCTTCGTCCGGAGCGTATTGCCATAGCCTGTCAATAAAGGCGCGAACACTACGGGCATTTTCTCTAAGGAATCGGTTTTGCTCGGCCATGCGGGCATTTTCCGTCCAACGAAATAGTTCCCTGGGAACGGCGTCACTCGGGTCGAACCAGTAGCGGCAGCAGGGATTAAAGACATAGAGCCACACATCGCGTTCTTGAGCCTGCTTGGCAAGAACCGGCATGGCAAGGGGCGGCAACGTATGCGGTAAGAAAATATGAACGGGAGTGGCCTGGTTTTCCGTGGTTCTTCCTTCGGCGCAGTCTCCGAGCAGTTGCTCTTGCAGTTCCAGAATTTTTCCTGTGTACGAGGCCGTGGTGTAGGAGCTACCTGTCTGCTCTTGAGCCCGATCACGGCCTCGAAGTTCTAGCCAAAGTCTTTTTTGCCAGAGTAAGTCCGGTTGCTTGTCAAGCTCCCTTGTGTCGCGCGTCGCTTCCGAAACACCGAGCCACGAACACACCCAGTCGTAACGGTAATTGACGTATTTTGTGAAAACGTGGGCGATGTGCTCGGCCAGCGAAAAAAGTTCGCCCGGCGTCATGCCTTTGAGGTGTTCGACCAGACGACCGTAATCGGAATGGACGTCGTTTTCCCTTTGAATGCGTGTGAGTATCGGATACAGACTCCACGGGAGCGTGAAATTATCAATGCTCGATGTGTGCCAAAACGAACCGTACGGTTTTAACCAACCGGCAAGGTTGGAAAACGAAAGCCCGATGCAGATACCGTCAGCTCGACACAGGCGTCGGGCAATGTCATTTTCAATTTCTCGTGACGGAACAACGATTTGAATCGGAGAAAAAAGAAGATTGGTCCCGGATTTGCTGTCCGTTCTCAGGTTAACGGTCAATTGGGCTTTCAGAACGTCATAACTGTTGGAATAGGCGATGTGTAGTGCCATGGTTTCCGTGTGTCGTTAAGAGTAAAAAGAGCCGCTTGCCGGTGCGTTTGCGGTTTGCCCAAAGCGGGTTTTTGAGTTTAGCAGTTTTGGAAAAGGCAACGGAGGTTTGTTGGACGGACACGCGTCGTTGCGTGAAAAACAATGGGTTTTCAGTCGGTTGCAAAGATTTTGTACAAAGGGGAAAGGCAAAAAAACCCCACCGGTTAGGGTGGGATGAGCAGATAGCGGTATTGCCTGTGGCTCTACCGGAGAGAAACCATGTGAAAATGAGTTAACTTGCTTTCCACGCAACAAAAACAAGGGCGACACAGGCCACTGCCGCAATGACTAAAGCAACAATGTCCATGGTGTTATTAATCGGGAACATAGGGCACTCCTTCGGACGAATAAAACGAGTTCATACGTTGCAATCGTAGGGGGAAAGCCCGGAGTTCGAAAGTGTGAAAAGCAACTAGTCAAAAGGCGACACGTCGAAAGTAACTAAGCAAAGTGCACATTTTGAACCTCTCTCGGAGGCCTCTAAAAACGGGGTTCTGTTTCGCATCTTGCATTGGGCTGACGGTTTTTAGGAGCGGCGCAGACAACAAAAAACCCGAGCACCGAAATCGGTCCTCGGGTCTTCAAAACCTGGTGGGATGCATTCCACTTTTAACAGTTACAAAAGTAGTAATTGATGATAAAGATCTACTCGACGGCCGAGTAGCAGTAATCTGCCCATGCTTGAAGGAGTTTTCTTCGCTGTTGGATCATTTGCCCTCTGCGGTAGGCTCCGTGGTATTTGTCATAAGGATCGACGTGAGACAAGCAGCGCTCGACAACAGACATAGCATTTCCCGTTTCTTGTGCCCAGGTTGCAAATGAAGCTCGGAATCCATGAGTAACGGCAACTCGATCATTTTGAAGGGGATCCTTGAAGCCGTAGTGGCCGAGTTCCTGCGCGATTCGATCAAGTTTACGAATGAGTTTGCGAAGAGCAGTTCCTGAGATTTCGTTGCCGGTAGCAGAAAAAATCAGTTTTTCACCAACGTCAAATTCTGAATGTGATAAGGATTGAATGAGGTTACAGGCTTGAATGCTCAAAGGCACTTCGTGAGGCCTGTTATGACCTTGCTTGCCCTTCATGTGACAGGCTGGAATCTTCCATTCACAAATGGACATGTCCACTTCTTTCCACTGTGCTTGACAGACAGGCTGAAGACGCGAGGCGGTGAGGATAGTAAATAGAAGAGCATTTGCGCTGACGGAATTTTCTTTAAGAAGCAAGGAAATGAATAACGGGACATCACGCCAGTCCACTGAAGGGTGATGCCCGCTTGGTTTGCGGAGGCGCATTCCCAGATAGGGCTCAATGAATTCAATATCCGTAGGTAATCGATTATTGGGGGCTCGGAGTCTTTTTGCGGTAGACCAGCGCAGAAATTGGGATAGGGCAATCAGAACTTTCAAATGTGTTTGTTGTGTGTGTGACATCGCCAACTCAAGGCAGTCAACTACGTTCTGAATGGAGACTTGATCCGGTTTATATGAGCCGATTATAGGAAATATGTATTTTTCGCCCAAAGAGTATCTTCGTTGGTAAGCCTGTTTGTCAGTCCATGTTTTTAAGTTTTTGTATTCATTTATCCATATTGGCCATAATTTTTTAACATCAAGATTTGGTAGATTATCTGGAATTTGTCTGTTTGGAGTTTTATTTGGTTGGACTGTGCTGATTTGGATTAGTTTTGTTAATTTATTAAGGGTAATCTTGTTTAAGATTGATATAAGCATTTCAATTTTCTCCTGTTGAAATGAAATGCTGTTTATTTTGCGCTAATTTGGTGCGCAGTTCTGTTCCTCAACTAGAGAGCGAACCGGAAGTGGAACAGATTGGCGAGGCGCCAGAGGAGGTACCGTTTGAGATTCCGAATAAATGGAAGTGGGTGCGCTTCCAGGATGTCGGTAGCTTCATATCTGGATGGACGCCTAAAGCGGAAGAACTCCAAAAAGTGTGCAATAAAGGTTGTGTGCCATATTTCAAAATTGCCGATATGAATCAGCAGGGCAATGAAATATGGCTGCAGAAGACTTCTTCGTTTCTGAAAAAAAGCGAAAGGACAAGAACTTTTTTTCGAGGAACAATTGTTTATCCAAAAAATGGTGGCGCTGTCTTCACAAACAAAAGGCGGTTATTAAATCAAGAATCGGTAGTCGATTTGAACACAGGGGGTTATGTTCCAGGAAAATTTCTTGATATCGGCTATGCCTACAATATCTTTTTGGGACTTGATTTCAGGACAATATCAAAAGGGACTGCGTTGCCCACTCTAGATCAAACGAAGCTTAGAAACTATTTAATCCCATTGCCTCCACTCGCCGAACAGCGCCGCATCGTCGCAAAGATCAGTCAACTTTTCGACCAAATAGAACGTGCTGAGAAGGCGTACAACGAGCTCTCAGGACATCTCTCTGAGCGATTCCGTCAGTTGTGTCTGGAAAAGACCATCCAGGGCAAGTTGGTTCCACAGCTAGAGAGCGAACCGGAAGTCGAGCAGATTGGCAATGCGCCGGAGGAAGTACCGTTCGAGATTCCGAAGAAATGGAAGTGGGTGCAATTAAAGACAATTTTTGCGAAACGGTCCACGATAAATCCAGTTGATTACGGAGAGTCAAAGGTTGAACTTTGGAGCATCCCAGCTTTTGATAAGGGTAAACCAGAGGTTGTTCCAGCTCGATTAATTGGATCATCGAAGAAAGTTGTTGTTGAAGGAGATGTTTTACTTTCAAAAATAGTTCCGCATATAAAAAGAGCTTGGGTTGTATCTGAAACGAATGGGTATGAGAAACTTGCCTCAACGGAGTGGATAGTTTTTCACTCGAATGATTTTTTCCCAAATTTTCTAACAATGGCATTAACCGAGCCACATTTCCACAGTTCTTTGATGTCAACAATTTCTGGCATGGGCTCGTTAAAGCGAGCAAATCCCCAAAAAGTAGGGGAGCTTTATATTCCATGCCCGTCACTCGCCGAACAGCATCGTATTGTCGCTCGCTTAAATAAGCTATTGGCTTCCATTAACCAGCTCGGAGATTGATATTAAATTATTAGTCTTCGCAGAACTTCTTTACCTTCCGATACATTTGAGGTTTTCATGTCCGCAACGTCTTCGAATCAAACAATTTCTAATTACTCGCCTGTAAAAACGATTAGCCTCAAGAACAATCCCACATACAACGAAGCTTGGGTTCAGCGAATTCTTTTCGAAAAACCTGAGTTGTTGGGCATCGGGAACGTGACAAGCAGAGACAAAGAAGTGGCTCAGCCTACTGGTGGGTTCCTCGACATCTTATTGCAGGATGAAGACGATGCAACTCGTTACGAGGTCGAAGTTCAGCTTGGGGCAACAGACCCCTCGCACATTATTCGCACGATTGAGTATTGGGACATCGAAAAAAAGCGGTATCCTGATTGCAATCATATTGCTGTGATTGTCGCCGAAGATATCACCGCTCGATTTTTCAATGTCATTTCGCTTTTTAACTCTGCGATTCCGCTCATCGCAATTAAGATGTCTGCAATCGAACAACCTAATGGTAAAGTCGGCTTGCTCTTTACTAAAGTTTTAGATTTGGTTCCTCGGTCAACGCGAGATGACGAAGCTCCTGAACTTGTCGATTGTTCTTTTTGGTGCAAAAAAACGACTAAACACACAGTAGAACTCGCTGAAAAATATCTGGAAGCAATACAGCAATTTGAACCTAAAATCACTTTCAGTTTTACAAAGTTTTATCTTGGAACTTGGATTGATGGCCGTGTTAACAACTCTGTCATTATGCGCCCCAAGAAAAAGTACCTCAATATAGAAATTCGCTTGGAGCGGTCAAGCGAAATTGATGCGCTCATTGAAGAAAGCGATTTTGACTTGGACTATATATCCCGCGATGGACGCTACCGAATCCAAGTTGACGCAAAAACGTCAGAAAAAGGAGAAAAATTGGTTGAGGAACTCATGAGAAAAGCTTATGACTCCTAATCTTGCGTAATAGTGACAGTCGGTACTGTTGTGCAGCGCCTAACAAGAGAAACCTCCTGCTTGCCAAACAACCTTATAACAAATACACAATTTCTGTCGCCGAAAAGTCGCTTTTTTTCTTAATGAAGTTCATCAAGCAAAGAAAGAAGTTCGTTTACCCTAGCGACAATGCGGCGCTGTTCAGCAAGAGGAGGAACAGGCAAGGCTCTAGCTTTTAAGAATTTAAAGTGCCGACTGTATCCAGCCTCACGAAGATTTTGTGCCAAGAAAACAATGACATAGAACAAGAAAGATATGTCATATACGTCGCTTCTAAGAAGTTTTGTACCATCAGCACCTATAACACATTGTTGGTTAACGAATTTAACAACTCGTGTGTGATCCCCAAAAATCACGAAAGGTATTTTGTCTCTAGGAATTAATTTGCTTTCATCATCGCAATATCCGTCAATTTTAGCCTTTGCCTGACTGATGACAGGATATTTGCCTTCTAGGGCTATTTCTTTTGTTTGAATTTGATAGTTCTTCGATGGAAATGTTTTTACTACACAATCAAAACTCATCCACTTCCATTTCTTCGGAATCTCAAATGGTACTTCCTCCGGGGCCTCGCCAATCTGCTCCACTTCCGGTTCGCTCTCTAGCTGTGGAACGAGCTTTCCCTCTATGGCCATCTGAATCACTTTAGAGCGGAGATTTTCGCTGAGGGAGTGTAGATCCTTAAAGGCACCATCTGCTACCTCAATAACAGCGAGGAGTGCGTCCAATTGGTCGACAATTCGGTGTTGCTCGGCAAGGGGAGGCAATGGAATCCAAGTCGCTCCGACACCTGAACCAGATATTTCTTTGAAGGTCGTGCCACTTGCCCTAGAAATGATGTCAGGAGTTCGAGCAATAAGGCAGAAATAACCCCATTCCGCTGTAATTGTCTTAAAGCTGGGAATAAAGGATTTACAGCCTTGGTTTGTGCATAGTTCCTTTCCTGCAATGGCGATATGACCAATAGGGGCCCTCGAAGAATAGACGACACTGCCTGATGGAAGGAGTTTCGCTGAACTATGATTAAGACCTGTCTGTGTTATGCTTTTTGCTCCATATGAGACGTACCGACCATCAATTTTTCCTAAGTCTGCTGGTGTAATCCAGGAAATTTTTCCTCCCCAATAAGCAGTTATTCCAGTTTTTGGTGTTCCGCCGCCGACTATTTTTCCAACAGAGGAAAGTTGCACCCACTTCCATTTGTCCGGAATCTCAAATGGGACTTCCTCTGGCACCTCGCCAATCTGTTCAACTTCCGGTTCGCTTTCTAGTTGAGGAACTAACTCCCCACGGATAGCCTTCTCCAGGATTTTTTGCCGCAAGATATCAAAGTTCATCTTTGAGCTCCTTGCGAAGGTTAGCAAAAGCCGAATTCAACACCTGCAGTTGCTTCTGCATCCGATCCAAAAGTTGATCCATGTCGAGCATTTCGATTTCGGATTTTTCTTCCTGCAACCAGCTCGGTAGATCCAAGTTGACGTTGTCTCTCTGCAGTAGGGACTCGGCTGAGAACTTGCGCCACCGCCCGTTCGGATTATTTTGTGCATCAAAAAGTTCTACGCGTTTTGAGATGTCATCACTGTGATAGCACTGCACAAACTCGTCGAGATTGCTGCGCTGCATCGGCTTCGTAGCCAACGTGTGCTTGATTCCGGTTCGATAGTCGTAGTACCAAACATCCTTCGTGGGTTCGCCTTTGACGAAGAACAGCACGTTGGTCTGGACGCCGTTGGCGTAAAAGATGCCGGTGGGCAGTCTCAGGATGGTGTGCAGATTGAAGTCCTTCAGGAGTTTTTCGCGGATCTTGGCGCCTTCACGTTCGAACAGGACATTGTCCGGAAGTACCACGCCGGCACGGCCTCCTCGCTTGAGAAGGGACATGATGTGCTGCAGGAAATTGAGTTGATTGTTGTTCGTGTCGACAATAAAGTCGCCGCGATCAATGGGGACGGATCCGGACGGCCTCGCCCCGAACGGGGGATTGGCCAACACCACGTCTGCCAGCACGTTGGGAAGCTCCATCAGCGAATCCCCGCAAGCGATTGGAGAGCGATCGGTCCCTATGCCGTGCAGATACAGATTCATGGAGGACAACGTAACGACCAACGGCGTATTGTCCTGACCATGCAGAGCTTTTTCGCGCAAAAATCTTTGCTTGTCCGCAACATGAGACTGCCCCTTCATGTGGTCAAAGGCCGCCAACAAAAAGCCGCCGGTTCCGCAAGCCGGATCCCAGACCGTTTCGCCGATCTTAGGATCCACGACATCCACCATGGCCTGGATCAATGCTCGCGGTGTGAAGTACTGGCCGGCACCGCTCTTTTTATCCTGGCCGTTCTTTTCCAGAATGCTTTCGTAGATGGCGCCCTTGACGTCGCCGTCCATGATCAGCCACTTCTCACGATCGATGAACTCAATGACTTTTTCCAAGTAGGCCGGGCTCGTGATCTTGTTTTGAGCCTTGACAAAGATGGTTCCTACCAGTCCGTGGAAGTTGCCCAGGGTCGCAAGGATATGCTCATAGAGCCTTACCAAATCCATGCCTTTTTCTCGGCGCAGATCCTTCCACTGAAATCCATTCGGCAACCGGGACGGTTCTCCGTAAAAATCTTCGGATTCCTGATCCATCTTCAGAAAGAGAAGATACGTCAGTTGCGTCACGTAGTCCGTGTACGCCACGCCTTGCCCGGACAAGATGTCGGCCAGCGTCCAAACCTTTTTGATGAGAGAAGATTCGTTGTTTTGCGTTTCCTTAGCCATGTTGATGTCAAATCATGAAAGCGTTAAGAGAAAGAATGGGATCGTTGGCCGCACCAGCACTGCCGAAAAAGGTAACAAGCCGGTTGGCGAGACTGGGGTCAAGCATCCTCAGAGATCGGAATGTGTAGGCGCCGTTGACCACAATGTATTTGGCGACGGTTCTGAAGAGCTCCTTCTGTTCCGGCGTTAGAGGGAGCTCATTTTGCTTTTGGCCGCACCAAAGTTCAAATCGTTGCGCCGCCAACGAGGGCAGGGAACACAGCTCCTCAATCTGCCCGTAAGCAAAGCGCACAAGTTGAATCAGGTTAGTCAGGGCCTCCGTTTCCTCTCCGCCCGACAACTTGCGAACGCTCTTCGGCCTTAGCAGGGCGTAATCATTCCATTGCCGGACGACATTGAAAAACAGCAGGGCCTCCGACAACTTCCGGTTCAGATCCTGCAAGTCGTCGGGGGACAATTCTCCAGCCCGCCCGTTGTGGATCAGTTGCAGAGCCAGAATTTCATCGTGATGATTACGGACGTACTGCTCGAAGGCATCCGTTGACTTTTGTGCTTCCTCCTGGCTGAATCCGGAGGTAGCGATTTCATCCTTCGTGTCATTTAGCGTCTTGAAGTAGCCCCTGGCAATTTCCACGATCTTTTTCCGTGCCTCTATGTTCTCCAGAAGCGGAGACAAGAGATGCATGCGCTCTCTGTTCTCGTCATTGACGTCACTAAACGGCGGCAGATTCCCGCGTTTCAGTGCCTCGTACAGTTCGCCGGCAAACTCCTGCGGCCAAAATCCGGCCAATTTGCGAAACTCTTCGACTTCCTCTTTTTCCCCTCGATTCCCAATGGCACTTAGCTTGCCCGCCAAAAGGTCGATGTGATGTAGTCGTCGGGTACATAGCCGTGGGACATTCTCTCAAGAAGCGCCTCGAGAGAAGGATTGATCTCGTAGTCCCCGCCGATCCCTGGTACGATTTTTTCGCTCTCCGTGACACCGACGGCATCAATCAGATAGAACAAGTCCTTCTTTGAAGCATTCGGCGTTGCGTTGCGCAACTGATCGTTGGAAATCGTTCTCACGCCGCGCCCCTTCATCTGCGTGTAGAGCGTTTCCGACCGAACGTCGTTCAGGAAGATCAGAACCTCCAAGGGCTTCACGTCGGTTCCGGTTGCCACAAGCGTTACCGTCACTGCGATGCGGAAGGCCGGATCCGTGCGGAAAGATTTGATGAGGGAGTTGCTGTCTTCGGCCGAGTAAGTAATGCGCTGGACGAACTGCTCGTCCGTCCGCTCGAAAACTTCCTTGGCGATTTCTACGACTTTCTTGGCGTGATTGTCCGAAGCCGCGAAGATGAGCGTCTTGGGCAGGTAGTCAAAGTTGGGCTCGCGATCCGGATAGAGTTTTGTATACACAATATCCTTGTATTCCTGAAGGATCTTGCGAATCTGATCTGGAACAAGGATGCTCCGGTTGACTGCTGTTTTCTTGAACTCCTGCGGTTGCGTTGCCGTCCGTTCCCACACCTCACCGGTCTTATTGGCTTTGACTTCGACCCTCTCGCCTGCTTTGATGGTTCCGCCTTCTTCCGTAATTTTTGTCTTGATCCGGTAAATCCGACACGGCACGTTGACGCCGTCGGCAAAGGATTGCTCCAACGTGTAGTCAGCCACGACATTGCCGTCAAAGAAGGGCCGGGACTCCGGAATCGGCGTCGCCGTCATGCCCAACAAAACGGCCGAATCGAAATAGTTGAGGACGGCCTTCCAACTGGAATAAATGGACCGATGGCACTCGTCAATAATGATGAGATCAAAAAAGTCCTTCGGCAACCGAGGATTCTCCGGCAGCGGGATGCTCTTGTCGTCCGGCTGCTCCGTCGCGTCCTCAGTCGCCTCGTCGATTTCTTCGGTTTGTCCGGACAGGACCGAGTAAAGCCGCTGAATCGTGCTGATGACGACGTGTGCGCTTCCGTCCATGTCTTGTCTGCCGAGTTTTTCAACGCCGTAGATTTCTGAAAATTTTTTACCAGTTCCCGGTGCCTCAAACTCTCCGAATGCCCGCAAAGCAGCAGCGCCAAGATTATTCCTATCCACAAGGAACAGAACCCGGTCCGCACTGGTGTACGTCAAGGCACGGTAGGCGATGGCACACGCCGTGAAGGTTTTCCCCGCACCGGTCGCCAACACCATCAGAGCGCGCCGCTTGCCTTCTCGCAGAGACTGCTCGAAGTTCACAATGGCTTCAAACTGACAGGCTCGCAAACTTCCTCTGTTAAGGACTGGCAGTCCCGCGTAGGGATCTTTGATTCGGAGCAATTTGACCAAATCCATTGGGCGGGGAAAGGATGAAATTTTTTGGTAGGCACTTCCGATTTTGTGGGCATCCTTAAAGGCTATCTCGTGTCCGTTGGACAGATAGATGAGCTTGATCGGATTCTCCCAGAACCGATACCAAGGCAACAGTTCCTTGGTGTAGCCCTCGGCCTGAGCAATCAGTTCTGGAGCGTTGAGTCGGATTTCACCTCGCTTGGCTTCGAGCACGGCGGCAACTTTGCCGTTGAGCATCAAAACGTAGTCGGCCTCGTGCTGTCCCTTGAGAAGAAATTCACGAATCGCCACTGCTGGCATCCCGGGGCGATATTCGTCACGGTTGACAATCAGCCAACCGCTTTCCTCAAGCTTGTTGTCGATCCATACTCTGGCGAGCTCTTCTGGCTTCATTTTTTTCTCCAGCGAGGTCTTTTGTTCTCTTTCCTGTCTTTTCAAGCTCGCAGCTCCGGTGCTTGAGCCTCTTTTAAGTATTTGTAGATTGTCGTGCGTCCAATCTTGAGATTCTTGGCAACACGGGAAATGGGAACCTCCATCGCAATCTTTTCTTTGGCCTGAGAAATCAGGTCGGAACTGATCGGTGCCCGTCCCTTATAAACGCCCCGAGTTTTGGCGATGGCAATGCCTTCAGCTTGACGTTCACGGATGAGTGAACGCTCGAATTCAGCAACAGCACCCATCATGGAGAGGAGAAGCTTCGCGATAGGAGATTGATCACCTGTGGGATCCAGGGAAATATTTTCTTTGAGGAAGTGCACCGCCACGCCTTTCTTCTGAAGAGACTCAGTTACTTCCAAAAGATCCTTGAGGTTGCGAGCCAGACGATCCATGCTGGCGACGTAGAGATGGTCTCCATCGCGGACGTAGTCCATCATGTCCTGAAACCCTGGTCTGTCAATGTTCTTGCCTGACAATTTGTCGGTGAAGATACGGTCAGGGGTAATGAGCTTGAATGCCTCAAGCTGACGATCAAGAGTCGGATCTTGACTGCTGACTCTGGCGTAAGCAACTTTTGCGGCAGTGGCCATGGGCGATCTCGTGAATGACGTGTTCGATAAAGGTGTCTTCAGAACAGGAATGTTCAAATATCCAAGGATTGTAGTTCTGATGGACATTTGACGGGAGGTTTTTGCTTGTTCGTTTCAGGTGTACCCCAAAGTCTCAGTTAAAAATGAAACGTCGTTGGTTCCCTGATCACTAAAAACAGTTTTTTGAGGGATGCTTCGATGCGCCTGATGTGCTTGGTGGCTCGTGTATTGCACGGGCGCCTATGGAAGGGTGTGTGTAGATTTTTGTGTCTAACGCGGGTTTACGGTTGAGCTTGTTGGCTCGCTAACAGGGGTATTTAACCCCAGGTACTTCGGGGCTGTCAAGCCCCAATTTTTCTATCAGTGGTAATGCGATGATTCAGGGTACGACGGCGGCATGGGAGGGCTGCATAGCCGCCCCCATGGGGGGCTATGCAGCGGCGCGCCGCTACCGGAAAAATCGCAGTTTCGTCCAGTGTCTGTGGTGCTTTGCCAGAGCGGCTTGAGCATTTCATACACGTCAGCGGCTTTGAGTTCGCTGATAGGAATGCGGCCGATGACGGGAGAAATGTGATTCTTAACGTAGGCTCAGGCAACACTTTCTCCGCGGACATTGTTTTTCCAATAACCGGCAAGATCTCTCTCTATGATGAATTGGTCGGCACAGTAGTCGAATGTTCTTAAGGCAGCAAGTCTGATTTGTTCCGTTTCTGCTTTGATACGCGCCCGTTCGGCAGCTTCTGCGCGACGCTGTTCGCGGGGATCTCCGCCACTGAGCACTAGCTTTCTAGTTTCAGCGGCAAGTTCGCGAGCTGTTTTGAGGCTTGTAGTTTTAGCTGAGCCGAGACCAATCATTGCCCTTTCTTTTGTTCTTTGCACAGAAAACCGGTAAACATAGGAACGTGTGGGAGATCCCGGTTTGGTGTAAATGTAGAGTCCGGGGATGCCTCCCAAGGCTGTTAGTCCGGGTTTGGAGAGCTTTGCAACATCAAGGACGGTTAGGGCAGGAACACTTTTCTTTGTCATAGGTAAAAACTAACGAAAGCCTAGTAGATTTTATCGAAAAACGCTGCCCAGTTCTACCATAAGTTCTACCATTAAAAGCGTGGCTGTAAGAGGATTGAGATGGACGTCGGCGGATTGGATTCGCACGTAAGCGCTTGAAATTTAAGGGTAAAAATAAAAAATCCGCGGATGTCAGAAAACACCCACGGACCCTTAAATGGTGGAGATGAGGAGGATCGAACTCCTGACCTCTGCATTGCGAACGCAGCGCTCTCCCAGCTGAGCTACACCCCCGAAAAATGACGTCAAGCAGACGAATCTGCCCGAAGAATGCGAATTGTGCAGAATCTTGATAAAAAATGCAAGGGAAAAACACGGTGTTTAATCCGACTTTAAAAGAAGAGTTCTGAGCTAAACACGAGGGAGGGGTAAAGGCGATTGCGCTCTTTTTTGTACCTCGGAAAACAGCAGATGAAATCGGGAACGAGTACGGAATCGCCAAAGGTCGGATTCGCAATTTTGAGGCTTTATAATCCTTCGTTTATGAGCATACGCAAAGCAAAGAAACCGGCTATTACCAGTGAGTGGCGTGAAAACAAAATCGCGCAGGAGAAGGCCCAGCAAGAGGCCGGTCTCATGGCGCGTCAGTTTGCACGCGAAAAGGTCATGACGACGGTCGCGCGCGGAGCGCGTTCGGCCATGACATTTGTCGGTGCGGCTGCCGGTGCTCTTATGGCTGTTTTGCTGGCCATTTCCCTATTTACGTATACCCCGACCGATCCGGGGTTTTCCGTCACGGGTGCCTCCGGCGTCGAGAATGCGTGCGGAATTACCGGGGCTTGGACTGCCGATGTTCTCTATTGGCTTTTCGGATACTCGGCCTGGTGGATTGTCTTTGCTTTTTTTTCGCTCTTCGTCTCAAGCATTCTTGTGATTACGGCACGCCGTGAATCAAGTACGTGGCTTCGTGCCGGCGGATCGTTTTTGTGTTTCCTTCTTGTCATGGCGAGCTCCGTTTGCATCGAGGCGTTGCAATTGGGGTATCTCGGAGGGCATTTGCCGAGTGGTGCCGGAGGGCTTTTCGGATACGAAGTAGCCTCATGTGTTGCCCCGTACTTGGGTGTCTGGGGGAGCACGGTTCTCGGACTTTTCCTCTTAGCCTTAGGTAGCTCGCTTGCGTTCGGGTTTTCTTGGGGAACGCTTTTTGATGTTCTGGGAATCTGCTGTGAGGCCGTCGTTAAAGTGGCCTTGCGTTGTGTCTCGAAGTCAAAGCCTCAAGAAAAACCACATTCTCCGTTGGACGGCATGACGGTTCAAGATAGCCCTGTGACCGTCAAATCCGTGGCGACCCCCTCCTTACCGAGCACACCCCGAATGCCGGTTAAGACGATTCGGGAACGTCCGCCGCGCGCGAGTGCTCCCAAGGAGCAACGCGAACTATTCGGGCAAGACGGACGCATCGTCGCAAGTTTTGAGCTCTTGCAGCGACCGCCCGAACATCGGGATGGTGTTAATAAGGACGCCATCGGCATCACAAGTCGTCTCATTGAAAGTAAATTAAAAACCTACCACGTCGATGCGCGCGTTGTCGATGCGCGGGTCGGCCCCGTGATTACGCAGTACTGGCTCGAACTGTCCGAAGGCGTCAAGGGTAGCCAGGTCGAAAAGATTCGTAAGGACTTGGCCCGAGCTCTTTCTGCCGATAACTCCATCCGAATCGTTCCGGTGATTTCGGGCACTCCCTACATGGGTCTTGAGATTCCGAATAACAGCCAGCAGCGGTTGACCGTGTACTTAAGTGAAATCATCGGAAGTGCCGATTTTGAAAACTCACGCTCTCTATTAACACTGGCACTCGGCAAAGACATCGGCGGCAATCCGGTTGTGGCCGATTTGGCAAGGTTGCCGCATCTTCTAATCGGCGGAACGACGGGTTCGGGTAAATCCGTTGCCGTCAATTCGATGATTCTTTCCTTACTCTTTAAGTGCGACCCGTCGCAGTTGCGACTCGTGTTGATTGATCCGAAGTTAGTGGAGTTTTCCCTGTATCAGGGAATTCCGCACTTACTTTGCCCGGTTGTCACGGACATGAATAAGGCGGCCAATGCTCTTAATTGGCTTGTCCAAGAGATGGATCATCGCTACGCACTGATGAGCCACTTGGGGGTTCGAAGTTTTGATGCGTATAACGAAAAGGTCCGTGCTGCAACCGAAGCGGGAACGCCCTTAGCAGACCCCTTTGATGTCACCCCGGAAAGCCCGGAGCCGCACAAGGTGTTAACACCGTTCCCGTATATCGTGTGTTTTATCGACGAGTTTGCCGATTTAATCTTGGTTCAGCGTCGTCAAGTTGAAACCCTGATTATGCGGTTAGCGCAGAAAGCGCGTGCGGCCGGCATCCATATGGTGCTCGCGACGCAACGCCCGAGTGTGGATATCGTGACGCCGCTGATTAAAACCAACATTGTGGCGCGTATCTGTTTTCAGGTTTCCAGCCGCTTTGACAGCCAGGTTGTTTTGGACGAACCCGGTGCCCAGGATTTACTCGGCCACGGGGATATGCTCATGAAGGTCCCGGGCTCCAATTCGCCGCTTCGTGTGCAAAGTTGCATGGTCACGGACCGCGAAGTGGAAGATATCGCCAACCAATTAAAGAGTATGGCGGCTCCCGAATACGTCGAAGGGGTTACCGACAGCGCCGAATCGGCCGAAGGGGCAGATGGCTTTACACTGAACGGCGGTCACGCAGGACGCGAAGCCGATCCGCTTTACGATCGAGCCGTCCAGATTGTCTTGGAATCCAAACGCGCTACGACGAGTTTTGTGCAGCGGCGCTTACAGATCGGATACAACCGTGCGGCCAATTTACTCGAGGCGATGGAAGAGGCCGGCATCATCAGTAAGCCGAACCCGGCAGGCAAGCGCGAGATTCTCGTGCGAGACGGGGAGCTATTTCAGTGAAGAGACAGATTGCATCGGTATTGGCGCTCTTTGTCCTTGCAACGTCGGTCTGTGCGGCCGATGCCGTGCGAATGCTCGAAGATTTTTCCGTGAAGATACAAAGCGCTGCCGGACGCTTTACCCAGACGGAGCCCGAAGACGGAAAGGTCCTTGCCAGCGGGCGCTTTTCCTTTACGCGCCCGGGAAAGTTTCTCTGGGAAACGCAAAGCCCGTTTTCTCAAGCGATTCTTTGCAACGGAAAGACGATTTGGATTTATGATCCGGATTTGCATCAGGTCACGGTTCGCGAATTAAAGCAAGCGGCCGGATTGGGCCCTGCCGCACTGCTTTTCGGGCAAACGTCGCCCGGCGAAGTTTTCAACTTAAGCGACCGAGGGAAAATCGGCAATCTTTTTTGGGTTCAGGCAACCCCGAAGACCTCGGATGCGGCCTTTCCCGCAATGGAGGTCGGTTTGGATGAAAAGGGCTTTGTCCGAGAGCTCCGCCTGACCGATTCGTTCGGCGAGGTCACTTTGTACAAGTTATCGGACCTGCAGGTTCCTTCCGACCTCAAAACACAAGACTACGTGTTTCGGATTCCTCCGGGCACGGACGTTCTTCAAGATACGTCGCAGCAGTAGCCCCGTAAGAGGCAATCGACCCTTCCGAGCCGGGAAACGCCCTGTATAATCAAGCGCGTCAATGACCTTTTGATTCGATGGCAGGGCTATGCGTTCGAGTTTGGATTTCAAAATGCGGTTGTTCCGTATTGACCAAATGATTCACGACAACGGCTCTGTCTGTTTTGAAAAACTGCAGCAGGCGCTCGGGTGTTCTGCACCGACGCTCAAACGTGATTTGCGCTATCTGCGCGATGTTCTGCATGCGCCCATTGTGTATTCCAGGGCAACACACGGCTATTCTTATGAAAACGGGGCTTCCCCGAGACTGCCGAAAGCTTGGTACTCCCCGACGGAATTGTTCACTTTGCTGACGACCCTAGACTTATTCGAGCGTGTGGAAAGCGAAGAAAACGGACTGTTGTGCGGAGAGATGTCCGCCATGAAATCTCGTCTTCTCTCGCTTATCCAAGACGACAAATTGCCGGCAAGGGAATTAAGAAAGCGTTTTCGTGTCTTGCGTCCGATGTCCAGGGCGTATGAAAACCCGTTTTTTGAAGTTATCGGTCGGGCTGTCGCACAACGCAAACGATTGCAGATTGTTTACTTCAGCAAATCACGTGCAACCGAAAACCTGCGTGAAGTCAGCCCCATGCGACTTGTAAACTACAAGAATCGTTGGTACTTGGATGCGTGGTGTCACGCATCCGATGCGCTCAAAACATTTAACCTGGATAATGTTCGCGGCGCACAAATGCTTCAGAAACGGTGCAAAGCCGTGGCCATGCGCGATGTCGAAAAAACACTGGACAGCACGTACGGCCTTTTTTCTCGCGGGGTGGCTCAATTAGCAGTCATCGAAATCGATTCTGCTATGGGGGCCTATGTCAAGGATGAAATCTGGCATGTCAATCAAAAACTCGAGCGGCATGCGGACGGCTCTTTGACACTGCAGGTTCCGTATGCACAGGAAACCGAATTGATTGGTCAAATTCTTCGATTAGGCGCTCATGCCCGGGTCGTTTCGCCTCCGGGATTGCGCGGAGGCGTTCAGATGGCGTTGCGTGAGACGCTCGCCCTTTACGCCGCAGACCAGTCATAAGGATTCCTGCGCCATGACATCGCACATAGCCAATCCATCGCGCAAACATCGTTCGCATCGCCGGACACGACACGCACCGAAGGTCGCTCCGAAAATCTTTTTTTGCGGAGATCCGCACGGCAAGTTCGACCACATCAATTGGGCCGTGAAAAAGTACCGTCCCGATGCCGTTGTGATTCTCGGTGATTTGCAACCGCCCGGACCGATTGAAAAGATTTTGGCGCCGGCCCTGTCGCTTACGCAGGTCTGGTGGATTCCGGGCAATCACGACAGCGATTGCGAGGAGTTCTACGATAGACTTTGGAAGGGACCTTTGGCGTCCCACAATTTGCACGGAAAGGTCGCTGTTGTCGCAGGGATGCGGATTGCCGGATTGGGCGGTGTGTTTCGCGGTCAGATTTGGATGCCCGAGGTGGGTATGAACTACCGGTCGGCTTCGGACTTTGTCAAACGGGCACCCAAAAACAATCTGTGGCGCGGGGGATTGCCGCGTCGCCATCGAACATCGATCTTTCCGAGTGTGTACGAGGGTCTCATGCGGCAAAGAGCCGATATCCTCGTGACGCATGAGGCAACGGCAAGTCACACAAAGGGATTTGATGCCATTGATAAACTCGCTAAGGGCCTACACGTCAGATGGCATTTCCACGGTCATCAGCACGAAGACCATGATTACGGTTTACGAGACGGCATTTACGGACGGGCGGTCGGGTATCGCGGTATCATTGACCTAAACGGTAACGTGATTGTCCCGAGTGAAATCGATCCGCGCGATCAGATAGCCTTGCAACAGGCCGGAGAAGAGCCGGCACCGGAAGTTCTCGATAGTGTCGTATTTTCGTCCGATGACGAGTTTTTCCAGAGAAAACGGCGACGTGCTCGCCGTACGCCGGTCAAGTTCGGTGTAGCGCACAAAGCCTAGTTTGCTTTGTATTTCAACGAGAAGGAAATTGTGCTGTTGTCCGATAGCAACAGGAGGTCGGATTATCGGGAAAACGGGGTTTGACAATATCGAAAATGCTGATATGATTCGCCCCCTCGCCGCAAGAGAGCGAAACAAAAAGCGCACGAAAGAGGCGAGAGAGCAAGGGACGGAAAGGAAGTTCCGAAACTTGCAAAACGGTTCGGACTAGTGTAATATGCCGAACCTTGTCGCCCCGAGAGGGAGACAAAAGAAGTTCTTTAAAAACTTGGCAACGAACCGATCAGTGTGGGAAGAGCGAAAGTAGAGCGGTAAGCTTGAAATAAAGCGTCTCGCACTGAAGAAGATGGAAGCAAGGAAGGAAACTTTCGATTCCATTTGAGAGCGAGCGAAGTCTAGGTGTTAGAGATAGCACTGAGGCGAAGAAACAGGAATTGAACTGAAGAGTTTGATCCTGGCTCAGATTGAACGCTGGCGGCATGCTTTACACATGCAAG
>ENA-OZFZ01000390-OZFZ01000390.1-human-gut-metagenome-genome-assembly--contig:-NODE-390-length-22293-cov-13.386546_pt1 | contig 22293 bp, 16 predicted proteins | sample MGYA00244621_ERZ653640 | MGnify/ENA primary metagenome ERZ653640 (study PRJEB26926, sample SAMN06165019) | human gut metagenome | biome: ENVO:00009003; feature: ENVO:2100002; material: ENVO:00002003... | reverse complement strand
GAGATTCATGAGCGTCTCGTGGGCTCGGAGATGTGTATAAGAGACAGACCCTGAACCTGACGCTGTTCTTCCGCTACATGCGCCCGATGATCACCGCCGGCTACGTGTACGTGGCCATGCCGCCGCTGTACCGCCTCAAGTGGACCAAGGGCCCGCACGACTTCGTGTACACCGACGCCGAACGCGACCGCGTGCTCGCCGAAGGCAAGGCCGCGGGCCGCCAGCTGCCGAAGGGCGAAGGCATCCAGCGCTACAAGGGTCTGGGCGAGATGAGCTACCAGGAACTGTGGGAGACCACCATGGATCCTGACCATCGCATTCTGAAGCAGGTGCAGATCGAAGACGCGGCCGCGGCCGACGAGACCTTCTCCATGCTCATGGGTGACGAAGTCGAACCACGTCGTCTGTTCATCCAGCGCAACGCACGCAACGTCAGCTGGATCGACGCGTAAACGCGTAGGGTTTCGCAGGACTTCAAAGCAAGGATTAGAAATTGGCAGACGAAAACAACAGCAACGAAGACGGCCAGTTCGTGCCTGACGGCTCCATGGAACCGTTGAGCCCGCAGGAGGCCGACAACACCGATTATGGCCTGATGGTCGGCGAACGCGTCCAGAAGAAGGATCTGCAGCAGGAAATGCGCGAATCCTATCTGGCGTACGCCATGTCCGTCATCGTCGATCGTGCCCTTCCGGACGTGCGAGACGGCATGAAGCCGGTGCACCGCCGTGTGATCTACGCGATGTACGACGGCGGCTACCGCCCCGACCGCGGCTACTCCAAGTGCGCACGCGTCGTCGGCGAAGTCATGGGCAAGTACCATCCGCACGGCGATTCCGCCATCTACGACACGTTGGTGCGTATGGCGCAGTCGTGGTCGATGCGATACACGCTCGTCGACGGCCAGGGCAACTTCGGCTCCCCCGGCGACGACCCGGCAGCCGCAATGCGTTACACGGAATGCCGTATGGCGCCGCTCGCCATGGAAATGGTGCGTGACATCGACAAGGACACCGTCGACTGGGACCCGAACTTTGACGAGACGCGCCGCGAGCCGCGCGTGCTCCCGTGCCGGTTCCCGAACCTGCTCGTTAACGGCAGCTCCGGCATCGCCGTCGGCATGGCGACGAATATCCCGCCGCACAACCTGACCGAGGTCATCAACGCCTGCATCTGCATTCTGGAAAACCCGGAGGCGGAGCTGGCAGACCTCATGGACTATATCAAGGGTCCGGATTTCCCGACAAAGGGCATTATCATGGGCCGCAGCGGCATCCGCGCCGCGTATGCCACGGGCCGCGGCAAGATCACCGTCCGCGCCCGGACGGAGTTTGAGGAATTCGGCCAGAACCGCGAGCGCATCATCGTCACCGAGCTTCCCTATCAGGTCAATAAGCGCCAGCTCATCGCCAACATGGCCGAGCAGGTGCGCGACAAGCGCCTTGAGGGCATTTCCGACATCCGCGACGAGACGGACCGCAACGGTATGCGCGTCGTCATTGAACTCAAAAAGGACGCGAACCCGCAGGTCGTTCTGAACCGCCTGTTTGCCCAGACGCAGATGCAGACGACGTTCGGCGTGACGATGCTTGCGCTGGTCAACAACCAGCAGCAGCCGAAGATTCTGTCCCTGCGCCATATGCTCGATGAATATCTCGCCTTCCAGGAGGAGATCATCACAAAGCGGACGCAGTACGACCTCAAAAAAGCGCTCGACCGGCAGCACGTGCTGCAGGGCCTGCTCATCGCCGAGGACAACATCGACGAGGTCATCAAGACCATCCGCGAAAGCTACGACAACGCGAAAGAGCGCCTGATGGAGCGCTTCAGCCTGTCCGAAATTCAGGCGCAGGTCGTGCTGGACATGCAGCTCAAGCGCCTGCAGGGTCTGGAGCGCGAAAAGCTCGAGGCGGAATACGCAGAGCTTGAAAAGCGCATCGAATATTACCGCGAGCTGCTGTCGAACGAGGAAATGCTCAAGGGCGTTCTGAAGGACGAATTGACTGCCATCCGCGACAAATACGGCGACGACCGCCTGACTGAAATTCAGGACGTCGAGGACGAGATCGACATTGAAGACCTGATCGAAGAAGAACAGTGCGTCTTCACGCTCTCCCACGCGGGCTACTGCAAGCGCGTTCCCGCCTCGACCTACCGCAGCCAGAAGCGCGGCGGCAGAGGCGTCACGGGCATGACGACGAAGGAGGAGGACTTCGTAGAGGGTGTGTTCACCGCCTCCACGCATGATTATATCCTCTTCTTCACGAACCTCGGCAAGGTGCACCGCCGCAAGGGCTATCAGATCCCGGAGGCAGGCCGCACGGCCAAGGGCACGAATCTGGTCAACATTCTCCCGTTTGAGCCGGGCGAGAAGGTCACGGCGGGTATCACCGTGCATGAGTTCGACGAGGATTATCTCGTCTTCGTCACCAGAAACGGCACCGTCAAGCGGCTGGAGCTGGCAAGCCTCAATACCGCGCGCAAGGCCGGTATCCGCGCGCTGACGCTCTCGGAGGGCGATGAATTGATCGCCGTCATGAAGACCGACGGCAAGCAGGATATCCTGCTTGCAAGCGCGAACGGCATGGTCATCTGCTTCAACGAAAACGACGTGCGCGTCATGGGCCGCGACGCGGCCGGTGTGCGCGGCATGATGCTGGACGCGGGCGACTATGTGGTCGGCGCGGGAATCGCCGCGAAGGCAAAGCAGCTGCTTTCCGTCACGGAATACGGCTACGGCAAGCGCACGGAGATCGAAGCCTATCTGCGCCTCGGCGAGGACGGCCAGCGCCGTCCGCAGAACCGCGGCGGCAAGGGCCTCAAGGGCTATAACATCACGGCCAAGACCGGCAGAATCGCGGGCGTGGCGATCGTGGACGATGCGGATGATATCATGCTGATCGAAAACGGCGGCGTGCTCATCCGCATGGCGGCGGCGGATATCAACATCTACGGCCGCGACACGCAGGGCGTCATTCTCATGCGGCTTGAAGCCGGCAGCCGCGTCATTTCCGTCGACCGCGTCGACCGCGAGCCGGAAGAGCCTGCGGAGAACCAGAATCCGGAACCGGAAATCAGCACACCTGATGGAAACGATTTCGTATGAAAACAGTGATCATCTACACCGACGGGGCCTGCTCCGGCAATCCCGGCCCCGGCGGCTGGTGTGCGATTCTGGAATACAACGGACACGAGAAGCTGATCTCCGGCGGCGAAGCGCGCACCACGAACAACCGCATGGAACTGACTGCCGTCATCCAGGCGCTGCTTGCCCTGCGCGAGCCGTGCGTCGTGGAGCTGTATTCCGATTCCAAGTATGTCATTGACGCGCTGGAAAAGGGCTGGGCATGGGGCTGGCGGAAAAAGGGCTGGGTCAAGTCCGATAAAAAGCCCGCCCTGAACCCCGACCTTTGGGAAATGCTCCTCGGCCTCGTGAGCCAGCATGAGATGCACTACCACTGGGTCAAGGGGCATGAGGAAAACGAAAAAAACAACCGCTGCGACGAGCAGGCGGTTCTGGAAAGCCGGAAATTTAAGGTTTCATAGACCAACACTGCCCCTTGTCATGCCTACGGAAGCGCATGACAAGGGGCTTGTTTTCTTTTCCCAATCTTTTCTTTTGGAGGAGCAAAAGAAAAGACGGAACGGCAGCCGCTGATTTCTAATATGGGCTCCTGCATTGCTTACCTGTATCGTCGACCATAAAAACAGCGCCCGGGAATGACCCGGGCGCTGCTGGTTTTATTTTGCGTATTCCACTGCTTTTGTTTCGCGGATGACGTTGACCTTGATCTGGCCGGGGTATTCGAGTTCGGACTCGATCTTCTTGGCAAGATCGTGGGCCAGAAGGATCATGTTGTCTTCCGTGACCTCCTCGGGCTTGACCATTACGCGGACCTCGCGGCCGGCCTGAATGGCGTAGGCTTTCTCAACGCCGGGGAAGGAGTTCGTCAGCTCTTCGAGCTTTTCGAGCCTGCGGATATAGTTCTCGACGTTCTCACGGCGTGCACCGGGGCGTGCAGCGGAGATCGCGTCGGCTGCCTGCACGAGACAGGCAATGACGGTCTGCGGCTCAACGTCGCCATGGTGCGCCTCGATGGCGTTGATGACGACGGGGTTCTCCTTGTACTTTCTGGCAAGCTCGACGCCCAGCTGGACGTGGCTGCCTTCCATCTCGTGGTCGACGGATTTGCCGAGGTCGTGGAGCAGGCCTGCGCGCTTTGCCAGCGTCACGTCGACGCCCAGCTCGGACGCCATCAGGCCCGCAATGTGCGCGACCTCAATGGAGTGGTTCAGAACGTTCTGGCCGTAGGACGTGCGGTATTTCTGGCGGCCCAGGAGCTTGATCAGCTCGGGGTGCAGATTGTGCACGCCCGTTTCGAACGTGGCGCGTTCGCCCTCGACCTTGATGGTGTGGTCGACCTCGCGGCGGGCCTTTTCGACCATGTCCTCAATGCGGGTCGGATGGATGCGGCCGTCGGCGATGAGCTTTTCAAGCGCAAGCCGCGCGACCTCGCGGCGGACGGGATCGAACGAGGAGACGGTGATGGCCTCCGGGGTATCGTCGATGATGAGGTCAACGCCGGTGATGGTTTCGAGCGTGCGGATGTTGCGGCCCTCGCGGCCGATGATGCGGCCCTTCATTTCATCGTTGGGCAGCGGTACGACGGAGACGGTCGTTTCGGCGGCATGGTCTGCCGCGCAGCGCTGGATGGCGGTGGCGATGATCTCGCGGGCCGTCTGATCGGCCTCCTCCTTCATCTGCGTCTCGATCTCCTTGATCTTCATCGCGGTCTCGTGGCGCACGTCGTCTTCCACGTCCTTGAGGATGTAGGCCTTGGCCTCGTCCTGCGTCAGGCCGGAGATCTTTTCCAGAACCTCCATCTGGCTGCGCTTGAGAGAGTCGACCTCTTCCTGCTTCTTGTCGATGGCCGCGATCTTCTTGGCCAGCTCGTCCTCTTTCTTCTCGTGAAGATTGACCTTCTTGTCAAGGGCTTCTTCCTTCTGCTGCAGACGGCGCTCCTGCTTGGAGACTTCCGCGCGGCGCTCCTTGACCTCCTGTTCGTATTCGCTGCGTGATTTATGGATCTCTTCCTTCGCTTCGAGCAGCATTTCGCGCTTTTTGCTTTCTCCGCCCTTGATGGCTTCGTTGATGATGCGCCGGGCTTCCTCTTCGGCGGAACCGATCTGCTTTTCCGCAACCTTTTTGCGGTACAGAACGCCGGCCGCGAAGAAGACCGCGCAGAGCACGACTGCCGCGATGCTAAGGATGAGGCATAGCGTATTGAATTCCATAAACTGCGAATCACACCTCCTGTTTTCAGTATTGGGTACGCCGGCACTCCGGCGACTTGAATCATAAAGCGCAATGAGCTTCCCCAAGTCCCATTACAGCCATACAAATCCTACCTTACATTGTACCGGTTTGCCGCGTGTCTGTCAAGGCGCAATTCGGAAAAATGCACGAAACGGGATACGCCTGTTTGGGCGCTTTTAGCAAGAACCGCTGATGCGGCAGGTTGACAAGCGGCAAAAAGTGTGATTCTATAAAGGAAGAGCGGAGATCAGGCCGCGGCGAAGACCTGCGGCAGCCGCCGCGTGATGGCGACGCACAAAAAGCTTCCAAGTGCGATCTTCAAAAGGTCGCCCGGCAGATAGATCAGCATACCGTTCTTGATGACCTGCCAGAATGTCAGCCCCTTGCCCAGATACGCGTTCGCGATCAGCGCCATATACGGCACGCCGATAGCATACAGAACAGCCAGCCCTGCCAGCATGGCAAGCGCCGTCCCCCAGAAGGTCAGGGGCCGCTTCGCCAGCTTCCCGATCACGAACGCCGACGGGATCAGCCCCAGCAGGAACCCGAACGTCGGCTGCAAAACATACGAAAATCCGCCGCCCAGCGCGAAGATCGGCACGCCCACCAGTCCGATCAGCACATACACGGCCTGCGACAGCGCGCCGTAGCCCGCGCCGAGCAGAATGCCGGCCATGGCCGTGAACAGGAATTGCAGCGAGATCGCCGCCAGCGCGAAGGGAATTTTGAAAAAGGCGCCGATCGCCGTCAGCGCGGCGAACAGTGCCGTCAGGACCAGCATCAAGGTCTTTCTGTGCTGCATAAGAAGTTCTCCTTTTGTAAACCAAATTTAAAAACAGGTTTACAATACACGAAACCGAACGAAAAATCAAGGGGATATTTATCATGTTGAAAGAAGAAGTTCTCTCCATGCTGTTGAACGCGCAGGAGCCTGTCTCCGGCGAGGGCATCTGCAAGACCCTCGGCGTGACCCGCGCCGCCGTCTGGAAGACCATCGACCAGCTGCGGCAGGAGGGCTATGGGATCGATGCCGCGCCGAAGCGCGGCTATACGCTCGCATCCGTTCCAGACCGGCTCGATACGGCCCTTGTGCGCGCACACCTGTCCGGCCATCCGTGGCAGACGCTGGTGACAGCCGTGCCCAGCGTGGATTCCACGAACAACGCCTGCAAGCGCCTTGCCGCCGAGGGTGCGCCGGACGGCACCGTCGTTCTGACCGGCTGCCAGACCGCAGGAAAGGGCCGCCGGGGCCGCACCTTCGTCTCCCCGCCGGGCGGTCTGTATTTCAGCGTGATCCTGCGCCCGCACGCAAAGCCGGAAGCCCTCATGCACCTCACGGCCATGGCTGCGGTCGCCGCCGCACGGGCGGTCTTCGCGGTCAGCGGCGTGTATCCCGATATCAAATGGACGAACGATCTTGTGCTCGGCGGGAAAAAGCTCTGCGGCATCCTCACCGAGATCGGCATCGAGGCCGAATCGCGCGAGGTCGACTACGCCGTCGTTGGCATCGGCATCAACTGCGCCCGCGTCGACCTGCCGCCGGAGGTCAGCGCCATGTCGGCCAGTCTGGAGGCCTTTACCGGCCAGAAGCCCGACCGCGCCCGCCTCGCCGCCGCCCTCGTCCGGTCGCTTTGCGAACTGGAGCAGGCCCTGTTCACCGAAAAAGACGCCTGGCTGCGGGAATTTGCCGCCCACTGCATCACCATCGGACAGGACGTCAAGCTCGTCCGGGGCGATGACGTGACCTACGCCCACGCCGACGGCATCGACGAAGAGGCGGCCCTTCTCGTTACCTACCCCGACGGGACAAAAGCCGCCGTCGCCTCCGGAGAAGTCTCCGTGCGCGGTATGTACGGGTATGCGTAGCGTCAGTTGACAAGGGCACACACGGTTTTTCACGGGGCAAAACGACGTCTGGCGTCGTTATCCTCGTTGGCGGGCGACAGCCCGCCTGCCTCGTCTGCCTGGCCAGCCGCCGTTTATCCTCCGTGAAAAACTCCGAAGGACTTGCCGGCTGGTCTGGGGCGTTGTCTGCAAGGCAGAGGACGCAGACATACTGGCGTATGTCAAGGACGATAACGCGGCAGACGGCGGCCCAGTCCGGCCCGCAAGCGTGCGTGCCCTTGTCAACTGACGCTAAGGGCAGCACCGCACGATCAAAAAAGACCCCCGGCCAGCTCTGGCCGGGGGAAGATGGGGTTGTGGGATTTGGCGGCGGCCTGGGCCGCTGCCAGGGATATGAAGTGCGCTCGCATTGGATAAGCTGTAGCTATAAGATAGCACCCGCAGAGGGAAAAGTCTGCCGAACGCTGTCGCGGCGGAATTTTTTTCCGCACGCGGCCACACTTCTTGCAATCGGGTATATTTACTGATAAAATAGCACCCGTATTGGAGGGATATCTATGGAATTTGACGCTGGGCGGTATGATATCGCCGTGATCGGCGCGGGACACGCCGGGATCGAGGCAGGACTAGCCTGTGCGCGGATGGGGCTGGAGACGGTCGTGTTCACGATCAATCTGGACGCCGTCGGCAATATGCCCTGCAACCCCGCCATCGGCGGCACGGGCAAGGGCCATCTGGTGCGGGAGCTTGACGCGCTGGGCGGGGAAATGGCAAAGGCCGCCGACCGCTCGTGCATCCAGTACCGGATGCTGAACCTTGGCAAGGGCCCCGCTGTCCACTCCCTCCGCGCGCAGGCCGACCGGCGGCGCTATCAGGAGGATATGAAGCGCACGCTTGAGCGGCAGGAGCATCTTGATCTCAAGCAGGCCATGGTCACGCAGCTTCGCCTGACGGACGGCCATGTGTCCGCTGTCGTCACGCGCCTCGGCGCGGTCTATTCCGTCAAGGCCTGCGTCATCGCCTCCGGCACGTATCTGGACGCACGCGTCATCACCGGCGACTGCGCCTATTCCTCCGGCCCGGACGGGATGCAGGCAGGCATCGGCCTTGCGGAGCAGCTGGCTGCGCTCGGCCTTCGGATGCGCCGGTTCAAGACCGGCACGCCGCCGCGCGTGAACCGCCGTTCAATCGACGTGACGCAGATGGAGCTGCAGCCCGGCGATCAGCACCCGGTTCCCTTCTCGTTTTCGACCGAGACGCCGCCGGAAAATAAGGCGGTCTGCTATCTGACCTATACGAACGAAAAAACGCACGAGATCATCAAGGCCAACCATGACCGGTCGCCGCTCTTTAACGGCATGATCGAATCCGTCGGCCCGCGCTACTGCCCGTCCATCGAGACAAAGATCGACCGCTTCCCGGACAAGTCCCGCCACCAGCTGTTTGTTGAGCCATGCGGGCTGTATACGGACGAATTATATATTCAGGGCCTTTCCTCCTCGCTTCCGGAGGATGTGCAGCTCGAAATGCTCCACACCATCAGGGGGCTGGAGCACGCGGAGATGATGCGCCCGGCCTACGCCATTGAATATGCCTGCATCGACCCGACCGAGCTTCTGCCGACGCTCGAAAGCAAAAAGATCCCCGGCCTTTACGGCGCGGGCCAGTTCAACGGTTCGTCCGGCTATGAGGAGGCCGCCGTGCAGGGCTTCGTCGCGGGCGTGAACGCGGCGCTGAAGATAAAAGGCGAAGAGCCGATGGTCTTAAAGCGCTCCGACGGCTATATCGGCACGCTCATCGACGATCTGGTCACGAAGGGCACGAACGAGCCGTACCGCATCATGACCTCGCGCTCAGAATACCGGCTCCTGCACCGGCAGGACAACGCCGACGAGCGATTGACGCCCATCGGCCGCCGCATCGGCCTCGTCTCGGACGCGCAGGATACCGCCGTGCAGGAAAAATACCGCATGGTCGCGCAGGAGATCAAGCGGCTGGAGGCCACGGGTGTGGCCGAAAGCGAGGCGCTGAACGAGATGCTCCGCGCGCATGACACCGCACCGGTCGAAGGCTCGGCGCGGCTTGCCGATCTGGTGCGCCGGCCGCAGCTGAGTTATGATGATCTGGCCCCCTTCGATCCGGAGCGGCCCGAGCTGCCGCCCGTCATCCGCGAGGCCGTTGAGATCCGCATGAAATACGCAGGCTACATCGCCCGCCAGCAGAAGCAGGTCGAGGAATTTGCCCGCGAGGAGGGCAGGCTCCTGCCGGAGTCGATCGATTATCTGTCCATTCAGGGCCTGCGCGTCGAGGCGCGGCAGAAGTTGAGCGAAATCCGCCCCCTGTCCGTCGGACAGGCCAGCCGCATTTCGGGCGTATCGCCCGCGGATATCGCGGTGCTGCTCATCTGGCTGGAGCAGAATAAGCCGTCAAAGGAGTAAGCGATGTATTTTGATTCTCACGCCCATCTGGGCGAGGACTGTTTTGCACAGGACTTTGTGAACATTGTGGAAAAAATGCGCGCAGCGGACGTCACCGGCATGATGGAGATCGGCTGCGACGGCCCGTCGTCCCATCACGCGGTCGAACTGGCCCATCAGTACGACTGGATCTGGGCCGCCGTCGGCAGCCACCCGGACGACGCGGAGCAGGTGGACGAGGCGCGGATCGGGGAATACCGCGCGCTGTGCAAGGACCCGCGAGTGAAGGCCATCGGCGAGATCGGTCTGGATTATCACTACGAAGACCCTCCGAGAGACGTGCAGCAGCGGGCGTTCCGGATGCAGATGAAGCTTGCGCAGGAGCTGTCGCTTCCCGTCGTGATCCATGAGCGCGAGGCGCATGAGGACGGACTGCGCATCGTCAGCGATTTCCCGGACGTGACCGGCGTATTCCACTGCTTTTCCGGCAGCTATGAGATGGCGAAGGAGCTGGTAAAGCGCGGCTGGTACATCGGCTTTACCGGCGTGGTCACGTTCAAAAACGCGCGCAAGGCGGTCGAGGTCGCGGAAAAGATCCCGCTGGACCGCATCCTCATCGAAACCGACTGCCCCTATATGGCCCCGGAGCCGTTCAGAGGCCGCCGCAACGACCCGAGCCTCGTGCCGTTCGTGGCAAAAAAGATCGCGGCGCTTCGCGGCATTTCCGCAGAAGATGCCGCTGCCGCAACGGCAGAAAACGCAAGACGGCTGTTCCGGATTTGACCGAAGCGCCAGTGCTTTAAAAACATAGTGCGCCCGCCGCTGATACAGCGGCGGGCGCGGTTTTTTTTCATATGGCTTATTCAAACACAACGCCGAGGGCCTTGCAAACGGCGGCGCAGCGCGGGCACAGGCCGTGCTCGTCGGGGCTTTCGAAGTGCATCCAGCAGCGCGGGCACTTCGTTCCCTTCGCCTCAGTCACGGCGATGGTCAGGCCGGGGAAGTTCACGCCCTGTCCGACGACGGCGCCCTCTGCGGGGGCAGTCTCGTTCGTGCTGACGTTGGAGACGATGAAGATCTCCGGCAGGTCGACGGACTTGACCGCATCCAGCGCGGCCTTTGCGTCCTCGTCGTTTGCAAACAGCGCCACGTGTGCTTCGAGGCTCTTGCCGATGCGCTTGTCGGCGCGGGCAGTCTCCAGCACGCCGTTGACGTCCGAGCGGACGCGCAGCGCAGTCTCCCAGACGGCCATTTCGGTGTCAGACAGCGCGTAGTCCGCATACGGCTTCGACATCTGGTTCAGCAGCACGTTGCGGCCGTCATCGCCGTCGCGGTGCGGCATCTGGAGCCAGATCTCGTCGCAGGTGAACGCGAGGATGGGCGCGAAGACCTTCGTCATGGCGTCGAGGATGATCCACAGCGCGCTCTGTGCCGAGCGTCGGGCGGCGGAATCCGCGCCGTCGCAGTACAGGCGGTCCTTGATGATATCGAGATAGAGACTCGAAAGCGTCACGACGCAGAAATCGTTGACGGCGTGGGAGACGGTCAGGAATTCATAGTTCTGATACGCGGCCTCGCACTTGACCAGAAGCTCATTGAGCTTCGTGATGGCCCAGCGGTCGAGCGCTTCCATATCGGCGGGCGCGGTCAGCTGGTTGGGGTCGAAATCGGTCAGATTGTCAAGGCAGAACTTCGCCGTATTGCGGAACTTGAGGTAGTTCTGGCTCAGCTGCTTGAAGATCTCATCGGAGCAGCGCACATCGACGTGATAATCTGCCGAGCCTGCCCACAGGCGGCAGATGTCCGCGCCGTATTTCTTGAACACGTCCGCAGGATCGACGCCGTTGCCGAGGGACTTGTGCATGGCCTTGCCCTCGCCATCGACCGTCCAGCCGTGGGTGACGCACTCTTTAAAGGGAGCACCCTTGCCCAGCGCGCCGACTGCCGTCAAAAGGCTCGACTGGAACCAGCCGCGGTACTGATCGAGGCCCTCAAGGTAGACCGTCGCGGGCCAGAAGCCCTGATCCTTCTGCATGGAAGCAAAGTGCGTCGAGCCGGAGTCGAACCAGCCGTCAAGCGTATCTGTTTCCTTCTCAAAGTGCCTGCCGCCGCAGTGCGGGCAGGCGAAGCCTTCGGGGACGAGTTCGTCCGCGTCCTTCTCGAACCAGACGTTCGAGCCGAATTCGCCGAACAGCTTCGAGATCTTGGCGATGGTTTCATCCGTGCAGATGGGCTTGCCGCAGTCCTTGCAGTAGAACACCGGGATCGGCAGACCCCAGCGGCGCTGACGGGAGATGCACCAGTCGGCGCGTTCGCGGATCATGGCCTTCATGCGGTCAATGCCCCACGCGGGCAGCCACCGCACGTCGTCGCACGCGGCGCAGGCCGCGTCCTTGAACGATTCGACGGAGCAGAACCACTGCGGGGTGGCGCGGAAGATGATGGGCTTCTTGCAGCGCCAGCAGTGCGGATAGGAGTGGACGATCTGCTCGGAGGCGAACAGCGCGCCGCTCTCCTGCATATCCTTCAGGATCACGGGGTTCGATTCCTCAACCAGCATCCCGGCGTATTTGCCCGCGTAGTCGGTGTGGCGGCCCTGATCGTTCACGGGAACGACCATGTCCATGCCGTAGCGGCGGCAGGTCTGATAGTCGTCCGCGCCGAAGCCCGGGGCGGTATGGACGCAGCCCGTGCCGGAGTCCATGGTGACGTAGTCGGCCAGGACAAGGCGGGAGGTCTTCGGCAGGAACGGATGGTCTGCCAGCATATTTTCAAAGAACGCGCCCTCGTGGCGGGAGACGACGGTATAGTCCTCCACGCCGCCGACCTTCATGACCTTCTCCATGAGCGCCTCGGCGACGAGATACTGCTCGCCGTTCTGGTGATTGCGGACGATGACATAGCTTTCGACCGGGTTCAGCGCGATGGCGAGGTTGCCGGGCAGTGTCCAGATCGTGGTCGTCCAGATGACGAACGAGAGGTTCTTCTTCTCCTCGTCCGTGAGCTTGCCCTGATCGTCGTGCAGGGGGAACTTGACATAGACCGTGGTGCAGGGATCGTCCTGATATTCGATCTCGGCCTCAGCCAGCGCCGTCTCATCGTGGTAGCACCAGTAGACGGGCTTCAGGCCCTTATAGATGTAGCCCTTTTTGTACATCGCGCCGAAGACCTTGACCTCCTCGGCCTCAAAGCTGGGGGCCATGGTCTTATACGGGTGCTCCCAGTCGGCCACGACGCCGAGGCGCTTGAAGCCCTCCATCTGCACGTCAATATAATGCTGCGCGAAGTCATGGCAGGCGGAGCGGAACTCCGGGATGGGCATGGCCTTGTGGTTGAGCTTGTTCTTCTTGATGATGGCGGACTCGATGGGCATACCGTGGTTGTCCCAGCCGGGGATGTACGGGGTGTAGTACCCGCGCATGGCCGCCGAGCGGATCATAAAGTCCTTGATGCACTTGTTGAGCGCGTGGCCCATGTGCAGCGCGCCGTTGGAGAACGGAGGGCCGTCGTGCAGGGCAAAGCGGGGCTTGCCCTCGTTCTTTTTGAGCAGTTCGTTGTAAAGGTCGAGTTCCTGCCAGTGCTTCAGCATATCCGGCTCGCGCATCGGAAGCCCGCCGCGCATCGGAAAGCCCGACTTGTTCATGTTGAGCGTCTGTTTGTATTCCATAATTCCTCCTGCAAAAACAAAGCGCCCCGAGCCTTGGCTCAGGGCGATAAATTACCGCGGTACCACCTGAATTCCCGCGCATCAAAACGCGGGCACTCGCCTTCTGTAACGGGAAGTCCCGTCCGGGCTTACTTGCGGTTCAGCCCGGCTGCTCCAAGGGGATCTTCGGAGGCTTCTGCCGCTGCCTTACACCGACCGGCAGCTCTCTTTGCGCGTCAAAACCCCGTACTTGTCCTTTTCATTGCATATATCAGCTACAGTGTACCCATTTATTGTCCCCTTGTCAAGAAAAACCCCGGCAGAAATTCAAAAAATGTTTAAAACTGAACGCCTCTGCCGCGATTGCAAACCGCGTGCGCATGTGGTATGCTTAGGGGACACCAACAATATGGGAGGCAATGACACACATGGACGATAAGACCAATCAGGCGCCGGAGCAATCCGGAATGCCGGACAATGAGGAGTATTCCTCTTATACGCTTCCGACCGAGGATGCTGCCGCGCAGGAGGCGCATACCATTCCGCTCGAAGACGCTGCCGCGCAGGAGTCACGTACCATTCCGCTCGAAGACGAGCGCACGCAGGGCGCGCAGGACAGCGCCGCGCAGCCCGCAAAGAAAAAATCTCCGCTGCCGTGGATCATCGGCGGCGCAGCCGTTGTGATCGCCGCGGCGATCACGCTGATCCTCACGCTGAAGCCGGCGGAGACGGTCAGCCCGGACATTGATCTGCCCGGCGACACGACGATCTCCGAGCCTGCCGATACCCCCGACACTACCCAGCCAGACGATCAGACCCCTGCGGAGGACGGCCAGACCGGCGAACAGACGGACGGCGAGGAAACCGAGCCTGCGGGCAACGGCGTGAGCTACACTGTGAGCGCCGAGGAGCTGACCGAGGACGTTCTGAACCGCGAGATCGCCGTCTGCGGCGACGACCATCTGACGAACCGGGAGCTTCCGTATTACTACTGGCAGCAGTATTATACGCTCATGAACAACTACGGCAGCTACGCTTCATATTTTATCGACACCAGCAAGCCGTTTGACCAGCAGATGTGTATGTTTGACGACACGCGCACCTGGCAGCAGTATTTCCTGCAGGCGGCCATCACGAACTATGAAAACGTCACCGCCATCTGGCAGGAGGCCCGGCTTGCAGGCTTCCAGCTGAGCCAGGAGGATCAGGACTACCTCGACGAGCTTGACGGACAGATCACCGTAGCCGCCGCAAGCTACAGCTACGGCAGCGCGGACGAATATCTCCAGATGGCCTATGGCCCGGCAGCCACGCTGACGTCGTACCACGCCTTTGTCGAGCGGCAGATCACGGCCTCGGCCTATCTGCAGGCGCTCGTCGACGAGAAGCCCTACACCGAGGACGATATCAGCAAATACTATGACGACAACGCCGATTCCTACGCCGGAAACGGCATTGAAAAATCCGATGTGAAGATGGTGAACGTGCGCCACATCCTCATCCAGCCCGAAGGCAAGAATGACGACGGCACCTACACCGACGAAGCATGGGCAGAGGCCGAGAAGAAGGCCAACGACCTGCTGACCGAGTGGCAGAACGGCGAGCACACCGAGGATTCCTTCGCGTTCATGGCCGCGGAAAACTCGCAGGATCCCGGCAGCGTGGAAAACGGCGGCTTGTACGAGGATATCTATCCCGGCAAGATGGTCGACGAGTTTGACGCCTGGTGCTTCGATCCCGCCCGTCAGCCCGGCGACACCGGCATCGTCAAGACCAGCTACGGCTATCACATCATGTACTTCTCCTCCACGGGCGAACACGCGTACTGGTACGTCCGCGCAGAGGAGGACTATCTGAACGAGCTGTCCGTGAGCGTTCTGCAGGAGGTCGCGGCAAAGTTCGAGGTCACGGAATCCGAGCAGAACGCGGCCATCGTCGACATCATGCAGCAGAACTGACAAGCTGCCGGGAGGGAGTCCGCACATGAAACGCTTACTGTTTTTCATCAACCCGAACGCGGGCCACGCCGAGATCCGCAGCTCGCTTATGGAGGTGCTGGCGATCTTCTGCAAGGGCGGCTATGAGCCGACCGTACACATGACGACCGGGCCGCGCGATATCACGCGGCAGATCGCCGAACGCGGGACGCAGTATGACCTGATCGTCTGCACCGGCGGCGACGGGACGCTCAACGAGGCCGTCTCCGGCCTCATGGCGCTGCCGTATGAAAAGCGGCCCCCGCTGGGCTACATCCCCGGCGGCACAGTCAACGACGTGGCCTCCACGCTGGGCCTTTCCAAGGACCCCATCCGCGCCGCGCAGGAGATCGTGGGGGGCAGATTATACCCGCTGGACATCGGCTCGTTCGGCCCCGACCGGTACTTTACCTATGTCGCTGCCTTCGGCATCTTTACGGACGTGCCGTATGAGACGCCGCAGGAGGACAAGCGCATCTGGGGCCGGCTTGCGTATATCATGAACGGCGCGGGCGCGCTCGGACGGCTGAAGCCCACGCACGTGCGCGTCTATTATGAAGACCGGAAGGAGGAGGCCGACGTGCTCGTCGGCCTCGTGACCAGCACAACCTCCGTCGGTGGCTTCAAGGCCACGAAGGATCTCGGCATCTCGCTCAACGACGGGTTGTATGAGATGATCCTTGTGCGCGCGACAAAAACGCTCGCAGAGTTCAATCTGGCCGCGACGCGTGCGCTGCGGCTGGATTTTGACAACGATTCGTTTATTTCCACGCAGACCGGCGCGCTGCGCTTTGAGTTCGACGAGCCGGTTTCCTGGACGGTCGACGGCGAATTCGGCGGCAGCGTCACCGAGGTCGAGATCCACAACGAGCACCGCGCGATCGACATCGTAGTTCCGTAAGGGAGGCGGCAGTATGAACCTTCGCTTTGCAGACGAGCACGACGCAGCCGCCTGTCTCGCCATTTACGCACAGTATATCGACACTTCTATCACGTTTGAGACGGCGCTGCCGTCCGAAGACGAGTTTGCCGGACGCATCCGCAGCTACGGCGCGGTCTACCCGTGGCTGATCGCGGAGGAGGAGGGAAAAATCCTCGCCTACGCCTATGCCCACCGCGCGCAGGAGCGTGCCGCCTATGACTGGAACGCGGAGCTTTCCGTCTACGTTTCAAAAAACGCGGCGGGAAGGGGCCTCGGCACAAGGCTCTACCGGGCGCTTCTGGCGCTGCTCAAGGAGCAGGGCGTCCGCACGGCCTACGGTGTTGTGACCATGCCGAACGATGCAAGCGCTGCCCTGCACCGGAAGCTGGGCTTCGGGCTGCTGGGGACGTATCACAATACCGGCTACAAAAACGGCCGCTGGCGCGATGTGGTCTGGTTCGAAAAGCACATCGGCTCGTTTGACGGCGTGCCAGAGCCGATCCGCCCCATCGGCCAGCTCGCAGACCGCGAAGCGGTCCTGCGGACGATTTGAAAAACAGCCTCCTGTTCAGCACAGGGGGCTGTTTTTTGCGGGACTGCTTTCAGCTGTTACGGCTTCTCCAGACCGTCTGCCAGCTTTTGCAGCGGCAGATGGCGCAGGAGCAGGCTGACGGGGTTGAGCTCGGAGGCCGCCGTTTTCGCGCCTGCCGCCATGAACAGGCGCAGCGTGCTGCCCAGCGCATGGCGCGTGGGCTTGTCCAGCGTCCGGTATTTTTTGAGCATGGCCGCCGCCGTTTTGAGTCCGCCCTCCTTGAGGTCGGTCAGCGTCCCGGCGTCGGTGCAGGTGAGGATGTCGAACAGCGCGTCGGTAAAGGCCACGCGCTGCTCCGGGCTCAGGGAGAGGATGAACGTGCGGATCGTCTCGTCGACGAGCTTGCCGCCCTCGGTGAGATCCGGAAGATGCTCGAATTTCTCCCCGCGCACCTGCCACGAGAAGCCGTCGTGCTGCCACAGACCGCTCTGCGTGCTGCGCACGACCTCATAGCGCTCCTCATGCTCGAGAAGCATTCCGACGACGGACGATTCCGGCAGGATCGTCGTGATCTTATCCGCGACGCGCCTGTGCTCCGGCAGGCCGAGCAGCGACGTGCGAAAGCCGGGGCCGTCGTTATTGTACACGCGCATGAGCTGGTTCTGCACGGCTTCGCCGCAGAACACCGCGCTGTAGACCGCGAGATTGCCGCCCTTGGAGTGTCCGCCCACGCGAAGCGGGTGCGACGGAAGCGCCGCGGCTGCCGCGGCCAGATATTCCGCCGCCATCCTCTGCGCCGGGACGACCGGCAGAAAGGCCAGATTGAAATCCTCCTTCCAGCCGACGATGGTGTCGTCCGTGCCCCGGAAGGCGATATAGGCCGTCTTGTCCGGCAGAAGCGCCGTCAGCGCGGAAAACTGCGTCTGCGTTTCTTCATCGGTACGGCTGACATAGGCGCAGAGCGTCAGATCGGAAAAGCGGCGGCTCGCGGCCATTTTGTGCCCCAGCTCCGGGATCTGCTCCGGCACGAGCACGCCCATCGTCTCCTGCGGCCTTGCCGCGTCGTACTTCTGCATGGCCTCCGGCAGAGAAACGGATGCGGAAAAGTCCGCCGGGACGATACCGGAAAAGTCCAGAAAGCAAAGCTCCGCCATCAGCAGATTGTCGACCTCGTTGAACCCGCGCTCGGCAAGCGTCAGATCGCCGCGCCAGTCCAGATAATCCAGAATGTTTGCCATGGAAATACCTCCGGAGTTTAGTGTACCCATCATACACAAATTTTACCGGAAAAACAACCAAATCGGGCAGAAAAAAGCCTTAATTTTTTCTGAATTCGTACAGCCTATAAACCTATTGACTTTATGGGTAATATGTGTTATGCTCAGGACATAAGAAAGAATTCCCTGCAAAGGAGCTGATATTGATGCAAGTCTATGCGGACAACGCAGCGACCACCAGAATGCACCAGATGGCCATCGACACGATGACCTATCACCTGAACAACACCTTCGGCAACCCGTCGAGCCTCTACACCATCGGCCAGCAGGCCAAGGAGGTGCTGGAGACGGCGCGGGCCGATATGGCCGCCTGCTTCGGCGCGCAGCCGCGCGAGATCTATTTTACCTCAGGCGGCAGCGAGGCCGACAATCAGGCCATTGCCTCCGCCGCCTATCTCGGCGCGCACAAGGGCAAAAAGCACATCATTTCCACCACGTTTGAGCATCACGCCGTCCTGCATACCCTGAAGCGGCTGGAAAAGCAGGGCTTTGAGGTAACGCTTCTGGACGTGCACGCGGACGGCCTTGTCTCGGCGCAGCAGGTCGCGGAGGCCATCCGCGATGATACCTGCCTCGTGACCATCATGTTCGCCAACAACGAGATCGGCACCATTCAGCCGATCGAGGCAATCGGCGCGGTCTGCCATGAACGCGGCGTGCTGTTCCACACCGACGCGGTGCAGGCGGCGGGCCACCTGCACATCAACGTGAAGGAGCAGAACATCGACATGCTGTCCCTGTCCGGCCACAAGTTCCACGGCCCCAAGGGCGTGGGCGTGCTGTATGCCCGGCAGGGCATCCCCCTGACCAATATCATCGAGGGCGGCGCGCAGGAACGCGGCAAGCGGGCCGGCACGGAGAACATCCCCGGCATCATGGGTCTGGCGGCGGCGCTGGAGGAGTCCTGCGGGCACATCGACGAGGACACCGCCCGACTGACAAAGCTGCGGGACAAGCTGATCGCGGGACTGAGTAAGGTCCCCCACAGCGCGCTGAACGGCGACCCGGTGCACCGGCTGCCCACCAACGTGAACTTCTGCTTCGAGGGCATCGAGGGCGAGAGCCTTCTGCTGCTGCTGGATCAGGCGGGCATCTGCGCCAGCTCGGGCAGCGCCTGCACCAGCGGGTCCCTGGACCCCAGCCATGTGCTGCTGGCCATCGGGCGGCCCCATGAGGTAGCCCACGGGTCCCTGCGGCTGAGCCTGTGCCACGACACCACGGAGGCGCAGGTGGACTATATTCTGGAAAAAGTGCCCGGCATCGTGGCGTACCTGCGGGATATGTCCCCCATGTGGAAGGACCTGGAGTCCGGCAAGCGGACATTCATTCTGTAATGTAAAGGAGCGTTGATTATGGCTTTGTATACCGATACCGTGATGGACCACTTCCTGCACCCCCGGAACGTGGGTGAGATCGCCGACGCCGACGGCGTGGGCGAGGTGGGCAACGCCAAGTGCGGCGACATCATGAAGATGTACCTGAAGATCAAGGATGACAAGATCGAGGACGTGAAGTTTGAGACGTTCGGCTGCGGCAGCGCCATCGCCTCCAGCTCCATGGCCACCGAGATGATCAAGGGCAAGCGCATCGAGGACGCGCTGGTCCTGACCAACAAGGAGGTCGTAGACGCGCTGGGCGGTCTGCCCGCCCACAAGCTGCACTGCTCCGTGCTGGCAGAGGAGGCTGTGAAGTCCGCGGTAAAGGACTACTACGACAAGAACGGCATCGCCTACGACAAGAGTAAGTTCCCCGCCTGCGAGGACTGCGAGAGCTGCCGCATGGTGTGAAAGACGGAAAAGAACCGCCCGAGGGCGGTTCTTTTTTTGTTCAAAACACGCCGTAGCCCTGACCCTGGGTGATGATGTAGGACCAAAGGACCGGGCCGACGGCACCGGTGGGACTGTACCCCAGGCGGTTTTGCAGGGTGCGGACCGCGGCGGCGGTGGCCGCGCCGATGTCCGCCAAGATCAGTGCTTCCTCCAGTTCCTCGTAAAAGTCGTCGTCCAGCCTGTCAAAGGTCATGGACGCCAGCCATGCTTCCTTGAATTTCTTGAAAAATCCCATATGGACCTCCTTATTTGATCTTCAGCTCCTTGGCCATGTCGTTGAGATTGATGGTGAGGATGCGGCTGACGCCCTTTTCCTGCATGGTCACGCCGTACAGCACATCGGCCTCCTCCATGGTGCCGCGCCGGTGGGTAATGACGATGAACTGGGTCTTACCGGCGATGCGCCGCATGTAGCGGGCGTACCGCACCACATTGGCTTCGTCCAGCGCCGCCTCGATCTCGTCCATGACGCAGAACGGCGTAGGATGTACCTTCAGAATGGCAAAGTACAGGGCGATAGCCACGAAGGCCTTCTCGCCGCCGGACAGCAGCGTGATGGTCTTGAGCTGCTTACCCGGAGGCTGCACCTTGATCTCGATGCCGCAGCTGAGGATGTCGTTCTCGTCCTCCAGCTCCAGCTGGGCCTTGCCGCCGCCAAACAGCTCCAGAAACGTCTCCTGAAAGCTCTCATTCAGCAGCTTGAACTGCTGGCCGAAGATCTCCGTCATCTGGCGGGTCAGCTGCTCGATGACGCCGTTGAGCTCCTCCTTGGCCTTTTCCACGTCGCTGCGCTGCTCCGAGAGGTAGGTATAGCGTCCGTTGACCCGCTCGAATTCCTCGATGGCCCCGATGTTCGGAGGGCCCAACGCTTTGATCTCGCGGTTCAGCTCCGCGATGCGGCGGGTGGCCTTGCTGACGCTCTCCAGCTCCACCCGCTGTTCCAGCGCGGCGCTGTGGCTCAGCTCGTAGTTCTCCCACAGCTTGTCCAGCAGCTGCTTTTCCTCCATGGCGCTGCTCTCCAGCTTCCGCTGGAGGCGGCTCTCCGCCTGAGTAGCGTCCAGCAGCGCCTCGTTGAGCTGACGGCCCTCGCGGCTGAACTGCTCGCGGCGGGCCTCCAGTGCCAGCTTGTCCCGGGCCAGCTGCTCCAGCTGCTGCCGCAGGGCAGACATCTGCTGCTGCAATTCGTCCAGACGGGTCTGGCGCTGGGCGATCTCTGCCGCCGCCTTCTCATTGTCGGCGCGGAACCGCTCCGCCAGCTGGACGCGTCCGGCGCGGTCGGCGGCCATGTCCTCCTGCACGCGGCGCAGCTCCTCCGCGCCCCGCAGGGCCGTCTCCTTCTCCGCCAGCAGCGCCGCCTGCGCCGCCTTCTTCTCGCTGACCGTCTCGGCCAACCGGTCGCCGGCGTCGTTCAGGTCCGTCTGTCCAGCCAGCTTCTCCTGTGCCTGACGGCGCAGGGTCTCGGCGTTGGACTCCGCCTGTTCAATGGCCTCCTGCACTTCCCTGATACGGGCTTCATCCTCGCTGTCGCGGCGGTCGAAGCCCGCCAGCTCCTGCTCCATGCTCTCGCAGCTCAGGCGCAGGCTGTCCAATAAAATGTCGTAGTGATCCTGGCGGGTCTGGAGGGTCAGTACCTCGCTTTCCGCCTTGTGCTGCTGGTCACGCGCCACCTGTAACTCGTACTCCGCCTTCTGCAGATCGCGCTGCAGGTCCTCCGCCTGCTGGGCGGCGGTGCAGAGCTGGGCGCGCATGCCGTCCTGTCTGGCTGTCAGACGCTCCAGCTCGTTGGCGCGGGACAGCACGCCCGCGCTGCGGCTGACGGAGCCGCCGGTCATGGAGCCGCCGCGGTTGATGACCTGACCGTCCAGCGTCACGATGCGGAAGCCGTTGCGAAATTTCCGCGCCATGGCGATGCCGCTGTCCAGATCCTCCACCACCACGGTGCGGCCCAGCAGGTTCCGGAAGATGTTGTCATATTGGGGATCATACGTCACCAGACGGCTGGCGACGCCCACAAAGCCGTATTCTCCGGCCACGTTGTCCCGCAGCTCCTCACCGCGGATGGCGGTAAGGGGCAGGAATGTGGCGCGGCCGCCGTCCCGCTGCTTCAGAAAGCCGATGGCGGCCTTGGCGTCCTCCTCCCGATCCACCACGATGTTCTGCATTCCCGCGCCCAGTGCGATCTCCAGCGCCAGCGCGTACTCCTGCTTCGTGGTCATCAGGCCAGCCACAGGGCCGTGTACGCCCCGCAGGGCGTTCTTCTCCGCCGCCTGCATCACGGTCTTGACCGCCTTGGAGAAGCCCTCGTACTCCTTCTCCATCTCCGTCAGAAGGCGGATGCGGTCGTCCAGCGCGGCGGCATCCATGGTCAGCTTCAGCTTGGCCGCGGCAGCGTCCTCCGCTTTTTTGCGGCGGCTGTCCATCCGCAGGCTGTGGCCCTGGATGACATTCTCCGCCGCCTGGGCCTCCTCCTGCGCATCCCGCAGGGCGCGGCGGTTCTCTTTGCTCTCTTTTTCACTGTTTTCCAGCTTTTCC
>ENA-OZFZ01000351-OZFZ01000351.1-human-gut-metagenome-genome-assembly--contig:-NODE-351-length-23711-cov-5.240700_pt1 | contig 23711 bp, 21 predicted proteins | sample MGYA00244621_ERZ653640 | MGnify/ENA primary metagenome ERZ653640 (study PRJEB26926, sample SAMN06165019) | human gut metagenome | biome: ENVO:00009003; feature: ENVO:2100002; material: ENVO:00002003... | reverse complement strand
TCAACTTGCTTTATTGATAAGACATTTAGTAGTCAACTAAAAACGTTAACATACAATGGCTATTGCGGCATACCGCAAAGTCATCCGTCGTTCAGCGAACAGTTCAACAGATGCAATGGTTCAGTTCTACGACAATGACCTTGACGGTGACTCTTCTGCTCTTTTAGAGGCATCGCAAGTACTTGCTGAACTGCTTATATACGGTATGTCTTCGTCGTTGACGAATGAAACATCGCAAACCAAGGCGCAGTTCCGCAACCTGCTTGACGCATATCGTTCTCTTTTAGCCCAATCCGTTGGACATGCAGACCATCTATAGTTTGCATAACCAGTTATAGTACGTTACCGTCTTGCTGTTATACCATTCCAACACTCTTATACCACACCGGGCTTGCCCAGTGTCCAAATAGAGGGAAGTAGAGGTAGCCTAATACCCCATGCATCTGTCGATGATGGGAGGGGTGTCCTCTTAACGGCAAGCCGGGACAAAATACATGTACAAACAAAAAATATAAAAGGTATGGCGAATAATGCGAAACAGGTAATGGACATCCGTGTTTCCAAGGGCATAACAGTAGCACAGAGCAATGAGCATCTGCGCAACTGGACGGAGAACGGGTGGAACCATGCTACACAGACGGGCAATTACGACCCGACTCGTGAACATCTTAATTTTGAAATTGTCAAGGGGGGCTTGGTAGCTCCAATCAACAAGGCGAAGAGCATTCCAGAACGTATGGCTGAGAACTTACGTGAAAGAGGCATCAAAAATCCGAATGAAGGACTTTTGGAGCCCAAATACCGAACTGTTGTGAATTGCATTTTCGGTGGTTCAAGAGAACGTATGCACGAACTTGCGTATGGTACGCAAAAGGTAAACTTCGAGCATGGAGCAGACAATAGTCACATTCAACGATGTGAGGACATAGAGAAATGGGCAAAGGATGTTTATTCCTTTGTCTGCGAAAAATATGGAGAAGAGAATATCGCTGCATTTATTGTACACTGCGATGAACTGAACCCTCATATACATTGCACTCTTTTGCCGATTAAGGATGGACGTTTTGCGTTCAAGAAGCTCTTTGCAGGAAATGACAAATATGAATACAGTGCCAAGATGAAGCAACTGCATAGCGACTTTGCAGAGGTTAACGCAAAGTGGGGAATGTCCAGAGGAACTTCTGTTGCAGAAACTGGTGCTCGCCATAGAAGCACGGAGGAATACCGTCGGCATCTGTCTGAGCAATGTACAACTATAGAGCAGCAGATAGTGCAACACAAGAAAGCTCTTTCAGACCTCAATAAGGAGATTGACATTGCACGGCGAAGAGTTAAAGGACTCTCTTCTATGGTGGAAAATCTACTTAGGGAGAAGGCTGAAAAGGAGGCACAGCTTGCTAACTTGCAGCAACAGATTCTTGAAGGAAAAGCAAATCCTGAAGCATTGAAGGAAGCAGTTGCTAAACTTGAAAACGAATTGGCCATTGTACAAAACAAATTGGCAGACAAGCAAGAGAAACTGCTGATGGCTCACCAACAGCTTGAGGAACTGAAAAGTGATATGACCGACATTCAGCAACGTACAGACGATTTGAAATCGGAGGCGCAGGAATATGCCCGTGATGTTCATTCCAAAGTGGACAGTCTGTTGAAAGATGCATTGCTTGAAAATCTGGTAAACGAACAACAGCACAGATTGGCAATGCTCAACGAGGTCAATCTGAAAATGTTTGATGGTTCTCTTCTTCAAGACATTGCAGAGCGAGGAACGGAAATCATGCATTGCGCTACACTTTTGTTCCTCGGTATGGTGGATAATGCCACAACTTTTGCCGAAGGAAATGGTGGTGGCGGTAGTGGTAATGATATGAAATGGGGACGTGATGATGACGAGGATAACCGGGCTTGGGCAAGGCGTTGCATGATGATGGCATGCAAAATGATGCGTCCATCAATCGGCAAGAAGCCTAAACGCTAATCGGCATGGTTTCCATTTCACTCCTTTTCTAATGACAAAATCAAATAAGAACATGAGAAAGAAATTTATACTTATGCTTGCAGTGGCGTGTACACTGCAGATGAAAGCAGGTGTACTATCCACTTGCATAGATTCCACCAAAATAGAAACGAAGTATTGTACGAAGAGCTTGCCTTTTGGAAGTCCGTCAAATGTAGATGCCGTTGCTATTGGTTCTTTATGGTCAGACAATTGGTTTGTTGGTGTTTCTGGAGGAACGAATGCTTTCATCGGTAAACCATTAGGTTGTGAGGATTTGTTCGGACGTATCAAACCGACATTCGGATTGACATTCGGCAAATGGATTACGCCATCTGTTGGTGGTCGCTTATATTACCAGGGTATGCAGTTCAAAGACTGTAATCTTGCCGTTCAAGACTATCAGCATCTTCACGCTGATTTTATGTGGAATGTGCTTGGCTACAGATACGGCAAGCAGGATGATGTCCGTTTGGGTATCGTTCCGTTTGTTGGTGTCGGTTTGCTCCACAATAAGAGTAATGGACAAAAGCCTTTTGCACTCTCTTACGGCATTCAAGGTCAGTATCGTCTAACGAAAAGACTATCAGCTACTTTGGAGATTGGCAATACAACTACCTTTCAGGAGTTTGACGGCTATGGAAAAGTCGGCAGATTTGGTGATCATCTGATGTCTTTGACTGCAGGATTGTCCTTCAATATTGGTAAAGTTGGATGGAAGCGTATCGGCAAATCTGCTCACACGGATGTCGAATATGCCTATTCTAATCATTGCCCAACTGCCAATAGCAATGTTGGTAACCACTATACTCGCAATGACTACAGCGGTTTGAATTCTCTTCGTGCAAGATTGAACAACAAGCGTTGGGACGGCAACACGCCTGTCCAAAATGATAGCACTTCCTTGTTCGATAGGAATGAACACGGAACCTCTGGCTATTTTGCTGAAATGCAAAATGACAATGTTTGCATTGGGACACCCGTGTACTTCTTTTTCGAGCTTGGCACAACGCAGCTTGTCACTCCGTTGCAGTTACTGAACTTGGACGAAATAGCACACGTCACCAACGAACATTGCTTAAGAGTAAAAGTAGTCGGGGCAGCTGATAGTGCTACTGGTTCGGCAGAAATAAACAAAAACCTTGGTACTTCCAGAGCAAAATTCATTGCCAAGGAATTGAATAAGAGAGGGGTGGCATCTGATTGTATTACTCTTATAAACGAAGGAGGAATATCCGATTATACCCCCAACGAGGCAAATAGGCAAACGAAAGTGATGCTCTATCATAGATAGGCTTTTATAAATTCATACGACAAAACAATCAATTGCAAGAACAGCCGGCTCGTGATGAGTCGGCTGTTACCATATGGGGTCGTTCTATTTTATATTTCACTTCGCATAAACCGTTTTGCCATTTCTTTTCTTCTTTGCAGCATTTCGTCAAATTCATTACCAAGTGTATTCAAAATGTCTTCCGCAAGAATGTGCATTTGAGTGGAATAGACATCAGGAAGCCCATTGTACTCCTTATAATTGGCTTTACTGTTCGCAATGGCGATACGAATATCTGCAAATGCGTTAATTGGATTGATACCTCCTGGCACCAAGGCATCCAACTTTTTCTTCAGCCATTGACTTCTTTCACTCAGAGGCTTCTTCAAGCCTTCATCCAAATATCCTTCCGGTGTATCGAAATTATGGTAAAACAGCCATATTTCTATTGAAGGATTGCTTACTATCCATGTTGCCTGTCGTATCTCATCACCCTTATCAAACATAGCCCGTATATCAGCCTCAAACTCGTCCATGTCTTGAACAAGGTACAATGTATCGTTAGCATCGATACTGAAACTATCTGTTTCTGTTACAAACCTTTTATTGAAAAGATATTCCTTTGCAAGCTCGAACATTTGGTTTGGCACAAGACCTTGCCCTTTCTTGGAAACAAAGGCGATTTTCAATCTTCTGATATGGCGGTCTTTCATCAGCATTTTGAAATAATCCTTCTCCCGCTTGTCGCCACCCGAAATGATGAAGACGATTTTAGTCTCAATGGTCGCCTCACCTTTTGAGTAGTCTGAAGGCATTTTGCCGACGGACAATGAATTGTCTTTTTCTAAAACAGCTACTTTTTTCGTTTTATCGGAATACGCCTCCATATCCTTGACAGCAACAGTCTTGGAATATCGCAATTTGTTTAAATCCATATCTCATGCGATTATAATGTTCCAATAAACGGTATGGCTCCAAACCTTCCGTCAAGATAGCCGTTCTCTATGGATATTGTCTTATGTATCTTGAAATCATTGAGTGAATACATTTTGGTACATCCTTCCACTTTCTCTACGAACCACACTTCATCGGGTCTCAGAAGCTCTTGCTGATTGAGCAAAGCCGTTTCATGGGTTGTATAAATCAACTGCCCATTAGACTTCGACTCTCCGAAGAATTTTACCAGATTCTTTATAAGCATCGGGTGAATACCATTGTCTATCTCGTCAATCAATACCGTTTTTTCATTATTGATTGCAAAATAAATGGCAGGAATCAGCGTCAGCAGTCGCAATGTTCCAGTTGATTGTGACATTACATCCATATCACAAACGGATCCGTTTCTGCCTATCTGTTGGAATACAAATTCCCGAACAAGGCGTTTACCATCTTCTTCCGTTACTGTAAGCATAGGTACGTCATCTATCATTTTTGACAGAGACAAGCCTTTGTTGGTCATTATATCAGCGACCTTTCCTTCTTCCTGACTGACATTCTTCAGCCACTGGTCAAAGCTTTCATCCTTTATATAAAGGCTCTGTATGCCTAATCCTACTTTCGTGAATATTTCTCCGACAAAATTCATCATGTCGGCATTATCCTTGAAATGCTCTATCAGCCAAGGTATGTCTCTACTGATTTCTACCACTTCAAGTTTTTCCAAAAACCATAGGAAAGCATTCCGCATATGCTCGTCCTCTGTCAGATGCAGTACACCATTTATAGCAAGTACAGATCCAAACGGATTATCGGCAATTTGTCTTTCAAGAATTTTCTTGATGCTTTCTACAACTTTGGCTTTCTTGAAGGCAACGCTTTCTCTGTCTCTCTGAAAAACGACATGGTTGCTCTTGCCTAATCCGGAAAGCAACAGACTCTCTGACTTTACGCCATCGATATCTATCTCTATGCAATAGATGTAGGCTTGCGAATTGTTTTCAAATTCAACGACCATCGTGATAGACTTGCTCTCATCTTCCACAGGCAATTTGAATCTGTTGTTAAGATACCAATTGCGCATTTTCTGTGCGTCCTTACCAGTACTCATCGTGGTCGTAAATTCTTTGATGAACTGCATACCTTTTATAAGGTTAGACTTTCCTGCGCCATTGGCACCGTATATAGCAGTACTTTTCAACACAGGTGTAGCACCCTCACCATATACATGATTAGGGAATGTTTCCCTTTTAGGATTGGGAAACAAATCAAAAGCCGTTTCTTCTGCAAACGACTTGTAATTGTCTATTATAACCCTGTATAACATAACTTTCTATTTTTATTTTGTACAAAATTACTATGTTTTTATGAGAATACGCTATGTTTGACGTGAAAAGTTCACGTCAAACCCTAAAATTCTACCTTTTTATGCCTGTTTTATGAACTTTTATCCATATTGGCCTTGCATGTCGCTCTGTTTTTCTTTGCAAATTTACTGCGTCCAGTCAAGCGTCAAGTACCGCTGTGCTAATGTGCGGTTGATTTAACGACAACCTTCCCAAATCGAAGATATTGGGTATTCCATTAAATCTTTCGCCATTTACTTGCCTTTTTTCCTTTGTTCACGCCGTTCTGTATTGCACGAAAAATCTATCCCGACAAGCAAAGCTGATAAAGGCTTTAAAATAAGGGAAGAAAAATGAAACTGATGTTTAATGCAATAAATAGATTGAGACAATGAAAGCGACTGAACATTTCAAACAGACAATCAAGACGTATTTGGACGAGAGAGCCAAGAACGATGAACTCTTTGCCGTGTCGTATACCAAAGAGAACAAGAACATGGATGACTGTGCGACATTTATCCTAAACCAAGTAAAAAGAAGCAAATGCATGGGACTTACCGACGAGGAGGTGTATTCTCTTGCCGTACATTTCTTTGATGAAGATGACATCGAAATCGGCAACCCTATAGCTTGCAATGTGATTGTAAATCACACCGTTGAGCTCACAGAAGAAGAAAAGGCACAGGCAAGGCAAGAGGCGTTGAAAGAATATCAAGCCGTGCAACTACGAAAGATGCAGAAACGTGCCAACAAGCCGAAGACACCCAAAGCACAACCCGAAATAACAACTCCCTCACTCTTTGACTTTTAAGCGTATGAAACCGAAAACAAAATTAGAATACAAGGTCGTGGCTGCTAATGGGCAGTTACAGCCTATCGGACAGGAACCTGTGGATTGGGCTTTCAAACATTGCGTAGAACACATGGCTTTCCGTACTCCAAGAGGAATGACTACTTGTATGGACTGCGGTCACCAATGGCGGAACGATAGTAATAATAAAAATTGCCGTTGTCCTCATTGTCATACAACATTGGAAATCAAGGACACACTCAGAAGAAATTACAAAGAAAAGATATATTTCTCTGTAATTGACATACAAGATGACTTGCAGTTGCAACGTGTCTTTCGCTTTGATGTGACATTCCATAAGAAAAAGAAGCCTACGCAATCACTTATGGAAGTGGCAAGAGTATGGATTGATGAAAACGGCAATACAGAAGTGACAGGTCTAAGACGCACAATGGGATGCTATATGGACAGTTTCGCTTGGAACAGCGAACTTGAACTACGGCAAAACGAGGAAACGTATCTTTATATCGCTGATTGCTATACCTATCCCAAGTGCAAGGTTATTCCAAAGTTAATCCGTAACGGACTAAAAAATTCATTTTTTGACATTGCCCCTCAAAGACTGATGTCTGCCTTGCTGACGGATAGCAGAATTGAGACCTTGTTGAAAGTGAATGACATAACAGCATTGCGTCATTTCGTTATGCATAAGGATGATTTGAATTTCTGTTGGGCTTCATACAAAATCGTATTACGCAATGGCTATCATATAACAGATATTCAAATGTGGGTGGACTATATCCGTATGTTAGCGAGAAACGGAAACGACATTCATAACGCACATTATGTATGTCCTACAAATCTTAAAAAGGAGCATGACAAGGTACGTGCGAGGCTCAATGGCATTAAAGAGAGAGAAGAAAGAGAACGGCAACGAATAGCAGCAATGGCTGACGAGGCGGCATTTGAGGAAATGAAGCGCAAGTTCTTTGGCTTGTCCTTCACTGACGGTATTATTGTCGTAAGTGTTTTGGATAGCGTGGATGCCTATTACCAAGAGGGAAATGCCTTACACCATTGCGTAGGACAATGCAAATACTATAAGAGAGCGAACTCACTTGTCTTGTCTGCCCGAATTGACGGAGAGCGCATCGAAACCGTGGAACTTAGCCTTGAAACATTCAATGTGTTACAGTCTCGTGGGATTTGCAATGGCAATTCTCCTTATCACGATGCCATTATCAATCTCGTACAGAAGAATGTCGGACTGGTCATGGAGAGAATGACTGCATAATAAATTCGTGTTGCAAGCTGACCTCATTATGGTTGGCTTGCAATACCAAATTAAAACCAATAGCAATGACAACAGAACAGTACATAAACCGTTTATGCCGTAATATCAAGGCAGAACGCTTTGCTTGGGATAAATATCTTACTCCGCAGAACTATTTCGGGAAGGAATTGTGTGTGACACCCTTACACGCCTCCTATGGGCAAATCGGCTACACGATACATTTTCCATATTCACAAGAACCGATGCCCGAATTGGAATACGATTGGGAATTGGACGATTTGACCATTGACGAAATGGATTGGAAAGAATGGCTGTCACAACTCGAATAATCGCAAAATCCAAGATGCAGTACGAACTAATCTGCATCTTGGATTTCATCTTATACTTTATTCTGGAAATGAGTCTGCTTTCTTCTTGCGACCACGTTTCTTGGGCATTTCGACATCTTTTTCTCTAAAGCATTAGCCTTTTGTAATTCCAGTGTAGATTTCTTCCGTAAATCTCCATGTATACAGATATAGGTCTGTGCAATATTCTTCGTCCCACTCTTTATACTTCTCCAGGTTCTATTTTTATCGACAGCCACATAATACGTTTTCTTGTCCATTTTTAAAATCATTATACCTTTTATATATAGGCGAATGATTATCAGACACATTCCGCATCACTTGTCCGCACTCATTTTTCTATGCAAAGTTACTGCATTGAGTGAACGTCAAGCATCGCCTTTGGGCTAAGCACTTCGGAATGGAACGGCAGTCTTCCCAAATCAAAGATATTGGGTATTCCGTTCAATTCCTTGTCATTTGCTTGCCTTATCACTCTTGTCATGCAGTTTAGAAATGCACGAAAAATCAAGTTCCCGACAAGCGAAGCTGATAAGGCTTCAATCAAAGGGAAGAAAATAAAATTCAATTCAAACGGATATGAAAGTAAAAAGACTGACAAAAGACCAAGGCAAGCGGTTTGACATCTGCCGTTTCCCTAATTTCCACAAGACAGGCAGTGTGAAATGCATGAAAAGCCTTTATTATGGCAAGGACGCATTGTTGGTACGTTGTGGTGATTATATCTACAACGTGACAAGCGAACCGAATATTTATGAACAAGCAAAATAGTATTGATATGACGAACAAACTGATTACGCCACAGTTTATGGAGGCAATAAAAAACTTTCCTCTTTACTCTCAAGAGGAAAAAGGCAAAGACGCTATTTGTGTGGCTGTATTTACCATAGGACGCATCAGATGGTTTGTTCTTGAAGGACAGACTGAAGGAAATGACTTTATGTTATTCACTATTGTATGCGGATTGTGCGAAACGGAATACGGCTATGTATCAGCAAACGAATTGGAGAAAATAGAGATTGATGGCACCAAGTATGGGATTAATGACAAGTTCCATGTATGTCAGGTAAAAGGTTTTACACCAACCAAACTGAAGAACATACAAGACAATGAATTGCGTAGCTTTCTTCATCGCCTTTACTCAAAGCCCCAAAAGAACTAATTTGTAACATCTGCCGTAGGCTACCCAAACAGTCTACGGCACAAAAACTATCACAATATGGAAAAGATACAAGACATGGTTATCAGTGTAGCCGAAAAAGAAGGTTGGGCTGTCACTATTGAGGAGCAGAATGAATTACGCATCACTTTCAATTTTGCAAAGTTCACGCCCCAAGGACAGGATTTCTCTTTCTCAGCCAACACTTTTGACAACGACCCCGATGTGCTTTTGGAGAATATCTTTGACTATTACCAAGACTACGACCCGGATTACGAAGCCTACCTGTGGATTGGCGAAGACGGACACGGACATAACGGTGCGCCATACCACATAGCCGACATCGTAGCGGACATGAACGCTGCTGAGGATATGGTCTATCAGTTGCACACGGCACTCAGTAACGCTTTCAACGCTTAGACCAAACAAAAGCCAGCCGTAAGGAGAGGACAATAACTTCTCCCTACGGCTGACTTCTCTTATCTGCGGAACGTAGCCTTTGCTACATTTTCTTCTTCCGCATTTTCCTCTTGTAACTGATAGTCAGGCAACTCACAAAGCGTGTTATACACGTCCTCGATATTGTCTGCAAGTGACAAGTTGTGGTCGTAGCTGAGAATATGCTGCACTGCCAACCCGGCATTGGTAACAGTTCCGACCTCAAAACTGTCGTGCTCACGGTCGTATTGCAGATACAGCACATCGCCATTTGGCATTTCAAAGACTGGAGCTTTGCGCTTAGACAAATCAGAAAAGTCTTCTGCAATCATCGACTTTGCCACCTCTTCTACATCCTTTGATGCCTCAGAAGGCAATCCGTATCGAGTAATACTGTCACGAACATCTTCCTCTGTCACCTTGCGCATCACCTCATAGGTGCCGCCAACACTACCATTATATACCACAGCGTAATGAGCATCGTCTGCCAATACATCGTCACCACGGTTCTGCACGGCACTTTTATAGGTATGTTCCAAGTCTATGGCGTCGCCTTGGTCATATTCCTTTGCCTCTTGCAGCAGACGGTCATAGTCACCTATATCTTTCAAACTATCCAGTACGCTTGTGTCATCGGTACTCTGCAGATAGGCAACAGAAGCGTAATAGGGTGCTACAGTTTTATTATCTGCAACTTCCTGGGCTGTTTCTTTTGCAACATCCTCCGTTTGCGCATTTTCCAGTTCGAGTGACACCTTATCTATATGTTGATTGATGATTGATGTCGCTTTTTTCACATCAAGCAATGTGGTCTTGATGAATTGTGGAGACTCCTTCAGACTCTGCAACCATGATTTCAAATAAGCTGCACTGTCTTCTTTGATATGTTTTGCCATTCCATATCTTTGAGCGACAAGCGCACTGCCCAATTCTGCTACCAATTCCTCGCGTGCATACTCAGAAGAACCGAATGTAATCGGTTTGAAACGGTTCAGTACCGTCTCATGTCCAGTCGAGTGTGCCATCTCATGAAACAAGGTTCCATAGAACGATTCTCCATCCACAAACTGTTGCTTCTCTGGCACTACAATCATATTCTTGCTAATTGAGAAATATGCATTGTCTCCATATTGTGGCTTGATGGGACAGATCCAGCGGTTGTCCTTTATCATTGCATCGATAGGAGCGAATGAGAATTGTTCGCCTTGTTCCTGCGACGGTCTTACATACTCGGCTTCCAACTTTGCCCACATCTCAGGACGAGCTTCCTGCAAGTTGGTTTGCTGTACATTGAAAACTCTATAGACTTGTAGTTTCGGATATACATTGTACTGCTTCCTCATTTCTTCAGACAGTTGACGGTAGTCATCATATTTGAGGTGTTCTCTGGTGTCCTTATCAACGCAGGTAAAGGTGGTTATAAAAACAGGAAACGATTTCTCACCCTTCAACACAGACACACGTGGCAATGCCTCTCCGTTGGCATCCTTCTTCTCCTTATTGTTCAACCGCTGCACACAGTCGAATGTACAGAAACGGGGTATCTTCCAACCTTGTTTCTCACACTGAAGGAGCAGTACAAAGGCGTTCATACCGTTATAATCTCTACCATTAAGGTTCTTCGGCCATTGCAGTGCACCATCTGTAAACCAAGGCTTTTTCCAGTCTTTGTCAATGCTTTGGATTTTTTCTATCATCATCTCAGCAAATAGGTCCAAAGCTTTTTCCTCACTGCTCGGACCATCACTGGTTGGTTTGTTGTATCTTGCCATAAGCGTCAAGCATTAGGGTTATACGGCTGTGGTACGTATTCCGCCAATTCGTCCACTTTACATGAGAATGTTAGTCGGTCGTTATAGAGTGACAACTCCAGTTCGCCCTTAGCCGTTATTCGGCATCCTGGTACTAACCACGCCTCACGCTCCTTGTTGAAACGGACAAGCCGTACCCAGATGTATTCAAAACCGTTTTCTGCTTTAGTCGCTGAATAAGCTGAAAACATTTGGTACGGCTCACCCTTCTTGCTCTTTTTCTCGTCGATGGTTTTACCTATCTTTCCACGGAACTCCAACTGTCCTACAATGCTGTCTTCCTTTACTGTTGTATCGGTATTGACAGCTGTTGCATTCATGTTGTAATACATGTTCTCACCATGTTTCCTGGGGATAAGCACACCGACTGCTTCTATGCGCTGTCCCGTCACAATATTGCCTACTTCCGTCAGTGTTCCATCCTTCAACACGCTAACTTCAATTGTTTTATTGATTCCGTTCTTGGCAGGGATAACCACTGCAACACTAAATGTTACGAACGGCTTCCCTTCTTTATTCGTGCGACATGTGGTAGCTTTGTTAACCACACCGCAAATAGTTACTTTACATTTCATCATAGTCTTATACTTTTTAAAAAGTTGTCTCAATCATCACACTTCATTTATCTGTGCATGCTTTCGTTGCGTCCCTGCTGTTCCTGCATTCCTTGCTCAAAATTTTGCGAAGCCTGTTGACTGATGACAATGCTGTTTACCATTCCTGCTACTCGCAACCGTTTGGTCTCTTCGCTCAATTCTTGGTCGTTCAATGTGGCGGACAGTCTGCTCAATTCTGCTGATGTCAGTTCACGGCTTACTTTGACATTGCCATTGTCTGCCGTCAGTATCGCACGACCATTGTCACCAATACTCAGACTGCACGTTTTCATGCCTGATACCAGTGAAGTCAAATCTACAGACCGTTCACTGACTGATTGACTGATAGCTGCCTTTTGTTCCTCGGCTTCTTTGTTATCTATTTTCACAGCCAATATCATCAACGATGAGAAAGCTGTAATTGCCATTTCCAAGATAGGGTCACTGCCAACTGGTAATCCTACACCGCTATCTTCAGACGACAGCAACTTCTTCATCCATGCATCGGGTGACATGCTTTCTGTATTGCTTGGCACATCGGTTTTGTATTTTGCCAACAGGTCATTGCCATTATACAAGGCTTGCTGTTTGATGTTGCCTTTTTGTGCGATTTCTGCCAGATAACTGGATGGATCCACGTCCCGACTTGTCCCGTCTGCTGCCATTGTTTTTACTCCAAAATGCAGATGCTCTCCTGTGGTTCTTGTTCCAGTATTGCCTGTCACACCTATCTTTTGTCCAGCTGACACGGTATCGCCCACTTTTACATTTACCTCCGACAAATGCATATAGGTGGTTTGCACCTTGCTGCCGTCCTCACGATTGTATTCCACCGTGATACTTTTTCCTCCTGCTGTATTCACATTCTGGTTGACGGCTACCACCTTACCGTCATTCTCGGTTGCTAATACGGCATCATGCTTACAACGGATGTCTATGCCTTTATGCATTTGCTGCTTGCTCTTGTCCATCGGATCTTGACGCATACCGAACGGAGAAGTGATGAATAGATAGGTTTCACGGAGCAAAGGGAATGAATACTTGCCATTTGGTCGTTTGTCTTGTACTCGTTCTTCGCTTGTTGCTTGTCTTGGATTGTTCTCCACTCCGAATGACTTCCCTTGCGCCTTCATCTCGCTCATCACTTGCTGGTCATACTTCTGTAGCCCATTCCGCTCGATGATGTCCTGCAAATGTGCCGCATATCCCATACCTGATGCGTACCCGGCTTTGGCTATCCCTTTAGTCCAACCCTTATAGTCATCTGGTGACAGCTGAAAGCACTTGGCATAACGCTGATTATTAGCGAGGAACTTGGAATGATGCTCGTAGCTGTCTGCCACAGAACTGTATTTGCAAAACTTTTCATTGGGCTTATCATCCGTATATACCAGATATTCACCTCCGTTCTTCAACCACGAAGCTGTTGCTTTGATGCCAAAGTGATTATTCCCTAATCGTGACAGTTCACTCTCTCCATTACTGCTTTCCAGCATACCTTGCGCTAAGGTAACGGAGGCAGGAATGCCATAACGCTTCATCTGCTCCATAGCCGCCTCTGCATATTTGTCGGCGTATGATTGGTTCTTGCTCATTGTTCTTGCTACTTTTTGTTATCCTTTTACTTGTTCTTAATCTCATTGGTATACCTACCGCTTCATTCCTCTCGATGGTTCTACCAACTCTTTCACTTCCTCCTGCTTGTGCCGTTTGGGCTCTTCCAACATATCGCAGATGGCTACTCGTTGTCCTTCCCGTATCAGTTTGGGCAGGTAGGTGTCAAGGGCATGGTATGGAAATCCTGCCATTTCTTTGATATTGCCGCTTGCTCGTTTGGTCAGCGTGATTCCTAATATCTCAGACCCTTTGCGTGCATCTTGATTGTACATCTCATAGAAATCACCAATACGGAACAACAATAATGCATCTGGGTGCTTGGCTTTCAAGTCATCCCATTGCTTTTTTATGCCAGATGCATTCTGCTCTTTCTTGCCTTGGGCTTCTTGTGCTTTCTTTTCCTCAGTTGCTTTTTCCTCCTTGACCTTCTCCTCGGATTTGTCTTGTTTGTCTTCTTCCTCGTGATATTCCCGGTGTTCCTCTTCATGCTTCTCTGTGGTTCCTTGCTGTTCCTGCTTCACCTCGGTCTCCACTTCCTGTTTCTCCGATGATGTCTGTTCTTGTTTTTCTCCTGCTTTCAGCACGTCAGCAAATAGGGTTGCTGCCAAATGGGTTTTATAGCTGTTTCTGTCTTCTGCTACCCATAACCGCTGCCATTGCTGTGGGGTAATGCATCTGGGATTCATCTTCTCTCCGTCGATGGTTGCTGAACAAAGAATGCCATTTTCTTTGGTCTTGAACACGCATACACGTTCTATGCGGTTCATATCAATGTTCTGGTCATTGCTCCCGAACAGGTCCACTTTCAAGTCAGGTTGTACGGCTGCACGATGGTAATACTTGTTTGCCAACTCCATCTTTACTGCTTCAAAATTGTCCATCGACTGCTTCAGTGTACTAAAGAACTGGTTGATGTCTGCCTTGTCTGGATATATGCTATATCCGTTCTGTTCCTCGGGCTTGATATACAATGCCCAACGGTTTTTGTCGTCTTGTATCATCTGTACTTGACTGAACCCAACATCCTTGGCTCGCTCTACAGCAGGACTGGCATCTAATGTGGATAGATGTTCTAACGACCAATTTTTCAGTCGGGCGATGTCCACTTGCTTGTCCGCAAAGTAACTGTCATCAGGGCGATACCCCAATGCTCCGTCAGGATTGTAGAAGCGTACGGTTTCGATGCCTTCACGTTCCAATGCTTTCTGGATGCGTTGCTTGCTCATGCCCTGTATCTCATTGTTTACTTCTAATGAGGCTCCTGACGGCATAACCACGTCGGCTGTCTTTTTCTCCTTGTCGATGACCAATACGATGGTCTTGTTGTCTTTGTCGGGATGCTGTTTAATTTCATCCGCTATGAGATAGTGTTTAGGCAACCGGTCCATAAGCTCCTTGGTCTCTCGCTGATTTCGCATGGTGGAGTATTCAATCTTTTCTCCTTGCTCTGCCTTGCGCATCACTAAAAGGGCGTTGTTTACATCACTCTCTACAGCATCTATCAGGCAGGGATTCTCTTTCAACTCACGAACCCAGTAATCTGTCTGTCGCAAGCCTTCTTCTGACAATCGCGCTGGCAGTCCCAACTCCAACATTTTCACTCCAGAAGCTAATTCTGCCACCAATCGTTCTCTTTTTATGGCATCCTCCGATGGGGCTGTACCATTTTTCATCACCATGCCTTCACGTGCCAACCGCTGCTGATGTCCGGTGGCAGAGACAATCTGGCGCAATGTTTCTTGCACATAGTCATTGTAATGCTCAAAGTCCTTTTGGCGTGGCATATACACTGCATCCTTTTCCGTGTCATAATGTGCGACACCGCTGCCGTCCGTACGTATGTGTACCAGATTGTCACGCATTTTCAATAGGAAGTCATTGAAGCGAACATGCATGGCTCGATCATCTCCTTCTCCCTGACCTCGCTCCTCAGCTGTGCCATAATCGGCCAACAGTTTTTTGTATTCTTTCTCATTGGCAAATGGCATTGTGGTCTGGTCAATGCAAAACAGTGTGCGTATCTCTCGATTGTGTACACCTTTATATTGCTTCTGCTGTTCTGCATCCAATGCCTGATAGTCGTTTCGGCTGATAATATCCTTTGGATTGTTACGATTGACGTATTGGTTCCAATTATAGAAAAGGAACGGTACTCCTCGTTCATGCTCCCTTACCGCCACTCCTTGTCTTTTTGCCTCACTGAAAGGCATAAAAAGGTTGGTCTTGCTACCAGACTTGTCCGAATGCAATGACATGATCAATGCATTGAACGGACTTGCTGTCAATCCCTTGGGATAGAAACTTGGATAGGTCTTACCCGATGCGTTCAACCAATATCCGTTTGCAGAAGGCGCACTGCCCAACGCCGTAGAGAGTAATTCCACTTGTCTCTCTGCTGCCGTTTTTTCTGCCTGACTCTTGTCTTTCATATTGTGCTTTTATTATATTCTTATTGTATTCCTCTTGATCTGCTGACTGTCTCACGCTCCTCACGACCATTCTCATACTGCTGCATGGCCACAGATTGCATCTGCTCATTTTTTGCAAGTATCGCATTGGCAAGGGTATTCAACGGCAATGCCCCTGCCTGATATGCATCCACCACGGTTTGAGGCAATTGAATGGTACAGGGCACCCGGTCGATATGTACAATCAAACAACTGCCTTTTAGCACAGGATTGCTTAAACGTGGATTCAATGGCTCGTCTGCATATTGTCTGTATGCGACTTGTCGATTGCTTGCTGCATATCTATCCGGCACTACGCCTTCATTGGCTTTCCTCTCCAATGCTTCATGCCCGGCTTTATTTATCAGATTGGCTCCTCCCATACCTATCAATATCATTTTAAGTATCGGATTCTTCACGAACATTCCTGCCACAATACTTGCCAATGGTATCATGCTGTTGTCCATGTTCAAGGACTTCGTCTTGCCAGTAAGCAATCCTACTAACATATCTGGCAACATGGCGAGCACATAGCCAAGGTTATGGGTGATGTCGCCGAAACCGTCTAACCCGAAATTTGCCAACAGTCCTTCCCATCCATTTTGATTGGTTTGCTGTGGCTGTTCCACTTGCTCCTCATTGTCCGATGAAGTGTATGCCGTCTGTTCCTTTGACATAGCATTCGATTCTTGCTTTTTCTCCGTAATGATACGCTCTGCTTCCTTCACCTTTGCAGCGTTATGCTTGGCTTTCTCTTCCAGATAGGCATCTTCCTTGCCTGGTGCCACTATCAATGGTACATCCTTGTATTTCGGGTCCTTCCGCTTGTCATTAGTGTTCAGGAAACTTGTATCTGTAGTGAAACCCGGAAAGGGATTGCTGTTTTTACTGTTTGTTGTCCATGTCACAGGCTTGTATTTTTTTGTTGGCAACTTGATTTTATGCGATAACTGTCCGTTAAGCGTTTGCAGGAAACCTCCAGATTCTTCAAGTTCATTGGCATGTTTACGAAAGCCGTTGAAGACATTGCCGTTACTGCCAAAGATTCCTTTGCTGATGCTTAGCTCCATTACCTGCTCCTTGCGGTGCTCTGTACTGCCAACGGTTTTGTCTAAGGCATATCCTAATGCTACATCGCAGCCAACGAACTTGGCGAAGGTTGTCCAACCATTAAAAGCTCCCATCGATACGGCATCTACTGCAGAACCTGCCACTCGTCCCGTAACTTTCTCTGTGGTACTGGGCTTATAGGCTTTCTCGCTTCTTGCCTCAATCTCTTTGGTTAAAGGGGACTTCATCAATTCCTCAGTAAATCCCCAGATACTTTGCTTGGCTGCCTTTCGCATGATGTATTCCATCGATGATTTGGGGATGTCATCCACAACCAATTTGTTGATCATCAGGTCTTCCATCCGCTGACCGATATAGGCATATGCCAAATCGCATCCTATTTGTTTGGATAGTGCATCGTATTTTGTACGTCCGATTTGTTCCACCACGGCTTTACGCCATTCTGCTGACAACAATGCGAAGTCACGCTGCATCGCTTTGTCGTTTTGCATTTTCTCATTGCACATCTTGAGATAGTCCTCGGTGGTCTTGCTGTTCCACTCGCCAGCTGTGCGCACTGCTTGCCAACCCATGTCTATCAACATAGGATTGGATGATGCCATGATACCTGCCGGACTACGCTGGTAGTCTGCCAGTTCCTTGACTTGCTTGGCGTTCAATGTCTTTCTGACTTGTTTCATTACAGACAAGACACTGCCTTCAAAGTAATGTTGCAGACTATATTCTATCTCCGCAAATCGTTTGCTGTTCTTTATGCTCATTGCTTTGTTACTTACAGGGTTTGGTTCAACAGTTGCTCTTTGGTCTGCTCTATCGCATGATGGTATACTTCCATCTGCTTTGGGAAATATTCAGTTAGCCACTCGTCTTTCTCTATGCGGTCAAGAATAAACAGAATGGCTTGCTGACGTTCTATCTCCACAGAACTCTCTCCGTTCTCATGATTGTTGAACCAGGCTTTGGTCCACCATCTTACTCCTGCGCGGTCGGGGTATACGCTGACTATTCTCGGTATGTCGAAGCTCTGAATGTCCACTTCCAAATTCATTAATGGATCGACGACTCCACTACTGCTCAGGAGGTCGCTGTGGACTTTTTTTTTAATGCTTCATTCAATGTGGATAGGAAAACATTGTGGCGCAACGCCAAATAGTCAAGAAAATCCCCAATTAGGAGATTCTGTACCTTACATGCCAATGGTACACTTCTCTGACTGATACCCAACGGATTGCTCATGCTTGGCATAACCTCAAAGAAGTAGCGTTTCATGGCTCCCAACGAGAAAATGTTACGTAGCGATTGTTCCCGATGGGGCGACAATGCGTATTGTCCATGCCGTAGGTCATCCATATATAAAGGCAGATAACGCAGCATCAATAACTCGATTTCTTCTCTGTCGTTGTCATATTGTGTGGCGATGTTCATGTCAAAATCGTCAATGTCTATCGCCCCGATCCTTCCTTGATGTTTCAAAGCCTTGATATTGCCATAGAGCATGGTCAGGAATTCCAACGGATTCAGTTCCTCTCCATCGAATTTTACACTGATATGCAATCGGTCGCTGCTCAGGCTTACTGCTTGTCCTGCTACTACTGGCTCCCCGAAGTTGGCATACACATTGGCAAGGTGTCCGTAGGTCACCTCGTATTTACCATATCGTATCGTTTGGTAGATGCCGTGTATGCTGTCACTGCCAACTCCCGATACGGTGCCACTTGCCACTGCGGACAGAGGATAATGGTTGACCATAAAGTCCAGTCCGTGATGAAAGAACTTTTCTCCTGTAGATGGATGTGTCTGTTCTCCATATCCCAAAGTCATTGCCACTTCTTTACCAGGCTGCTCCTCAAACGGCATACAATATCCGCTCTTGGACTGTAATATCATTTCTTCTGTATATTGCATACTTTTTCTGTTATCTTCTCATTCCTCTTACTTGTGTGTCTTCGGCAGTAGCCACTGCTGCACTACGCCTTTCTCCTGCGCTACCACTTCCCATAATCTGATTGAGGTTGGCATTATTGCCCACCAACATCATGCCGAGCATGGTTCCTGCTATTTTACCCAACCATCCGAAACGACCAAAGATGAGATAAGCTGCTGCCACCAGTCCCGCCAGACTCAATCCCGACACTTTGCCTTTGCCGAGGTTACTGAAGAAACTGCCGAACATATCCAGTCCGTTTCCATTGAAGATATTGCGGAAGAACTTGCTCATGCCGCTCCACTTGCTGTTGATGTCGCCCATGGCATTGTTCATGCTGTCTACCGCTTCTCCTGCCTTGTCTTTCAATTCCTTTACATCGCTGGCTGTTCCTGCAATGGCGTTGGTTGCTTCTTCTCCGATAACGACATCACTTACAATGCGTGTCACACTCTTGTCTGTGGTGAGTTTTTCCCAACCGACATATCCTACAGTTCCTCCTACAGTAGCTGTCTTTACCGCTTTGCCAGCGTGATTCAGGGTTTGTGACGGATGAATCACAGAATTGCCTATAGACTTTGCAGAGGCTTTCGCTCCAGTCTTTGCGGCTCCCAATGCCTTGCCACCTACTGTTAATAGTTTACTCCAAAATGACATATTCTATCGTTTTTTGTTATTTCATTATTTATTTGGCCTCATATCTGCCTTATCCGACCTACTATTAATAGCCTTACAAATCCCTACGAAACTTACTATGCCTACCTTCATCCTCAACTTAGGAAGGCTTAAAGAGGCTTATCTCAGCTTATTGCTAAGGCATCACGTTTCGTCCGGCTTGTTTCCATCTTCTTTTTGCAGCATTCACGATTTCTTGTTTGTTGGCTTTTTGTGGCTTTGATCCTTCGTCTATCTCCAACCATATATCACCCATACTTGTATACTTCACAGCTTTTGTCAGTCGTTGCAGTTTCTTGTTCATCACTTTTAATTTCGGACGAATTCCAAACACTACTTCCATACGTTCTTTCTCTGTCATCTTATTCTTTGACAGACATACTGTTCGTATGTCATTTACGATTTCTACGCTGTTCAGTATCAACTCACGATAGATCTTATTGCGCTTGGTGGATAACGCTACGGCCAATCCATTACTCGGATGGGCATCCAGTTGTTTGATTAATCCACCCATGTTATTTGTGAGCTGCGTCACCTCATGATAGAATCCGTATACCTGCGCTGCATAACATACAATCGAACGAAACGAGTCAAGGTAGTTGTTGAACTCTCGATGCAAGTCTGTAGTTGCCTTCACTTCTTCCTTTGTCCAGATATGACCAGTGGTCATCATCAACATCACTTGTTCTTGGTTCTTCAACTGTTTCTCTGCCTTGTTGGTGTACATCAGTATCATTCCCGTCAACGTCGGGTCTGACTGGGCATAGGTTTTGTCAATGCTCAGTAGCATCACTATCACCACTGCTCCTATATATTTTACAACTCCCATTTATTCCATTGCTCTTTTGTACAACATTGTATTTGTCCAATCTGACTTATCCGTCCAATCCTGTTCATTGCATAAAAATTTTCATCAATGGCTTAGTCGGCATAAAGAGGCTTAGAAAGGCTCATTCACCTACAAACAGCCAATTACATGCTATGAATCAGTCTGCCTAAAAAGGCTCAATAAGGCTTATTCCTACAAAGGGTTCTTATTCTCCTGTCACTTGTGCAGCTCTTCGCCATCGCCCCATTGCTTGCCTTGCAACATCTGCATTGTTTCTGTCTATCATTCCTGCCGTAGCATTATTCCATACGTCATTGAATGTATAGTAGCGTATGCTCAGATACAACCGATGGAGTTTCTTGCTGAAACAGCTGAGTTTGTCGTTCAAAGCCCAAAGGGTCTTGCTTCGGTCAGCTCCTGTTATCATGTTCTCGTTACCCCCTTTCGATACGGCATCGTTCAGCAAGGTAAAGACTGATACTAATTCTGTAGCTGTCTCAATATACAGGTTGTTCATTGACATACTGGCAACAATGCCTTGCGGATTATTGTTGATGGCTTTGCGCAACTTGCCTAAAGTGATGAAGATTCTCACACCGTCATCATACAGATGGGTACAGGCTTTCAACGAAGAGGCGTAACCGCTGATGTCTTTCAAATAGCTGTTGTATTGTTTCTGCCATTTGTGCATTTGATTGAACTCTGCTGCAATAGTATTCTGCAATATAGCTGTTTTCTTCTGACCATTGATCTGACTGTCTATCTGCTTTTCCAACAGTTCATTACCCTCTGCCAGTGCCATCCATTCCAATGGATTTGATGCAGTTATCTGTGCATTTCCATTCATGGCTGTTCCCAGAGCTATTCCCATCACCAATATCATTCTTCTCATTTTTACCTCCTCATTCCTCCTGACTTCCTTTCGTCTGGCACTCCCAATGGCTCGAATTCTCCTTCCAATGATTTGATATGCTCCTCACTTGGTTTGTCCAACAACACATCATTCCAATCTTTTGCCCATATGGGGATTGGCATGACTCTAACGTTGTCTGGATTTATACCTTGCTCTTTCGCAATTTGTTTGAATAGCTCCACAAATTCACGTCCTGCCTTATCGTTATCAAAGCATAGATAATGTTGAGCTTGTGGTGTGGCTTCCAACATTCCTTTTATTTGTCCTTTGGTTGGTGAACCGCCAGTAGATACGTATATGCCCTTACGGGATAGCTCGGGATTTTGCTTTATTGCCTCACGGTGTATCTGATAAAATGACATTGCATCATAGGCACTCTCAAACCATCCGACACCACCTACACGATCCAAAGGTTCGTTCTTCAAGTTGGCTATCCACAGACCTTCACTTCCATTGCTGCCCTCGGCCTTGCCTTTATATGTGCTGCTTCCATCCATTCTTGGACGACCGCGTTCTTCCAGTCCGACAATGGTGGTGTCTCCCGGCTTGGTCAACGGAAAAGCCAAATTGGTATATTTCAGTCCGTCGTTCCTGTGTTTGGTAGCAAGAACAAAGTGCTTGTTAAAGGCATATTGTGTATACAGGTCTATACCTCTTGGCTTGAAGTAGAAATAGAATGGCTTTTGGGTGTTTCTATCTCCAGTGTCAAACTTCAACAAATCATAGTCTTTTAATGAGAATGGCTTACTTGCAGCTTTTGGTGCCAATATCGGGTTGTAGTGCTCTTGCACTGGATTGTTCAACAAGCGGTTGCATACCAAGTTTACCAATCTGTCCGTGGACATTCCTGCTCGATATTCGTCAAATATTTCTGGATGTTCCTTGATGAAGGAGATTACATTATACAGTTTCTGACGTGGTGGCTGAAAACAGCATTGACCGTTGGGTGTCACCAGAAATTTATCCCCATGCACACGCCTTCCGTCACTGTCTGTCCGCACATACGACGGATAGCGCAATCCATCTCGTTTATTCAGATGATAACCTGCATCCACGAGCACGTCTTGTATGCGCAATCGCTGCAAGAAGTCATTGTATGTCAAATCTCCGTTCATTAATATCCTCGTCGTATTTCTGTTATTTTCTGATTCATCTGTGCTTCGAAATTTCTCGCTGCCACCTCATTGGGCATGTCTACTCCGGGCTTGAAGTAGGGGCGTGGTGGATGTCTTCCTTCCGTGCAATCTACATAGATTTCAGGATGGGGATGATGGCTCATTCCATGTGCTACTTCTGATGTCACTACGGCTCCTGCCGCCAAAGCTGCAAAGATTTTGGTTCCCAATCCAGTGCTTACTTCAGGACGTGACTTCATGTCCACTTCCTTAAAGATGTTGGAAAAGAGCTTCATACGGTGATAGTCATCCACTGCCATAAACTTGTCATATTGTTTCTGGCTTATTTCATGACTGATGGATTCTCCGTTGATAATGGCTGTCATGCGGTATTTCACATCGCCATTTTTTTGTTGCTTTGCCGATGGTTCCTGCTCTTTTGCTTGCTCGCTTGCTGCAACTGGTACTTCTGTATTCTGTATCTTTTCGATATAGATTTCGTCCACTTGCACCTCACGTCCGTTCTTTACTTCTCGGTACCAACCTTTACTTTCGTCCAATATGTTCAGGTCTTGTCCGTTTACCGATGCGTCACCATGAATCTGTGGTTCTCGCTCCACAGTCAGTTCTTCATCTTGTCTGGCTTCAACGACTGGTTGCTGTCGTTGCTCCATTTCTTGCTGCACTTCTGGACGCAATCCTATGTTGATGCGCTCTTTGCTGTTCAGCATATCCATGGTAACCTTATCTGCAAAGTCATCTTTGATTACATTGTTCAGTATGTCCAGTCGTTTGTCTATTGGCATTTGCTTGATTGAGTTGTTGGTCAACGCTTTCAGCTCGTCTTCTTTCAAGTCATACACCATATCTACATTCGTGGCTTTTGACTGGATGGTAAGCGTTTTGCTCTGCTCATCAATGATGATACCATGCGATGAAAGACATTCCTGCCATTTCTCGTTGGAGAAATAGACTGGGGATGTTATCAACTCCTTGTAGGATTTGGCTGGTTCATTACTTCTTGGTCTGCTTACTACTGGTGTTACCACTGCTTGCAGATTTTGCAGTACATCTTGACTTACAACTGGCTGTTGCGCCTGTCCCTTATAATAGAACCCATAACCGCCTGATTGC
>ENA-OZFZ01000315-OZFZ01000315.1-human-gut-metagenome-genome-assembly--contig:-NODE-315-length-25177-cov-13.760807_pt1 | contig 25177 bp, 21 predicted proteins | sample MGYA00244621_ERZ653640 | MGnify/ENA primary metagenome ERZ653640 (study PRJEB26926, sample SAMN06165019) | human gut metagenome | biome: ENVO:00009003; feature: ENVO:2100002; material: ENVO:00002003... | reverse complement strand
GCCCCGCCCCTACCAACTGCATTTGTTTTGCCGTTTTTTCGCATAAAACAAATGCTCCGGTCTTAAGTTGATGACATTGCCGGTAACGCAGGTACAGCCGGGAAAGCAGCGTCAGGAGCAAGCACGATGGCAGGATGCAGCCGGGCGTGGCTGTCAGCGCACCGGGTACGCCCGCAAGCCTTGTCCCGACAAACGTGGCCGCGTTGATCGCAATCGGGCCGGGGGTCATTTCCGCGATGGCGACAAGATCGGCGAACTCCTGCAGACTGAGCCAGCTGTGCTGCGTGAGGATCACATACCCGCCGCCGAATGTAAACGCGCTGAGATACAGCGTGGAAAGAAACAGCTTTTTCAGCACCTGTTTTCTGCTCTTCATCCGATTCGTCTCCAATCTTACGCGGCCATGCGCCGCGCTGCTTTGACCATCGTACCACAGGAAGCGGGACTGTAAATGCCGGATTCGGTCTGCGCCTCCGGTGCGCAAAAAACGTCCCCTGCCATGCGTATGGCAGGGGACGTCGCGGAATGCCGGGTTACAGCAGGATCTTTGCCAGCTCGTCGATCGTCTCGTCGAACACGCGCAGCGCGCTGCGGACGGTGTCGGGCTTCGTGAGGTCGACGCCTGCGATCTTGAGCTCTTCGAGCGGATAATCGCTGCCGCCGGTCGTGAGGAACTTCAGATAGCCGCTTGCGTCGCCGGTCGTCAGGATATGCTCGGCGATGGCCACGGCGGAGGAGAAACCGGTCGCGTACTGATAGACGTAGAACGCGCGGTAGAAGTGGGGGACATACGACCATTCGGGGTCGATGTCCGCGTCGATGCCGATGCCGTCATAATAGGTGGCTTCGAGATCGTGGTAGACCTTGTTGAGCGATGTGGCCGTCAGCGGCTGGCCCGCAGCGTAGAGATCGTGCGCCTTGCGCTCGAACTCTGCGAACAGCGTCTGCCGGTAGAGCGTCGTGCGGAAGCTCTCGAGGAAGTGGTTGAGGATGTATGCGCGGCGCTTTTCGTCCGTCTCGGTCTTCAGCAGATACTTGGTCAGCAGGACCTCGTTGACCGTCGAGGCGACCTCGGCGACCATGATGCGGTAATCGTGGTTGACATAATCCTGCGTCGTATCGGAGAACCAGGAGTGCATGGAGTGGCCCAGCTCATGCGCCAGCGTGAACGCGTCGTTGAGTGTTCCGGCATAGTTCATCAGCACATACGGATGCACGCCGAACACACCGCACGAGAACGCGCCGGACTGCTTGCCGTCGTTCTCATATACGTCGACCCAGCGCTCGGCGAACGCGCGGTCAAGCAGCTTCTGGTATTCCTCGCCCAGCGGCAGCGTCGCCTTCTTGACCAGCTCCTTCGCGTCCTCAAACGCGATGGGATAGTCGACGTCCTCCACGATGGGGACATACAGATCAAACACGTCGATTTTGTCGAGCTTGAGCGCGCGGCGGCGCAGCTCCAGATATTTGCGCATGGAGGGCAGGCTCTCGTGCACGGCCTCGATCAGGCTGTCATAGACGGACACGGGAACGTTGCCGCCGTCCAGCGCCGCCTCGCACGCGGAGGCGTAGCCGCGCTGATTGGAGAAATAGGTGTCGAATTTGACGGAGCCGCCATAGAGCGTGGCAATGGCGTCGCCGAACTGCCGGTAGGTGCCGAACATGGCGCGGAACGCACCCTCGCGCACGGAGCGGTCGCGGCTCTCGCGGAAGACAGGGAACGTACCGGCGGTGAGGCGTACCTCCTCGCCCGCCTCGTTTTTGACCATCGGCAGCTGCAGGTCAACGTTGGTCAGCATCTCAAACGCGGCCTTCGGCGTGCCTGCTGCGTCGCCCAGCAGCGCCAGCATCTGCTCCCGCGCAGCGTCGAGCGTATGCGCGCGCATACGGACGATATCGTCTACCGTGTGCCGGTAGGTCGCCAGCGCCTCGTCCTGCATCCACTCGTCCAGCTTTTCTGCCGGGATGGCAAGAATCTCGGGACTCAGGAATGCTATTGCGGCGTTGAACTTGATGATCAGGCTCTCGCCGCGGGCGGCCATTTCCTGATTTTCCGCAACAGAGCCGTCCTCTGTCTTCTTCAAAAACGCATAGGTATAAGGCAACTCAACTTTGAACATAGAGGCGTAGATGGTGTCAAGCCCCTTCTTGAACGCTTCCTTGGACGTGCCGAGTGTGCCGGGAATTGCGGCCAGCGGTGCAAGCGCGGCCTCAGCCTCCTGCATGGCGGCTTCCCACGCCGCAGTGTCCGGGTAGATCTTCGTCAGGTCCCACTGGAACCGGATATCCTGTTCGCTTCGTTTCATAGCGTATCCTCCTTTATAGATACTTCTATTATAATGACCAAAATCTTTCCTGTCAACGTCCGCTGCGGATGGGCAGGCAGTTGCTTTTTTGTCATATTCAGGGTAAAATAAATAAAAGAACCTCAACTGGGGGGAATACGATGAAGAATACTGCTCATTCCGCGCGGCAGTTTGCTTTCTGCTGCGTGACCACGGTTCTGACGGCGCTGCCGGCAGCCCCTGCGCTGCAGTGACGTCCGGCGCATAAAGTGCCCATAAATTTTTGGAAAACTCCTCCTGATTTTCCTTGCACATTGCGGCAGGATGTGTTATATTAAATTAAAGAAAAAATGAAGACGTGTGCCCAGAATGCCGGACGGAGAGAACTCCTGCCCGGCGCGCAGCATCGAAAAAATCCAATGGCGCAGCCATTTTCAACATAGATAGTTTTCACTACAAGAAGCAAACAATAAAACAATAAAAAAGGAGGAGATCTGAAGTAATGAAGAAGAGATTAGTTGCTTTTTTGTTAGTTCTGATTATGGTGCTCGGCATGTTGCCTGTGTCGGCCTTTGCGGCTGACGACGGTGTCAGTCCGCAGGCGCTGGATACCGGCCACAAGATCGATGTAACGTTCACCGTTCTCTATGTCGGCGATGAGTTCCGTATCGGCTACAATTACGGCACATCTGAAAAGACGCAGTTTGTATGCCAGTATTCGACGCCGCACAGCGACACGGCCTACACCAACCACACGATCGCCATCAGCGATATCAAGGCGGCTGCGGACAGAGCGTCTGTGAACAGCGGCTATCAGATCGTCGGCTGGAGCAAGGAAGCAAATGAGAACCCGACGGTTTGGCCCCTCAACAAGGCCGGGACGACTGCCTGCAACAAGGGCACGTCGATCTATCTGGTCGCGAAGAACCCGAACCCCGAAGTCACCTACACCCTGACCTACTACCCCAACACGACGGATCTCGTCACCAACATGCCAAGCCCCAACCCGTGACGCAGAAGAGCAGCACCAGCCCGGTGACGTTCACCGTTTCCAGCGCGATTCCTGCCAGAGAAGGCTACAACTTCCTCGGCTGGAATGGGAAACCGGACGCAACAACGCCCACCGTCCAACCTGGTAATTGGGTTACAACACCCGCCACGACCACCAGACTCTACACCGTTTGGCAGTCGAACACCCCACCCACCGACAAGCCCGCCAAGCCCACGGAAAACGATGTGACCGGCGTTGTTGTAGATATTGTCTGCGTTACGACAACCGGAACGCATGATACGGTACAGTATCCGCTCGGATTCGCGACCACCCCACAGCATACGATCGGCGAGGTCGCAAGCGATGGCGCGGGCGGATATATCTGCCCGGTGACTGTCCGGACGGCATGATTCGTGCAGCAGGCCAGCAATCTGCGCTGGAGGGTGCAGCACACCCCGACCGCGCAGACCATCACGTTCAACCTCACCTATGATAAGACGAATAAGAAGTGGGTGAAACCGGCAGCGAACCCGCGGATCGAACCCACGCATGAAGAGATCCCGGACACGCCCGGCGACCAGAAGCCGAACATCGAGGAAGCGAACGCTAAGATTCGTGTGCAGTGCATCGAGTATCCGTCCAAGCATAATCCGTACACGAAGAACTATCGCATCCTGCCCGGTTCATACGAAGACCTCGGTTGGGATCGGACGGAATATGGATACATCTATTCCATCAGACTGAACAGAGCGAAATACATTGCGCAGTTCGATCAGGAGATCGGCAGACCCCACACCGATACGGAGCCAAACAAGGAAACCCGCATCAACTGGCGGTGGGAGAATGACGCGTGGCACCTGATTGATGGCCCCGACGGCGTCACGGCTGACATTAAAGTCAAATGCGCCGAGACGCCTGTGAAGCCCGAAAAGCCCACGGCGCTGGACGGCAGTTTTGCTATCGTCTGCAAGAACAACGAAGCAACACATGCTTACAAGGCGGATTATATTGCCACCCCGCGTCAGTATACGATCAGCGATGTGCAGAAGGACGAGCAGGGCTACTACGTCACCGCGACGGTCACGGTAGCGCCGAATCTGGCGGCATATAACAACGACACCCGCGTCGAGCACCGGCTCGTTGACGAGCAGGACGCAACGCTGACCATCACCTTCCGCTATGACACCGAAGCAACTGGTGACGGGAACAGGAAATGGCAGCAGCAGGGTGACCTGCCGGTCGTTGAAGTCATCTGCAAGCCCAAAGCCCCGACGGCTGACGAGCTGAAAAAGCTTGAAATGGCTGTTCAGGTCAAGTGCGTCGTAGATGCTTCGCAGCAGCATACGGCCGCCTACGGTCTGCTCGGCGAGTGCGATGTAGACTACTTCGTCTTCGAGCCGAGGCAGGAAGGGGACGACTGGCTTTGCGACATCAGCTATTACCCCGAACGCTATGTGGCCGAGTTCAACACGACGTTCCAGAACCTGAAACATGTCCAAAACGATGAGAAGATCGTTCCGGTCACGCTGATCTGGGCCGGGGACAGCTGGCAGCTCAAGACGCAGGGCCGCGTACATGTGACGGAGGTATACACCGTCACCTACACCGACGGCGTAGATGGTGAAGAGGTTTTCGCCGATCAGGTCTATTCTGACCTTAGGAAGGATTCCACGACCCCCGCGTTCAACGGCACCCCGACCCGCACCGGCTACACCTTCGCAGGCTGGGAGCCCGAAGTTGCGGCAACGGTCACGCAGACTGTGACCTATGTTGCGAAGTGGGAAGCCAAAAAGGCCAACGTCCACCTCATGATCTTCAAGTCCGGCGATCTGAGCAAGCCGATCGTGGATGTTCCGTACGCCGCCGATAAGCTTGCTGGCGATACGATTGACCTTACGAAGATCGATCCGAGCAGCTATCTCGATTTCGACTTCGAGATCGACGGCGGCTGGTACGACGACGGCATGTTCAACAGCTACAAGCGGTATCTGGACGGTCTGCAGGATAAACCCGCCGGATTGGAGAAGCTGCTGATCACCGGAAACTGGCAGAATCTCAAGCTCATCGTCACCGAGCTGGTTCCTGTCGTTTACTTCGATTCTCTGGAATCGCTGACGGCATATCAGAACGACCACTCCAAGACGGAGGGCATCCTCCGTACCACCAAGGCCCGCGTTGGCTCGGCTCTGCCCACCGCAGACGCGCCCACTGCGACCCGCAACGGCTACACCTTCACCTTCTGGAGCCGTGAAGGCCAGACCGTGGACGTCACCGGCCAGACCGTCAACGGCTGGACGAACCTGTACGCGAACTGGGAAAAGAAGACGTTCACAGTCAAGTACTACCTCCCGGATGAAACCGGTGCGTGGGTAGAAAAGAAGATGGACACGGTTGACTCTGTTGACTATGCCACCTACAGCCTGTGGACTCCGAATGCAGAAGATGGTTACGAATTCAGCGGCTGGTATCAGAAACCAGCTGATATTGGCGTAAAAGCTAAGGTCGAAAAGCTGTACATGGCCAAGGAATGGAAGCTCTACGGCAAATTTACGCCCATTGAGTACACCATTCAGTATGTATACAACGACGGCAAGGCCACCAGCACCAACCCCACGACGTACACGGTTGAGAGCGATACCATCACGCTGGCCGATGCGACCGGCGCTGACTGGGGCAAGACGTTCCTTGAGTGGCACGACGAGAACGGCCAGAAGATCACCGAGATCCCCACTGGCTCGACTGGCGACCGCGTTATCACGGCATACTGGAACTGGCCTGTCCATCTCCACTACCTCGATAAGGACAACAACGAGATCGAAAGCGCTACGCTCTATGTCAGCGAGCTTGAACCCGGCGCATGCGTCCTGCCGACCGGCGAAAAGACCGGTTATGACTTCGACGGCTGGTATGAAGCCAAAAAGGATATCGGCACCGCCAGTCACAAGCTGAACGCTCTGTCCATAGCCAAGAAGTGGGAGCTCTACGGGCGCTACACGGCAAAGACCGACGTGAGCTACACGGTCAAATACCTGCGTGAAGGCGACAATAAGGTTCTCGCGCCTGAAAAGGTCGTGACCGATCAGACGTTCGACACCGAAGTGACCGAGCAGGCCGCAGACGTGGTCGGCTACACGCCGGACGCACCCAGCAAGACGATGATCCTTGATGAATACAACAAGGTTCTCACGTTCTCCTATTCGGCCAACACCTACGACTACACCGTCCGCCACATCAAGCAGCTGCCCGACGGCTCCTATGACGAGGCAAACGCTGAGGTCGAAACGCTGAGCGGCAAGTTTGAAGCGCTCGCAGCCGTGACTGCGAAGGACTACGGCTCTCACTATCCGACCAACGACGCTGACACAAAACAGAACATCAAGATCGAAGAGGGTCTGACGATCGATGTCAAGTATGATCTCGACGAGCATACCCTGACCTTCGAAACCAACGGCGGCTCCGCCATCAACCCGGTCACGGTCCGCCACGGCAATGCAGTTGCAAGACCTGCTGACCCGACCAAGGACAAGTACACGTTCATTGGCTGGTATGCCGACCCCGAATTCACCGAGGAGTATGACTTCGCAACGGTTCTGGAAGCAGACAAGACCATCTACGCCAAGTTTGAACTGACGTCCACCCCGATCGGCGACATCTATGTCCGCTACGATGTGCTCCACATCAAGCAGCTGCCCGACGGCACCTATGACCTGGCCAACGCTGAGGTCGAGCACCTGAGCGCCAAGAAGGACAGCACCGTCACCGCGGTCATCAAGGATTACAGAGCAACGCATCACGTCAATGTCAACCGCACGCTGAGCAAGCTGACCGGCACGGCTATCCAGCCCTACATGGGCGTGGACGGCAAGCCTGTCTACACCATCCTGTCGGTCTACTACGATCTGGACTTCCATACCCTGACGTTCGACACCATGGGCGGCTCCAAGATCGCGCCGGAAACGGTTCGCCATGGCCTGACGGTCGCGAAGCCCAAGGATCCCGTCAACGGCGGCTACTGGTTCGACGGCTGGTACACCGACAAGACCTACAGGACCCCGTACAACTTCGCGACCCCGCTGACGCAGGATACGACGATCTATGCCAAGTGGTTCCTCATCGTCCTGCCCGGTGTCACCGACAAGAAGGCTACCCCGAAGCTCAACACCTCCGACCACTTCGCGTATGTCCAGGGTTATCCCAACGGCACTGTGAAGCCCGCAGGCAACATCACCCGCGCTGAGACGGCTGCGATCCTCTTCCGTCTCATGGATGATGCGTCCCGCAAGACCTATTACTCCACCAAGAGCGGCTTCCGCGATGTCGCCTCCGGCAGCTGGTACAACACCTACGTTGCGACTCTGAACAACGCCGGTGTCATCACCGACAGCTCCAACGGCTACTTCCGCCCGAATGAAGCCATCACCCGTGCAGAGCTCGCCGCCATGCTCGCCAAGTTCTCCGAGACGACCGGCGCTGCGAACTACTTCAATGACGTGTCCGCCAAGTACTGGGCGGCCAACGCCATCGCGATCTGCGCCAAGCTCGGCTGGATCACCGGCTATCCCGACGGCACCTTCCGTCCGGACAAAAACGTGACCCGTGCTGAACTCATGGCTATGATCAACCGTGCCACCGGCCGTGCACCCAAGTCCGCCGACGCATTCCTGCCCGGCATGAAGACCTGGATCGACAACACCTCCGATAAGTGGTATTACCTCGACGTGCAGGAAGCTACCAACAGCCATTCCTACACGGTCAAGGGTTCCGAAACCTGGACGGCTCTGACCTCCGACCCCAACTGGTCGCTGTACGAGTAAGCCACTTCTGACGCAATTCCCCGGTATAATCCAAATCAGCCCCTGCCGCCAATTCGGTGGCAGGGGCTGAAAAATTCCCCCGGCGGCGCAGTCCACGACGGACTGCCGCTGGGGGAAGCTGTTTATTTTTGGACGCTGCGCGTTATAACCGGCCCAGACGGAACTGCTCGATCATTTCACCGGTCAGGCTGATGTGGGAGTAATCCTCCGGCAGCTCGCTGCGCAGGTGCCAGCTCGCCTCGGCCAGCTCGGATTCCTGCACGGTGATCCTGTTGCTGCCATCCAGCTCACAGACGAAGCCCATCAGGAGCGTGTCCGTGAACACCCACGGCTGGGATTTGTAAAAGCGGAGGTTTTTGACCCGGAGGCCAGCCTCCTCCATGACCTCGCGGTGCACCGTGTCCTCAATCGACTCACCGATCTCATTAAAGCCCGCGATGAGGGCATATTTTTTGAACGGCCGACCGCGATAGCGCGTGAGCAGCAGCCGGTCGCCGTCGTGCACCGCGACGATCACAGCCGGACAGATCTTCGGGTAGACCGTGTTTTTGCAATGCGGGCAGACCATGGCGCGCTCGACCGTGCTTTTCTCCATGCGCGCGCCGCATCTGCCGCAGAATTTCTGGGAATCATACCAGCGGTACAGGCTTTCGCCCGCAGCGGCGGCGAACAGGGCGGCGCCTGTCCCGTCCGTCATGGCGCGGAGCGACGAAGAGGGAGCATAGCGGAACGTGTCTGTCTCGCCGGGGTGGGCGGAGACGAGATAATATGCCGTTTCGTCAATGGAGAAGGCGTACTGCGCCTCGCCGCCGTCCGGGATCTCGCACATCCGGGGCAGTGTGAGCGTTTCGCCGCTCAAATTACAGTAAACTGTATGATCCGGCTCAAAAATCAGCGCAATATCATCCGGCGACGGTGCTTTCCACGACATTTCATTGTGATACATATGCGGATACAGATCCTGAAGCATAGCTTTCCCTCCTCAGCGCCCGGCGAAGAACACTTCGATCTCCGCCCGGCCTGCCTGTACGCTGCCCTGCGCGAAAAACGGCTTTCCGCCGCCGCGTCCGTGCAGCTGCGCGTTCAGCTCCTTTACCAGCTGCCGCAGATCGCCGTCCTGTTCGCCGACGGCGTATTTATAGCCATCGGCGTCGCTGCCGGCAAAAACAGCCGCACGACCCCCGCAGGCCGACATGACCAGATCAGTCAGCCGCCGCAGGCTGTCTGGGTTCATCGCAGGCTCAAACAGCAGGACGTTTCCTGCCCCGGCAAGTACCTGCGCCTTCTGCGCAAACACAGCCACTTCCAGCCCGGCTGCGCGCTGCTTCTGCGCGGCCTCCGCGTCCAGAAGCCGACGCACGGCGGCAGCCGTCTCCAGCGGCTTCGCCGACAGCAGGCCTGACACGCGCCGGTTCTGCTCGGCAATTTCGCTCAAATAGGCAAGCGCACGTCTGCCGCACAGAATTTCCAGCCGCACGCCGTCATGGAATTTCACGCAGGAGAAAATTTTGATCAGCCCAATTTCCCCGGTGCTGCTTACGTGCGTTCCACAACAGGCGCAGATGTCCGCGCCGGGGATGGTCACGATGCGCACCTGACCGGTCAGCTCCTTCTTGCTGCGGTAGGGGATGGTCTTCAGCGCCTCGGCATCCGGGTATGTAATTTCGATCGGGACGTTTTTCCAGACCCACTCGTTGGCCTCGGCCTCGACGGCGGACAGGTCCTCCTGCGTCAGCATACCGGAAAAATCAATGGTCACAAAATCCGCACCCATATGAAAGCCGACGTTTTCATAGCCGAAGCGGCGGTGTATCACGCCGGAGAGAATATGCTCGCCGGAATGCAGCTGCATGAATTCGAACCGGCGCGTATAGTCGATCCGGCCCTCGACGCTCTGCCCTTCGGAAAGCGGCTGTTCACAGAAATGCACGATCTCGCCGCCGCGCTCGTGCGTGTCGGTCACGCGGACACCGGACAGAAAGCCGGTGTCGCCCGGCTGGCCGCCGCCCTCCGGATAAAAGCAGGTTCTGTCCAGCACGACATCATAGCCGTGCTTTCCCGGCTGACAGGATACAACGCGCGCTTCAAACGCTGCCTGATGCGCGTCCTGATAATAGAGCTTTTCTGTTGCCATATTGACACCTCTTGTCAGATTTTCAACTATCATAGCACACAATCCGTCAAAATTCCACTGGAATTCGTTCGGATTTTGGTTGACAAACCAGGGAAATCAACCTATTATATAAGTTAGGCGATTTCAAAAGCGCCCGATATTCTGAAACAAAAAGGGGGAAGAACAAATGGACGCAGGAAGTAGTAGCGGCACATCCGCAGGCCGAAGTCGGCCCGAGCACCAGCCGCCTTTGTGCGTCCGGTGCTTGCAGCCCCTGTCATTCTTCGATTGATGTGCCTGCGTTGTGTCTTTACCTTCCTATTCTTTACATTTAGGAGGAACAAGACATGGCAGAAAGCAATTTTTCCCTGCAAAAGACCCTGACCATGCTGCTCGACGAGAAGAAGTATCATTCTCTGCGCGACATCCTCAGCACCATGAATCCCGCAGACATCGCCGCCATTTTTGACGATCTCGATCAGGCGCGCCTGCCGCTTCTGTTCCGGCTTCTGCCGAAGGAGCTGGCCGCCGAAACGTTCGTCGAAATGGAGCCGGAGGCGCAGGAGCTTCTGATTCAGGGCTTCTCGGATTCCGAGCTGAAGGAGGTCATCGACGAGCTTTACGTCGACGACGCCGTCGATATCGTGGAGGAAATGCCCGCGAACGTCGTGCAGCGCATCCTGACCCAGGCCGAGCCGGATATGCGCAAGCAGATCAACGAGATCCTGCGCTACCCGGAGGATTCCGCCGGCTCGATCATGACCACCGAATATGTCTCCCTGCGCCCGAATATGACGGTCGAGGAAGCGATTTTGCGCATCCGGCGCACGGGCATCGACAAGGAGACGATCTACACCTGCTACGTGACGCGCGGCCATAAGCTCATCGGCCTCACAAGCGTCAAGGACCTGCTTCTGTGCGAGGACGACGATGCGACCATCGAGTCCATCATGCAGGAGCACGTCATCACCGTCGGCACGCTCGACGATAAAGAGCAGGTCGCCCAGATGTTCAGCAAGTACAACTTCCTCGCTCTGCCGGTCGTTGACACAGAAAACCGGCTGGTCGGCATCGTAACCTTCGACGACGCCATGGACGTCATGGAAGACGAGGCCACGGAGGACATGGAAAAGATGGCCGCTATGCTGCCGTCCGAACACCCGTATATGCGTTCGACCCCTGTCGAGATCTGGAAAAACCGTATCCCGTGGCTGCTGCTGCTGATGGTTTCGGCGACGCTGACGGGCATCGTCATCACAAGATTTGAAAACTCGCTGGCCGCCCTGCCGTGCCTCACGGCGTTCATCCCCATGCTGATGGACACCGGCGGCAACTCCGGCTCGCAGGCCTGCGTGTCCATCATCCGCGGCATCAGCCTGAATGAGATCGAATTCCGCGACCTGGGACGCGTGGTCTGGAAGGAGATCCGCGTGTCCGTCCTCTGCGGCGTGTGCCTGGCAATCGCCTGCTTCGCGAAGATCATCGTGGTCGATATGCTGCTGTTAAAGAGCGAGAGCGTGACGTATCTGGTAGCCTTTGTCGTCTGCGCGACGATGGCCGTGACGGTCTGCCTTGCCAAGATCGTCGGCTCAACGCTGCCGCTGCTGGCTAAAAAGCTCGGCTTCGACCCGGCTGTGATGGCCTCGCCGATCATCACGACGATCGTGGACTTCCTGTCCCTGCTTGTCTATTTCGCTTTTGCGACCGCAATGCTCGGCATCGGATAAAAAACCGCCCGCTGCACATAATGTGCAGCGGGTTTTTGTGCAAAAACGGCAAAAAACAGACGCAGTTGGTAGGGGCGGGGCTCTGCTCCGCCCGGCGGAAAACGCTGCGTTCGCGTGAGAACTTGCGGCAAATTCGTATGCAGTTACCCACTTGGTTGTAGGGGCCGACGACTCTGTCGGCCCTGAAAATGCTGCGAATTCGCCATGGATTTCCGTAAAAATGCTGCGTCCTGCGGGCGGACAGAGTCGTCCGCCCCTACACCGAAATGCGCAGATGCATACGAATTTGCCGAGGATTTCCGATGATTCGGTGCATTCTGCCGGGCGGAGCAGAGCCCCGCCCCTACCAAAATTGTGCGTATTTTTGGGGGTGCTCCGAAATCTGCTGCGGTCGAATCCGCTCAGCGCAAAACTGGGAACAGGAGCTTCTGGTTTTCCTGCGTGTACATATTTTCCCGCGTGATGAGGACGCAGGAAACCTCAACGAAATCGTCGGTCTGCTCGCCGTTTGCCACGCGAACGGCCTGCTGGACGGCCACGTAGCCCATGTTGAACGGCCGCTGCGTGACAATGGCCTGAATGATGTTCTGCTCTAAAAACTGGATCTGCCGCTGCGAATTGTCGCAGCCGACGACATAGACGCGCCCGCCCATGCCCAGCTCGACCAGCGCGTTTGCCGCGCCGACGTTGCAGACCTCGTTCGTGCACACAAAGCCCCGGATCTCCGGGTCGGCGGAAAGAAGCTCCGTCGTGATCGTCTGCGCCTGCTCGGTCGAGTTGTCGCAGCAGAAGCTGCCGAGGATCTCGATATTTCCTGCCTCGTTCAGTGCGTCCAGAACGCCGCGCGTGCGTTCAATGCCCGTTGTGGTCGTCAGCATATGCTGAATGACCGCGACCTTTCCGCCCTCCGGCAGATAGGATGCCATGGCGCGGCCCATCTCCAGCCCGATCTCATAGCTGTTGCTGCCGACAAAGCAGGCGCGGCCTGCGGCATTGACGTCCGTGTCGATCGCAACGACGCCGATCCCGGCAGCGATGGCTTCCTCCGTTGCTTCCGCGCAGCGGTCATAGTCCGCGGCAGAGAGGATCATGACGTCCGGCTTATCCGCTGTCACCTGCCGGATCAGCTCGATCTGCTTGTCAATGTCAATTTCGCGCGGCGAGGTCAGGACCTTCAGCTCGACGCCGTATTCCTCCGCCGCCTTTTCAACGCCGGACAGGAGCGTTCCCCAGAACTCAGCGACCTCTGTCACGGTTTTCAGAACCAGCGTCACCCGCAGCGGCTTCTGTGCTGCCGCGCAGCCCGCAAGATTCAGGAGCAGACAGAGCAGCAGGAGAAAAACGGTGCATTTTTTAATCCTCCGCATGGCTGTCCTCCTCCTTTCCACGTACAATGGGCAGCACGAGCATGACCATTGTGCGCACACCGGGCGTAGAATAATACTTCATAACGGCGTCCGGGCCGAAGAACAGCTGCAGCCGCTCGTTGACGTTATAAACGCCGATCTTGGTGCTCTCCGCGTCGGATTCCTTTTTGTCGAGAATGGTTTCCAGCTGCTCCGGCGTCATGCCCACGCCGTCGTCCTCGACGGTGATGAGCAGGCGGTCCTCCTCCAGCAGCGACTCAATGCGCACCGTGCCGCCCTGCTGCTTGACCTTGATGCCGTGATAGATCGCGTTTTCCACCAGCGGCTGCAAAATGAGCTTCGGCAGCAGGCAGTCCTCCGTCTGCGGGTCAAGGTCGATCTCGTAGCGGAGCTTTTCGTTGTAGCGCATCTTCTGGATGGTCAGATAGCTGCGCACATGGGCGATCTCCTTTTTGAGCGTGTTGGTGTCGGAGCCGTCGCCGATGGAAGAGCGCAGCAGCAGCGCCAGCGCGCTCGTCATCTCCACGACCTCCGCATTGCGCCCGGCGTGGCTCATCCAGATAATAGAGTCGAGCGTGTTGTAAAGAAAATGCGGCTGGATCTGCGCCTGCAGCGCCTTCCATTCGCTCTTGCGCTTCTGCTCCTCGCTGCGCAGCCGTTCGTCCATCAGTTTGGCAGTTTTGGCGATCATGTGGTCAAAGCTGTCGGACAGCTGGCCAAGCTCCGTGCGGGAGGATACTTGGCTGCGCACGTGCAGATCGCCGTCCTCCACGCGCCGCATCGTCTGCATCAGACGGCGGATGGGTCCTGCGATGGAGCGCGAGAGCTGAAGCGCGAACACCAGCGCAAGAATGAGCGCCGCCGCCGCGATGAGCAGATAGGTCTTGTAGATCCTGTCCTGACTGCGCAGCAGCTCCTGCGTGTAGGCAACGCCAACCGCCGTCCATCCGGTGGCCTCCGATGCGCAGGCTACATAGAGTCTGCGCATCCTGCCCTTGCCGGAGAGCGTGCGGCCGTCCGCCGCTGCCAGCACCTCCGCGACGTTTTCCTCCTTCAGTCCCGCATAGATCAGATCCTGCTGCGGGTGCCAGAGGATGCCGCCGCTCTGGTCGATCAGATAGATATAGCCCCGGCTGCCGAGCTGGATATCCGCGCAGAGCCGGTCGATGATCTGGTAGTTAAGGTCGATGAGCAGGACGCCCTGCATATTCCCTGCGCGGTCGAGCACGGCCTTGGAGAACGAAACGACCCAGTTGTACTGGCCCGCGATCAGGTTTTCCACGCGCGAGGACGACACCTGCACCTCGTTCGGCTCCTGCAGCGCGGCCTGGTACCAGGCTGCGTCCCGGTAATTGGAGTAGGTGTTGAGCGACGCACCCTCGCTTCCGAACAGCGCGCCGCCGGATTCCGGGATCAGGGCGATGGCCGTGATCTCCGAGCGGATCTTCTGTGCGGCGGCCAGCTGCTCCTGCGCTTCGCGGCAGGCCGCGTCCGTCAGCCGGTGCTCGTTGGCCGCGCGCAGATAGGCCGCGACCGCGCCGTTGTCGACAATAAAATCGGAAATATCCTTCATGTACTCCACGTACATATCAAGCTCGGCGTTGACGCGGCGGATCAGCTGCTCGGTGTACTCCGTCGAGCTGTCCAGCAGCTCGTTCGTCAAGACGCTGATCGACACATAGGTCATGGCTGCCGTAATGACGAGGATCAGCAGCATGAACAGCGCCGCGATCCGCGTGCCGATGGAGTGCCGGGAAAAAAGTCGTGCTTCGGTCATGTTTCGCTCTCCGCCTCCCTGTACTGCCGGGGCGTCATGCCGGTTCTGCGGCGGAAGGTGAGCGAGAAATAATGCGGGTCGGCAAAGCCGATGCGCTCGGCGATCTCATAGGTGCACAGCCCCGTTTCACGCAGATATTCCTTGGCCTTCTCCATACGCAGGTTTGTCAGATATTCCACGAACGACTGGCCGGTCTTTTCCTTGAATACCGTTGAAAAATAGCTGCGGCTGACGCCGAGATGCTCCAGCACGTCCGGCAGCTTGAGATCGCAGTCGGCATAGTGCTCGTTAATATACGCGACGGCCAGACGGCCGCATCGGGCGGCAGGCGTGTCGTTCTGCTGGGCCTGACATTGCAGAATATAGCCCTCAAGCCGCTCGACGGACAGCCGTACCTCCTCCAGCGCATAGCCCTGCTGCGGAAGGAGCATGGCGGGCGCGCGCAGCAGCTGCTCGCGCGTCAGATGCGAGGCCACGAGGATCTGCAGGCGCTGCAGAACGGGGCGGCACTCGCTCTCATGCACCCTGCGGCGGCGCATACAGGTAAAAAGCGTCCCGGTCAGCTCCAATGCACGGCTGCCGCTGCCGGATTGGAGCGTGCTTGCGATCTGCGCCGCAGTCGGACAGTCGTCCGTCTGCAAAGAGCCGGAGGATTTGCGCAGCTCCGGGTCAAACAACAGTGTCTCGCCTGTGGAAAACGCGTAGCCCAGCGCGTGCTGCGCCTCCTGCGCGGACTGCCGCAGGCCGTCAAGCCCGGCATAGGCCCCGCCGATCCCGATTGGGGCGGTGATCTCCGCCTCCTGCATCACCGCGCGCAGATGGCGCGCTCCGGCGGCGGTGCGCGCCATGAGTTCCGCCGTTTCATCGCCGCTGACGATGAGCATAACGTGCTGGTCGCCGAGCAGCCGGAGCTGCGCGGGCGCACAGCCCTGCGCCACCCGATGTCCCTGCGCATCAAAGCCCTCGGGGCGCTGCGGCAGCGCCGCCAGCGCGACCGCATGGAACCGCCCGCCAAGCTCAACACCGGCGGCAAGCGTCGCCTCCGGCAGCTCCTGCGCCGTGTCGGACTGTAAAAGCCCCTGAAAGAAATGATCCTTCAGCACCTCGTCTGCCAGCACGGCCCGGCTGTAAAGCCCCTGCCGGTTGTCCCGGCGCGAAAGCTCCGCAGACAGGTTCTCCAGCAGCTGATCAAACTCCTTCGGGCTGACGGGCTTGAGCAGATAATCGTGGACATGGTACCGGATGGCCTTCTGCGCATAGGAAAACTCGCTGAAGCCGGTCAGCACGACGACGATCGTGTCCGGAAATTTCTCATAGATGTTCCGCGCCAACTCCAGCCCGTCGACAAAGGGCATACAGATATCCGTGATGACCACATCCGGCAGCACGGATTCGAGCTGTTCAAGCGCCTGACGGCCATTTTCAAAGACATGGGGCGGCGCAAAGCCGAATTTGTCCCAATTGGTGTTCTGTGCCATGGACTCCCGGACAAGCATTTCATCCTCTACAAGCATGATCTGGTACATACGGCGCGCCCTCCTTTGCATTTGTTATTAGTGTATAACAAAACGGTCAAAATTGCAATCAAATTTAGCAATTCGCCAATATGCCAGTGCGGTATGACGCGGAAAAATTCGCCGATATCGAACGTATCCGGTTGCTGAACGATATTCGGCATGATATAGTAAAAGAAACGCAATGAACAGAAAGGAAGCTTCAGCATGGCAGAACAGGAAGGCAAAACCATACACTCCGTTGCGAAGGCGATCCGTCTTCTCGACATTCTGACGGAAAGCGGCCAGCCCGCTTCCCTGACGGAGCTTTATCAGAAAACCGGCTGGCCGAAGAGTACCATCCACGGTCTGCTGTCCACGATGCGCGAATCCGGACTGATCGAGCAGATGCCGAACGGCCGCTACTGGCTGGGCATCCGCCTGTTTGAATACGGCTGTGCCGTCTCCAACTCGTGGGACATCGGCTCGATCGCAAGGCCGCATATGCAGAGCATCTGTGCCGAGCTTGGCGAGAGCGTATTTTTGTCGGTTTTCGACCGCGCGGCGGTCGTGACGCTGGCGGAGGAGGAATCCCGCGCGGGACTGCGCGTCGTGTCCGAGGTCGGCGCGCGCCTGCCGGTCTACTGCACGTCGCAGGGAAAACTGTTTCTTGCCAACAGTTCCCCGGCGGAGTGCCGCCGCATTCTTACACACACCGAACTCAAGGCCTTCACGCCCCATACACTTACCACGCCAGAGCAGTTTGTGCCCGAACTTACCCGCATCCGCGAGCAGGGCTACGCTGTGGAAAACGGCGAGTATAAGATCGGCCTGCGCTCCGTCTCCGCGCCGATCCATGACGTGACCGGCGAGGTGCGCTACGCCATCGGCTGCGTCGGAATGTTCCGGCAGGTGCAGTCCGACGAGTTTCTCCGCGCCATCCGCCTCGTCTGCGCCGCAGCCGAGACGATCTCCCGCGCCATCGGCTATCACGGATAAACAGGCCCGCCGGACAGTTTTTTCTGTCCGGCGGTTATTTTGCTTGCATGTATGCGGCATCGCATGATATACTGGAAGGGAAAAAGAAAGAAAAAGGGGGATCCTTCATGTCCAAGACCTTCCTGCGGCGGCTGTTCGTGCTGGCGCTGTGCGCCTGTCTCGTGCTGCTGGCCGTATTGCCCGCCGGGGCCGATTTCGGCGATTACTCCGGCGATTCCGATTTCGGTGATTCGTCCGATTGGAGCAGCTCCGACTCCGATTGGGACTGGAGCAGCAGCGATTCCGACTATTCCAGCAGCTCCGAATCCTCCGGCGGGATCAGTACCATCGTCGTCGGAGCCATCATCGTCTTCATCGCGATCGTTTCGACCTCACGCACAAAGAAGAAGAAGGGAGCGTCCGGCGGCACCAGCTGGTCCGCGGCTGCGAACCGCAAGCTGAAGCCCATGGCTGAGTATGAGCAGCTCGACGAAAACTTCGACAAGGCTGAGCTGACCTCCAAGCTGTCGAACCTGTATGTACAGATGCAGGATTGCTGGCAGAAGAAGGATATCTCGCCCATCCGTCCGTACTGCACCGACGCGTTCTTCACGCAGATGGACAATCAGCTCCAGCGCAAGAAGCAGCAGGGCCAGACCAACTACATCGAGCGCATCGCGGTTCTGTCCGTGGAGCTGCGCGGCTGGTGCCAGGAGGGCGGCAACGACGTGCTCGTCGCCCGTCTGAACACGCGCATCGTCGATTACACGCTCGACGACAAGACCGGCAAGCTCATCTCCGGCAGCAGAGACAAGGAGAAGTTCATGGTCTACGAGTGGGATCTTGTCCGCACGACCGGCACGAAGACCGAGAAGGACAAACCTATGCAGACCGTCAACTGCCCGAACTGCGGCGCACCGGTCGAGATCAACGCCAGCGCCAAGTGCCCGTACTGCGGCAGTGTCATCACCCTCGAGGAGCACGACTTCGCCCTCAATGCCATCCGCGCCATCTCTCAGCAAACGAGAGGATAACGCGCCCCGGCAAACGCATTCCACTAAAAAACTCCACCGCCCAGGCCGAGCGGTGGAGTTTTTTGAAATCTAGCCTCTGCGCGGCACTTACGCTTGCAGATTGAGCGCGGGATTCATATAATAGACGTTTTTCTCGTCCAGCCTCCGGCGCAGCAGCTCAATGGCCTCGCCGAAGCGCTGGAAATGCACGATCTCGCGCTCCCGCAGGAAGCGAATGGCGTCGTTCACATCCGGGTCGTCAGAAATGCGGAGGATATTGTCATACGTCACGCGCGCTTTCTGCTCGGCTGCCAGATCCTCCGTGAGGTCGGCGATGGGGTCGCCGGTGACGGCCATGGTCGCGGCGCTCCAGGGCGTGCCGGAGGCGGCCTGCGGGTAGACGCCGGCGGTGTGGTCGACAAAATAATTCGCAAAGCCTGCCGACTCGATCTGCTCCTGCGTGAGCGTCCGCGTCAGCTGGTGCACGATCGTGCCGACCATCTCCAGATGCCCCAGCTCCTCGGTACCAATGTCGGTCAGCAGCCCCTTCAGCTCAGGATACGGCATGGAATAACGCTGACTCAGATAGCGCAGAGACGCGCCAAGCTCCCCATCTGGGCCGCCATACTGGGAAATTATAACAGCAGCCAGCTGCGGGTTCGGGTTTGCGATGCGGACGGGGTACTGCAGCTTTTTTTCATATACAAACATCGTTTATTCCTCCGTTTCCGCGTCCCAGGGCCATGGATCGTCCAGCCATGTATAGCAGCCGCCCGCGGCGGCCTCCATCTGCGTGAGCGCCATGCCGCTGTCCTCCGCCTGCTGCCGCAGCATTTCATACTGCTCGACGTACTGGTTGAACAGCTGCACGGCCTCCTCGTCGTCCGCGTGGGTATCCAGGTACAGGCCAAGCTCGGTAATGGCGAAATTCGCCGCCTGAAGGTCCTGCATACTCTGCATACCGTCCGCGCTGCGCGGCTCGACGCCGCTTGTGCCGCGATATGGAAGGTCAAGCCCCGGAAACAGCGTGCCCTTCATCAGCGCACGTCCCGCCGTATAGCGGTCGGGGTTCTGCCCCTGGAACGGGACGTAGGGATTGGCCAGCGGCGCGCAGGCGGGAAGCGTTCCCCGCGTATCGCCGCAGCCTTCGGCAGTCTGGGCTGCCTGTGTCTGCATATCAGCCAAAAAGATCGGCTCCTCTCAAGAGATTCGGGCGCATTCGCCCTGAACCAATCTATGCAGCACCGCTTCGACAGGTGCCGCGGCTCTGTACTTTTTCTCCGGCAGATGGTATACTGAGCAAAAATACCGCCGCGCGCGGCGGTTTTGGGGGGGAACGTTCTTGCTTTCTGCATTTCACGGCCTGTGCATGGCGCTGGCTGACAGCGTCCCCGGCGTTTCCGGCGGGACGATCGCGTTTATTCTCGGCTTTTATGACGATCTCCTGCGTGCGCTGCAGGGCCTGTTCAACGGAAAAGGTCCCGTGCGGCGGCAGAGCCTGCGCGCGCTGCTGCGCTTCGGCATCGGTTGGGGCGTCGGAATGGCTGCCTGTATTCTGGCGCTGGCGGAATTATTTGAGCTGCACGTCTATTTTATGTGCAGTCTGTTTCTGGGGCTGAGCGCGGCGGCGTTTCCGCTGGTAGCCCGCGCGGAGCGCGGTGCGCTGCGAAATACCGCGCGGTACGCGCCGCTGGCGCTGCTCGGCGCGGCGCTCGTCGTGGGGCTTACGCTGCTGCGCGAGGACGCGGCGGTTTCGCTGCGCGTCGACTTTTCGGAGCTTCGCGTCTGGCCGCTTCTGTACCTGTTTGTCTCCGGCGCGATTGCCGTCAGCGCGATGATCCTGCCGGGGATCTCCGGGTCGACGCTGCTTCTGATCGCGGGCGTCTATCTGCCTGCGATGCACGCGCTGCGTCAGCTGCTGCGGCTCGATTTTTCCGGGCTTCCCGGCATTCTGGCGCTTGGGCTTGGCGCAGCGGCGGGCGCAGCGCTGGCTGCCCGCGCCGTCCGCGCCGCGCTGCGCCGCTTCCGGAGCCAGATGGTGTGGCTGATCCTCGGCCTGATGGCAGGCTCACTGTACGCCATCGTGATGGGCCCCGCCGGACTTCAGACACCGCAGACTCCGGTAAGCCTTCAGACGTTTTCGCTACCGGGCTTCCTGCTGGGCGCGGCGGTGCTCCTGCTGCTGGAGCTGCTGCGCGCCCACCGGCCGAATGCGGAAAAATCATCACGGTGACGCACCGGCGGGGGACAGAGCAGCCACGCCGCAGGGCCGCCTTTTCGATTCTTTTTGCGTTTTTTCTCAAAATGTAGTATAGTGTACAAAACAAACAGGAGGCGCATACGATGATCGAGGTCGAGTTATCTAATATTTGGGGGAGCGTCAGCCTGCCGGATCTGCTGTCCGGGGAGAAGGATCTGTTTGACGCGCATATGCAGCTCCGGACCAACGTGCCGGACGGCCCGGACTTTCTTGGCTGGCTGAACGCGCCGGAGGGCGTGATGGCCCGCGCAATGCTCGCGATCGGCAAGGCCGCAGAGAAGATCGCGGAGCTCGGCGATACACTCGTGGTCGTCGGCAGCGGCGACGCGCCGCTTGCGGCGCAGGCGGCGATCCGCGCACTTGGAAAAGAGGGGAGTGTCCGGCTGATTTTTGCGGGCACAAGCCTGTCCGCAAGCGCCTACGAGCAGCTGTGCAGCCGGCTCGAGGGGCAGGACTTCTGCCTGCTTCTGATCGCACAGAGCGCTGTCGATATGGAATGCGGCGTCGCCTCCCGCGCCGTCCGCTGGCTGCTTGACCGGCACTACGGGCCGGAGGCCAGGCAGCATATCTTCGTCTGTGCGCCGAAGGACAGCCTCCTGCATGGTATGGCGCAGGAGGAGGGATATACCTTCCTGGCCCAGCCTGCGCAGCTCGGCTGCGCGGATTCGGCACTTTCGCCTGCGGCGCTTCTGCCGATGGCGGTTTCCGGGATCGAGCCGCTCAGCGTGCTTGAGGGCGCGGGACAGGCGTATCATGATTATGACCTGCGCGCGTTTGAAAACCCTGTCTGGATGTATGCAGGCGCGCGTCACGCGCTGGAGCTGCGTATGCGGCGCACGGAGCTTCTCGGCATCTTCGAGCCGGACTGCATGGCACTCGGCCGCTGGTGGGCCAGCAGCACGGCCCGGCGCAGCTGCCGCGGCGGATACGGCGTTCTGCCCGTCCCGGCAGAGCTTCCCGGTGCGCTCGACACGCTCGACGCCATGCTGGACGGCAGCCGCAGCGCGTTTGAAACCTTCCTGCGCATCCCGCTGCCCGCGAGACGGCGCAACATTGAGCTTGACTGGAAGGATTACGACGATCTCGGCTATCTCTCCGGCCACTCGGTCGGCGAGGCGGAGGGCGCGATGTTCGACGCGCTCGTGCAGACCCACGCCTCGCTCGATATCCCGCTGATCATCCTCTCCGCCGGGCAGCTGGACGCGCCGCAGCTCGGCGAGCTGTTCTACTTCCTGGAGCTGACCGCTGCCCTGTGCGCTGCGACTGACGGGCTGAATCCCTTCGACCGCAAGCGCAGTTCTCCGACCAGAGCGCAGGCAGCCGCGCTGCTGCGCGGCTGAAGCCTGCTCCTGTTTACGATTTTTTCACAAGTAGGTTCTTGTGTTTCCGGCAGAAAGCTGGTACAATGAAGCTGACCACATGAGAAAAGGAGGAATGCCCGTATGGTCAATATTATGATGGGCCCCGAAGGCTCCGGCAAGACGAAGCTGCTCATCGGTGCTCTCAATCAGGCAGTTCAGCGCGAATCCGGCAGCATCGTCTGCATCGAGAAGGGCGATACACTGCGCTTCGATGTCGACCACAAGGTTCGGCTCATCGACATCAAGGAATACGCTTACGGCGGTTATCCGTTCCTGCGCGGCTTTATCAGCGGCCTGCACGCGGGAAACTTTGATATCACGCATATTTTTATCGACAACCTTTACAAGCTGTCGCAGGACAGCGACCCCAAGGAAACCGAGAATTTCCTTGACTGGTGCAGCGTCTTCTCCGCAGAAAACAGCGTCGCGTTTACGCTGACGATCGCGGGCGAAGCCAAGGATGCACCGGAATATATCGCAAGATATATGGACTGAATTTGAGATCGCAGGCGCTGCGGGCCTCCCACAGCGCCTTTTGAACGTTGGCAGAGGGGGCGCGGCATGGAGCAGCAGGAATATGCGCAGCGGGGCTATCTGCGCGAGGATTTTCGGCTCTTTCACCTCAAGGGCGCGATGGAGGAACAGCTCGACTGGCACTACCATACCTTCCACAAGCTGATCTTCTTTCTCGGCGGCCAGTCCGGCTACGGCGTCGAGGGGCGCAGCTACCCGCTTGAGCCCGGCGACGTGATCCTCGTCCCGCAGGGCTGCGTCCACCGGCCGGAGGCCGCGCCCGGCGCGCCGTATGAGCGCGTCATCCTCTATCTGTCGCCTGACTATCTCGCCCGCGCGGGGACGGCGGAGTGCCCGCTCGACAGCTGCTTCACGCTCGCCACGGCCCGCTTCCGCTTTGTCCTGCGCCCGCAGGAAGAGCGGCAGGCGCTGCGCCGCACGCTCTTCGCGCTGGAGAGTGCCTCCGTGCAGCCGGGCTTCGGGCAGGAGCTGCTGGCAAAGTCCCTTCTGACGCAGCTGCTCATTCTCCTGCGCCGCGCCATGGACGCGCAGCCGCAGGCCGTGGAGAGCCTTGCGTCCGATGAAAAGATCGCGGCCATCATGCAGTATCTCTCCCAGCACCCGACGGAGTCTGTCTCCATCGACGATCTGGCCGCCCGGTTCTATATCAGCAAATATCACATGATGCGGCGCTTCCGCGCCGAGACGGGCTATACTGTCCATGCGTATCTGACCGGCAAGCGCCTCGCCCTCGCGCGCGAGCAGATCGCCGCCGGGACGCCCATTCTGCAGGCGGCCAGCGCCTGCGGCTTCGGAGATTACTCCGCATTCTGCCGCGCCTACCGCCGCCAGTTCGGCCAGCCGCCCAGCAGCGCAAAGCAGGATGCCGCCGAAACGCCGAAATCGCGAAAAAAGGCTTGACAGCGGGGCGACAATATGCTATGATTCTAAGGCTGAATTTGTCAGAGTGCCTGCGGGTGTAGCACAACGGCCAGGGCACCAGCCTTCCAAGCTGGGGACGCGGGTTCGATTCCCGTCACCCGCTCCATTATGCGCCAGTAGCTCAGCTGGATAGAGCAACTGCCTTCTAAGCAGTAGGTCGCGGGTTCGAGTCCCTCCTGGCGTGCCAATTCAGCCGGGCTAAAAAAAGAAAATTTCATATGGTGGGTGTAGCGTAGTTGGTTAACGCGTCAGATTGTGGCTCTGAAGACCGAGGGTTCGAGTCCCTTCACTCACCCCATTTTCTTTTTTTATGCAGGATTTTGCCGATACGCGCACGGGGATGTCGCCAAGCGGTAAGGCACAGGACTTTGACTCCTGTATGCGTAGGTTCGAATCCTGCCATCCCTGCCATAAGACCCGCTAGCTCAGCAGGCAGAGCACCTGCCTTTTAAGCAGGGTGTCCGGAGTTCGAATCTCCGGCGGGTCACCATGATTGCCGAACACTATAGATGAAATGGCGAAAAAGCCAGTCATCTCAATGGGTTCGGCAATTTTTTATTCTCAAAATTCTTAGGTAACTCCATAGATGAAATCGCAGCTTGCAGAGGTTCAAACAGGATTTGAACCTCTGTTTTTCCATATTCAAGCGGATTTTCAGTGGCAGCGCCCTTTTTCAGAGGGCAGAGACGACAGATTTTCGGAAAAAACAAAGAAAAATCTTTCACAAAGTTATGGGCGCTGGATTGTTGGTTTTCACGAACCAATGACCAGCGCCTTTTTTGCGCTCAAAAAGGGCGCTGCAGATTGGAGGTATTGCATGAGCAAAGAACTCACACCGCAGAAGGAACGATTTCTGCGAGAGGTAGAACAGAAGCTCCTGCACAGGGAGCTGGACGCAAGGCTGCTGGAAGAGGGTCTGGTCCACGTCAGATGGCACGAAAAACCGCTCTGCTCGGTTGATAGAGACGGTATTGTCCGTTTCAGACCAGCGGATATTACGGGGGCGGAAGTAGACCGGCAGCTTCGGACGGTCACGCAGACTGCCACACAAGTCAAGGAGTATATGCGGATCTTTGAACGTGCGCCTGCGCTGAAAGCAATCGGTCTGGAAGATACCTTCAAGGTTCTTGCAGATTTCGGTGATGCGGTGCTGGCTGGGCAGCTCGGCAAAAAGGGCGCTCGGTTCGTGACGTGGGAATGGGACTTTGACCGGCAGGGCGTCCACGCTGGGCATTATTTCATGGAAAACTACGAAGCGGCAAAGCAGGACTTCGCTGTCCGCGCCGGTCTGGTGGAGAGACAGCGCCTCTTTTCAGACGAGCAGCTTGCTGTGATCCGGAATGCGTGTGCGTTTGCGCTGGAGGATGACGCGACGCTCTCGTATGCCGAAGAAAAGCAGCTCCAAAGTGTGCAGGAGCAAATCGAACTTCTTTTGCCGCAGCAGACGCAGGAGCAGCGCCCAACAATGGAACAGACAATGTAATATTCGCAGGAAGCCGGGATTTCTTTTCAGAAGTCCCGGCTTTTTTGCGTTCAGGGAGGG